>Ga0307513_10008932_pt1 | contig 12739 bp, 16 predicted proteins | sample 15_EM_MG_FD_202174 | JGI IMG/M metagenome (GOLD analysis project Ga0307513, IMG submission 202174) | Populus trichocarpa ectomycorrhiza microbial communities from riparian zone in the Pacific Northwest, United States - 15_EM | ecosystem: Host-associated > Plants > Roots > Unclassified | place... | reverse complement strand
TTGGTTTGTAGTCAACCTGGGACTCTCAATTCCACGTAATGCATGCGGTATCCAATAATGCATATTTCTGATAATGCATAGATTTGGGCGTCGACGGACCCTATGCATTATAGAATTTTCAACTGTAGTCCCTTTATAACTTGTACGTGTAATGGGCAATTCTTTCAGTCTGAATATCCGCTTAAGTCTTCTCCCTCGTATCTTCATCAATCGAGTCGGTCCAACGTTTGCTATTTCCTCGCATCTAATTGTTTTCGAAACTTCTGTATCTTTAAATCCATGTGGCAAGGCAAGCAGTCCGAAAGTATTACTCCGGGGAAAGAAACCAGCCCTCCTATCCGACCCACAAAGGAAGAGGCCGACCTCTGTACTGTCGCATCGGCCAGGCGCCTCAAAAAAGGAACTAAAATTTAACGAGACTAATGTTTCATATACGAACAACTATAGGGACTCGCTTCCGTCCTGGTTATCCCCTCTCCCGAAATTGTTGACCAAACATTCTGATGACGTGCAGTAAGCGGTCACCGATACCCTAATGCTCTCGGAATGCCACAAGGTCTTCACTTGACTTCCTTGCGCGCTGTCAGATTGGGAACCTCACCTCATGTGGCCCTTCTGGGGACGCTGGAGTGTTAAACCTGTCGCCCGTCTTCCTGTCCTTCTGTGCATGGCAACCTCAGTGAAAGAGCTATGATCATTATTGAATGGTATAGCAGGGGCCCCCTAGCATTGAGAAAAGGTCTCTACCTGGAGATGCCATAGGAATCTCTGGTAGATAAACGGAGAATCAATACTGGGTATGGAATGTCTTCAAGACAGGATGGAGTGTATGGTACCAGGAAGGTCGGCTGATAGTGCAATCTGAAGTTCATACAGTATGAGCTCTCTTATTATAGGGTCCATGGACCAACGTTCTGTGCAGAATGAGAGTATATGTTCTTATGAAAAATCGACGCTTTGTTTGATTGTTTTCTTACTTATCTGCAGTTTATGCATGGCTCATGGTGAATACTTTTAGGGACCTTATTGAGCGAGCATCGGAGGTCTCCGATGTCCGCTCAGCGCCATGGAAGTCAACGGACTCCCAATCAATAAGCAGTTCGGATTTTCAACCACCAGCAACGCACAGACTGGATGGCTCTCTGGTGTATGTCGGTGCTTTTCGCCCTGTGACTTATTTTCCCTGATGAATGATTCCAGGTACCGTTGGCTACTATTTGGGCATCGAAGAGCCCACTCTCACCAAGTACTTCGCACCCTATGACGTAGGGCAATAATCCCTTGCCAGTGTAGTGGTAGACATGATCCCTAACGACCTCACAAACTCACCGACCCCTCCCACGCTCCCGATGTTAGAGGCCATAGCCTGTCGAGGCCCGTATGGCGGTTCTTTTGAGCACACTGCACCTGGCCACGCTGGCTCCTTGGCGATTCTCTCTCGGACGCAATCGGCCTTCCTCGTGCTCACCTGTTCACCTGGGTCACTATGCACCTCTCCGTCTTCATCCCAAACTCGGTAATGTGGTTTGGACTTTATTCCACTTGGCTAGGACGCCCTGGATGGAACGAGGAGAGGATGGACCTCACGCGAATCTCACTGCCGGGTATAGTTCGGTTGATGACGGGCATGCGAAAAGTAAAATTCCGGCCCCGGGCCGAGCAACCATGGATGAAACGATTTCCCCCATAATTCAACGAGCTGGACCCCATAGATGTCGATGCCAAAGGTGCCATTCAAAGAAGATGGTTTTTGGTTCTAGTGGAGATGCTCTCCGCGGTGCTTATTTCGATTACTGTATTGACTCTTGCACTTGGCTTCACCACCAAGCATGCGTGGGATACGACTTACATGCGACTATATACCTCCACTTCTAGTTTAGTTACGGAAGTGCCTCATTTGTTGGACTCTTTAGCTATCTCCCGCCCACGTTCACCATTCACCCCTTATCCAGTGGGAGTATAATGATTGCAACGGATTCCGAGTATATATTGTGCTGTTATTGTATCTATTCAATGTATTCCACCGTCTGGCACGTTTCCCTACAAACCTCCAGAGGCAATACTGTGGCTCATTTCTACGTCACTCTTTCGATGGCTTCGGTCTTGGTTATGTTTTTTAGCCGTCCTTAGTGACAGAATGGTTCGGATTCATGACCAATAGATCCTCCCCATAAGCCATGAGAGACTCCTTTCGACGTGCTGCATCTTCTTCAAGCTCTGCGAGTATTGCATCCTGAACTTGTGTAACTTGGTGCGCTGAGTTGCACTCCCGGTATCGCTCAAGTAAGTCTCTGTGTGACATCAGCCACAAACCTCCAGCAATGGCCAATTACATAAGAAGGAAGCCTACTTGTTAAGAACCCAAAATGAGTCTCCCCATGTGAAGTTTGCCATAACAACCTGTGCATATTGGGAGAAACCGAGGATGTGGAAGGCGGCGGCCAATGCCTCAGCACAATTGAGCTTCCATGGCCTACCGTAATTGACAGGATTACTCGCGATCAGGTATGGCACTATATATAATAGTTTCGACACGCTGTTCAGCGCTTGGAAGGATAAATTTCCGTACTCACGGACGCGCTCGTGAGGAGACTTGATCTTTCTCCATGGGATCTCTTCCAGCCGTACCCAGGAGCATTCCACTACAGCCAATCCATTTTCTTCCACGATTTCTCTGTCAGCAGGAGAGACTACTTGCGTCCCTTGAGGCCTGAAACCCTCCCACTTTTAGCCTTGTAGGTGAGATTACAAGGAAAGATCTCACGTTATTACAAGACCGCGAAAACGTTGGCCGATCTTCAGCCCTTTAATCATTCCTGCGCGCTCCAACTTCTTCCCACTGCATCGTTTTGGGTCACAATGCCCGAAATCCTGGTCAAACCATGGGTTAATATATATATATAAACAGGAAGCCTTTAGGCCCACTAACCCACATTGCAAGCTGCATCGGGATAGTCTGGCTGTTCGCTTCCGGCTCCTTGCTGCCATCGGTATCTTCTGCGCTATATCAGAGAAATTGTTGGGGTCGAGTGTATCAAAACGATCTTAATAGACCTTCTTCGCTGACTGCCTCCGCCTCGTCGACCACGTCGATGGCTGATTCCGGACGTTCATCACCTAAAATGCTTCTAGGTAGTCCTTTTCCGCGACCACGACTTTTACCACCACCTCTTCCTCGAGCACGAGGACCCCGACGGCCCTTGTTTGTGGGCGGCATTCTGTGGGTAGGTCCAAGTTGCTCTGTACATAGGACGATAGGTGACAAGATATCCCGAGGCATGTAATGCACGATCTATAGTACACTGAGGATATCAAAGCCATCCATTCGTTTAATGCCCTCAAACTACCTTGTCCTACTTCGCTTTTCGCTTTCGCTTAGCTGGAGGAGCCTTACAGGGCAGCCAGTCATCCTCTGAAGAGTCCCCATCGACATCCATGATTTCAAGTTCCTTCTTCATCCCATTATTCTGAGCGATATATCGTGGCGGTCTTGTTCCTGGTTCCAAATAGTCGTAATCCGTGTCATCCACCCAAGAAACTTTCTTGCGTCTACTCTTTGACGCACGTTTTCCCCTCTCCTCTTGCTCGTCACCATGTCTCGTACTGCTTCCCTGTGGCTTAGTCGACGGTTTGTCCAAATGTGGCAGCGGTGCGTGTTTGGTTTGAACTCGAGGTGCTGCTGCTGGTTGGATCCGAGCATTGCTATGGATTTGGTTGGCTTGCTTCAGCTTCGGTTCCTGCTCTGCAGGCTGCAGCTGGCGTTGTATATTCAGTGTACTACGAGACGTGATCAGCCCTGCACACCCAACGAGGTAGAAAGCGGAATTCACAACTCCAATAACTTGGCATTTTGCGGATTACGACCAACTGCCCGCTGCAACAACTCGAGGGCATATTCCTGGTCGCCTCGATCCAAAGCTTTCCGAGCGGCAGCAACATACGCGCGAGAGATCACCTTATTTTGCACCTTCGGGTCTCTACGGGTATCATCGTCAGTATTCCGACCCTCAAACAAACGAAAACGCAACTTATCCCTCTTATTCTCGACCACCACTTGGATGCTTTTGTTCAGTCTCTCCCTGGCACGTTTCTCTGACACCTGTGACGGGATCTCCCGTTTGTTGGACCTCTGCTGCGCCTGGGGTACTAGAGGAGTCTCATGGAATTCATGAGAGCGGACATATCGTATAGATTCCGTTTGTGCGTGAACAAATTCAATTTGAGAGCCCTCTTCACGCTGTGGGTGCTCTGGGTTTTGTTGAGGAGCGGTAGCGTGGCACTGCAGAGACTCGCAAGATGGATTCAAAGGCCTCATTACTGATGACCTTGCAGGGGCTATCGCATTTTGCTCCAGGATGAATACTTCCCCCTCCTGACGGTCATCGAGTTCGATCCCGTGGTCGTGATGTGCTAGAGGTGTTGAGTTGCCTTCCTTCAGAGCCTGCTGTGTGGAGCAATTCTTTATTTTCTGGTGCTCTCTCATCCTGCGTTGCACCTCCTCCTCCACCTTGCGATTGAAGTCGTCCATGGTAAACATTGCGCAACTGGCGGCGTCACCGGAACGTTTTTTTGGAGTATTGAAAATGCTCGTGCTGTCAAAGAGGATGGATTGCACGGCAGCTTCTTCGTCTCGATCATCTGCAAGGTAGGACTATCATTCTCAATCACTGATATTTGTATCATTTGATTACACCCACCTCGAATATTGATAACAGGTTTATTTTGAACCTCTTTCGTGCGGGTCGCAAACCTGATTAGAAATGTCAAACCCGGGTCTTGAGCTCGAAAGAACCATTTACTGGATGGTGTTAATGGTGTCCTGGGTCACCGTAATTTCAGCGTCACATCGCGAAGGCAGATGGTCAGAGGTTACCTTCACAAACCTTGCTCCGGGAGCAAGGTTGCAAACGAGGAGCGAAATGCTCTGACCTCCAAGCGCATCTTTCAAAATTCGTGTGAGTTTGCAATCGCGGTAAGGAATACGCGTCTATCGGAGGCACTTGATGAGCACCGCATGGTCCTGATCATATGGGCACGCACAGCACCACTATTGATGGCATTAATAACTTGTCCCAAAACGCTCAGGCTCTTGTTGATAGCCGCACTTTCCGCCATTCGGACGGAATCCTTTCCATCGGCCGACTTGTTATTCTCAGATCCGGCCAGGTCAACCAAGTTGATCTTCCCAAGGAGACGCTTGTGCTGAAGGGCAGTCGCAGTCTTCAGGTTGACACAGTGCGAGGTTGGAAGCTTGGAGGTGACCAAGATTGTGGCCATTGCATGGGACCGAGAGGAAGAATGGTTCAGATTGGTGGCTCCAGTTGATCGAGCTTTCGAAGCCTGCCTGAATGCGGAAGAGGGGCATAAACATGAATGAACGAAAGAGAGGGGAAGCGCATACTGAAAGATCGCATCAAAATCAGAACTGGTATAAATGGGTTCGTATGTGAGGTTTGGGATGATGATTTTCCCATTGCTATCTTCGCGGATGGTGAGTTTGGATGCCTACGAACAGCATTGTGTGAGCAGCAGCAGGTTTAAACGGCGGGGGACAAGCCCTTCTTACCCCAGCGCGAGGAATCAAGAGGTCATAGCAATCATCCTTATAGATTTCGAGGTAGCTTACACTAACTTGGACATCCAAGTGAGAGCAGGCAGCTTTGGTAGCAAGGATGCTCTAGGAGTCATTAACGTAGAACCAACGCTCTGGAAGGCAGTGGGTGCTCACCTGGACCACCCGAGGGATAATGCCGGGGTTCGAACTGCTCCCTAACATGGTTGTAGTCTTTCCCGACGAGCTGACGCCATAGCAGAACGCGGACACGGTCTTCCAAACAATGAAATGAGCCGAATGTAACGTGACGAGCCGAGGGCCGTACAGCACCCTTGAAAACGGAGCCGAGAAGCGGCTCAACTTGCTCCTCAAAGAGGGCTTGATGTGAGCAGTCATGACCATAACAAGCAGCAAAATCTCTGCCAGAAGTCGGGTAAGGAGAAGGTTTCGTCTCGCATCAGCAGGACGAACGGATATCTTGTAACAAGCCCCGGAATGCGCAAATCGTTGACGACGAGTGCGCCCTCTTCCATCGAGACTACATCGTCTACTTTCTCGTGCGGTAGGAATGGACGAACGCGTGCTATGACTTTGATTTTGGTCATGGTGCTTGTTGGTTGGTTGAATGCAGGCTGCTTTCGCCCTCAGTGACCCCTCTGCATCGCTTGTGCCTCTTGGAGGCCGCCGTAGAGTTTGAAGATGCGAATGAGAGGCCCAAGCGGAGCTTCAGGGGGAGAACAAAGATAATGAACCTTATTTGGAAGCGGGTTTGTCACAAACTTTGATTTGTGATTTGCTTACTGATAACTCTCGGTCCTCCCTTATAAAACCAGTCGGTCGCTCTCAGTCCGTTTACCTTCTCCTCCACCGAACTCACCGTCGTCCGTCTTTTGTAGAAAAATGGGCCGCCGACCAGCTCGCTGCTACCGCTACTGCAAGAATAAGCCGTACCCCAAGTCTAGGTACAACCGCGGTGTCCCAGACTCAAAGGTACTTTGCTTACCCGCTTACTCATCGTTGAAGATGACGCTGACCTTGCTGGCTCTGAACGCTCAGATACGAATTTACGATCTCGGCCGCAAGCGTGCCTCTGTCGACGAGTTCCCCTTCTGCTGCCACCTTGTATCCGATGAGTACGAGCAGCTGTCTTCTGAGGCCCTCGAAGCCGCCCGTATTTGCGCCAACAAGTACATTACCAAGACCTCTGGCAAGGATTCGTTCCATCTCCGCGTTCGCGTACACCCCTTCCACGTCCTCCGTATCAACAAGATGTTGTCCTGTGCCGGTGCGGATCGGTGGGTGCTTATCGTCTCTCTTCTCGTAAATACTTTGATCCCCTTCCCCTCCAGACTCCAAACTGGTATGCGCGGCGCCTGGGGCAAGCCCTACGGTACTGTAGCTCGTGTCAATATTGGCCAGATCATCCTCTCTGTCCGATGCAAGGACGCTAACTCTGCCGTCGTCATGGAGGCTCTCCGCCGTGCCCGTTACAAATTCCCCGGCCGTCAAAAGATCATCGTCTCCCGCAAGTGGGGCTTTACAAATGTCAACCGTGAAGACTACCTCAAGCTCAAGGAGGACAAGCGTGTCTTACAGTGCGTATCACCCCTGCTGCTTGATCTAGGGACTGTGAGGCTAACCCGATGTGGTGCTGACACGATTTCGTGCAGGGATGGTGCCTACGTTCAATACATCCGTCCCAGGGGCACCCTCGAGACCAACCTTCGCAACCAGCTGCGCGCGTAGATGGGTTGTAGCCATTTTCTGCTTCGGTTGATATGGTCAATACCGTTGTACATCTACGTGTGCTGTAGACCCCTTAATGAGTGAATCACTCTCTGCTATAAGGATTCCAGTGTTATCGGTAGGCTATCCACCTCTTCATATCTGTCAAGTCCTCCGCTATATTCACTACGGCGCCTTGATCCCGTGGGCGCCGGTTAGGGGAAACGGCGGAGAGAAGAACCTGCTTATCCCACTTTTCTCGTGGAATACGCTCTCATCAACAATTTGCCGATTCTTTGCGATCGTCGAATGAGTGGGTGAAGGCTGATGAGACAGCCTTTTAACGTACATGAATTGTTGGTGATGGTACTGGTATGGCACCTGGTGTTGACATGGTGTTTGCCGAGGATAGCGTGCAGGTGGTGCATAATATATGGGCTAGGAAATCAGTGACCCTGAATATTATCGATAAGACATCCCCCATAAGTCGCACTGGAGACCAGCCCGTTGGATGATACAAAGTTTACCAAGGGGTTGGGTAATAGAATGATGTGGTGGAAACCCAGGCACCGAATGGTGGTGGAGATAGGCTGACACCCTCCTAATCCAACACTTGAGAGCCCGGCATCGACGCCCAAAGAGATGTCGCTGTTAATGGTGAGCCCGCCAGTAGATGATCACGCTTGCAATCTCAGCTTAGGTATCTTCGATGAGACAACAAAACGATACCATAAATTTTCCTCTGCGGCTACCAGACCGTACCACACAGCAGCTCACAATAAGACCCACACCACTCTTGCGGCGAAAGGAATGTTGTAGAGAGAGTAAGGTCAGCAATGACGAGACGAGAACTAATTCGAAATGGCAGGATAGTGAAAGGTCTATAAACACCATTGCGTGGTATACATATGCGATTAGTCTTCGTCTTCCGAGTCATCCCCAGATACCTCGGCATTGGCTTTTGCCGCGTCAGCCATCATTGCGGCCAAGTCGGTGTCCTCGGTTTCAGAGATGGCTTTTGGCTGGAAGTGAAAGCTAGTAAGCAAATGGCTGAGGACATGCTCATTACGGGGGCCGCATTACCTTCATTTTCACCACGAGTTCTCCGCCATCCTCCTCAATCGAGGCTTGAATTCGCTCGATAGCCTTGTCTAACCTTTCAATAGCGGCATACTTTAGGAGAGTATGAGAGACTGGATGATGAAAACCAAACAACCGTAGTGCTCGCCTTGTCTGTCGCATTCGAACCCAAGACATACAACGGGGGAGCGACCAGTCGAGCCTTGATAGGCACGGTTTCTGTGCTCACGGCCTCTCCAGCACGTAATGCACGCTTGATAGCGTCGATACCAGCAGGGTTGTAGCAAGTAAGCTCGATGTCGGCACGAAGTTTGATGGGCTGAGGTGTTAGTCGCCGAGAAATGGTGGCGATGAGAACCTCCAGTGTAGCGGGAGGAACCTTAAGCTCGTCAAAAACGGTCGATGGTTCGCTATGTTTCAATGTTAGTCACAATCCTAGGATAGAAATGGTGAGAACATACGTCAAGGCGAGTTTGAAGGCATCATAGGTATGTCCGTACTTTTCTGCCAATGGCCACGCTATTTGTTCATAAAGTTGCTCCAGTCTCATATCCTCCGAACCATCTGCCGCTCCCGCATCCGCCTCTTCTTCTTGGGGAGGTTGATCCGCACCCGCGGTCGGCTTGTGTTGGTATGAACCACCTGTCCTTGTTGCTACGTGACGCATGATAGAGGCGACTGTCTTTGATTTCGTGTACCGTTCGTCGCACTTCGCAATGTCCTCGGGTGAGACACGACGTTTTGAGAGATCGATATAGCCTGCAAGACAGAACTATAAGGACCAGATAACCACGTGAGATATTTGCGCACCTTTTTCCTTGTCGACACGGAGAACGACGACGACCTCGTTCCTGCCGACCCTGATGAGTTTCTGGATAGACCTAATGCGGCGTCTGGAGAGTTCAGAGAGGAGGATCATGCCCTCGATATTATCGTATTCGAGCTGTGTGTAAGGATCTAATCAGCAGGTCGTCGGTTACCGTTGAGGATCCCTAACTAATTTAACGTATGCGCCCATTTCTGCAATCTGGCGGACTTGTACCATGACAAGTTCGTCTACTTCTGGGTATTTTTGCTTATAATAACGCATTTTGTTTGCTGTTGTCGTGGGGGTCAAAACAATTGTCGGTGTTTTCCGTCTTCCTCTCCACACCCCCCAGCTCAAGGCCACCCTCGACACCTCCGCAACGTCGGTGTCACTACTACCAATACCCGATACACCTTCTCGACGTCGTCGCAACCGATCCGCCCCGATTCTCGGACCACGCTGTCGATGCCTGCCTCGTCTGCTGACCCTCTCGCACACGACACCTTCAACGACGACGACGGCCAGGACCCTTCAAAGTCAAAACCTGGTGCTAAGAGTGCGCGTTACACTGGTTTTCTGCTCATTTTCGGACCGCTGACTCGTCTCATCGTTTTCATCTCACTTGGATCTTTCAACCCGCGATCAGACAACAAACTCAGCCATGTCCCGTGTCGCTTCTACAAGATGGGTGCCTGTACGGCAGGCCCAGCCTGCCAGTTTTCCCATGTCCTCGTAGATCGAGGCGGCAAGGACGTTTGCCAGTGGTACATCAAAGGCAACTGCAAGTTCGGTCACAAATGCGCGCTCGCACACGTCCTGCCAGGTCAGCCCATGGGTATGGATAGGAAGAACAAGAAGGCCGCCCAGCTCGCTGGTCAAGCGGTTGGAAATCAACGCACCTCCAAGAACCACACACGAAGTAATACCCCCCAAACCCAACAGACAAAAGAAGAGAACGGAGAGCAGACCCCGAAAACCCGAGTACCTAAAGCCGTGCAAGGCAACATCTCTGCGACGGCCCCTTCACCACGCTCCTCTGAGGAGCCCTCAGAAGAGCCAGAGAAGACCGATAAACCATTCGAGAACCCTCCTGTGAATAATACCCTCCCAACCCCTACCGAAACCCCACCGCTCCCTGCTGCCATTAGCAGGCCCCTCACTCAACGCTTCTCCACCCGCAATACATCCTCTGATCTCGGCTATGGCCCTATCGGTTCTCCTCACAACTCCTCTCCTGCCCGTCCGGCATTCCAACCCGTCGTTCAGTTTTCGCCTGGCACCTCCCCTCATCATCATCACGACGCTGTCGCACTCTCTACATCGCCCTTTGCTGCTGGGAGGACATCAGCTCTAACCGGTTTTCCGGACAGAGAAGGTCTCGGGCACCGGCCCATACAATCTGCCTCTGTTCTTCCCCGCCCTATTGGTATTCAACGAGACTCGTGGCAACGACAGACCGGACAAACAGACGTAAGGACCACCACCTCAGATAGTGATGAGGGCGATATGGAAGAATTCTTGCCATCGAGCCTCAACGACCTCCTCACCCCTGAAGAGAGGAAACGACGATTCAGTAGATCGGGGAGCAGCAAACCGGCCCCTACACAAGCTAATCATCAGTACTCGCGATCCGTCCCAGCCGCTGGCCTTCTCGACGCTTCCATCTGGAAGGATACACCCACTGAACGCGTGTTGAGCAGCTCAATTGCTTCGATGTCGCTCCGGAGCGGCTTCGGAAGCGAGGGGCCGTCGCCTTCTCATTTTCCAGGCACCTCGAATGCTTCTGGTGCCTTTCTCCCACAATTCCATCGCAGCACCAACCAGTCTGCTCGAGGCTTCGTCAGCCACAGTTTCGATCAGGACCGCGATGAAGTCGGGGTTCTGCCGCAGCTCGGTACTAGTCGAACACTGCGATACGACAACAACGGCATACCTCTTGGCTATGGCTCAAATCGGAGTGCGGCACTTGGTTCAGAAGCTCTGTCGCCCTCAGCTCGTGCATTACAATCACACGCCCCCGGTCAAAGTCTACCGCAAGGCCTCGCCGCCGGTCTTAGCCGGTTGCACCTAGTTCCTCCTTCTCACCGGGGTGACTTACCAGATTTATCAGAAATCTCGGGAGGGGTTAGAGGGCTTCGCGGTCATACTGGTAGCCAGCTCGATCCAACATTTGGCCGTAATCCTGGCATTTTACCTCATGCTAACCCAGTCTCGGCATCGCCGAGGGACACGTCAGTGTTACCCGGAATGCTTCGACGGCAGTGGCCTCACTCCAACACCCAAGGGATCTTGGGGCATTCAGGGAGCCTTGGCCAAGGTTCAAAGGAGGAGGACGAACCCCTTTTTGCTTTGGATGAGTAAAAGTAACATGTAGATATTGTAATTGTAGGGGACCTTATAGCAGAGATGGGGATTCCTGATAAGCTTCGGTGTTTGACTCACCAGGCCCAATGCTAGCAGAATATGGTCCCTTGCTCTTTATAAAATTGGTAGATCACCTGACAGTACTAGATAGCATGAAGTGGAAAGAGGGTTGGACAATGGACATTTGATGCTGGTGTTTAATGACCTGTACCCTCTATAGGTACATTCCTGTGTATTTAGGTTTATGACACACAAGAATATGCTTGTAATACACTGAAGTAATTCTATGAAAATCATTCATTATGTGGTGTGTATGAAATGAGGATGGGTAGTACCTCACCCTTGACCATTGATGGCAGCAATATGTGATGTATTTTAGCTCTCATCCAACCAACAAAGTAAACTCACAGAGGGTCTTCTACAGTGAGCCACAAACTGATCCACAAGGGGTTGAATTCTGCTTGTGTGCCAAATTGTGGCTGAGGGAACAAAGGTAAACCCATGGAAATCTGTCATAGCAATGGCAGATGTCACATCCTTTGCTGTGCTAAATAATATACATTTAGCCTCCTTTGTTGATTTAATATTGACTTTAGAATGGGAACCCATTCAATGAACCAGCTTTTTGCACACATTGAAATCATGCCTAATTACATGTATCACATGACTCTAAACCCTGAATATTGTGTGTCTGCATTTCAAGGGTATATATACAGTGACCAAAAAACTGATTCACAAAAGGTCAAAATTTGCTTGTGAGCCAAATTATGGCTCAGGGAACAAAGGTAAATATGTGTGAATTTTTTATAACAAAGGTGGATGTCTTGTCCTTTGTTACACAAAAGTACAGAACTTTAGTCCCTGCTATTGGTTTAATGTACATTTTACAATTGGGCACACTTGATGAATCAGTTTTTTTTTTTTTTTGTGCCAAGACACTGCCTTTCTCACTGCCTCAGGAGGGCAAACCTTGCACAAGGATGGCACCCCACTCTGGGAGCAAGTGTGCTCTCTAGAGCTCTCTTGCGGACAACTGGATGGAAAGATTTTAAATCCACCAGTGGAGTTGGATCCTTGCAAGACATCCTGCCAGACTGCCCAGCTGTGTGCAGTGTCACCACCAATGACTACAAGGATGGCCCACTGTCCCCAGGGATATGAGCACTGGTAGTGTGAGACTCCTCTGCCTACTTACTTTTCAGTGACCA
>Ga0307513_10008931_pt1 | contig 12739 bp, 14 predicted proteins | sample 15_EM_MG_FD_202174 | JGI IMG/M metagenome (GOLD analysis project Ga0307513, IMG submission 202174) | Populus trichocarpa ectomycorrhiza microbial communities from riparian zone in the Pacific Northwest, United States - 15_EM | ecosystem: Host-associated > Plants > Roots > Unclassified | place... | reverse complement strand
CACGACGCTCTTCCGATCTATGTGAGAGGTTGCGGTTGAAAGGCGTCCGCAGAACGTCAGCATGGGAACGTGGACTTTAGGCGCGAAGGGAGGAAGAGGCTGGGCGCTGGAGGGAGGGTTTCTGGGGGGGGGGGGGTCTAAGGCGTCTGGACGCAAAAGGGCCGCGTCCAATGCATCCAGACGCTGCCTGTGGCGTCCGGACGCATTGGAGGCGGCCCTTTCACTTCCGGACGGAATGAACCAGGGCGGACGCACCCAGAACTCGAGTTTACGTTATAAGCGCCTGGAACGTCCGGCGCACAGGGTGAGCGGGGAGAGATGGGGCGCAAGATGATTTTTTTGCTGATGCACCTCCTCAGCGACTTCTATCCTGAACCCCCCCCGGGCCGCTCCTACCCACAACTCAAGCTTAAGTGCAAGAACCTCCTCATGGAAGAATGGGACAAGGCCGCACCGGATCCACCCAGGTACCCATACCAACCCTCGCTGAAGCCCCACCCATTCATGGGCCGCGACAAGTTCACTACGGGACGCCTCCATCAGATGCGATCTGGGAAGAGCTATCTCCGCGCCCACCCCTCATGGGACAGCGATGCCCCCACCACCTGCCCGAGCTGCTTGTCCTCCCCCGAGACCTTCGAGCAGGCTATCCTCCGTTGCCTGGCCAAGGGGCCTGCCAGGACCCGCCACCTTCAGGGGGTCCTCCACATTGGCCCCGACCCCCCAGTATGGTCTTCAGCTGCCCTCTTGGGGGCACTCGCCCGCTTCATTAAGTCTACGGCTACAGCCTTCCCCCCGGGCATGTTTTCACGCCCGTCCTCCTCCGCTTCGTCCATTTCTTCCAGCTCATTTCATATAGTTTCTTTTGGGTACTTTATGTCGTCTCAAGAAAGCTAGGTTTATGTTTTTGTTTTTCATGCTATCCGCTGGTTTAGGGAGGGTTTCCTTTAATTTACTTGGTTAAATTTCGCACCTGTATGTGGGCCTGGGACCGGTACGGACCCCAGTTGAACATGATTTGGTGCCTGAAGTTTCCTTTGTTCGTTCGTTTTGGATTTTGGGTTTTGTTTTCTCCATAGCTAGCGCTCCATGCGATTTCTTGTACGTTAACAACGAATATATGATATAAAAAAAAAAGAAAGAAAGAAAGAAAGAAAAAAAAAGCCCCCTTTTTCCTTTGCTCCTGGGCCACGACGGCCTCAGCCCCCTCCCGGTCACCTCCCAGCACCTGCTCACTGACGACTACCCCGAGCGCCCTGCGGGCCGCTCAAATGCACAACTTAAGCTTAAATGCAAGGCGCTCCTCATGGAAGCATTGGACAAGGCCGTACCGGATCCGGCCAGATACCCATACCAACCCTCGCTCAAGCCTCACCCGTTCATGGGTCTAGACAAGTTCTCCGCAGGCCGCCTCCACCAGATGAGATCTGGGAAAAGCTACCTCCGCACCCACTCGTCCTGGGAGAGGGATGCCCCCACCACGTGCCCCAGGTGCCAGGATGCCCCCGAGACATTCGTGCACGCCATCCTCTACTGATCAGCCAGGGAACCTGCCACGACTCATCACCTGCAGGGGGTCCTCGACATTGGTCCCGACCCTCCTGTCTGGTCTTCAGCCGCCCTCCTGGCCGCCCTCTCCCGCTATATTAAGGCTACGGCTACAGCCTTCCCCCCGGGCATGTTCTCTCGCACGTTGTCCTCCAGTTCATCCATTTCTTCCCGCTCGGCTAATGTAGTTTCCTTTGGTTACTTTATGTCGTCTCAGGAAAGCTAGATTTATGTTCTTTTGATTTTCATGCTATCCGCAGGTGGGGGGAGGATTTCCTTGGAATTACTTGTTTGAATTTCGCGCCCGTATGTTGGCCTGGGACCGGTATGGACCCCAGTTGAAGAAGTTTTTGTTACCTGATGTTTCTTTTGTTTGTACGTTTTGGCTTTTGGGTTTTGTTTTCGCCATAGCTAGCGCTCCATGCGGTTTCTTGTACCGTAATAACGAATATATGATATAAAAAAAAAGAAAAAAGAATAGAAAAAAGAAAAAAGCCCCCATTTTCCTTCATCTTTCTCGTCCGCTTCACCTTCAGCAATTGAAATCTCAACACGATGGGAAATCATCGTGAGAGTGTCCTCCGCCTCGGATCATCCCCGCCCATGACAACTCCTCCAGGGTTTATCACGCCTTCATCTCCTTCCTCACTCTGGGGCCTTTGGCCTCCCCTCCCGGAGGTTATGGATTCCCTTCTGGTTCCGTTCATCCTCGTTGAGCGCGCTCGCGTTGATGTTCCTACCCTTTACCCGGCACTTCAGGACGCGTCTGGCTTAGCGTTTTGCATGGTCGGCGACCCGCCTTCCTCCGTCAATACACTGTCGCTAGTTTCGGACTATCGGTGAAGTAGTTGCCCTGGTGGCCCTGCTCGCTGGTATTGTACTCTCTTCTGAGCTGCAGGATCGGTACAGTCGGCATTCGAAAAACTGGGACCCCATCTCCGTCCCCCGTGTTCGTGCTTCTCGCTTGTTTGGCGAGCCTTCTTCCTCCCGCTTCCCACGCGTCAGATCCGCTTGCACCGTACTGCTGCACCCTCTTTGCTGGCACCTTACTGCCGTCCAGCTGGCACCTTACTGCCCTGTCCCCATTGCCGGCACCATTACTGCTGAGTGGGTCTCCTCGCCGGGTGGCTCCCCTCGCCCTCCTCATCCGCTCCTGCGATTTACTCTACGGTCGCAAGCCTGGCATTAGGTTACACTGTGTCATGGTATAGCACTACCTCCTTGGCCCATGCTAAAGTCCGAAGCGTAGCCGATTACTGGGGACAGTCCATCCCCGACCTGCCTGCCCCTGTAGCCCGTTGGGTTTGGGGTTTAGTGCATTTCCGCTACGGTGTTGGGCAATAGTAGTTTTATCTTGCCTCTCCGTCGGCACTTGGTGCCGTAAGAATCTCTTCTTTTGTTCTGGGGGGCCGCCGAAGGGTTTGTGTCTTACCCTGGTTTCTTTTCTATACTTGTCTTTTCTTACGTGTCTGGCGGAAGGGATTGCTCCGTCTTGCTTTCGTCTTAGGTGCTATGAGCGGGGAGGATGGGCTCTGGGTTAGAGGGGTTTGATTTTTCCCCTTCGGGGGTCAAGCGGGTCATTGCATTGTTTATAGGTTTTGTTTCGGTCATAGCTAGCGCTCCACACTGTTTCTTGTACCTTAATCAACGAATACATGATATAAAAAAAAAGAAAAGAAAAAAAACAAAAAGCCCCCTTTTTCCTTACGGGCTCCACGCCCCCTACACCTCCAGTCATTGAAATCACAACTGCACGTCGTTCAGTGCACGATCCCCCCTCGCCCCCTATCTTCTCCTTCACGTCCGGCCTCGCGTCCCTGATCCCCCCTCTTCATGATCGAAGACATTCTGGCCCTCCCCTCCTGGTGTGCCCCTTCGCGTGCTCCCTCTAGGCAATCCTCATCCCCTGAGCTCACCGAGTCGCACGTCTACATACGAGATTTTGTTCGCGAGACCCGCCAAAGACTTAACTTCTCCTCAATCCTGCTCCTGATTCTCAATGATCATCAGCTCACTGAACTTTGGGATGGCGAGACGATCCTTGTCCCTGTGTCCTGCTCTGCCCTCAACGCCCTCGCCTCCATGACGTGTCAGCTTGACACCGTAACGACCCAGTTAGGCACTATACAGGCTATTGTAGCGACCCTCCCTACCTTCACGGCTCTGGGCAGCAGACATGCCCCCATCAATGCGTCCCTCAGTGACCTGTCACATAGGATCTCCGCAGCACCCCCTCCCTAAGCGCCAGCCCCCACTCAGCCACCAGTTCCCCCGACTGGTGCAACCACATACCTGGCTCCAGCCCCCACCCGACCTCCTATTCCTCCGGCCAGTGTTACCACACGCCCTACACCTTTCCCTGCGCAGCCCAGGGCGAAGTCCGGCGCTCCGCGCCCCAACAAGACTCCCCTTTCCTCTTTCGACCCGGATATCCCCCTGTACAACCCTACCACCCGTGACTTTTACGGCGACCCTCGCGGCTACGCGGACAAGTCCCCAGACTCATGGGAAGCTAATGCCTTCCACGAGGAGAAGTACCCCGACCCCACCTCTTTCATCTCGGGCCATCTAGCCCCCGACTGCCCCAAGCCCCAACCCTCGTATGCCCAGGCCACCTCCAAAGGTGCTTCAAAGGGCAAGAAGAATAAGAGCTCCCTCACAGCCGCCAAAGTCGCGTCAGCCAACAACCTCGCCCCTGTGATCCAGGTACCGAGGTCGCTCCGTACCACCGAAAAGAGATTCTATGCCCCTCATTCTTCCCCCTCCGAACACCCACCAGCGGCCCTGATTGCTGCCACCTTTCCCAACATTGCTGCCCGCGTCCTCAGGGATGCGAACTGTATTCTCCTCATCGCGGGCACCACCAAGGTTAATGACCGGGGATCCGTCACCCTTCTCGTCACCTACCCTGCCACCCCCGCCGCGGCCTTTGCGCCACATTTCGACGCTCTTGTCACAAATTGTGACTAAGCAAGGCAGATTTCACATGACTCATACTTATGAGTCATAAGGTCTGTTGGATTTCACACTATGAGGTCACTTGACTCGTAGTTCTCACATGACAGCGCACTCGCAAGTCATTGTTATATTTTGATTGGTTGATTGTTTCATGACTCACGATAGTGACGTCATATGATGTAATGATTTTCGCACATGACTCATATTATGAGTCATGGGTTTCACGGGTGTGACTCATTTGAGCACATGACGGGGTTTATGAGTTTTGATTGGTTAACGGAATGTTCGGCGATGGATGGATTTCGCGCTATGACTCACTATGAGTCATAGAGGTTTAGGTAGCGCGAGGTGATGAGTCACCAGGGTTAGGGTTGTGAGAAGATACCAATATAAGCCGCTTGGTTCCGACCAAGAGATAGGACACGCTTCTCGCAAACTTCTTCCCCCCCCCTACATTTTACATACAAACTCAACTCTACCGCGCTTTGCGCCCTGATCAAAACCCTCTCCCACTTTTCCTCACCTACTCGTCGCCATGGTGAACCCCCACAACCTCCCCCCAGGGGACGAAGCCTTCGGTAGGCTCTCTGCCCTCAACTCACCCCTCCCGTCGCACTCAGGAACCCCCTCGACCGATCATCCCATTGAGTTCATGATGAGGCAGCTCGCTCAGGCGAGAAGTGCTCTCCGGCTCAGCAACCAGGACTTCCCGGACCTCAGCCCAGATGCGCAGGCCGGCACCCTCCCCATGGAATCCATCATGATCGTCCTCCTATCCCAGCTCGTCCAGGGCCTGGTGACCGTCTCACATGAGCTGAGCGGGGAAACTCAGGCGGTCGCAACCATCTCCGAGGAAAACGAGAACCTTAGGGAGGAGCTCCATGACATCTCCTCCCAACTCGCGAACCTCCCCCAAACCCAAGAACAACAAACCGCCCCGGAGATCGCCGATCTCCAAGTATCCATTCGTGACCTGTCACATCGTGTGTCAGCCCCGACCCCTGCTCCCCCTGCACCATCCCCCCCTCCACAGAGCGTGCCCCATCCTCTCCCATCTGCCGGCCCCCCCCCCTCACGGAAGGGTAAGGAGAAGTCCCGAGCACCACCCACACCCCCCTCAGCCGCGGCTGACGATCCTAAATACCTCATACCATTCCAGGATACGAGGCTTGGCAAGGCGTTCGGGGACCCCGAAAAGTACGCCAGGCTCTATCCCAACTCATACGAGGCCGGGGAGTTCCGGAAGGGAAGGTACGACCTTGACTCCTTCACGCCAGGCCACCTGCACCCTGACGCCCACCCCTCCCCCTCCTATGCGCAAGCTGCCTCCGGCTCAGACTTGGGCGGCATGAGCAAAAGTAAAGCCGGGAAACCTCCTTCCCCCCAACAAGTTGCGAGTGCGACGGTCTCTCCTGTTAAAAAGGGGCCGCCCTCCCTCCCAGGTGCCCAACGACGCTTCTTTGCTCCACACCAGTCCCCTGCCCCTCACCCAGACGCTCTCACCATTGCTGCTACCTTCCCTGACATCGCCGCTCGCGTCCTCCGCGAATCAAACTGCCTCCTCCCCCTTGGCTTCTCCGCTACTGTCAACCCTCGGGGCTCCGTCTCCCTCACAGTCACCGACAAAGCCACCCCCGCAGCCTCCTACGCCCCTTACTTCGACTCCCTCACCAGGGCTCTCAACCAGTCTTTCCCCGTAGGTGAAAACCCCTGGTGCACCCTCGTCCTCGCCCCTACTGCTGTTCAGCTAGGGATTCACGGCCTCCCCCTACATTTCCTCCCCCAAGATGAAGAGGAACTCTTCCCATATATCCGGCAAGCAATCCTCAACGACAAAGCCACCCAGATTCTCTCAGCCAGGTACCTTAACCCTAGCAGAGATTCTAGGGCAGCCAAGCAGGCCACTTCGGTGGTTATCACCGTCGACCCCCACAACGTATCGGCCCTCACTTCAGGGGTCGTCATCCTCTCGCAGAAAGGGAAGGTTGAACTTGCCTTCTCCTCCTCCAGAACCTCCCAGTGCAAGAACTGTTGGAGGTACGGACACGCCCATCAACAATGCCCCGCCACCCACCCCACGTGCCCCATTTGTGCGCTTCACCATACTCGCGCGGCTCACAGATGCCAGAATCCAACCTGCCCCAGGAGCGGGAACAATAAGCCAGTCCCATCCTGTTGTCCGACCTCGCCCCCCCATTGCTGTAACTACGGTGGTGACCACACTGCCACGTTCAGGGAATGTGCGGCTCGACCTCCCCCGCCTGTCCCCACCAGAACCAACTCGCCAGCCCCAGCCCCAACCGGTCAAGACCCCATGGATCTGGCGGTCGATGGTGGCCCAGCACCCACTACTCCCCCATCCGGGAAGGGTCCCCTTGAGGTGGACCTCGTAACCCCCAGGCAACCTCCCCCAGCTGGACCCTCCAAGCGTCTTGGCACTACCCACGGATTTGGTGGCCCTCTCCCCCTGGAGGAACCAAGCCCCTCCCCTCTCCCTTTTAGTCGTCGGGTTCGTCCCGGAAATGAATAATCAACCCGCGCCCCACTATTCGGGTAAAGGGCCGGCCCCCGCACCTGCGTTTCTTTCAATCATTCAACATAACTGCCTTGGGAGCTGGAATGTTTTTCTTTCCTTGTTCGAGTCGTTCAAAGAGGCGACCACCTACCCCTTGATTGTCCTTTTACAGGATCCACCTGTCGACAAGGCTCACCTTCCTTCCTTTAATGGCTTCAAGTCCTTCTTGCCCCCGGGTAGGAAGCCACGAGTGGCTGCCTATGTTCATATGTCTTTTCTTTCCAACTACGCGGTGCTCCCCAGGTTTAGGGAGGTGGATGATGTGATTGCCCTCGACATCTCCTCCAATGAACCTCTTTTCGGCCCCGACTTCCACTCATTCAGGATTATTAATGCTTACTCCACCAATACTGCCAACCACAGGGTTCACTCAGTTTCACCAGAAGTTCTTTTCCCCCCGATCTTGGGTTTCCCCTCCTAGTCTTGGGGGACCTCAACATCCACAATCCCCTCTCGGACCCTCTACGACACTTCTCACATCAGGAGATCTCGTCCTCGACTCCCTATTTTGAGAAGGCGGCAGAATCCGGCTTCGCCCTCCTGAACCCCCCAGGCGAGTACACAAGGTTTCCCTTGGTAGGCAAGGCTCGCCCTTCAGTCATTGACCTCGCCTTCGCAAACCCCCCCCTCCTTCCTCTGGTTAAGAGCTGGGAAGCTTCCCTCCCCTCGACGGGTTCCGACTACGTACCCATAACAATTACCCTCGCCACACCATGTCTGAACCAGAAACCTCCGCGCCCGCGATGGGATGACACCGACTGGCAAACCCTGGACCAGATGGTTAAGGTTTTTAAGGTCCCGGCGGCGCCAGCATGCCCCACCCCCCAGAAACTGGCCGAATGGATATCAGAATCGTTGAATCGTTTGGTAGCACTCCTCAAGGAGCCCATGCCCGTATCCAGGCCTTCCCACCACTCCAAACCTTGGTGGACACCCCACCTGACTGTCCTCCGTCGTGAGTACCACAAGGCTGCCAGATCAGCCAGGAAATACGACACCCCACACATGCGGGAAGTTGCCGGCACCTCCAAGGCGGGGTACTTCAAGGCAATCAAGGCCGCTAAAAACACACACTGGTCCTCTTTTCTGCTGGCCCCCACCCCCCAGAGCCTTTGGACGGCTAAGAGGTTCGCCTATGGACAGGCCCAGCCGCGCTTCCCCTCCCTCCCAGGGGCAGAGACCCCTCAACAGATGAACAATGTCCTCCTGGACCACTTCTTCCCCCCTAAGGAACCCTTCTCCCCGCCACCTAGGCTCAGGCCATTTAGGTCAACACCATCCCTGACGACGGAAGAGATAGCTGCGGCTCTCTCCAAGTGCTCCCCGACCTCGGCCCCGGGCCCGGACGGGATACCTTACTCCACCTGGATGCAGGTCAACAAGATCAACCCATCAATCCTCCTCAAGCTGCTGGCCCCGCTAGTCCTCTTTGGTTACCACCCCGCATCGCTGAAAAGCTCGAATGGCGTGGTGCTTGACAAGCCGGGGAAGCCCTCCTACGAATCGCCCTCCTCCTTCAGGATAATCGTCCTGATCCGAACAATTTCAAACATCCTTGAGAGGATTATAGCACCCCGCCTACTCACGGCAGCCCGGCTCAGAGGGCTGTTGCACCCCAACCAATGCGGTTCGCTCCCCGGGCTCAGCACCTATGACGCGTGCCTCACCCTCACCAACGACGTCAGAACCCTGCAGAGGCCCCGCCTCAAGGTTTCCTCCGAGTTTCTGGACATAAAAGCGGGGTTCGACAACGTCGACAACAACACTCTGGCCCGAATCCTGAGGGAAGGCGGGATACCCCCTTACTTGGTCTCCTGTGTTTCGTCTTTCCTGGGGGAGCGAAGCTGCACCCTAATCTTCCAAGGGGCACCAGGGACCCCAGCACCCGTCAACGTCGGAGCCCCCCAGGGCTCACCAATCTCCCCGCTACTGTTTCTTCTTTACGTGGCCCCACTGCATTTTAGGATCCCCCGGGGACTGATGATCTCGTACATGGACGACTTCGCCCTCACGATAGCCTCCCTCTCTTACCGTGGCAACATTCGCCGGCTCCAGGAGCTCTTCGAGAAGCTTGAAAGGAAGGCATCCCGTCTGGGTGTTTCCTTTTCAGTCGCAAAAACACAGCTGATACACTGGAGGACCCCCAGCCAGAGGCACTCTCCGAAGTGCGTCTCACCCATCCAGATCAAGGGGGAAGTTATTTACCCGAGCAACTCCGTCCGCTGGCTCGGGTACTGGTTTACTCCGGCCCTTGACCCCGCGGCTCACTTCTCGCGCCGCTTAGCCCTGGCCCAGGGAGCGTTCGCCCTCATTCGTCGCCTCAGCCCGCCTGGGGCAGGCCTCCCTCCCTATCTATGCCATAGATTGGCGACATCGCTTATTGCCCCAATCCTACTTTACGGAGCGGATCTGTTCACACCTAGCGTGGGCACGACGTCCCGCCTCAATACATTCTGGCGCAAGGTCCAAAGGTGGACCACAAACTGCTTCTCAGCCACCCCTACCGGGATACTGTCAATGGAGTCTTGCCTCCCACCAGTTGCCCTCCTAGTCACCCACCGGCAAAGGCTGGCGGCGCTCAGGGTGGTCTGCTCCCCTCCTAGTGTGAACCCGGCAACGGCACGCCTTCACCCCTCCTTCCCTTCACTATCGACCCACCGAGCGCCTGATTCCTCACGGGCCATAACCAGAGGCCTGTCATCGGTATACCTCCCCCTGCACTGGAAAACGCCCCGCCCTGTCCCTCCGATAAGGAACCACCTGCCTGTGGATGCGGTGGCTCACCGGACGATACCCTTCACTCTCGGGCTGTCTAGAATGCCCATGATCAACTCTCACCTTGTCAGCCCGACCCCTACCCTTCCGCCACAGTCCCTGATGGACAACACCTATTCCGCCCTGAAGAAGAGGGTAAGAGAGGAACTCCTCGCGGAGTGGTCCTCTCTTTTCCCGGCCCCGGGGTACTACCTGCACCCTCCCGCCCTGTCCCCGAGGCCCTTCATGGGCTTAGGCAAGTTCGTTGCCGGAAGGATCCACCAAATGAGAGCCGGGAAAAGCTATCTGGCCGCCCATCCAACCTGGAGGTCTCCCGAAGCCGACAACTCCTGCCCCCGCTGCGGTTTGGAGCCCGAAACCTTCGAGCACGCCATCCTATCATGCCCCTCGAGACAGCACAGCAGGTCACGCCTCCTCCACGGCGTTACTGATGTTGGTCCCAAGGCCCCACTCTGGTCTTCCCTCCCGCTGCTAAAAAGACTCGCCACCTTCATAGGCGTCACCTCCACGGGATTTCCCCCCACAATGTTCCCGCCCTCTACTCCCCCGTCCTCCCCCCGGTTCTCTCTCTCCCCCCCCAGGGTGCCCCCTCCGGTTTTTCGTGTTTTTTCGTTGGCCGAGGTTTAGGGTCGTTGGGTTTTTCTCTCCTTTGTCTTATGTAGGCTTTCCTTCCTAGACGACTAAATTGTTGGTTGTACTTTCCTTTTTATATGTGGCCGATGGCCCGGCGGAGGAGAAACCTTCGCGATAGTGGATATTTACCGGTGCTGTGACTTTCTTTGGTTATTTTGTTTGGATTTATAGGTTTTGTTCTCTCCATAGCTACTGCTGCATGAGGCTTTTTGTACCTAAAAACAATGAACGCATGATTACAAAAAAAAAAAAGAAAAAAAAAACGACCAAGAGATAGGATCTTCACGCAACCATCTAAGTACTTTTCTATACTCAAGATATTGCAATACAATTACGTGTTACTCTCTTTACATATACTCCTGCTCTACGAGAGCCTACACTCTAAGAACCCGGAGACTATTGTGATAGTCTCGACGGGTCGCTCGAACATAGAACTATTGTAATAGTTCTATCAAGCACGACAATCCACCCATCTTACTATCTAACTACATAGTATCCCTCTACGGATCGCTCAGACTAGAAAGCCTGTCCCGTACTATCTGAAGAGATAGTATTTCCCTACGCCCCATTATAACGAAGAAGACTTGATCACTATAGGAAACTACTATCGTTGCCTGTTGCCTAACTACCTAACAATAGGATTGTTACATTTGGTTGCGTCTCCACGCAACACCCAACGATAGAACGGCTCAACAACCTGTCGATCAGGAGATCGACCTCACCGAAACAGAAATCGACCTAGAGGAACTTGGAGAAGCATTAGCCGAGTCTATTCAACACTCGAGAGCCGCAAGCTCAACAACAGATAGCGCGGAAGAAAGTTCTGATTCAGACGAAACAGACGCAGTACCCACAAGGAGAAACACGATGGCGTCCACATCTACACCTAATCCAGACACGAAGGGCAAAGAAGCGACCCCACCCCTACCATCCAACCTGACGCCGGATCAAATACAACAAATCATTGGAGCCCTAATCGGAGGATATGGAAACACGAAGAAACCTAAAATCAAGGAACCCAGCACATTTCATGGCGAACGAGACCAACTCAGAGGTTAGCTGGCGCAGCTGTCGGTCTACTTCAAAGGAGTAGGTTGGGAATTCGAGTACAACAACAACAAAATTGTCTACGCTCTCAGCCATCTGAGAGGCGATGCGTTGAAATGGGCTACGCCATACAGCGAAAGACGACAAGATGTAACCTGGAGCAGTTGGGACGACTTTAGGAATGAACTGCAGGGACAGTTTGGCGAAATCGACGAGCAAGGAGCAGCAAGAGCAAAGCTCATGAGAATGGTTCAAGGATCGAAAGGAGCTACAGAATACTGGAACGAATATAGACTTATCGCCAGTCAGACCGGAATGGACGATGCAACCCTGACCTACCACCTGATGAAGGGATTCAAGGCAGAACTCCAAGATGCATGGGGAATGGACGGATCCGACTCGCAAGACCCACAGTTCGTGGCAAACTGGGCCATCAAAAAAGAGACAAAGATGGCAGCCATCAAACACATGCGTCACGGGTCAATCAGCAAAGAAAGGACTGCATCTTCTGGAACCCCACGAAATCAAAATGGGACCTTTCGACCTCAGAACGAAGATAAGGGTGATCCAATGGAGTTGGATGCTACCCGAAGGAGGCCTGGATTCAACATCTCAGCCAAAGAATACCAACGAAGAATGAGAAGCAATTTATGCCTCAAATGCGACAAACCAGGACATCGAGCGGCGGCATGCCGAAGCCAGGCCAACAGCAAGGAAGGAGCGACATGGGAACCAAAGAACGACAACAAAAAACAATGGAGACCGCCAGCGAAAGCCAGGGAAATGGAGGTCGCAAAAGAAGAAGAATCGGGAAACGACGAAAGTCCCCAGTAAGCAATGGTCTAGGGGACAGGACCAAACCAAAGCCCATTGAGATGTGAAACCTTTACGCGGCACTAAACAACACGGAAGCACTGAACAACGAAAATGACGATATCATGGTCACGATACGACTACACGGCACAACAAGACAAATCACGATTAACGCGATGATCGACTCCGGAGCAACCGAGGACTTTATCGACAAAGGGTTCTGCAGCAAATACAACATCAGAACCACGCAAGCAAAAACAATACGAGAAGTTTACCTGGCGGACGGTCGACCCAGCGCTATGGGACCAATTACCCATACAGCGAAAGTACCTATGGACATCGGTAGCCATAGGGAATTGGCGATTTTCCAAGTGGCTAAACTACCCAACC
>Ga0307513_10008930_pt1 | contig 12742 bp, 10 predicted proteins | sample 15_EM_MG_FD_202174 | JGI IMG/M metagenome (GOLD analysis project Ga0307513, IMG submission 202174) | Populus trichocarpa ectomycorrhiza microbial communities from riparian zone in the Pacific Northwest, United States - 15_EM | ecosystem: Host-associated > Plants > Roots > Unclassified | place... | reverse complement strand
CTCTTCCTCACTTGTATCACGACGAGTCTCATACCGACGTTGAATCGAAACCCAAGGGGCACCGATTGGATTCACTTGAGGGCCCCGATAGCGCCTTTGGTCCGGTTCTCGGGCCGCAGCTCGACGAAGTTGGCGAGTTAGGTGAACACGAGAAGGAGCGAGTACCTAGTCCACCATCAGATCCTTATGCGCCTATAAAGCCCATTCAGAGCGCACCAATTTCTCCACCTGTTCCACAACCACCCGCGGACCCATATGCACCAGTCCTACCTCATCAACCAATAAACCCATATGCGCCTACGCACAGCCGTCAACCCACCGATCCCTCGCACACTCGAAAGTCAACCGATCCATACGCCCCACGTCAAGATCGATATTCATCTGCTGCTAGTATCGTATCTGAACCTCCACGCAGACAAACTTTTGAGGGACACCGAACCCCACCGCCTGCCCCGGCTTCCGTGCTTGACCTGACGCATTCTCCATCACCCCCACGAGCTATAAAGCCTCTTGTCCAAGCCGTTGATCCATGTGCTGTCCCCCCGAGTGGGCCGTACCAGCCAATTGCACCTCCACTAATGTCAACAGGGACATATCAACCTATTTCGACCTACCAGCCCATGCAACCACCGCTCTCTACCTATCAGCCGGTGCATCCCGTGCCACCACCACCACCAAATGTCCACGAGCTGCCTGCAGAGCAGTATGCAACCGTTCCCTCGACCCTTTCGTCCTCGGCCCACAACATGTACGCGCCTTCTCCGTCCTTACTAGGCACAAACGACCCACTCGGACGGACCTCCTCACGTGTCCCAGTTGTGAGCTTCGGATTTGGCGGAATGCTCGTCCTTTGCTCCCATAAGAACCCGGCCGAGGCGGGGGGATTCGACACCGCCATGTCCGCTCGACCAGCCACGACGATTAGTTTTAAACCCATCAAGGATGTTGTGCCCTCCTCGATGATCAGTACTCAGACGCAGGCGGGGTCCCCCTTCCCTGGACCATTGTTCTGTGATCAGGCGACTGCGGCTGCTGGTATGCTTGCTGGAGCGGCGGCGAATATCAAGGCGAAAAAGACGGCATTGTTGCAGTGGTTTGATGAGCTTGCCACCGAAGCTGAGCGAGAGGTTGGATATGTCGGTAGCGATTCGCTTGTTGGTCGAGCGAAGGCTGAAGGGAAGAGTGTCCTCATCAAGCTGTTGAAGGTCCTCGTTGAGAATGACGGGAAGCTTGCCGGGAGGTATGTTACTTATTTTACGAGCTATAAGTTGATACTAATGATCATTCTAGCCCAACTATTGAAGCTGCAGTCATGACTGCTTTGCTTGGTGCTACGCCAGAGTCCTTTGTTACCGGTGACCCGCTTACCCACGGTTTTGCGTACCCGGGCGCGGGTGGCCTCGGGATTGGTGGTCACTCGACCGCTGTGCCGACGTATCAAGTGAAGACTGCCTCCCTGGATCGTTTACAGGAGCTCCTTATCCGGGGTGAAAGTAGAAAGGCGTACCAGTTTGCTTCGGATGAGAAGCTGTGGGCCCATGCGCTGCTTATAGCCAGTGGTCTCGACAAGGGGGCTTGGAAGGAGGTGGTCTCTGAGTTCATTCAAGCCGAGCTTGGTGTGCTCGCTGGAGTGGACTCACCTATCAACGCCCCGTCTGCAAATAAGAGGGAGAGTCTCCGTGTGGCCTATGGATTAATTGCTGGAGATAGTGCTAATGCCCGTAAGTCTGAGTACCGCCAACCCATTGTCATCGACTAAGCTACATCGTCTGTATAGTGAAGCAGCTTGTTCCTCCTCGCCTGCTAGGACAGGGCCCACAAGTGAACATGTTCGTACCAGGACGACCGGTGTCACCGTCCCATCCATCAGCAGCACCGACCAATGTTCCTATCGATGCCTTGGTACAATGGAAAGAAGTTCTGGCTGCCGTGTATTCCAATCACAACGCAGGGGATGACACACCGCTCATCGCACTTGGAGATCAACTTGTTGCGAAGCAATGGATCGAGGCTGCGCATTGCTGGTACGCATCCAACCCCCCATCGCGATATTTTGAATTCTAATATATGTCCCTAGCTATTTGCTGGCATCTGGACTTTCCTCAATCTCAGGCACCGCTTGTCCAGCTCCGCGCATTGCCCTCTTTGGGTCAGGGCATCCAACGCAAGCGCGATCCTTCCATACGGACTTACTACCAGTAGTCTTATCCGAGGTAGCTGAATATTCCCTGTCCTTGGCGCCGCCCACGAAGGGACAAGAGCCGTACCCTGGACTCCCCCATCTTCAAGCATACAGACTCTGGCATGCCGCATGCTTGACAGAAACCGGAGACGTTTCTTTGGCACTCAGGTTGGCTGGCCATGCGCATGTTCAAATTCAACGCTCACGCCTTGAACAGGTATACAGAGGCGATCACAGCCACTCTTCGATTGTCAACCCGGGCCTCGCCCTATTTCACGCCAACTTTCGTTGAGCAACTCAAGGATCTCCATGATCGTCTCACCGGAGCGCCTCATAGCGACAAAAAGAACTTCCTTAGCAAGGCCATCACAAAGCCCAGCATGGAGACATTCAACACCTGGATTGCCGGCGGTCTGACGAAGCTCATTGAAGGCGATGAGCCAACCCCTGGGCCACAGGACCAGCAGGTCGAGCCCAAGCCAACCAATGGTGCAACACTGGGACCGTTTTCTCATTACAGCGCCATCTCCAATGCGCCTTCAAAGTCACCGTCTCCTACGCCATCGTTTACGAGTGTGCATGGCATGTCAACCATCCCCCCACCTCGTACAGCGTCCACCGGTGGATATCGTCCACCTGCAAACGGGTTTAGTCCCATGCCTGCCGCCCCACCTCCAGACCGGTCCAGATCGGCGATAGATTACACTTCAACAATCAATCGCAAGCCGTCGCCCGGACCCAAGGTTCCCTCGGCAAATGCTGCAACGTCCACCTTTTGGCAGGCAAACGAGAATGCGCATACCCCATATAATTCGGATCAAATGAATTTGCCAAGCGCTGAAGGTGCTGCAAAAGAAGATGCTGGGCCGGAGACCGGTCTATGGTGGGGTTCGAGCAATGGCGCGACCACTGCCAGCGCGACGCCGACCGCAGCGTCCTTCTTACGAGTCAACGCTAGCGAGTTATCAGAGGGTGAAGGTCCTCAGTTCATCAGCCTCGGTGACAACGACACTTTATTCACGCCATCGGTGACTCCTTCGATCGCTCCCTCTTCACCGCGATACGCCACAGAGCCTTCCAGCTACGACGAAGAAGAGGATCTAGGGTTTGGTAACACCAAGCCGAAAAAGCAAAAGTCCGTCGAAGTGGAAGATAATACTAAATCAACCAGTGGTGGTCCCCCGAAAACAGGCAACCAAGCGGCTCCGCCTCCGGCACCACCAAAGGCAGACGCTAAGAAGGAGGAAGCCAAGCCACAAGGTGAGCTATACTATGAGTGCACAAACCTAGAATGACTCATCTCGTCCAGGCGGCACGGCGTCGGGCGGTTGGTTTGGATGGTTCAAAAAGAGCGACACTCCCAAGCCGGTTAAGGCAAACCTTGGCAAAGAATCGAGCTTCTACTATGACCCTGACTTGGGTCGTTGGGTGAATAAAGCGGTTAGTCTAAGCCCGACGCATCGCAAAGGCTCTTCTGACCATTTACGTAGGCCGGTGCGAGTGATACAGCGCCCAAAGCTCCCCCTCCACCGCCGCGTGCTCAGACCGCATCACCTGGAAGATCGGCCAGCGGTGCTGATTCGCTTGCTACCACAACGCCACTGCCTCCTCGGGCCTCCTCTGTTATGCCCTCCAGTAGCGGCATGGCACCTCCCCCACGACCAAGCTCGACACTGGCCGGGGCGAATTCGCTCACCGGATCCGGACCTCCTCCGCCTTTGCGCTTGCCAACCGATGGACCTCCCAAAGCGGGCACTCCCCCACCTCGAAGCATGGGTCAGACTCCGCCCCCAGGTGGTCCCACGGCTAGTGGCACTGCGAAACCCGCGAAGCGCAATGCCCGTTCTCGTTATGTAGACGTGTTTCAGCAAGAGACATGAGGGATTGGAAAGTAATTGTAGATTATGGACTTATTTGATTGGAGGATTCATTTGGCAGGTGACCGTGTGGTGTGGCAACTGTACCGGTATCGTCCGTATCGTATTTGTGACCGAACCCTATCACCACACTACGCGTTCCGTATCTATATCTTTGTCTTGGAGGAAAACACCGAGTGCGCTGAGCGCCGGAGCGCTTAAATCGAGCCCAAGGGTTGATGCAGGAGGGGCCGTCAGGCTCGGAGTGATCGCGACGCTGGCGCTGATAGGCGTCCCCACACCCAACCCAATCCATATGTAAACCTTGTCAAACCCCTGAAGCAAAACTGCAAGCTGCAAGCGTTGGGGATGGTACGAGCGGTAAAGCTCGGCGGGCGCTTGAAGAAAACGGTTTCGTTGAGTGTCTCTCGTGCTGCAACTATCGACTATGCAGAGATGCAGAGTCAACTGAAGACTGAAGACTGAAGAAGCGAATGCGCTTATTGCCGTTTTGGCGAACAAACTGCCCTGGAGGTCTTGTGGTCCGTGATCCGAGCACGTTTGGTTGCGTGCTCAATGAGGCTGGGCCAAGGTTACTTGAACGCTAGTTCGACCTGAGCTCTAGCTCTTTGCGCGCAGACGACCACGACACGACGGGATCATCCACCTGATGTCTGCTACCACTCCCCCGAGCTTGCTCTCTCCCCGCTCCCCTCCCCACCGCCGTCGACCGTCCGTGGCCGTGACCGCCACTGCTGCCACTCCTGCTCCCGGCGCTCCCGGTGCTCCAGCCACCTCCTCCCAGCCACAACCAGAGCGAGTGTGTGACACGATCCCCGTTCCACAAGACCTCATCCTTTCCCGTCTCGTTCACGCCACTTTCGACTCGTCTATTAGAGTTCCCCACCCTCCGTCCGTTTCCGAATCGTTCTCCCGTCCGCAAATGGCCACAGCTACTCATCAAAACACGTCTCAATTCCACCCTATGGACGTTGATGTCGTCTCTACTCAGCCGATACCTGACCCCACTCAACCCCCCACTGCCGCCGCACGAAAGCTCTGTGTTCGCCACCAGCGGATGGCCGACGAAGGAACAACGAACAAGATGCAGCAGGTATTCTCTTTCCCTTCATTTTCATACCATCTTCCATCCTCTCGCTCTCGTTCATCCCTACCTGGTGCTCACCTCGCGATTTCCAGAGCCTCGACGCCCTCCCACTCGCCGAACGCGAAGCCGTCAACAATATCTGGGCCACTTTCTCCTCTGCCTCTCATCCAAGTCGTGAGCTCATCCTCCGCGGTATCCTCACCATGTGCTGCTTCTCCCAGCTTTCCTTCCTCTCCCAAGAGCTCGACAATATCATCCGCGTCGATCCTTTCGTTGTCCTACCCTCCGAGATAGCCATGAAGATCCTCAATCATCTCGACGCCATGTCGTTAGCCCGCGCTTCCCAAGTCTCCCGTCGATGGCATGCCTTTGCGGAAGATGACGTGCTTTGGCGAAACATTTGCGAACAGCACATTGACAAAAAATGCAGGAAATGCGGTTGGGGTCTTCCTTTGCTAGACAATCGTCCGCGTATCCTCTGGCCTTCATCCTCTACTCCCAGTCCTTCGCACGATCCCGACCTCCGATCCACTTTGTCGCCTAAGCGTGAGCGCGAGACAGATGCAGCAACCGGTTCCCCACCACCAAAGCGTTTCAAGTCCGAAACACATAGTGGCACGTCCACACCAACCATTTCCTCGCGCGACTCCACTCCTCAACCCTTGACACCCCAGCCCCCTTGTCAGCCAACACAGAAGGCAGTCACTCGCCCTTGGAAGAATGTCTACTGCGAGCGCTTGAGGGTGGAGAAGAACTGGCGGAGAGGGCGGTGTGTCGTCAGGACGCTGCGTGGTCACGAGGACGGCATAATGTGCATGCGATTTGCAGAAAACCTCGCATATTTGCCATATCCGGTACTCATCTCCGGTTCATACGACCATACCATCCGCGTATGGAATATGGACACGGGTGCCCAAATCCGGTGTATGCGCGGACATACGCGTGCGATTCGCGCCCTTCAATTCGATGAATTCAAACTCATCACAGGAAGCATGGACCAAACGCTCCGAGTTTGGAACTGGCGGACAGGCGAATGTATTCGAACCCTCGAAGGTCACTCCGAAGGTGTTGTCACCTTGGCGTACGACGCCCATGTCCTTGTCAGTGGAAGCGTCGATACCACCGTCCGTGTCTGGAACTTCCTCAACGGCGACAACTTCACCCTGAGCGGCCACCGCAATTGGGTCAATGCCGTCTTGCTCTGGGACGACAAGTCCAAGCTTGACGATCCTACTGCGGCTTCCGTGGACGATGGAAGGAACCCTATCATCCCTGCAGGCAAGATGCTATTCAGTGCTTCAGACGACGGAACGGTTCGACTCTGGGATCTGGCCCAACGAGTCTGTGTGCGAGTGTTTTCTGGCCATGTCGGCCAGGTACAGAGCCTCAAACTTCTGATGGTAGACAGATCCAAGGTGGAGGTGGTCGATGAGGAGGAATCAGAGTTGACAGGCCCTATCTATGAAGCACCAGTACCCGTCTCAAGCCAGATCCCTCCCTTTGCCCACCCATATACGACTTTGACAAACTCTGGACTTCCTGCGTTCGCACATGCAAACGCCGGCACCCCCGCGGCGCTTCCTCCCGACCACCCCGCGCCCGCGTTCCCCTCCTCGCCCCAGGGCTGGGATCCCACCGCGCACCAAAGCAACTCCAACTCACCACCCACAGTCGGAGCGTTCAGCCACCACGAAGCAGGCTCGAGCAGCAGCGCTTCGTGCACCAAAAGGGAACAAAACGTCCTCGCCCCCCATTCTAATTCCAATTCGTCCTCACCCCCTACACCCGTGCTTCTCTCCGGCTCCCTCGACAATACCATCAAAGTGTGGGACGTCGAGACCGGCAGGCCACTCAAGACACTCTTTGGCCACATCGAGGGCGTGTGGGCCGTCGACGGCGATCGTCTCCGAGTCGTCTCTGGCAGTCATGACCGCACTATCAAGATTTGGGAGCGCGAGACTGGGCGCTGTCAGACCACGCTCGTTGGCCATAGGGGTGCCGTCACATGTCTGTCGCTTGCTGATGATAAGATTGTTAGTGGCAGCGACGACGGTGATTTGAGGATATGGGATTTTGGGTTGAAGGCCGGTTATTAGATTGCTGTGCGTGTTACGTCGCAATGTGTATGTGCATGTGTATGTGTATGTGTATGTGTCTACTTTTATTTTTTACCTCCTACCGCTTCTGTTTCCTCTATTGTGTGCCCTTCTAGATCGCCAATCTCTGGTGCCCCTCTAGCCTCGTGTAATCCATGCTCCTTGTCAATTTTCACTCAGCTCATTTTGTTGGCCGTCAAACTCCTCTCTTTATTGAATAACTCAACAGAGTGGGTGGCAGCATAGTAGATATGTACTACAAAAAATAAAGATACAACATGGCGAGAAAGAAAATAGCCACCAAGAAATTTTGAAGAGATTTGGGAACAAAGACAAGTCACAATTCATCGTCTTCCGTCTTCGTTATCTGCACCCGCTTACTCCTGCGTATCATGGGTGTCCTCCGCTTGCGCTGGTCGTCCTCGCCGCTGGGCTCGTAGTGGCCGGGCGGCAGCTCCCAAGTAACGCCAGGCGTCCTCTGTTTCGTCCGGCCAGTCTGCTGGAACATTTCTACCTGCCTGCCCTGCCAATCCAGCACGGCCTCGATAGGATCACGCATTGGTGGGCTCGGAGGGCCGACCACACCCACTTCACTCGCGGTGTGTACAAGCGACGAACAGCTTGACATCGCACCATCATGGTCTGTGTCAACCACGGCCCTACCCGAAAGGTCGGATACAGTCGACTTTGTAGTCCGATGTCCGAACAGTCGGAAGGGCAGGGACATTTTACTGGTCCCGTTTCCGGGGGTGCGAGGGCGTGGGGAAGGCGAGGCACCTCGATTGTGGAACGAGCCGTTACTGGACTGCAGGCTCGGAGGGACAGTTGTGGATCGCTGGTGTGGGGATTTTGAGCGGAACATGTCAAGGATCCCATGGCCCCTGCTACTCGTAGCACTTGCGGGCGTTTGCGGAGTCTGCGAGGGTGAACTATATACAGATTTGCGGGTGTCGTGCGTCGAAATCGCCGGCGACGGAATCGAAGCGTAGTCGGCCACTGGGACCGGCGAAGTGACCGTCCTCGAACCACGTCGGACAGTCTTCGTAGTGACTTGCACTACCTGTGTGCTCTGCACCACGTCGTACTCCTCATGCTCCTCGGGTTCGGAATCGCCGTACTCACTTTGCGGGTACTCGTGGCTAATTCGTCGCTGAGGCGCTGGCGATTGAGATACCATTGGGCTCGACTTTTCCAGGCCGTAAGAACGGAGCACAGAGCTTTGAGGTTGTGTCTGGCCAGATTGCAGACTTGCGCGCTTCGAGGATCCGGACACTGTCGTAAAGGAAGGAGAAAAGACGGATCCCGGACTAGGGGATGTAGTCGCCTTGAGCCTCTCCATCATCATTTCACGCAGACTTGCCTGCTTGGCCATCGGTAAGGGTTTTGTTGGGGAACCGGTGGCATCTGGCCTTGTGGATGAAGGAGGCAGCGGAGGGGGGGTAGAAATGGGAGTGATACCTGAAAATATCGTCTGTGAAGACTGTTTGGGTAAGCCGCTTCCCCGGAGGGGGTGAGGGGTAGGAAGGCGCGATGCAATCGACGCAGGGGAAAAGATAGCCTGCACCTGGGATGATCCAGGCCTCGATACTGGTGATTGGGGACGTCCCATAGCAGTAGAGACAGAAGAGGGGCCAGGTGGTTGAGAGGCGACTATGGTTTCTGCAAGCGCCGTAACGTACGTGCTTGCGGGAGACGGTGGGGCTGGTGAATATACTTTTGAGGGATCGACTGCAGGATCAACTCGAGATGCGCGAGAAGTGGAAGAAGTCATCAAGGTCGTCGAGGCTGAACTATCTTGCGGAATAGAGTACAATGTCGCAGATGAAGATGAGGCATGAGCAGATCGTGAAACGGAGGTCGTGGGCGGGAGCCACAACGAGGTTCTATCGGAAGTAGCGGACATGAGGCTAGGGGATTGTGGGGATTGTAGGCCGCTCCATCGGCTGGAACTTGCCGAAGAGAGAACTGGCGAAGCGAGTTGGGGGATGCTCGTCTCCCTAAGTTTGACGAGTTGGGGGTGTAGATAGGCGGTGGAGGAGCTGGTGGCAGAGCGCTGGTTGCTGTACGTTGGGACCCGCTGAGGGGTGCTAACGCTAACGGCAGACAGCTGGAGGTAGGAGAGTGTCAGAGAGGGAAACCCTAAACTGTGGTAATTAATACGGGATTTACCGATTGCGCGATGGACGGTTTAGCGGCCATAGAAGGAGACTGTACATCTGGGATGTGCCCAGAATGAGCGCTTTGAGATTCGTCCGATAGTTTCCGGGAGTGGGAAGTCAGGAACGAGGGCCGCACCATCTCGCGATCGTTTTGCTTGGAAGATTGCGAGCGAGCGAGAGCAGCAGAGTTGGGTACGAGTTCCTCTTCCTTAGAGGCAGGAGGTGGGGCACCACTGGTACTTGTAGCCCCACGAGTGGACCCAAGAAACTGGCCAGTCTTCCGCCGTAAAGCACGTGTCTGCGACGAGGACTGCACGGCAGGTCCACAAGTCAGTGCATTGCCACAGGGATGACAAGGGACATCAACTGACCTCGTAGTTCGAATTGAGAGTAGCGGTTGTTGGGGCTGCGGCCGAAGAAACGGAGCGTTGGTGCGCGCTGGCGGTGGATTTGGATGAGCTCGCAGCTCGGTCGTGCATTGCTTCCTGGGAGGCCCTCCGCTGCCACGAAGGTTGGATTTCGCTAATGGGGACATCCTGCGGCTTGTTCTCGTTGAAACTAGACGATTTGGAGAGCCCCAGGCTCTCCGTGCTGGGAGGGGCTTGCGAGCTGGCTAGAGTGCTCGTTTCTCCCGTGCCGTGATAATCGTTAGACAGACGATCAAATGAAGAGCGAGGAGTGGATGCCGTTAGGGCAGAGGGACGCGACGCGATTGACTGGATGGAAGCTCGCTTGGGGTTGGCAGAGGGTAGGTAAGCGGTAGATAGCGAGGGATTGGGAGTAGCAGTAAAAACTGATAGAGACTGAAGGAGATTTCTAGCTTGTTGGTCTTGCAGTGGTGAGGACATAGTGGGACCAGATGGCGGGGCAACGTCACGGGGTAGAGGGGGTGGGTGGGAATGCGAAACGGCGTCCTTTAAAACGGTTGGAGGGGCTGTTACAGTCGATCTTGAGGCATAGGAGGTGCACTGGTATTGCTGCAGAAGTTGTGCAGGCGAGGCGAGGGCGGCGTCAAGCTCCACTGGGTAACTGGTATCATCGACCTGGTTGAGCTGGTCGCGGAGCCTGCTGCTGCCTGTAAAGTCGCAGGAGTGTTAGAGTGTTATAAGAAGGCGCGTGCAAGCGTTATCCTCGCCTGCAGGGTTATTTTGCCTCGCTTTCTTGCTGAACATTCGGACACCAAGCCCGCGCTTGGGCCGTTCTTGTGGTGGTACAGAAGACAAGACGGGTGATGCTGGTTCGTAAAATTCCTAGGCACTGTACACGGCGAGGAGGATCAGGGATTATTCGGAGAAGGGATCGGGTCCAAGGTGGGAGCTCGGGGGCTGGGGACCCAACGGGAACAAACTGAGATGCTGCCTCGCGGGTATGGGCTATCTTACTCTTTACTCGTTCGCGTCTGTGTGGACATGAGCAGCCGGGTGCGATGGGTCGCACCCACAGAACACATCCGACGCCTCCCGAAGGCACCCTTCCACGCCACGGTTCCTCATCGACCTCAGAGCTCAATTCGATGGGCCAGTCAACCGACGTCAGCAGGTACCCAGCCATTGACTAGCCCTTAAGTCAAGCACAACCCTCCATTCGAGCCCGGTCCAGCTCATTCAACCGCCTAACTCTGAGTTGCCGCTGTGCAGCCCGAAGGGAAAGCCGGCGTACATCGTCTTCGGGAAGCTAGCAAATTGCAAGACAGAAATGTACACGGATTGCGCACAGCCGATCGGCGTCTTCCTTCACTTCTGATAGCTCCATACGTTTTTCAACACTTTGAGGTTGTCAGTACAGCCCAGAAGTTCCCTGGCACACTCTAGAACTCTAGGACACTCACAGCCGGCTTTGGTTGCTAGTCGGTTTAACGAATCGTCGCTCTCTCCGTTCGCGCGCACTTGCCCACAAAAGGCAAAGGTTGTCGAAGTCTGGAGCGCCTTGCCTTCGGCATCAACATCGACAATGCTGATCTGCACAGATGCGTGATCCTTGGATGTGATCAACCGGTCTATATAATTTTTTGTCATTTTCTCTGTGCGCCCTGGATCAAGCAGCGCACGAACTAGTAGCAGAGCACTTGCGGGGGACGTAGAGATCAACAAGGACACCCTAAAGATACGCAAGTTGCCATTAGCAAATCTGATACTCGCAGCTTTCGGAGGGACCCACTTGATCGTTTTCCATTTTTCGAAGTGGACAAGCTTGGGTTTGTTTGGTCGGTCAAATATCGCAAACACCCCTATCGACTCTCGAATGCCAATAGCCAATAGTAATTGAATACAACGGGGTTCTCGAATTACTTATCTCCTTATCATCCTACACGCCGTCTCTTCCGCTCTTCCCCTGCAAGCTCGCTCCCCTTTCTCTTCCTTCCTACCAAAGCCTGAGTCTGCCGTCCACTGTCGCCCTTCGCCCACGGCCGTGCCTTCTTCTCCTTCTGTGCATTCCTCTTTTGCCGCCTCTCCATTGCCTTCCGAGCCTCCCCTCTGCCCATGCCCTCAAATCGAGCCTTCAACACTGCCCGCTTCTTTTCGCCTTCTTTCAGAAACCATGCCCCTTTCCCAGACAACCTCTTCGCCTGTTCCTCTTTCTTCAGCTTGGTGAGCGTCGATCGTTCGAGGTCAGCTTGCTTTTGGTTTTGCAGCAGCGTTTCCGTTCGTTTGAGTGTTCGCTCGAGTCTCTACGGGGATTGAGTGTGTAAAAGCTTCCAATAGTAAGTGGACTAGACGAAAGTGTACCTACATCCACTTCCGCCTGACGCTCCGCCCTCATATGCGCCGGACTGGACGCGAGCAGTTTTCGAGCCCTTTTTTTGTGATCCTTGAGCGTTTGAAACTCGCCCTCTCGGTACTTTGTAATAAATCCATAGTTCTTGCTGAAATGAAATGCGGAGAATTCGCCAGAAACGCCCCCTCCGATGCGGGGATCGCGGGTCACCTAAAGGGGCATAGATGAAATTCGAAGTGCCTCGTGAGTAACAGCAGGCGTACCTTCGTCTTGACTTCCACTACTTTTCGCTTTCGGGAGATGGCCTTCTTGGAGGACATTTCAACTGGACTGATAAGCCCTACTCAGTCCCTAGAGCAGGATATACAAGGTTATTGCAAACTCACGCGTGCTTGTTGGCCCTTCTTATTTGCTCTTTCGTCTTCTCTGTCCGTGCGGGCGCCTCTGGTGAATCCTCCTCACTTGAAGCCTCCAATGAACCAGGTGAGGACAAGCTGCTTCCACTTCGTTCATCCGCTTCCTGTCTATCTAATGTGCGCCTTGCTTTCAATAGGACGCCAAAAGGTACCAATGCCAGGTCTAGTGGCGTGTTGAGAGTCAGGACCTGAATAGTCGTGAATTGAAGA
>Ga0307513_10008929_pt1 | contig 12743 bp, 15 predicted proteins | sample 15_EM_MG_FD_202174 | JGI IMG/M metagenome (GOLD analysis project Ga0307513, IMG submission 202174) | Populus trichocarpa ectomycorrhiza microbial communities from riparian zone in the Pacific Northwest, United States - 15_EM | ecosystem: Host-associated > Plants > Roots > Unclassified | place... | reverse complement strand
TTCCCTTATAACTCGTACAAGCCTGTAGATCATTCGCTAGTCTGATAATCGACTTAGAATTCCCCCTCCTAATTTACACTCCCTCTGGTTCTACTTTCCTTTACCCTCCCGACTTCAGCTCACCTCTGTTCCTCTCTTCTTCACTGTACGACCCAGGACTCCGCGCCCTTCCTGTCCACCCATGCACACCCCCGGACGGGCCAACGCCCGATAGCGATACTGTCGGTTAAAACCACGCTGGGATCGTTCCGATCCCAGTTCCAATCTTAACACTCACTGAGTCTCGACTTCGTCTAGTTTCCAACAGAGGTTGGGCTAGAATCTGAAGCAAGTGTACAATTGGAATTCCGAGTCGAGATTCTAACTCCGGAACCGTCTGTCAAACCGTACAGTTAATATGGAGGGAAACCTTTTGAGCCAAAAATCCGCAGTCTTAGATTCCAGTATGCCAGGATTTCATCGTGTCAGCTAACCGTCCCGTATTGCGCTATGTTTATACGCCGGGGCTCACTCTTACCCCAGAATGTACATTCAAACAATCATTTTTTAACTCAGTCAAGCCCGTCAACTTTACTCCCTTCGTGACACCTCGCATTGATTTGTTAGGTAGCTACACAAGATCACGGAAAGCGTGGGACCAAGTTGCTTAATTAACCCGAACGTTTAAGAGTAAAGGGCTGCCAAAATATGGAGGACTTAGCAATCCTTGCGCGCCAGTCATAGCTACAGAGGGGCCTATGAAACCATCTGGCAATGCAAATTTTGTTTCCTGTCCTCGGTATGACTCTCAAACCTTAAGAACAGGAGAGCGATTGGAAAGGACATACTTTTGTTACACCAAACCAAAACCAAAAGTTGAGTGGTAAGAAATACTAGATTTGTGGAAAGTTGAAACTTGGGTCCAAGAGGTCCCATAAGCGAAGTCCCCAAATTCAATAGAAACGGGTCGAACATGAGATATTGGAGAGATTATCGGAAGAGCAGGTGAATGGAGGCCTCGACGGCATTCTGGGGTACCCAGAAACTAAGGTCTTAAGATTCCCAAGTACTCAACGACGCTTTGTGTGACTTCAAGAATATCCTAAATGTGATGGTTTTTGCAAATTTCTATGATTCATTAGAGGGAGGATGGGAAGCCCAGCCTTGGGAGGGGATACGCACCTGATAGCCAGCCTCAGAAGGACAGGAAGGGAAGGCTGCCCACTACAATGCTGAATCCGACCTTATAGACAGAGGGGACTCTTTTAGATTCCTCGGTGTGACAAAGCAAGGAGCTGAAGGACAGGGGACTAGAACTTCAATGACTAAAGAGTAGTAATACACCAACTACAACACAGAGTGCGGAGGAAGGAAAGACTAGGGCTGTGTACTGTTGAAAATTTGGGTCCAAGAGGTTCCATAGGCAAAATCTTCAAAATCAAGAGAAACTGACCGAACACGAGATGTACGAGGGATTGTCAGAAGAGCATATGAATGCAAACCGATACGACAGTCTGGGGGTACCCAATATAATAGGTGACCTTCTGAGTCATGGACCCAACCATCTGCGTCTGGCAATGAATAAAAATAAGGTTGAATTGGATTAGAGAAGAAGGGAGATTGGATAGAGGCATGTCGAGATGCGTCCCACACACGGATGGTGCGGTCATCGAGTGCAGAAACAATGCGTTGCCCATCAGGAGAGCAAGCAACGGAGAACACGCCCCGACTATGCCCCTCCAAAGGTTTGCCAACTGCAGCACCAGTCTCAGCATCCCAGATTCGAATGGTCTCGTCACGAGATCCGGAGATGATGTGCTGCCCATCAGGAGAGTAAGCAACAGATATTACGACCTCAGTATGCCCCTCTAAAGGTGTGCCAACTGCAGCACCAGTCTCAGCATCCCAGATTCGAATGGTCTTGTCATGAGATCCGGAGACGATGTGCTGCCCATCAGGAGAGTAGGCAACGGAGAACACGGTCCCAGTATGCCCCTCTAAAGGTTTTCCAACTGCAGCACCAGTCTCAGCATCCCAGATTCGAATAGTATCGTCAACGGATCCGGAGATGATGTGCTGCCCATCGGGAGAGTAAGCAACGGACAATACGCGTGCGGTATGCCCCTCTAAAGGTTTTCCAACTGCAGCACCAGTCTCAGCCTCCCAAATTCGAATAGTGTTGTCACCGGATCCGGAGATGATATGCCGCCCATCGGGAGAGTAAGCAACGGAGCGCACGAACCCAGTATGCCCCTCTAAAGGTTTGCCAACTGCAGCACTAGTCTCAGCATCCCAGATTCGAATGGTCTTGTCATCGGATCCGGAGACAATGCGCTGCCCATCAGGAGAGCAAGCAACGGAGAACACGGTCCCAGTATGCCCCTCTAAAGGTTTTCCAACTGCAGCACCAGTCTCAGCATCCCAGATTCGAATGGTCTTGTCATGAGATCCGGAGATGATGTGCTTCCCATCAGGAGAGTAAGCAACGGACAACACGACCTCAGTATGCCCCTCTGGAGGTCTGCCAACTGCGGCACCAGTTCCAGCATCCCAGATTCGAATGGTCTTGTCATCGGATCCGGAGATGATGTGTTGCCCATCAGGAGAGTAAGCGACGGAGAACACGGTCCTACTATGCCCCTCAAAAGGTTTGCCGACTGCAGTACCAGTCCTAGCATCCCAGATCCGAATGGTACTGTCACTAGATCCGGAGATGATGTGCTGCCCATCAGGAGAGTAAGCGACGGAGAATACGGGCTCGGTATCCCCCTCTAAAGGTTTGCCAACTGCAGCACCAGTCTTGGCATCCCAGATTCGAATGGTCTCGTCATTGGATCCGGAGACGATGTGCTGCCCATCAGGAGAGTAAGCAACGGAGAACACGATCTCACTATGCCCCTCTAAAGGTTTGCCAACTGCAGCACCAGTCTCAGCATCCCAGATTCGAATGGTCGTGTCATCGGATCCGGAGATGATGTGATGCCCATCAGGGGAGTAAGCAACGGAGCATACGCGCTCAGTATGCCCCTCTAAAGGTGTGCCAACTGCAGCACCAGTCTCAGCATCCCAGATTCGAATGGTAGTGTCATGGGATCCGGAGATGATGTGCTGCCCATCAGGGGAGTAATCAACGGACCACACGGTCCCAGTATGCCCCTCTAAAGGTTTTCCAACTGCAGCACCAGTCCCAGCATTCCAGATCCGAATAGTCCTGTCACCAGATCCGGAGATGATGTGCTGCCCATCAGGAGAGTAGGCAACGCACTCTACAGTCCTGGTATGCCCTTTTAGAGCCTCCCCAACTACAGTACCGGTCTCGGCATCCCAGATTCGAATGGTCCTGTCATCGGACCCGGTCACAATGTGGCTCCCATCAGGGGAATAGCGAATGCAACAGATAGCGTCGGTGTGTCCAATCCATTCCAACGGCGGCGCTGGCCACGACTCCAATCTCCCACTTTGTGTTCTGATGCCTTTAGTAAACCTTGTGCGGAAGATGGCCAACAATGGTGACTGTGCTGGTAAGAAGGGTCGCGTTGAAACATATGTGTGTGGGGCGCTGATAGAGACTGGGCTGTGGAAGGTGATGATGAAACGACAAATGTCCTGAATTCTCTCAAGGAGGGTCGCATCGGTATCCTACAACGAATTAGATTCACTTTGGGACACAGGTAATACAAAAACTGACCTTTACCAGTGATACCACTCCGCGAAGGCTTGGAGCACCAACCGAAACCATTCCCATAAAGCTCAGTACTTCAATCCAAAATAGCGGGTAGTATCCTTCAAAGAATTCCTTCAAGCTTCCCAATATGGCACTGCGCTGAGTCTCGTCGGGAGTAGAGCGAAGATGGATTGACCAATACAGAGAACTATACTGCAAAGGGTCTGAGATGTTTTGTTCAATTCGCGATGGGAGGTCTCTAATGTCGGTGTTGGCGAGCCGGGAATCCTCTAGCTTGCAGATATTGAACCGGAGTTGTTTAACCATTGTTCGGAGACAGGCAATGCCCTGCTCCACGTGTGCGGCTCGGAGATTTACTTGATAATCGCAGCGATTGCTGGCAAAGAATTCGGAAATTGACAAATGTCGGACCCGAATTGCTCCGTTGGCGCCTTCGTCTCGATATAGCAAAGAGCTGAGTTCATCTGCCCACTTTTCAATGAGATACTTTTTCACCTCTGCCAGCTCTGCAATCGGCCCTTCGCGTAGTGGACGGTACTGGGCCGTTGTGATTACTGCAATCATCCGCCAAAACCCGGTGAAGTTGCTGTGCGCTTTTAGGATACTAGAGTAGAGTTTGTACAGAGATTCCAAGCCGGCGGTGGCTGAGCCTTGCACGGTTTCTTTCAAGGACTCTTCGGGGTCCTCGCATTTTTCAAGAACAAGAACAAGAGTTTTGATGAAGATGAAAAGACCATTCGCCCGTAAAATAACTCTTTTGAAGAGTGATTCCTCAGGCCAATAGTCGGGGAGACGGCATGCTGAGGCCACCAAATTGAACTGGTGTCGGGCAAAGGTTCGCAGATCAGCAGTGGCTGCTTGATCTGTACCCAAATCATATTTCGCTGCGGTACCCAAAGAACGGATAATATCGACTTCGGGTCTGCTGGTGATGATAATCTTGAGCCACGGAGCCAGTGCGGATGCCTCGATCAGAACCTTCAGGATGTCCGCACGACTCTGAATATTCCCACACTCGTCTAGTGCGTCAATGACAACAACGAGCGTATCTGGATTCGAGTGGCGAGGCATGGAGCGAATGAACTCAAGGAAGAGAGTGTCCTGCATTGACTGTGGTGCTATGTGTTGCTTTTTATGAAGATACTCTGTTACAACCAATCGAAAACGGGGGGAGGTTTTGGCAAGTTGGTAGAAGAGAGTCGGAAGGATATTCCTGGGCTCGCTCGAATTCGTGTCATCTCTCCGACAGAAAAACGCTCCAGCAAACTGATTCCGTTCATCCAGTCTTCTACAGATAGAATGAGCCAATGATGTTTTGCCGATTCCGGGTAAGCCGTAGATCCAGTATGGAGTGCTCTGGTCAACATCCTCCTGACCCGGTCCGTTGGTTACCCAGGCGATGGTTCGATCGAGTATAAATTCCCGCGTGCCTTCCATACAGCAGAGCTTCTGGTCGTAGCTGGTCTCGACTGGTCTAAGTCGCCCCTTAAGCCAAAGGTCTTGTTGGACTAGCTCTACACGAAGCGATTGAGATTTGGCTGTCGCCAATCAAGCACGTGTGCTTACTAGTCTCCTTGGCTATACGCAGGGCTTCAACATTCACTGCGCGGTCGAAATCTTCAATGACCTTGGTCAGCTCTTGGTTCATTTCTTCAATCTTCTCTGAGCGGACCAGCCCACCCAACGTCCTCTCTGCAATTATCAGCAACTGCACATTCCAGATCAGGTGACCGCCCACCAAAACGCCCACGTCGGACATAGTCACACGAAAATCTTGCGACCTTTTGCATCACTTCGAACATTCGCGGGATGGTTTTCTCCAAGATTTCAGTCTCTTCATACACGATTTCATCTGCGACCTTGTCTGCAAAAAATGAAATGCGCTGCAAGCGGTCCAACAGGTGCGCCGGCATCTGGTCGTATCTATTTTGTTCCTGCAGGAGCTAAACAGTCGGGCGTTACATCTGCTTCTGATACGCTGATAGTGAGCACGAACCCCAAATGTGACTTCAGCGACACTGAACGCAGCTTTCGCGATGTCGTTCAACTAAAATGTGTCAAAGCCTTGAAGGTTCCATATGGGAGAACTGACCTCTGCGAATGCAGCCCCGAATTTAAAGACCGTCTCCAAGGTCTTCTCTGTTGACTCTTTCATCAGTGGGGAGTAATTCTCTAACAGTTCCTCGAGTTTATGGAGCGATGAGCGTAGAGAGTCTGCCTGTGCGAAGATCATTCACTGGCTGGGGTACGCAGTTGAAAGGAGACGAACGGCAACGTCTGCAGAGAATTCCAATTCTAGAGGGACGTGATGCTTTCCAATAGCAACGACCTCTGCGTTCCTCTATCAGATATGAGTGGACTGGCTCGGATCACGACGCACCTTGTAATGCGAGAGAGTGCGAGTTGGAGGTCCAATAATCATCGTAAAGTTCACGAAGGTTGATCCCTTTACTAGCCCGTTCCTTCGTTGCCCAGGGTAGATGTTCGCGCTTCATTTGAAGCTCCACGCGGATCTGGGATGTCGGAGAAACGTCTCTACATACGCACAGGCTTCAGGGATTGCACTCAATGAGCAAACAAGTGACATACGGGCGTTGTACCAGGGCCCAAGTCTGGTTGTCCTTCCGCTGCAACTCACTCTCCTCATTTCCCACAAACAACCTCACCGTAAGCCTGTGTTTTGGAATGTCTTGCAATGTAATTTCTATGTGTCGCCCGAATCAGCGGTATGGCCTCAATTGAAGTGAAGCGCCGCACGATCTAGGTACAGTCTTGGGGTACTATCAGCCAGGATACCGCGGTAGCCGTCAAGGGCACTCACAGGGTCTCTTTCTTGGTTTGCTGAGTCGCCATGCTTGGTTACTCGCGGAGATTGAGAGGTCCAAGTAAGAGAGGGACGATCCACTTGGGATTGGTGCGGACATGGTACGTCCCCCCGAGTACATTGGCAGTTGTCAAGTCAGTGGCTACTGGACCCCGAACCATGCCGTGACTGCGACTGGCGATAGAGAGCGTGTGGGCGTGCATCTCTGTGCATCTCCGTACTTGCCTGTACGCGCAATGCGAATACAGATAGGAAGTAGGTGGGCCATAGCCTAAACCCGGTATCTCATTGGGTTCACTCGCCATTTCGTACTGCGCTGAGAGCACATGCGAGCCTGAAACCCCGACTCTTGTCCCAGATTTTTGCACTAACTTTTGACTCACGTCAAAACTCAAAACCTTGGACCCACCGCTTGCAGCCGTTCCACCGACGGATGGTGCCTTGAAACAAAATCTTATATTGTAACCTCCTAGCTGGCCCTTACACCCATCAAGTTACGAATGGATGCTGGAGAAATCGCCCACTGCCCGCAGATGCGCGACAAATGGGATGTCCTCTCTATGTAACTAGTATGGCCCTCCCATTGAACTCTAAAACGACTGACTCATCCACTCCCTAGTCGTTTTATCCAGAACCCCTTACCTGGTCTGAATGCATCCGCCTCTCGGCTTGCTCGCACGTTTCTGCCGTGAATGTCTCACCGACTTTTCGCCATTGCATATACGCGAAGGAGGTGTCGACAATATGTCAAGGAGGAATCGAAGCAGCAGGATACGAACGAGTGCACTGGCGGTGTGCGCGAAGAGGACGTGAGGCAGGTAGTGCCGGACACCCGGACACGGAGGTCCTGCGATGGAAGGCTTTGAAGAGGAAACGTGAGCTGAAATGAGACCGAACACTCGCGTATTGTCCCATCGCGGTTTGACAAGCCCCGGTCCCCGCTGCCGATGCTCAAAAGCAAATCTCACAAGCTCAGAACCAACTTCTTATAGCTTCCTGATAACGTATACTTCGTCTTCACTTTTCTGCTGCGGTCTTTCCAGCGGTAATGGCACGGCCTCGCGCTCCATCTCACATCGTCTACCTCTCAGCGCTTGCTAGAATACCTCACCCATCTCGGGGGGATTCCTGGACGTAAAGTAATAGAGCAGCGATTCGGCAGCAGAGGCGACCTAGAGCGAATGGCCCGTGTCTGACATGAGCAGGAAGAGAATCGCAAATGTCTCAAGGACAATTCAATGCAGTGCCCCTACTGCGAGGTAGAAACAAAGAATAGCATAAGCTGTGATCACGTAAGTTTCCGGTCCTCGCTTCCCAGGCCTCCGGACGAGACTTACTCGGAGCACCCTCCCAGATAACATGCGCCCGCTGCCAGACTTATTTATGCTACCAATGAGTTCAAATGCTTCCTAAAGATATAATCTACCAACTCACGAATGTCTGGAGAGATTGCCTCGGCCCACTATTTGAGGGGAGCACCTGGGAGCTCGGGGACGATATCGAATGGACCGACGTGGATTTTGACCGGTTTTAGAAAGGCTCTGCTATCACACGCGGATGGTTTAACATTGCTCGCCGTCACTTGCCACCCTCCACCTGTGAAGTTGCGTAACCACATATATATTCACGGCTCTCCACTAGCACCATTCGCTAATCATGACAACAAGAAATAGTGACACCGAAGCTCTACAACCACGGCCTCGATGGATCATGGGATGGTAGTCCACGCGATTGGCTAGCCTGATATGGAGTTACGCAACATATCGAATTCGACGAGTCACTTGGGACTGTCGGCGCCGTTAATCGCTTTGCAGAGATATGTAAGATAGAGAAATTTGTCGATAGCGAAACCTGCGAATCGATCGGACTTCGCGAGGGAGAGATGTACCTGCTGGGTGAGTCGCTCGGAGTTATTCTTGAGAGCAATCACTAAGGTTCCTTCATTACCACCGATATAGATCGCACTGGCTCCCGTGGTATAGGGTCATCCATCTGTTGGAGTTGGTGATTCCTCTCCAACGAGGGCCCGGTAGTGCAGCGGTTTAGCACGCCCTTCCGGTATTAGGGAGACCCGTGGTTCGATCCCCGGTCTGGCCGTTTCTTTTCTCCCACACCATCCTCCGATCGTCCACCAAGTCGGACGAGAACCCGTACATCACATCCGCGAGTGCAGAGTTCCAAGCATACTTCGACCATCACGACCACACGGTCAAATGAGTACAAGCAATCCGCGACCTCGTTGCCCATCGTATCAAGTAGAAGGGACCGAACCCTGTCAACGCCGAGGAAGGAGAGGATACCGACACGCCTGGGATCGCCGAAGGAGATGAGTCCCTGGATGGACGAGATGAACCCGATGTCGATCCCCGTGGGGCACTCGAAAAGCTGCTCGACGTCACACACAATGCGGTGGGGCAGCATGACGGGATCGTTAATGGACAATCACAAGAGATGTGGATTCACCGAATGGTGCTGCACCCAGTGATCCAGGATTTATCCCTTACCCCGGAAGTCGTCGCGATTTCAGCTGGATCCTTCGGCCAACGAGGGGATGGGCAAATTAATGGTGTTTACCCCTCTTTGTAATCCTTCTCCAGTTTGTGACCACCATACACTAATTCTAATGTATTCGATAGCTCACTCGGTCCCCCACGAAGCGGGCCGCCTCTGCCCTTGCAATGCCCGCATTCTCCGGCCACAGCCGCACCCAGGCTACCCTGCACCTGACTCGACTACGACCTCTCAGGCCTCTCATGTCATCTGTACCGGCCCACAACTCCTCATCGAGGAACGGCCCGAGGCGTACAAGCTGATCCAAGGCGTTGTGGACGACGTCGAGGAGAAACGGATCACCGAGTATTTTGGTGTGTTGAGGCCTTTTGTGACATACAAGGCTGAAGATCCGACAGGAAGCGGGTTGAGTGCCAGGGAACGCGAGAGGGAGACGGCCGCTTTGACCTAGGGGTCGCCGTCTTCGGGATCGGCGTGTTATCCACTTGGAATCGAAGGAGCGAACTCAGGACGATATAGAACTCGTGTAAGTATCTGGTCGACTCCACTCGCTGCCTACTGACAGACCCGATGCGCTAACGCCACGAAGGTTGGTATTGGCCACCAAAGGAGACGTCGACCTGACATCCCCCGTTTCTCGATACAAAACGTGTACCGTCAGGGTGTTATACTGAACACCTGCCGTCCTATTGCCGTCTTGCCCAATGGTGATGAGGTTCATTGCCTATCAACCGCCAAGCTTGTATTGAGGACTTCCAGGTCTTTTGACAGTCGCGGATTCTCTCAGTGTCCAAAGATCGTACTATCGGCATCTACGCGGTAGAAAGGTAAGCCTGGTCGTCGCGCAAGACACTCATGTCTCCCAACTAACGATACCGCGTTCCTAGGGCAGAAGAGAGATCTGCAATCCAACGTAATTCTATCTCCTACCAGGATAGAATAACATGTAACCTCGCAAAGCATTGGTTTCTCACGTAGGCTTTCGCAAAACTACTCTCAAACAAGTCGCCCCAATCTGGCTGCCGCCAGGTACCCGCCGGCGACCCTACTTCGCCCTGAAACATACTATTTTGTCGCCTCTATCCGTGGGAAGCTTCTCAACACCATAGACGGGAGTATGAGGAAACGATGTTTTCGAGGATTCAGGTCCAATCCACGGCTCATGGCTTCCTACAAAATAATTGATCATCTTGAACGATTTGTCGTTCCCATGTCGCTTAACCTGGCGGGAACGCGGTTTAAGCCCTTATATCCCGCCGGTCCTTCAAGTTGAAACGCAAGTCTGTTTGGTGGATTCACTGATGCGATTGAAGTCTTCGACGTAAGCACTTCAGGACGGTGTTCGACTGTTCACTCGTCCGTCGAAAAAAGGCATGGATGGATTACAGGGTAAGATCCCTCCGTTCTCAGTGAATGAATTCTCGGAAGCACTGAATATACGCTATCTCCTCTTTAGTCCTTTGCCTCGACTACTCTGGGTTATATGCGGCGGGAACATTCTCATCCTCGATCGGTCTGAGACAGGCGAAGACATTCTGTTATACCTTGACGATGTACCTGGTTCTGTTACATATCGGGGACATTGGTTGGCTGCTGGGGCAACTGTATACCCCCGATGCCGCGTGTTGGGAATTCTGTCCAACTACTTATGACGTCTAGACGCTCTCTCAAGTTGAGCCAGTTTCAAGGTTCATGCTGCATAATGGTGAGTCGAAGCATTATTAATATTTCACTGCTCTTAGGCGTACTGGAACTGTTTCCACGGTCCGCTTGAGCCACATCTCTTGACAGTGTCCGGTGCACGGCACTTCGAGGACCTAGAGGAGTCAGATTCTGACGAGGATGGTGCCGAGGTCATAGAAGACGAAAATTCCCTACCAACCGAGACACAACCGCGGGTTGTGATTTCGTGACTCTTCGATTGAGCTCTGGGGTTTGTCAACAAGCGGTAGTCTCTAGTTTCCTCGCTTTTCTCCTCCTCTGTTAGAAATTCTGGTTGGAATAGCCCTCCAATTAAACTATTTTTCTCACCCGAGAATGTTGCCTTTACCCAGTCGCTATTCCTGAGCGGCGTGTTTAAATTTGCGGTCGCGAACAATGGTGAAGAGCGACGAGATCGACATGGACGATGCGGGTGGTTGCGCGTAGACTAGACACAACCAGACACACGTTGGCAGCCTCAGAAGGTTGGGGGTTCCGCGGTGGCGCGGTGTACTTTCGTTTGAAGGCGAGTGTTGAGGCTGGTTGAAGTCGATCTAAGAATGTAAAAATAATTAAAACTCCACAGGCGCCAGTGACCTCGACGCATGCGTATATCCGAGCAGTCTGGAACGTATGAGTTCACGTAGCTGTCCTTCTGGCGCTACGTCGCCTCCATGCGTTGGGTTGATTGCCTTCTCACAACTTGGACCCTACGCCTACCCGTGCAGACCTGCGTCTTCGCCGCTGGACACCACCAAGTCATAAAGATGTACAACTACGGAGCGGCACCGACTCCAATCGTCGCTGTCCGTCAGCAGACTGATCATCATCCCTGGCTCCATCGAACATCTCGCCTTACCGCTCACCGCGTCTGCCGCTAGACATCCTCTACCTCACCTTCAACTTCTACAGCGTTTAATATCTACTGACATGTCTTCTGGTGTGTCCCCGACACCGCCGCCACAACATTCTGCATGAGCTGATAATGGCGGATAATAGGTGTGCAGGTCCTTTGACCACTTCATCACCAACAACAAGCAGCTGGTGTACAAAAACCTGTCTCATCTACGAGCGCCTGGTTGACAGCGTTCAGCCTCCCTCCCGGCGCACGACAAACTTTGCCATTTCCGTAGGCAAGGCGCCGCATGGCGAGACGAGGCGACCTCAGGTTTCAAGACTGGTATCCCCGTTACCCGCTCCAAATTGATATACGAGCTCAACTGCGGCCTGTTCACCATCGGCGACGTCCTCTTTGCTTCAAGCACCAAGCACGATTTTCTACGGCCCCTCAGTGTGCTCGCTGAGAGAAAGGAACCCGATTGGACGCAGATTGATTCGGGGATTACGATCCTTGACCTCACGATGGACCTTCACCTCGACCCCGCTCCCGTGAGTCAACCTCCTTTTGTGCATGATGTACGCAGAGGAACCGTGCAAACGACTAGCTCTTGTTATGAACCTACACTCGCTGTTTGGGGCGGAGCCGTGACTCTTACGAGTGGTGCTCGTTTCTATACTCTGTCCGCTTTGACACCGTGATTAAGTACTGACATTGGTTGATATATGTACTGCAGGTTCACCACGGCGTCGCCTTATCGCGTTCACCTCGGAGCGTGTCCACAAACACACCACACCCCTCTCGCGTCGACCCCGATCCTCGAGTATAAGAAGTGGTGGGAGCATCAACTCGTCGTTTCAATCCTCGGCGACCACCTCGGTTTGCTGTTCTGCTCCGGCCGGCCAGGAATTTGTGGCTATGATAGATTGGCGATTTGGAACTCGCGTACGAGGGTCTACTAGCAGTGTGTTTTCGTCTTGCCATATATACGATGCCCGGCTTCTAACACCCAGTAGGTGATGCATGCACGAGATGGGGCTTTCGACTTTGCGATTCCTTCCTCTTCCTTTCGGAGGGCATCCTCCTCCCTTCGATAGTTATTGCATCACTCAAGATAACGACCTACCCTTGCACCCTCACACCAGCCCCCCTTCATTCCCATCCCAACCCTTCGCACGCCCGACTAAAACCTCCCCCCTACGCAC
>Ga0307513_10008928_pt1 | contig 12743 bp, 13 predicted proteins | sample 15_EM_MG_FD_202174 | JGI IMG/M metagenome (GOLD analysis project Ga0307513, IMG submission 202174) | Populus trichocarpa ectomycorrhiza microbial communities from riparian zone in the Pacific Northwest, United States - 15_EM | ecosystem: Host-associated > Plants > Roots > Unclassified | place... | reverse complement strand
CTGAGATCATTGCCCAGATCAGTGGGCGTGCGTGATAATGGTGACATCCCTTTTTGTGCATACGCAAAGCTGTACAAACAGACTTTGCGAAAGTTGAATTGTAAAATCATATGCAAGACCCTGTAGTACCTGCCTTTTATATTTAAAGTTCCTGGCGGAATCTCAAACCTGTCGATCAATCGTCCCGTTTCTCTCTAGCCCTTCCTCTCTTTCTCCCACAATTTCGTCGTCACTCATGGCCGTTATTGCCCCACAGACCCGTCCTCTATCGTCTTTTTTCGCGTATCACACGAAACCCCCTCTTCCTTCGTCCCCGTCAACACCGAATCTACCCTAAATCATGGTCTTCCCGATCCTGCCTTCCTCTTCCTTTGTCGTGCAGCAGTCGACAACATCCTTACAAAGCGCCGACCCAACATTGGAATTTGCGGGCTAGCGGCTAAGGCGCCTTATTCCATCTTCAAGTGCGCCGCGCATCGAGGGCTCTGCACCTCCCCAGCGAAAACGTGTCTCCAGACAGAGAGGTTTTAGCGGAAGGCAGAAAGTGAGATGACTCACCTGAGTCCCCATCACCCCGTACCCTTTCTTTCATCCATCCACCCTCGCCAATATTAACATTGGGGACTACGGTATTCGCGCTTCGCACCGAATCCTGTGAACGCCGACATTTACGACTGTGCTCAACGACAACAAGAACGCCGAATTGGGTGGAGTACATGAGTAAGAACCAATGGGATCGGACTGGCGGGGTCAGTGGTTCCCTTCGTTAATTCACCGTATCTCCTCGCTGACTACGAATTCTAGACAAAGGCATCCTCGTTGACGAGGATAAATAAGACCATCACACCTCCATCTCTTCTACACGAGAGAGTGCCCCCCGGCTAGCTGCATTGAGTCGTACCTTTGGCAATCTCGCCCCTCCATGCAACCGAAGTGGAAGGAAGAATGGTAGATTTGATCACCGTGGAATGACGACAACAATCAACTCGAACCAAAACGTACACTGCTCGCCTACTACGCACTCGAACGCTGTCTACATGCGAAGATACTGCACGTGGAACCTGCACCATATCCAAGGCCGTCATACCCTATCCCTTCTACGCCTACCTATATTGAGTCCTAAGTCGACCATCGATGTAATATCTACTAAACGTTAGACACATCAGACAGTCTCGCTTATCTTGCGTTCCTCGCTGGACCTTCACCACCCGAGAACGAATATCGTCCGGCCATATCGACCAACTCGATTCTTCCTGAATATGGATAGGCCCCTTAACCAGGAAATAATAATATTAGGGCTTGTGATGCATGTATTGCTTGTCTCGTGAAACTTGTGCGTGCATGCATGCATGGTCGCGCCACGGCCAGGCCTTTCTTTATACCCTCAACTTTCAAGTTGTGAACTGGGCGGTTGTCGTGGGTATCCCACAGTTAGCTCGGGAGTTTCACCAAACCAAACGCAGCCCGTTATCAACGTGTTACCCCTCACCCTCTGCCACATCATATACGCAAAGGTAAGTCACGTATCATTCCTGTGGTGTGGTATTATCTGACAGATGGAGTTTTTTTCGAACGTAATTCACGAAAAAATTTCCCCACGCAGGCGACGACCCTTACATCACCAGACGAGCCCTGTCATTGGGTTACGAACAGCGTGACTCGCTGTTACAATACACCATTGATGTCGCTCATGCTTCGTGTTGATTTAAGTTCGTTTTTAACCCTTTTTATTGCCCCTTTTGGACCCTATGGAGGGCTACTGGGCGATTCCGTCGACGGGGGAGAGGTTCTCGATGCCTCGGATACCACGCCTCCTCTATCCACTTCTCCCAAAGCTTTGTTATCCGCTGAAGAAAGACGCTCTGACCCTTGTACCCAATACTCACAATTCGAACCGGTGCGAAGTACGTCTTCCCCCTTCCAAGCACGCTGATGTTTCTTCAATGAATTGTACCTCATTATGAAAAGCTCGACGGTGCGTCTCAAATTCCGTTATCCGTGGTGCAACAACTCCAAAATTATCATATACTAATAAAGCAGATGTTCGCTGCAGTTTGAATCGAAAAGAGAAACTGTAGGTATGAGAAGGAGCGGAGTTACTTACAAAAGGAAGCTAATTTACTTTCGATGTACAACAGCGAAATTGCGCGACTCTTCTGGTAGGTCCAACTCGCCTTCTGTGATTGACCACCCGTTACCAAGGAGCTTCTTGGGCCCGTGGATTTGGCGATATTCTACTCCTATTCGGTGCAGGCGTTCCTTGTCAGATTTCCGCAAGTTTCTCCTGAGCCCCAGGGTATCGTCATCGTCGAGCTTGATGTATTCCATGATGATGCTACAGTTCCGAAGTCCAATGTTATTCTTCAGTGACCTTGAAAGAAACAATATTTAATAAACGAGCGCTCACAAGAACATGACGGTATCATAGATCCAGGGATGTGGCGGAGGTTTGATGGAGGGAGGAAGTGCTGTAACGGGCGATATATTAGGGTTTCCTAGTGCAGTAGCAAATGCTTCGGGGGTGATCTCAATCGCGTAATCTCTGCGTACGTTTTCGTACCCAAACCCCGCCATCACAATTGGAGAGTGTTGGTGTCCGATCGAGTTTGCGTGCTTCCTCGCTTGCCTCCAGAGTCGGACCAAAATCGTATCGCTCTCTCTTTGTCTCGTCAATCCCCCCTTCCCAGACATATCCATGGGAATGGCCTCCAATGGGTCGTCGCGTATTTCGAGCCGTAAGAAGCCGGGAATCTCGTCTTTGCCTTTGGCATCGATCCTTCCAAGAAAAAGGCCCTGTTCGTGTGAGGAGGAGATTGGGTGGAAGTTCATGTAAATGACGACGAAGTAACATTTCCGCGGGTCCTCGAATATTGCAGTACCCAAGCAGATTGCAAGTTTTGCGATCAAGGCGACGCGGAGGTGATGTAGCAGGAATGGATCGGATAGAAAACGGGCGGCCATCTCGTCTAAGATCGTCTCTACAGCGGATGGTCCACCTTGACATTTGCTTTTGTGGCTCGGCCTGAAGAAGTGATGAACCTCCTTTCGACTGTTCGATCACTTAGATATGACGGGCTCACCAATGAGCAATTTGACACTATGGATGGGATGGACGCTTAGATCTAATCCGATTAATGGTGAGACAAACCCTACCTTTTTCGAACAAAACGCAACACTGAAGCACTGTAAATGCGCGGGATTGGTACAGTCAGTTCGTCTGGAAGAGTTATGTAACATACTCCTCGGCAAATCTTCAGCTCTACCCCATCTTCCTTGACATACTTCGACCCTTGACCGCAGAGAGCGCATGAAGTCAGGGGCATACCCCGAAACTGAGTGTATTTTTTGTACGTTGCAAAGTCTAGTTGACCGTATACCCCATCGATTGGCTTGCCGTCGACTTCGAAAAAGTGGAAAGGTGGCATGAATGGCGAAGGGAAGTTGAAGAAGATCTTGGTTTCGAGTTGATTTTAAATGTTGTAGTGGAGGTGTAAGTAGCGAGAAACCGCGGAGGATGACTTGTCGCACGAGGCTCCAGGGTGCTTCCCCGTGGCTGACGGGTTTTAACTTATATGAATGGCCAGCCCTAAATAGACTTGACGATTTAGATAGGTCAAAAACAGCTCGATAAACATATGTCACCTATAATCTGAACCCCATGCTTAGATCTGCAGGCAGGGGCATGTACCGCACGGTAGCTCTGTCAATAGTGTTCTACTAAGTATCATCCACATATCACCGAGGTCAACGCGTTGAATCCAAACCTGGATGCACGACAGATAGGTTGAAAACAAGACAAGTCGTCGTTCCATAACCACTTTTATAAATATTTTAGTGCTCAGAAGGACCCGACGTTTCCAAAAGGACAACCGTCCTAACCTCACGATAGCAAATTGTCACTTCAACATTGACTTGGAGGTTGCACTTGAAGGGCACCGTTCAACCCCGTGGCAACCTCGTGGCCGGAGTGTGGACTGCCCACTTGTGCATTCGAGATCGTGATCTCTTAGCTCCTGTGTTCAAATCATTGATGTTTAGAGACAGAGTATAATAACCTACTCTTGTATTCTATGATACCGTGACTGCTTGAATGCCCACCTGCAACCCTAGTCGCGTCGCACATCCCAACGATGCAACCTGCTTTCCAGGCGAATGAAAATCGAGGTGGGTACGGAGACCCAGTACGTGTGAAGAGGGCGTCGTGGACGTCGTTGGGTATACGAGGGAGGGGTTAGGTTGATAGGGTTAAAGGCGCTGAGGATAAGGCAGCTGAGTGTATCGAAAATAGTTAGCTGTAGATGAGGCAATTTTTGGAGAAAGCTTACCGCCGCTGACGTTTCCACGAGGGCTGGAGCGCAGCCATCTTCTGTGGTCGGTAGATTTGCAGAAAATCTCGATTCTGGAAAGTCCGGTTTCCGGAATCCGGTTTTTGGTGGCACTTGTATTTGTTGGATAACATTGGTACCCGCTCATTTCTGTGCCGTGCGGGGGGCATATTTAACTTAGAAAATGATGTATTTTTGATTTTCCGGGATTATACCAATACCCCTTTGCAGGAATGCGGTTTTTACGTGGCACGTGCTCGCTCAGTGAGGTGATTCGGCACGTACACGGGCGCTTAGCGTTTCCATTACCTTGTATTATACGCAAATTACATACATGTATCACATCCCCGTTGTGTCCTCAGGGTTCTGCATCTTCGGCGGGTACCTATGTAATATGCTCATCCCGTGAAGACACACTGTGGTGGGGTGCAAACACATTGTTTGGAGGAATCATCGTCATTCCTTTATATAATATAGTGGTACTCTCAGGCTTCAATAAATTTCCTTTTTAAAATATAACTCGGAATTTTCAAAGAGTAGTGTAGAGATACACGCAAGGCTTTGGAAATTATGTACTTTGTAAGTAATTAGGAGTTTAATCCCCGAGAATAATAAAAAAACAATTCTACATGAAATATACCTTGGACTAGCGATAGAAATGAATAGAATACAAGCGATATCCAATACAAACAGATTCCAGAAAAAAAACAGAAACCGGATTCCGGATTTCGGATTCCGGATTTTCCAATATCGAGATGTCCTCCGATTTTGGGTGAGCGAACAAAAGTCAGATTGATTTCCCGCCCTCTTTTTCTCACGGTCCTATTCATCAACTATCCATCTCCCGAGCGTCAATTTGCAATTGCACTCCAGACCTCGAGTTTGTCGATAGAAACATTTGCTAAATTCCCCTCGGGAAATCCTTGTTTATACCATCAGCCAAAAGTCAGGATCAATGGGTTGGTTTGTAACTCACAAAAACCGTTCCGTTCAATTTTAATCATTTTGTCTGGCCCGGAAATAAATGTAACACCATTGTAGCTCGTAAAAATTATTTAGATGAGTTTGGCATTAGAAATAATGGTTTGAGGTGCAACGCGACTATAATTTTCACATGACGATGCAAGAGGATTTCCGTTGGTGACCGAAAACCATTGCAAAGGAACAAAGTCCTTGCATGCCGATCTGTACAATTATGAAATCATCCAACTTCAGTTTCAACCGCATGTATTGTCTCTAAGGAAAGGATGTCATGACTCATGCACGAGGACTTAGTGATTGTCACGGGTTACGGGTAGGGTACGCTGGGGTAAGGGTACGGGTTGGACTTATCCGACCCTCGCCGTACCCGTACCCTTGGCGTGGGTTCCGTGGGTTACCGGTACCCGTTAAGTTGATCGCGGGTTTTTGATCGGAGATTGAATCGAGATCAACCATGACCAACACAGCTGATCTCATTTTCCAGCCCCACAACATCCCTTTGGACTCAACGAACGTGGCAGGACGCGTTAAACGGTAAGTAGTTTATTTACAACCCTCTTACAATATGTGTACTAATATCTTTCATACTTTTTAGGCCCCTTGACACCCAGACTCTTCGCCACCTGGCCTCTCCCCTCCAGCCAGGGATGTAGGCCACCCCATGTCGATGTCGATGGATTTCGGGCGGCCGTATGGGTTGAGGGCAGGTAGGAAACGAGAGGGGAGACCCGCAAGGTACGCGAGGAAACGAATCATAATCGTTCGCCTCCTTTCACTTCCTTCCCCTGCTGCCTACTCACGTCAAAAATGCATCAGGATGCCCGCCGCCCACTTATGCACTACAAAAAATACCCCTCTCCCCCACAATGCCAACGTTCACACCACACCCAACTCTCGCGCTCGTACCCACCACCCAACCCCTCCCATCCGCTCGCGTGCATGGTAGCACAGACACTCGCAGCCGGGAATTCAGCTGGCGTGTTCTGCAATGAGGCGGCCGGTGTGCCACGTTACTGGATCCCCGGAACAGGTCGAAAGACGACGCCGTTTTCGCGTCCACAGCAAACGAGGACATGACGACAACAACGAGGCTGACAAGCCCCACCTGCACTAGAGCCCTGTTGACGCCAACACGTTGAAGGAGCCTCATGGCGTCGATACCACCCATCGACGAGCTGCAAGGCATCGACGAACCCCACGTCGATGGCTCTGCACGACGTCAACGAGCCCCGTCAACGAGCCCCAGCATCTCGACAGTCAGCCCGCACAGGGGGTAGGGGTTTCGACAGGTTAGGGTAGGGGTCTTGCGGGTTCAAAAACCCGTGAAGGGTTTCACAGAAATACAATACATACAAATCCATGTACACTACATAGGGATATGGGTATGTGTACGGACATGTAGTAGACAGTTAAATGGTGGGTGACAATCACTAGTGACATCGGAGTCGTCAGGGTTGAATGTGGGTTTCCTGCCTTTGTAGACACGAAAAACGCCAAAGCTGTTTTGTTTCGATGTAAAATCGGGTGCGAGTATTGGTTCCACATCAGATCTGACAGCGGAGGAACAGGCCCAGGAATAACCAGTGGGGCAGGCGGTGGGAGATCATAGCAAAATCTCTGTGGAAGGCGGGTCCTTCGCCTAGGATGACCATCTAACCGATACTCCTGTGTTGGAGGTAAGGGAGGCTGTATGTAATGAATTAATCAGAGTTGTGAAAAAAATTCTCGACAAATACTTACTTGTTCAAGTTCATCCAAACCGATGTCTCCCTCATTTTCGGTCTCCAGAGTCTCAGAAAATTCTGGCAGTTCGTGAATTTGCACACCATGTGTAGTAAAAGCTGAAGGTCCGGATGCTGTTACGTGGTTGGAAAGCGAAAGAGTTCGGATGAGATTTTTGAGTCTTCCTTTGTTCTGTCGACAAGTCCGTTTGTGTGCCACGGGATTTATCAAATGTGGCATGGTAGCCGATGCAAGTATACACCATAAAAATTATCAGCCAAAATATAGGCCAGAAATGCATTGAGGTCCCGCTGAGCCCAAGTTTGTGAATGGAGTTTGGCGCGAAGAATTTTTTCGTGTACCACCGGCCCGTAATCAATATTTCAGGTGACCGAAGCGCGTTGACGCGATTGAACGATTCTTTCCATTGTATTCTCTCTTTCATGAACTGCAATGCCAACGCTGATCCCTGAACATGTGACGGCTGCTGTGGATGTGTTTTGTAGGAGATCAGAGGTTCCTCGCGGTGGGTATGGTCGATCTATAACATACTTAGATCTTGAAATTCGTGCCCAATGACTCCAAGGCTTGATCCTGTCGAGCCGTTTTTGTCCAAGACTCAGTGAATGATTCGTATCCAGCTAGTGGGGTATGGCTCTGATAGTGTGATTGAGTAGGATACCGTTGAAGTTAAGTTAAAACCGTTGTTCTACTCTGTTATTTGATGGTACGGACAAATAAATTAATCATAATTAACAACTCCGATGAGGGTGATTCCTTGAAGTTGCTTCCCACTGGATTCCGCATCCAGGATTCCGGAAGGGGACTAATTTCCGCAGGTTTGTTCGTCCCACAATCATAATAGACCCAACCTGGCCCTTTTTCTGTTTTCTGCAAATCCCAAGTCCAACACCAATCTCTGAGAACGAGCAGCTGCTTTCTAACTACTCTCCACGATCGGCCACAGGAAGGCGAGGACACGCATCGGGCTTGGACCTCCACTCAAAGTTGCCGTGAGTGTTTTTATAGCATTTTTTTAATCCAGCTTTGATTGATTGAGCTATTCTCGTTGAGTATTAGACATCGGTTGGTCCGACATTGAATACTATCTTCAACTCGATCGCAGCTCTTACCGGATGCGGTTTTGCGTGCCGCGACGCCTCTGGATGGAAGGCCGAGAAGTATATATATGTTTTTTTATGGCTTTGTCACATCCAAAATCATATCGACCTCTGGGCTCGTTTCTTACATCGATTGTTTATTCCACATTTCCAACTCTTCTGACAATTCCCTCGCGTATAGTGTCTGCTTTGACTGAACCAAGCGTTGCCAAGGGTGAACGCGACACGCGGTTGCGCTTTTGAGTTAGGGCTATGGGATTGGGTTAACGCCTGGGTTGGGGTGGAGCAACATGTGCGCTACGGTATTTTATCATGATCTTGGAGTTTCTCCGTTGGTTCAGTTGTGGTTGAATGTTGAGGTGCATATATTTTTGGCGTTGAGTTACAACTTATATACTCACTGCCGCTCTTAAGGACATTTCTCATCGCAGGGCGAACATAAAGATGACTCGTTCTCATTGACCTGGCATCTATCTGACCTCAATCTCGCCCAGTGATCGTCTGTCTCATTAGCAACAATACCCACGCTCCATTCCCGCACCCTCAATTATGGAGAATAATATAACAATGCCAGGCCGTCAGGAGAGTGAGCTGGAAGCCTGTGCACCCTGGATGATTTTCACGCGGATCATCGATAGCCTCTCCGCCGAGCAACCGCAACGAATCTCCACTCGATATCTGTGTGCTTGCGGTGCTTCTTATTCCCCTACCCTGATGTCACGATTTATATTTATGCAAATGTTAAACCTGTGACATTGTTGTTGGGTGTCCACTGTCCGAGATGCTTAGGCGATAAACCACCTATGTCATAGTACTATGAAGGAGAACATCCAAAGAAACGGCCGAATATCTTGGAATTAATTTAGGTTTTCTTAGGGAGACAAGGAATGTCAGGTTCCATCCAGATTTCCCGTTATTTCCGAATAGAAAAACAAGCCAAGCTCTTCATGATCAATTCATCCCATCCCATTTGTACGGATTCGTCCTACACTTGCTATGGGAACTCCGACATACGTTCGGCTGTGGGGAATCCATAATGAAACGGGTCAGCCATTTTTTGTTACTTACGAGAACCAAGGTATGAACTGACGAGGTGAACTGCGGAATGTAAAATCACTTGAGATTTCTTGCCTTGCCTCTCTCTCGGGCTGTTCGGACCCGCGCTTTGGACGGTGGACTACAGATAAATACGATTATATATTATTATATGCGCAGTATCAATATCGGAATTTTGGGGACGGTATCGACAAAATGTTCTGATTCCGAATCGTCTCCCCGCCTCGTTGTGGACCCGACAAGGGGTAAGAAAAATTTGACTAAGGACATGATGTTGTTTTTGGGCATAGAAATGGCTGGGAGAATAAAAAATGCAACTCCAAAGTTTTTCCTGTGGGTCGTTCTTGAGTTACCATATAAGGAAATTGGGGGGGAGGGGAGGGGTCCAAAGGCCGAAGATTTTTTTTGAAAAGTGTGCAGAACGATGAGAGCTGTCGAGAAATTTTTAAAAAACTGGGGGTTAATTTTTTTTCCCACAAAGCACAAAAGTGGCCATAACTTTTCAACCAGACACTTTGACAACAAAGTAACTTCAGATTTGGATTTCCTGGCCCATTTAACACCTAAAAACAACATCGTGTCTTTTTCTCCGGTGCTGCGTACCCCTTGGGACCCGATGAGTGTTGGACTAATAGCCCTGTCTGCCCTTCCTCCATCTAGTCACGTACCCGTTCACACGCCTTGTCCAGTCTACTGTAATCATCCTGTACTCGTCGTGTATCATAGATCTTACCATCACATCCACATTATCATCCCTCCGTGACTCGTCTCCCTGCACCCCTGCTTACAACGAGCTATACTCAGTCATCGCAAATAGAAGTGTACGGTGGTATTACACGACTTTCAAGTATTTCAACTACAATGGAGACAGTGAACCAGTGTTGTAATATTTTTATCTTACAGGACCATATAAATCCTGTGAGGCTTTGTTCGAACCAGACTAGAAATCTTTTAGAGCCTACAAACCTCAACTCCCAACAATTAAAAACTAGAAGTTCTCTGTTGCCTCCATCGTCACCCTCATCGCTCTCTTTTCCCAGGGTTCTGGCTGCCAGCGTTCAGCATTGTGCGTATTATTGTCATCTTTTACTACTCTACACGGCTGGACCTTCGGATAGAAAATGCGCAAGAGATCAAAACGCAAATAAGTTTAAGTTCGAAATGTGTGTTTTGCATGAATTTATGTCAAACAAATTTACATCCACGATCATTGCATTATATTTGACCCGCTGGGTCAAGCAAAATGTAAAAAAACTTTGGGATGCACCAAACTTGAGTTTTATGTTTGTACTTGACACGACCTACTCAATCTCAACGCTAACTCACCGGTCGTTGTCATCAACCCCACCAATGCCGCCGTCTCTGGCATCAACGAGTCACGTTCATGTTTGTTTGGATAACTTTGTTTCGTGTTCGATTTTCAAACGTTGTCCTCCACAACCACAGTCCCTCCACAACCCCAGAGCTCCTCCCCCTTGTAGATCATATACGCATTGTTTGCGGCATGGACTGTTCCCATGTAAAGGATCTGTGATTGGACATGACTGTCCAATTTCCCGTTTTGTGGGAACCATGTTGAATGGCGCAGTTTTCTTTTTTCTGTATTACTCCCCCTGCCTCCAAGCTCTCCATTCCACCCCTAGTTCCCTGACTGATTTCCTAACCTGCATCCCCACAGGTCTTTTAGTGCTTGTTTTTGTTAAGTATTTCATATTCAACCTCTCTCCGTCTACATGAACTCACCTATTTCCTTTTCACTCAGGATTTCAGGCCATTTGTGCCTTCGATTTTGAGGATTTCGTGTCTGGTCACTGGTGGAGTGGGGTTAGAGAGCCGAGGTCTGAGGCTGAGCTGTTGGGGGACATTCCCCTTGGGATGGGTGATGCTTGTGTGTCCTTTTTTCTGTTTGTGTATTCGTTGTATGCAGATTGTACATTTGAGAGGTTTGCGGCAATACATTGTTCTGTAAATAAATATTGGCATCAAGGCAATGAAATGCGGAGAACAGAATCAAGCAAGCATCGCAGCGATGAGAAATTTAACTTGCCCGGAACCTGCGTGAAACATTTGCACGTTGCACATTTTATTTTGCGCAACGCTTAAATTGTGATCAATTGAGAAAAACTGATGTCCTTTGTTTTTACGGTGAATTTGAAATTATCTGCGAAAATCTCACATGTCATCAAGTCTAGATTTTCTTAATACCGTGACCCGGCTGTGTAAGAATCAAGGCTGAGAACATACATTTTGAGGTGGCGGCCCTAATGCACGTCCATGTTCTTTTATGGCCATGAAATATCTTAACTCAACGCCTCTTTTTATTATACACTCAAGCACTTGTCATGTGAGTCCAGGACAATGGATTGAGTGAGCAACCATATTGAAACAATTCTTAGGCCCTGGTGGGTTGACCTGCTGTGGACCTCTCGTTGGTGCGGTACGAACGTGAGTCAACCTCGCTGGATATTTTTGCCACACACAGAAAACTAATGTATGCAAATGCCAAGCTATGTTCCCATAACCCCCCTGCTACTTGCAATGCCCCAATTAATATTTAACTTGCCAAAAATAATTGTGCGTCTTTTTACCCGTCCGGGCCACCACACAGATATGATTGTTGAACGGATAACGTATAATTCCAGGGGGTGGAGAACATGTATGTCACTAATTGATTTCTGGTCGTGGAATACCCATTAAATCCTTTTCTTTCTTGATTAATTCAGGATCACGAAATATCAGCCCCAGTTTGCCATATTGCCCACATTGGTGTAAGTTTTATGATGGCCATTTTAGACCGTCTTTATCTACCGTGGGTTTTCGAATTCTCGCATGAAAGATATAGACAATTGGTTGTGAATATATCATTTTTGCTTGTTCTGTGTGGAAGTACAGGCTAGGGGACTGCATATTTTTTTTTTTTGATATGCCTCACAGTTGCTGAGCGATAATAAACGAGGAAGCTTTTTGGGCGCCTAGTTCTGAGTCGATAGCCCCTGTTGAACATAAATAATTTGCATTGGGTTCCCGGGGCCAAGCTCGTTCTGACCATCTGGATTAAGTAACATTAGATACGAGAAGGTACTGGTCATATAAGTATACCTAACCAGGGATGGCTTGCCATTGCAGCCTGGCGGATGAGGATTCGCAGGGACACGCCCGACGCGTCCGTCACTGCGGCGACCGGATTATTTTGCTGGGGAGGCAAAATTGACGGCAGGTCGTTAATATTTTGCCAAAGTCACGCAACCCCACGGTCTGGAACAGCAAAATGGCAAAATTCAAACAACCTGCTGTAACATTTTGCCTCCTCGTCAAAATAATCCGGCCCCGGCAGTGCGTGTCAATGTCACGGCAACATCACATGCGCGTCATTAGGGAGGTTCAAAGTTGGCCGCATTCGCCGTCGCATTCGCCTTTGATGGCATTATATAATGTGACTGATGTGACTAGTTGGTTCCTGTTCCATGCAGGACGTTGTCAAGGTGTCGGCGCCGCATTCTTGTCATCCCAACACCGTTCTGACAGTACGCGCCCACTG
>Ga0307513_10008927_pt1 | contig 12744 bp, 14 predicted proteins | sample 15_EM_MG_FD_202174 | JGI IMG/M metagenome (GOLD analysis project Ga0307513, IMG submission 202174) | Populus trichocarpa ectomycorrhiza microbial communities from riparian zone in the Pacific Northwest, United States - 15_EM | ecosystem: Host-associated > Plants > Roots > Unclassified | place... | reverse complement strand
GGTGCACCCCTGGAAGGGGGGAGAGGGAGGGGGGAAATGGCAAGAATTGATAATGCTGAATTAGTGTGTTGTTGCATTGGGTGGAAAGCTGACATGATTGTAAGTATATGCATGCAAAAACTAAACCCCTGGTACCCTGTGACAGCTGCAAAAGGTTTTGAAGCATGCAAGAACAGAGAAATATGCAATGCCTTTTGCACAAGGATTTTTGCATAAAGGCAATAGTGCATTTGAAAAGGTTTTGACGCAAAGAATTTTGCACTGTGAAACAAAAAGGCGTTCAGGAAAATGATTTTCTTTACTACTCTTAGATAGGTTTAATCCCCAGAATTAAAACATCTAAGAGTAGTGTGGGGGGGGGTCAATGAAGTGTAGCATTACGCACACTCTGAGAGTTCAATTGGTCGAAGCGAGATCAGTATCAAATTAGCAGCAGGTGGAATGGCATTACGCACATACTGAGAGTTCGAATTGGTTGAAGTGAGGTCAGTATCAAATTAGTAGCAGATGGAATGGTATTACGCACTATCTGAGAGTTCAAATTGGTCGAAGCAAGGTCAGTATCAAATTAGCAGCAGGTCGAATTGCATTGCGCACATCCTGAGAGTTCAAATTGGTCGAAGCGAGGTCAGTATTAAATTAGCAGCAGATGGAATGGCATTACGCACATCCTGAGAGTTCAAATTGGTCGAAGCGAGGTCAGTATCACATTAGCAGCAGATGGAATGGCATTATGCACTTGCTGAGAGTTCAAATTGGTCGAAGCGAGGTCAGTATTAAATTAGCAGCAGATGGAATGGCATTACGCACTCCCTGAGAGTTCAAATTGGTCGAAGCAAGGTCAGTATTAAATTAGCGGCAGATGGAATGGCACTACGCACATCCTGAGAGTTCAAATTGGTCGCAGCGATGTCAATATCAAATTAGCAGCAATCGGAATGGCATTACGCACTCGCTGAGAGTGCAAATTGATGCAAACGAGGTCAGTACAAATTACCAGCGGATGCACTGGCACTACATACCATCTGAGAGTTCAATAGGCTAAAGATCAGTATTGAATGAGAAACTCATGGAGCCCTGTACGCACTCTCTGAGAGGTTCAAACCCCAGTCAGGAGTAATGTTTCAAGCACACCATAGTACTCACTCCTTGAGTCAGGTAGATATTCTGTATCAAATCCCGTTCATTGCTGGAAATCGTCGCAGTTTCCGTCTCGTTAATGTTTCGATCAGTTTGTCTGACCTGGAACCGTCGCTTGCATGATCGACTGGGAATTAATTAACAGAACTCAAATTTGAAGAGGTCTGTGAAAGACCCACCAATCGATCGACGATTTCCTGTTATTTCCCTTGAGTTTATTCCAACAATCACAAAATGGACATTGATATTTCGTCGGAGTCCTCTTATTGACCTCCTGTGTCATTATAACGCTCATGACGATGGTCATGCCACCTCGAATGGTGCTCGTCCACCCCTCCTGGTCTGTCAATTGCACGTGTTCCCTACCATCATCAATGGTCAAAACAAAGGCGCCGACATCCATATATTTCTGTAGAACTCTATTTTGCGGCCGCTCTGGTAAGAATAAAACTCTAAGAGCTGCGTTAAATTGCTGAAATTCTCAATAAGTGAAGGATGAAAATCATGCCATATCTAACGCACAAACACACCTCGAATGAATGCGCCATATCCATCGTAAGCGTGTGTCGTCGACCTGTTGCATCCATTACATATAAGAACCCTGTCGAGATAACGGGTGGCAACTGTAAGCGGCTGCCTATCATCTCTTGCAATCTCCTGTCGATGGTTTGGGCAACAGTTTCCCGCTGGCCGTGATTCGGAGCTTCAGGGGACTTCCGAGACCTAAAATTGGCCTAAAACACATACCACGTTTTCAAACATATCCGCAATTTCGCCGGGTTCTGCGCCCATTCATCGTTTTGAGGTTGTTCAAAATGCATAGCAACTCTGTACTTGCCTATTCCTCGAACAGTCAAATTGCCTCCAACAGCATAAAATGTCCCGCCATTTACAGCAACATCCCTAGCATGGGAGAACAGTGATACGCTGTCCTTCATGAATGATGATCGCCTAATGAGAACAAGCAGTTACCTACTTTTGATTGTTGTGCACCTGGTAACCAGAGTCGTCGGATGAGGAGATGCTGTCCGAAAGGGTATCCAAGCGTGCAGTTGTCGGATTGACGGGAGTACACATGGAACGAACAATTGAAATCGGTAGTGTCCTGGACGGGGCAGAGAGGTCCGAACGATCATGTCCAGCGAGACTGTTCGCTGGCTCCAAATGGCCGGGTTTCTCCTTATCGATAGTGGGCCACAAAGGGCGGTTCGCGAAGACTCTGCGAGCTATCTTGGACGTGGGCGTGCTACGTATAGAGGGCATTTTGGGTATGTAGATTACAGAACCAACACTGGATGTGGTTGAAGTGAAAGAAATACGAGTGGGGGGTAATGCGGCCTAGGGCTGCGAACCGTACCGTATTACGGTTACGGCCGTATAGTTTACGGGTGCCGACGGGTCAGTTTAGCCCGAACCCGTACCGTAAAGGTCGTTTGAAATCCGCTCGACGATACGGTACGGGTAAAAATACGGGTATACGGCCGTATTTACGGCAGTCTTGGTGTAGCGTACAGAAATGGGAATAAATTTATTCGTAGGTTGCCATCTCATGTGCACTGAGTATTCTAATGTCAAATTATCTACATTTAGGATCAATTTGGCCCAAGTTTGGCCATTGTATCGGTGAAAACGGCATCCATACGAAGACGACGGACAACGCCGAAGCCGATTACCGCTCGGCTAACCCATAGTTGCTGCAGCCAAGGAGCTTCCCCGTGAAAACGAGTCGGTATCAGTGCAAAATCTTCAAATCTGCCCGGATACGGAGACAATTCGGGGTGGTTTTGCCTTAAAAAGGTGCGTAGAAATCCATCACCCGTATACCCGTAATACGGGTAGTCATTGTACGGGTTAATACGGTATACGGCTGTAAATTTGTACGGCCGTCAAATATCAGGCTTCAAGGCCTGCTAGTCAGGAAGTGGCTGTGTCGCACATGTGGCTATGTTCACGCGGTGGTCTATTGTAATCTAATCTAATCGAGATGCGTTCCTCTTTCTAAGATGCGGTGAAAAAGTGAGGTTGAATCAGAGAATATGAATCGAGGGTTGGTCAAATTGTTGTTCACTTTGACCCTAGATCTAAAGAGTGTATAGCGGCAGTTTGAACGTCAGGCAGTGGGATATATTCGGGGGTTGCACAAAGAAAATAAAACGAGCAGCTGGCATACTTACTTGCACCAACGGCGCTGAGGAAATACGAGCTTCAAAGAAGCAAGGCAAAGACAAGCGAAGGGGCAGAAGAACGAACACGGTAGGACGAAGGTAAGGTGCTCTCGAAAGAGAAATAAAAAGCGACGTACCTATACCTTGTCAGCTACCAGCGGATATCTAGCACGAAAAAGCTTGTCGTACTTTCAGAGACAAATAAAATGAGCTAAATGATATGCGTAGCATGGGTCAAAGCTTATCCAGAAACTAATTGGATCATAGAGGCGGAAAACATCAGCGCCCTAACCAATGCAAAGGGATCGCGGCAGCAATGAATCCATGAAGATGAACAGTTAATTGGGAAGATTGAGGATCGAGGACACAGACTACAGTGTTATGGAAGCCCGCCAGAAACCGACCACAGTCACCGTTGCACATTGACACTCGCACGACGCACCAATCGGCCGGTGCTGTTATCGAATGACAACAATCATGACAATTCCCGAATAAATATTCTGGGTCTGGCGATTGTCGGCTCGCGATCTTGTTTCGATTTGCGGTTTGCCACCGAGTCGAGACCTTGAATATTACCACCGCAATCCGAATTGTAGGACCACAGGAAAGGGGAGCGCAAGGATGCAATGGACCTTCGTTCACCAAATTTAAGGCGTGTGCAGATTTTCATGTAGCGCAACTAGCGGAGTCTGTGGCAAAAGGAGGCCGTTATTGAAGGAGATGAAATAATATCCTGATTATTACAACTTAAGTAATTCGTGTAACGACACGGGATGGATGAAATGAGACGCAATTAAAGATGAACCTTTTGTGTGGGAGAGAAAGGCGCGAAAAAAGGAATAAGGAAGGAGGTGGGGGCGGGAGAGGATATGAGAACTCACAGAACCCGAGCACCATTTACCAAAGCCCCGCCCCCCTTGGGTGAATTTAGAGATCAAGGATCGGACAACCAGGCAAAATATATCAATCAGGGAACAGATAGGAACGTATTAATAATATTGGCCGGTGTACATTGAATGAAGGGAAGGACAAACGAGCAGTATACCCCGTCGCTGGTTTCGGGCACTCGTATAACGGTTGCGCAGGGACGTGGGGAGTATATTAGGCTCCACAAATTACGCGGGGGAAGAATATGCCGCTTTATCATAAAGGCGTTCGTTTTTATTGCGAATGCCATAACCACCATCTCTCTCGTCTCCTTCCTTTCTCCACATGGGTATTTTACCGACTGCTGAGCGATGTTCCTGTCCAAGGGGGCCTGATCCCAGTTACCCTTCTCTGGATTTCGAAAGGAACGCCTATAAGAGAATACCAGTCATGGTGAGTACCCCGCAACCCAGAGGAAGGGCCGATATTTTGTATCGTCGATATTATTAGGCCATCTGGCGAGGGTGGCGATGCGAAGACAGAAGGCAGGGAGGAAGGTAATATTTCAGGCTACAGGAATTGTACATCAGAACATGGATCCAGGCAGGAGGGATGGAGAGCACATGCGAAATAAAAAAGGAGATCATCGGTCTGATGCATGTTCGAACCTTATAACGAAAGAGCAAGACGAACTTCTAGCCCTGCGTTTCTTGGACAACGAGCCTTTAGATCTTAGACGCTGTCCAAACAAGGGGGCAGGCTGCAACTGTCACTGGCTGCGTATCGTGTGCGCAATTTCTGAATCTTGCTGATGCAAAATTTGAATGATTATTCGCGTTTATTCGTGGCCTTGGGCGCGCTTGGATTTGGAACAGGAAGTCCATATTACCCAGTGAGAGCGGCGGAAGAGCCTCTGTTTCGACCTCTCTCACCAAGACAGTGGTGACGAAGGACGTGTATGAATAATTGTCGACCTCAGCGCCGATAGAGGACAATTATCTAGTATGGTGGTAGATGGCTAAAAGTGGAACATGCCGGGATTGGACTCCGAATTCTCACACCGTAATTGTCCGGCTCACTCATTCTGAACAGTTCTGAACATCCATCGGCCCATTTTTTCCATTCCAGCACACTGAAATACTGCGTTGTAGACGTGTCCTAGGTTTCGCGATCCTTTCTCTTCTCGTTTATAACGACGGAATCCTGGGCTGCTGCGACGGAATGAAGGAGGATACTCGGAGTAAGAAAGGGAAAAGTCATTCGGGTCCCAGAGTGCCTTCAAGAATGGTTATCGCTCGCGCATCCCGTCGTTCGGAGGGTTCGCGTATCAATGCTGGATTTCCTCAGGTTTCAAATTTCGAATCTGGTTTGCGCTCATGATTTGAACGGCACCACTCCCGTCCGCAGACGCCTTGCTCCCCACCCACTTTTTGCGCGACCTCAGTCAAACTCATGCCACCCAATCGCCGATACTATCGGAGCTCACCCACGCCCCCCTTTACCTTCTCCTACTTGTCTTACACGCGACATGATTGTTATGTTGCTGCTTTTACAACGCCAGCCACGTCGACATCATCTAGTCGGTAGTACGAGTGCCGATGGGCAACGCGGTATCAGCTTCCTCCCTATGGTGTCATGTGAGTGGCGGTGAGTCGCCGCCATTCGAGAGGAGAGGAATGGGTCGCCTATTTCGTGCAGTTGTGTGCGACACAGCATCAGTAGATGGGTGGTCCCGTCGGACGTGGGCGTGGATGTCCCCGGGTATAGGAATGGCCATGGGCTGCCAACCACTGGGCTTGGGAAACTCAATCATTATGGCTGCTTGAGAGGTACGTTATGACTTGGAAATAATGGAGCTCGTAAATACTAGCTAACAATGGGTATGTCAGACGGCCATACCTTCATGTATGTCGGATTGTGCCGAACAACGCACATCGCACTGGTACATTCTCTCCTTCTATCGCCGGCTCTCGTGATTTTTCACTGATACTGCTACTCTTTGGCCCAATATCTGGTCACCAATACGCGTATGCACACGAAGATGGTGGTAACGAACCGGCTCGTTTATTTGGAGATCACGGCGTGCCATCACGGAGGAGGATTATCCATCTCGCGTGTCTGTGCGACTGCGACTGCGATACCGCTCAACGTGCCGAGGTGGGCCATCGAAACGAAACTCTGGTTCAAATTCATATGTATCCATTTGCCTTGATCGTGTTCTTTGGTCGCGATCGTCTCTACATCGCCTTTGTTCCCGAGTCGGCTCTGGTATTTCGGGATGGTATCCGGCGGACGAGTCACCAGTCACCGGTAGAGTGAGATAGAGAAATGACGCGCCGCACATGAGAGTAACCAGGCGCTCCGCGGTCGTGATGGCCATTGGCTCTTCGAATGGGATTGTACGTCATCTACAACATAGTAAGTCCCCTTTCATTGTCGAGAACGATTGGCGCTTACGTGTTGCCTATATCCATTCATCTACATGTCTATCTTGCTGCACTTGCGAGTTACCGGTTCAACATATCTTATCATCAGTTGCTATTTGTATTTTAGCCTTTCTGTAGGTGTGCTACCGTGCCCGTTGCAACGCAATTACCGGTCCAATGCTTGAGCAATTCGAACATATTGTACTGTGTGGCAGAATTCTCTACGTTTTCAATATTTTTTCTAAGTGTTCAGAAAAATGGAATCATAGTTTAAAAAGCTAGTCACCGAATCTCAAACGTGATCCTCACCACACTAACAGCCCGAGATCTAGATCCAATCTATGGGTCCGCCTACGCGCAATCGACAACAATTCTCAAACGCCTGGAGTCTTGCACGGCGGCAAGACCGCCTGCGAGGCGCCCTGTTTTTTTTTTTTTTGTAACAAAGTGCATCAGAAGAAGGCGGGGATTTAAACATTACCACTAATGCCAATTGCAGTCTGTACTCACCCCTCGCTATTTTCTCGCAACTCACCCACATCAACCTAGCCTAGCCTATCGAGGCCCACCCGCTCTTCGTGTCCTTCTCCTGCAATGCCTCCGTTTGCCACAATTGATGTGACTCCAGCTCTCCTACCTACCGTCTTGATGGCTCCTCACTCTAAGGGGGGACCGGAACGGAACGGGCCGACGTGGATATCTGCACCCCAAATCCTTTGATAACGGCGTCTGGGTTGTGCAGCTGTCAATCGAAGGGAGGAACCGGTTGACGATTTATTTCGTCGCAGTATGCAATGGGATACCGAGTTGGAGTTGGCGTTTCGGGGTGGTACGTTCGAGTGTGGATATCCCAATGAGGAATTGGCGGATGACGGCTGCGCGATGCCTAAAAACCCAATCATCAGGGTTGTTCTTTGTTTTTTACGAGGTACATACATCACTTACGGATAATGGGTCCCCGATTATCAGCTAACAAACAGATACATATGTTAGATGACCATAAATAAAATCATATGCACTGGATCGCGTAACACGTTTGACGCAGGTGATCAACGTGATCCCATCTTTTCATTTCGGTACGTAAATTCGCAACGGGCTACGGGCTACATATCAGTTGCAGTTCTAAATTTAGATTAGAAGAGTCGCGATAAAGCTGCCAGGCACTCTTGTTTATTCTTACCTCGTTTGCGGGGATCTGCGGGGATGGTCGAGAGAAGGGAGCAACCAATTGTAAGGACCACGAAAAACCTACACCTGCCAGCAAAAATTGAAGCGATACGAGCCGCCAACTGGTTCTTTCAGCACGTCTGGTGCTGCCTCATCCTAGACAACTTCCCCCCCCGACCGTTTTCTAAATTCCCATCGATGTCAACGAGGCGGTTCGGGAAGATGGGATTTGTGCCCTCCTTAGGTAGCTCCATTATGTACTGCTCAATCAGACGACCAGTATTATCCGCCAGATTTCCTGGCCTTGTACAACTTGAAACTTCTCGTTCACGGTCACCTGGAACACTCACTGGAATTCCCTGGAATATTTAAGAACCAGCTCTTGACGACGACTTATGGAAAAAGGCCGCAACGTGCAAGCCACTCTCAACTTTCTCAATGGAGATTTGAGTGAGCAGGATGAGAATAGGAGATCAGATGTTAGTGATAGTGAAGCCGGACCAGGTGAGTTTGTCCTGGAGAATCTCAAGTAATTTTCAACAGAATCCCTGGCTATGGATTAATTGTACTACTACTGGTGTCATTTGCATGTGGGCGGCTACCACCCAGTCCAGATTTACAGATTATCAAAACGTAGCGAATGCCAAAGTGGCCACGGGCTATCGTTCACTCACGTAAGAACAGGGACCTTGCGATCGCACGAGGGCTTGTATCGTTACTGTAGTACAACTTCTTTTACATGAGGGAGAAAAATAAAGGTATCCAAATGAGAGGAATGAAAATACCAATAAATACAACAGTTTTCGGAATTCCAACACCGAGAACCCAAAAAAAAAAAAAAGTAGAAAAAACAATGTTTCACAATTAATCACTTCCCACCACGCGCGACTTTGTGTTGAGCATTCGGAAACCTCAACGTACCGCCAATCGTCCGCAGCTCATTGACTCGCGAAGATACCGTCCTTCCAGACTCGTCCCAGAAATCTTCGTCATCCTCCAAACCCCTCTTCCCTGACGCTAGGCTTCTCATCGCGAACTCACCGCCAGACTTTGAATTTGAGCGGCTCCTCTGGCTATTGAAACCCGGCGTGACGATCTTGAGGTCGGGGTTTATGCTGCGGCTGCCCTGCGTGAACATGCTCGGCAGCTCTGGTTGTACCTCGTTCAACCTTCCCACGGACTTTTTCAGGTTAAGGGTGATTCGGGACATCATAGCTACCTGGGGGAGGGAAGCGGTTTTAGTTGGCTGGTTTAACAAGAAACTGGGGAACTTACAGTTAGACTTGCAGTTAAAAAATCAAATTTTATAAAATCAGTTGAGATTTCGAAGAGATGGCAGCAACCGTTTAGACTCACAGCAATTCGAGTCTGTGGAAGCCATGTTTAGATTAGATCTTAGAGACGGTAAAGGAAGTAATCACTTACTGCGCCGTGATATTTTTCAAACCCGGAGGCGCGGCAATGATCATAATTATCAAAACCGCATTGACCGCAAAAATAGCCCTTAATCCAGACATGTGAATCCGAACATTTAGGATCAACAATGGAAAGAGCATACGTATAGTAAATCAGACCATCCTCAAGGAGACGTTTCATTATAGAGTACCTATTCTTGAGCTTGAGAGCTGGTAACGTCCTATAGGCGATAAGCCCAAGGACGACAGTGTCGTACAGGAGCGGTAACCACGCGGAAGAAGACGCCAGTACGCTTCTAGAGAAGTGTATATCATCAGCAAAGGGATGGTAGGAGCGATCACAGAGATTGTATACCGACATCTGGGGGTCAAAAATCATTGTGCATGCTTAGAAACGAAAATAAAATGAGTAAACCCAGCAAAAACCTGAGAAGAAACTTTACCGAGAACGCCTGACGCTTTGTTATGTACTACAGCTATATTATCGTGCTAACGTCAAAAGGGGGGGTTTAATTGCAGAATAACACAACGCACCCTCCCCCCTGGTGAGAAGCCACCCATTCATACACACTTGAAACAAGAAAAGGAAAATGACAATCCCCAATACGATTTTTTGCCGATTGTACAGCGCGTACACACGCAGGAACATCATCATCGCTACACCACACATAAAGCCATTATGTTCAGCAGAACAAAAATCAACAAATCGAGGATCTTACCAACTATGTTGATTCCTATAAGCGTCATCGAACCTTCGTATCGGATAAACCGGCTACACCTGCAAACCATGGTGAGTCAATAAAGATCACTCTTGTGGCAATCACAGGTATCATACGACTGGGGGAGTGAGTTAGAATGGTTAAGTGCGAGCTATCGTGAAGGCGGGGAAAGGCTTTACATCAGTAGTCCATGCTGGCGATAGGTAAGCTGTTGAGGGAGATTAGAACGCATTTTCCAGGGAGACTATAATGTCTAAGGTCGAACCATATAGATTAACAATGAAACCAAGCGGGGTGAGATATCGATTCTTTGGAAGGAGAGACATCAGAAAGGCAATCATTGAACAGGTCGATGCACCTCACAATCAGGAATAGATAGACCACTGAATGTACATCAGTGATTAAAGAATGGCGGGATTCTTGTGTAGAATGAACTCACGCAATCCCTTTTGGCCTTTCCAAATGTACTCTACCTATGAATTCCAGATGAGTACGCAGGATTCAAAAATCACAAATCGAAGAACTAACCTCCGTTTGGAATGTATCCACATGATCCCAAATGAGCATGGAAAAACTCGCAAAACCCATGTACTAATAACGTTCGTCAACCGTTGGGTTTCTCGTGAATTCGCAGTGATACCTACGTTAGTACGATACCTGCGTCGAAACGACTTGGTAAGAAATTTCGCCAAGGCATTTAGGGAAACTAAGGGCACTTACATGGACGAAATATCTTCTAACACGGATGGAATTGCTTGGTGCGCCATGGCTCCTCGTATACTGGTGTTCGAAACGTCGATTTGTCGAGTGTAACGGAAAACAAGGCGGGGCCACAACCGAAGGGTGGCGGAGGCGGGGGAAGCTTACGGATCTGACCAAGTAGCTGCCGCAAGGTGGAATCACGAGGAGCTGAGCAAGAGAAGTAACGCAGCTCCTCGAAAAGGACCGGTTGCAGAGGATGTAATAACCAAGGGGCGAAAAGAAATAATTGGACTTTATGTAGGATGTTCGATGGTCGTCCTACAATTCAAACGAGTCGTCAGGAACATGAAGTCGAGCAGGGAGAAGACGAATGTGAGTATATGCTATAAATATATATTGCTAGTTGCGTGGAATCTGTCGAATGTGCGTTGGGGCAAAGCGACATCCACCCAACATCCAGTGCACCTGGCATGACCAACTCGACCCCGAAGCCGGGGATATTGTTGGACCTACCTGAAATTTCAATGCTTCACACCAACAATTTGCAGAAAAAGCAAGAATTGCAATTTTGCAACCTCCTCTCAGAACAAATATCTCGGGAATTACCTGCGTCAATCGAATTTCAGCTCCGACTCGAAGCCAGGCTCACAAATCGTAATTCAAAATCACCCGAGATTGGTGGCACCCCTCGGTCCCTGGTGAAAGAGGGTGAAAGGAGGTGTAGTATGGAAAGGTGACGAGGAGAAGATAATGTGGTAGAGGCTGATCCGTTAGTCCTGATACTACTTAAGATATATATACTTAGGGCGTGGGTGCGTGCATGTCAATGAGCGGTGACAGATTGATGTCGATAATATCACATCAGTAGAGAGCACTCGGAGGCAGTTCATTGATCGCATCTGTAACATAAACCACCTAACTTCTACGGCCGATAGCGGCAAGGCTAGCTGGATGATGTCCAGTTGGACAATGCTCGACAAAATGGGACACGGGAAGCGTACTCAATATCTCAGGACGTGCTGTTACAAAGGAAAGAAAATAGGTCCATTGCAGAGCTACGATGCTCTAAGTTCCCCAAAGGTTCCCTTTGATGCATTCGTGAACACTGGAATCTGAAGATCAGAGTTACGGCATAGAACTGACAGGAGGATTTATGTGCTCAGAGCTGATAGAAGATACGAGCATTGTCAAAGGAAACAGTCACAGACTTGGCCACTGATCCGCAACAAGAAAAGAACGCCCAAAACTGGAAAGACACCAAATAAGACGACATCCAAGAATGAGTGGGGTTCTTGGGCATAGAGTGTAAGAGAGCGCAGAAACGAGCAGTGTAGTTTTGTGGGAATTCACACTCCACGGAATCTGACGGAGTTTGAGAAGCTCAGCTAAAAATAGTTACCCGCCAAAATCGGAGGATATACCACCAGCATCATACTCCCCGAAAGGAGATAGGCAGATCTACGAGTCAACGGGTTGGACGGCGTGATGATCAACGACGTCACCTGTGATACATCCTTCTTTCCTCATTACCCCCACCATCGTCGATCGTCAACTGCTCATCCCCTCGCATCCACGTCCAGGAATTGGGGACATGTGAGATACATTACCAGGTGTGCCACCTGATTCGTCCTTCCTGCGGCGCCACCTCACACACCATCTCAGCAGGAAGAACGAGCACATTACGGCAGTGTTGTGCCAGTTCCATAACAGTTGTGACAGATAGGAACCGATAACTGTTAATCACTGTTAAGAACTATGTAGAACTCTAACGGTAACTGGGACTCATGACTTGAATTACTGCATCAAGGCCGTACATGCCCGTTTCCCACGATCACCACTGACCTTAGGGGCCAAAAGGACCCTGCTATATGCTGTCAGAGGTTCGATCCCAGTGCGGACATACTATCAGGGACAATGGTATTCAAACGGATAAGGAGATTCAAAATTCAGTTTCTGAACACAAAAACACCGCCCATGCTCCAAATCCTTTTGCATTACGAAACTTATACATCTCGCCAAGGGGGCTCAGGCATCGAAAAAAAATATGCGATGCCGATTTTTTTTCTAAGGCCAGTTTGGCTGGACTAACTAACTATGTAATCAGGCACATTTCCAAATATGGTAATATTATGACATCATTTTT
>Ga0307513_10008926_pt1 | contig 12745 bp, 10 predicted proteins | sample 15_EM_MG_FD_202174 | JGI IMG/M metagenome (GOLD analysis project Ga0307513, IMG submission 202174) | Populus trichocarpa ectomycorrhiza microbial communities from riparian zone in the Pacific Northwest, United States - 15_EM | ecosystem: Host-associated > Plants > Roots > Unclassified | place... | reverse complement strand
TCGGGGTTGGTTTTGGCGAGTTCGATCACGCCGTCGATCATGCCGAAGTCTAAGCCGAGACGCGAGAGGCGGCGCAGCGCGCGACCGTGGCGGTGGTCGGAGGTGAGCGTGCGCATGCGCATGGCGTAAGAGGCGAGGGCGCGCGCATCTATGCCGCGCTCCAGCATCACGTCGGCGGCGGCAACGGCGGTCTGGATGGCGGTGGTGATGCCCGCGCCTTTGAAGGGGCGCAGCCAGCCCGTCGCGTCGCCGACGGCGACGAAGCGATCCCACGCGACGTTGCGCGCGTGGCGCACGGGCGCGTGGCCTTCGTAGAAGTCGAGTTTCTGCAAGTCGAAGCGCGGCAGGAGCGTCCGCACTTTGCGGTGCAGGAGAAAATCTTCCATGTCAATCGAAGTGACGCGTCGCCCGACGATGTTGACGAGCACGTGCGTCTGCTTCGGCGTGATCGCGCCGAACTCGATGCGCGGCAACTCGCGCAGGAGAAAGGCGTGTATCTCGCCGCCGAGACGACGCTCGATGTGTCGTTCGTCGCAGGGGAGGCGGACGATGATCGAGTGCATCGTCTCGCGCGGTCGGCGGTAACGACACGCGCGCGGGCTGGCCTGTTCGAGCACGGAGAGCAGGCCGTCGTCAAGACCGCAGGCGGCGACGACCATATCCGCCGAGCGCGATGCGCCTTCGGAATAGACGCGCACGGGATGTTCGAGATTGTCGGGATAAAATTCGAGTCCGGTCACGCGGTCGCGCCTGACCTCCGCGCCCGCCGCTTCGGCGCGCTCCAACAGGAGTTGGTCAAACTCGGAGCGCGAAACCATGAGCGCGGGTTCTTCCGCACGCGGCGCGCGGAGTTCGATGTCGTTATGGTCGCCGTGCAGGCGAAAGCCTTTGATGGTGCGTTTGACGAGCGCGGCGGGGAGTTCGAGTTGGAGATGTTCGCGCAGGAGCGCGGCGGTGGGCGGCACGAGCACGCCCATGCAGGGATTGTGCTGGCGCGGGAAACGCTTCGGCTCGTAGATGCAGACGCGCAGGTGCAGACCGCGTTTTTTCGACTCCTGTAACAACCGGAGCGCGCACGACGCGCCGCCGGGACCGCCGCCGATGACGACGACGCGCGACTCGTCGCGTAAGGCCAGACCGCGCACGCGCACCGGCTCGCTCCGCGTCACTTTCGTGCGCACGCGGTCGAAGAAAATAAAACCGGCGTGGCTCGCCATGCGCGCGGCGAGTCGCGGGTGGAGCGCGCGCAGCAGGATGCGCTTGTAAGGCTGGTCGCCCGTGAAGGCGGCGAGGAGCGCGTCCGAGAGCAGCGCGCCCGTCTGCCCGCCCGGCGACGCGCGCGCTTTGCGTTCGGCTTGCAGCACGGCGAAGTAGACCGGCGCGATCAGAGGGTGCGGGAAGATGCGGTCGTAGATTTCAAAGAGCGCGCGGCCATAAAGGTTGTCGCGCCCGAAGACCTGCTGGCAGCGACGCCAGAAGTGAGTCTCAAAATCGCTCGCGGAGACGCCGTGATTGACGACGCAATCCGCCGCGAGTCGCGCCGTCACGAGCGCGGACTCGACGCCGTTCTTCAAGTAGCGCGAGTCTGAGGCGTCGCCGACGATGCAGAAGCGGTCGCTATAGGGCAGGCGCGCCGCGCCGACGGCGACGCGCGGGTGACAGTGGCAATCGAGTTTCCAATCGGCGGGCAGGTACTCGCGCATGTAGGATTCGCGCAGCAGCCGCTCCGTCGAGACGACATCCACGTTCTCGCCGATGGCCGTCACCGTGACGTGCTCGCCCTTCGGAATCAAAGCGACGTAGCGCACGTCCGCCTGTTTCAGGACGAAGAAGTGGATCAACTTGCCGAGCCGCGCGCGCTGAAACTCTTCAGGCACACGCGCCTCTATGACGCACGTCTTCCACGTCGGCGGCGGTTGATAACCGTAGATGAGCCGCGCGCCGAGTTGCGAGTTGACGCCGAACGCGCCGACCACGAGATCGTACTCCGTGCGCCCGCCGTCGTGCGTGCGGATGGCGGGTCGGCGTTCGAGCGTGTCGGGCACGTCGATGTCGTGGACGTTCTGCGCGATGTGTCGTGCGCCGAGTTTCAGAGCTTGATCGAGCAGGAACTGATCGAAGCTGCGCGCGCCTTCGGGCGTCTCGGTGCTGACCGGTCCCGCCCCGCGATAGACGCCGTAAATGCGCCGCCCCGGCTCGTTTTCCAGACGCGCGGAGGCGTCCTGATAATGCACCGCGTAGCCTTCGAGTTCGTAGTGGATAACTTCGGGCGGGATGCTCGTCGTCGCGTGCTCGATCTCTTCGATGAGGTTGTGGCCGATTGCCCCGGCGCACATATTGCAGCCGGGCGCGCCCTTCTTCGCAAAACTCTTACCGTCGTAGATTTCGACCTCGACGCGCAGGCCGAGCGAACGCGTGCGGCGCAACAGTTCGATAGCGAAGAACGACCCCGCAGGGCCTCCGCCCACGACCGCGATGCGACTCCCTGACGTGAGATAGGTCGGCTGCGACATACACCTCGCGCACCTCACACGCTACCTTTAACCGCCGGACGAAACTTTGACGAAGAGAAGACGAACGCTCGAACGCGTGCGGCGGGGGAAGACGCTTCGGACCTGTCAGCCGACGCTTTGAAAATTCAACCTCGTGAATTTCAATCTTGCCCCAAAGCATAGGCGCGCGACCGAAATCGTGTCAACGTCGTCGCCACCTGCATCATGCCCGCAGTTGCCCGCGACGCGAGTTTGAATTTCAAGCGATGATAACGAGAAACGGGGACTCTTTATCGTAGAGTCCCCGTTTCTCATCTGTTCGGCTGAGTTGGTTAATCGGCGGCGGTGGCCTCCGTCGCCGGAGACTCGACGGGGCGACCGATGCCTTCGGCGACGCGTCGCCCGTAGTCCTCGTCGCATTTCGTGAGCAGGGCGATCATGCGCTCCTGTATGTCAGGGTTGCACTGCTTGAGCGCACCCGAGAGATTGTTGACGAGATCATCGCGTTCCCATCCCTCCATCGTGCGGTAACGCTCGCCCGCCTGTTTGAAGTCGTTCGTCCGGCTGATCTTCTGCCGGACCACTGCGCCTTCGACGTAGGGCGTGTGCTCTGTGCCCGCGCGCGGTGCTTCTTGCAGCCCGCCGCGACTGCTCGGCTCGTAGTTGACGTGCGGGTTCTCGCCCGCCTCGACGCCGTCAACGTGATAGGCCATCTGGCCGTCGCGCTGGTTCGTGGCGACGTGCTTCTGCGGACGGTTGATCGGCAGTTGCAGGTAGTTTGTGCCGACGCGATAACGCTGCGTGTCGGAGTAAGAGAACGTGCGACCTTGAAGCATCTTGTCGTCGGAGAAGTCGAGGCCGTCAACGAGCACGCCCGTGCCGAAAGCCGCCTGTTCAACTTCGGCGAAATAGTTCGCGGGGTTGCGGTCGAGCACCATGCGCCCGGCGGGCAGCATCGGAAACTGCTCTTCCGGCCAGATTTTCGTATCGTCGAGCGGGTCGAAGTCGAGTTCCTCGTGATAGTCGTCTGACATGACCTGCACGCGCAGTTCCCACTCGGGGAAATCGCCGCGCTCGATGGCGTCGAACAGGTCCTGCGTCGCGTGATTGAAGTTGGTGATTTGATCGGCCTGTTCCTGCGTCAGCGAGCGCACGCCCTGCTTCGGAATCCAGTGATACTTGACGAGCACGCCCACGCCTTCCGCGTTCACCATCTTGTAGGTGTTGACGCCCGCGCCTTCCTGCTCGCGGTAGTTCGCGGGGATGCCGCGCGGGCTGAACAGCCACGAGATCATGTGCATTGATTCGGGCGTCAGGCTGATGAAGTCGAAGATGCGATTCGGGTCCTGACGGTTCGTCACGGGGTCGGGCTTGAAGGCGTGAACCACGTCGGGGAATTTGAGCGGGTCGCGGATGAAGAACACTTTGAGGTTGTTGCCGACTAAGTCCCAGTTGCCGTCTTCGGTGTAGAACTTGACGGCGAAGCCGCGCGGGTCGCGCAGGTTTTCGGGCGAGTGACCGCCGTGGATGACGGTCGAGAAACGTACGAAGACGGGCGTGCGCTTGCCCTGCTCCTGAAACAGTTTCGCGCGCGTATACTTGCTGGCCGGATCGCTGCCGATGCGCCCGTAAGCCTCGAAGTAGCCGTGCGCGCCCGCGCCGCGCGCGTGGACGACGCGTTCGGGAATGCGCTCGCGGTCGAAGTGCGTGATCTTCTCAAGAAACTGGTAGTTCTCCAACACGGTCGGCCCGCGCTCGCCCACCGTGCGCGTGTTCTGGTTGTCATAGACGGGATGCCCTTGCCGGTTCGTCAGGACGGGTTGCTCCGCGCTCGCGTCGCCCGCCTCTGCAACGGGCTGGCCGTTCTTTTTCTCATCGCTCATGTAACGACTTCTCTCCTTTCGCTAGTTAAGAACAATAATTATTATCGTCCTGATGCCAAAAAAAATTTACCGGCGGCAATCGCGGCAGTGGCCTAAGATTTCCAGCCGGTAGTCCTTCACCTCGAATCCCGCCTGCGGCTTCACCTGCTTGAGCCACGCCGAGCCTTCTACGGCGTTCAGGTCCCACACCTTCCCGCACGCCAGACAGCGCGTGTGGTAATGATGATCGGTGCGGATGTCGTAGCGTGCGGCGGCGTCGCCGTAAGTGAGTTTGGAAACCACCTCGCACTTGATGAGCGCCTCCAGATTTTTGTAGACGGTCGCCAGACTGATGCGGGGCAACTTCGGCTTGACGGCGAGATAAATCTCTTCAGCCGTCGGGTGATGCTCGACGCCGCTCAGGTACTCGAAGACGGCGACGCGCTGCGACGTGAGTTGCACGCCCTGTTCGTGGAGCGCGTGTCGCAACGCTTCGCGCTCGTTAATTTTTTTCTTCGCCGCCACTGAAAATCACTCACCTCGTTTCAATCACTTGCACTCATCATGCATGACGTCGCGGCCAAAGTCAATAATGATTATTAACTTTGAAAAAACCCGAACCGCCGCCGCGCGGTTGTGGCGACAGGGGAAATAGTTAGACCGCGCGCGGCGAATGGGCATTATAATCCGCGTCCGGGACGCGCGCCCCGCCCGTCATAGAAAGGCTCGTTGCGATCATAGAAAGGCTCGTTGCAATCGTTTGTTTCAATCGCGCGGGGAGACACGTCGAAGTCTCATCAGCTCATCTCGCTCGAAGCTCCGCGCCGCACGCGCGAAAGGATTCAAGTGATACGGAAGAAGGTGGTGATTGACACCGATTTCGGAACCGACGCCGACGACGCCATCGCCGTCGCGCTCGCTCTGGCCTCGGACGAGATCGAAGTTCAGGCGTTCACGGTGACGGGCAGGCAATCGGTCTATCGCAAACAGATGCTTGAGAGTTTTCTGTCGGCGCTGGGCGGGGATTTCGACGCGCCGCCGGTCTACGCCGGGTGGGACGCGCCGCCCCTGCTGCCGCAAGGGTTTTCGTTGACAGCCCCGTGCGCGAAGCACGGCGCGGCGGCGGCGTTCCCCGGCGCGGCGTTCGGAAATTATCTGGCAAGTCTGGGCGGCGCGTATCGCTTCAACTGGTTCGGCGACGAAGGGACGCTTGATCGAGAGTCGCCGACGCGAGCCTCCGCCGCCGCCGACGCGTCCGCCGGTCATGCGACCTACGAAGCCGGTCAGCAACTCGCGTCGCTCCTGAGCAGAGGCGACACGGATGTCGTCGCCATCGGCCCTCTGACGAACCTGTATCAACTTCTGACCAACCCGGATTACAACGCCGCAGGCGTTTCCATCCCACGCCTGACGGCGATGGGCGTCCACTTGCAGCCGACCGCCTACGGGACAGACCCCAAGACCGGGAGAGAGACGTTCGTATCCGCGAGCGTCGATTACAACCTCGCCAGCGACCTTGTCTCGACCCTGTACGTGTTGAACGAGTTGGCGAAGCCCTGCTTCGCTCCGGCGGCGACCCCTGCGATCCGCGCCGCCCGTTGGGTGACTGCCGACGTGACGCTCAAGACATGGCTCAACGCCTCGCAACTGTCGAAACTGGCGGGCAGCAAGCATGCGTTCCTGCGCAGTCTGGTCAGGATGATCGAGGCTTGGACGCCAATTATGACGAAGCAATACGGGCACGCCGGATCGGGTAACGCGTCTTTCCTGCACGACCCGCTGACGCTCGCCTGCTCGTTCGGCGACGAGTGGTGTAACTTCGAGATGCTGCATCTGGAGTTGGCGTTGACGAGCGACTTCGGCCTCCGCTGGATCGCGCGCGAAGAGTCCGCGCCGGGCACGATTCCCTTGACGTGCGCCGTCTCGGTCAAGACACCGCCGCAGACGGAGCAGACTTTTCAGGATTGGATGGTCGAACGACTCCTCGACAGGTTCGCTTGAGTCGCGCCGTATGGTTCCCGCTTGCCGGACGCGCTTTGGGCGTGCGCCGAATTTTTGGTGAAGGAATATGTCGGTGAAGGAATATTTATGACGACGAAACATTTTATGATTCGCGCAGCTTTATCCCTGAGTTGTCTTGTGCCGGTCGCGGCAGTTTTCGTCGGCGCGCAGGCCGGGGTCTTGGCGGGCAGCGGGTCGCCACTTGTTCAGAAGAGTTTTCATCCTTACGGCTATTTTTCTCTGGTGGGGAAAAAACCGCCCAAAGGATTTGAAAACTTCGACACGATTCAATACTGGCGCAGGGAGGACGAGCAGACGGGCGAGGACATTTCCAGCCGCACGGCGGGCGTGAACGAAACCGGCGGAGTGGTCTATCGCTACGCCACGATTTCCGTCACGCGGCAAACGTTCGTCTTCACCACGAAGAGCGTGCGGGGCGTGAGTTATAAATTTTCCGGGCGATTTTTGCGCACCGATTTCGTCGGCTCGGACATGAGTTTCGAGAAGCCCGTGCTCGTGGGCACGCTCGGCAAATACAGGAGCGGGAGGCGCGTGGCGACGGCGAACGTTAAACTCAGCTACTTCGCCGGGACGTAGATGCCGGAAGGACGCCGGAAGGACGGCGGGGAATGCCTGAGTCTTATGAAGACGCCTCTGTTGACGATGCTCGTGCTCGTGGCCTTCGCCGCAAACTCCGTCCTGTGCCGTCTGGCTTTGGGCGGGGCGACGATTGATGCGGCGAGTTTCACGTCTATCCGTCTGGTGTCCGGCGCGTTCGCGCTGTTGTTCATCACGGCGCTGGTCAGCAAGAGTTTTCCGTTGCTCCGGCGTCGCGTCAAATTCGTTCCGGCGGTGCTGCTGTTCCTCTACGCGGCGGCGTTCTCCTTCGCCTACACGGGGCTGACGACGGGGACGGGCGCGTTGATCCTGTTCGGCTCGGTACAGGCGACGATGCTGCTGGCCGCGCTGCGCTCCGGCGAACGACCACACCCGTTTGAATGGGCCGGACTCGCGCTCGCGCTCGCGGGTCTGGTGTATCTGGTGTTGCCGGGTCTGGCCGCGCCGCCGCTCGTGAGTTCGGCTTTCATGGCGGTGGCGGGGATTTCGTGGGGGCTGTACTCGCTGCGCGGGCGCGGCGCGCAAGACCCGCTCGCCGACACGACCAATAATTTTGTGCTCGCCCTGCCGCTGGCCTTCGCCGTCAACTTGATCACGCACGGCGGCGCGCACGTCTCCACGGCGGGCGTCGTTCTCGCGGTCGTGTCGGGCGCGCTGGCTTCGGGCGTGGGCTACGTCGTGTGGTACGCCGCGTTGCGTGGTTTGACGGCGACGCGCGCGGCGACGGTGCAGTTGCCCGTGCCGGTGCTGGCGGCTTTGGGCGGCGTGATATTCATGTCGGAGAACGTCTCGCTGCGCCTGCTCGTCGCGGCGACGGTGATTCTCGGAGGTGTCGCCCTCGCGCTCTTAGGCCGCGCGCAGACGGCGCACGCGAAGACGGCCTGAGGTCGTTCGCAGTTGGAAGCGGCGTTCGCAGTTGAGAGCGGAGTTAATAATTGAGACGCGCGAAAACGCGTGTGAGTTGAACCCGGATGCAGCGAGACACGATCAAGACAGCCGTTGCCGTCGTCGCCGGACTCTATTTTTTGTGGTGCGCTTACGACCCGTACCAGTGGCATTTGATCGACGGCGTCAACCTCGTCATACACGAAGCGGGTCACGTCGTCTTCATGCCGTTCGGCGAACTCCTGACGGTCGCGGGCGGCTCTCTGTTTCAAGTCATTGTGCCCGCCGTTTTCGTCGCCTACTTTTACCGGCGCGGGCAAATGTACTCCGCCGCGCTCGTCCTCTTCTGGGTGGGCGAGAGTTTGCTGAACGTCTCGGTCTACGCGGGCGACGCGCTCGACCTGCAACTTCCGCTGCTCGGCGGCGAGGATTCGATCCACGACTGGAATCACCTGCTCTCCTCGACCGGGCTGCTCCCTTCCACCCGTAAGATCGCCGCCGCCATCCGCATCGCGGGCACGCTCTCGATCTTCGCCGCACTCTTCTTCTCGCTCAAACACGCGCGGCGAGAAGAGAGCGTGGCGGGAGAATTTTAACGAACTCGCAACGCCCCGTTTCACACTTTGCCCGCGCTTTCACTTTGGGCGAATTTTGTGCGATGCTGTCGGCATAGCTCGCGCCGTTTTCGACGGCGGGGAAAATTATTTCGAGGGGAGCGAAGGGAATGCGTTTATTTATTTCGATGGCCGCCGCGTTCGTCTTGTGCGTCTGCGCGCTGGTGGCCTGTAGCCCGCAGGACGGGAGCACGCCCGCCGCCGCGCGTCGCCAGCCCGCCGCGAACGGCAGCAGCGCGACACCCGCCGCCGACGGCAACCCGGCTGCCCAGACGGCGAAACAGACAGAGGCGCAGCACGCAGACGACACGCGCCGGATTTCTATCGAGGAGTCGCAAAAAGCCGTCGCGGCGGGCGACGCCATCATCGTTGACGTACGCGACGAAGCCTCTTACAAGGGGAGTCATATCAAGGGCGCGAAGTCCATCCCGCTACAGCAGTTCGACAAGCGCATGGGCGAGTTGCCGAAGGACAAGTTGATCATCACCTACTGCGCTTGACCGAGCGAACATACCAGCGCCCGTGCGGTGCAGATGCTCAAGGAAAAAGGAAACACGAACGCCGCCGCCATGCTCGGCGGTTGGCACGCCTGGACAGCCGCGCAACTCCCCGTCGAGAGCGCACAATGAGGGAGTAGGCGGTCGGCAAAATTAGCTGTCAACGATAAAGGCAGCCGGAGGATTCACCTCCGGCTGCCTTTCGCTTTCCCGTCGTTATCGCCGCGAACGCGCCGCGAACATCTCACTTCAATACTAATTTCTCACCACAAACATACTTCCGCGACACCGAAGGCGTGATGTGTTCCTGTTCACGATGCCGCAGGGCATTTACTCGTCGAAGATAACTAGCAATGGGAAAGGATCGGCAAGTGATGGGAATTAAATTGAAGAGACTCGAAGAACAGGTATTGGTGTTGACAGGCGCGTCGTCCGGCATCGGGCTGGCGACGGCGCGCATGGCGGCGAAGCGGGGCGCGCGACTCGTCCTCGCGGCGCGTAGCGAAAACGCGCTCCGGCAGTTGACGGATGAGATTAAAGCTCAGGGCGGCGAGGCGGTGTACGTCGTGGCCGACGTGAGCAAGCAGGAGGACGTGCGTGCGATTGCCGCGAAAGCGCAGGAAGCGTTCGGCGGTTTCGACACGTGGATCAACAACGCCGGGATCGGGATGTACGGCAGGCTCGAAGAAGTTGCCGTCGAGGACATGCGGAAACTTTTCGAGACGAACGTCTGGGGCTTGGTCTACGGTTCGCTCGAAGCCGTCAGGCATTTGCGGCAGAGGGGCGGCACGCTCGTCAACGTCGGCTCGACCGTCTCGGAACGCGCGATTCCGTTGCAGGGCATCTACTCTGCGTCGAAGCACGCCGTCAAAGGCTTCACCGATGCGCTCAGGGTTGAACTCGAAGAGGCGGGCGCGCCCGTCTACGTGTCGCTCGTCAAGCCGGGTGCGATTGACACGCCGTTCACGACGAACGCGAAAAATTATCTCGACGCCGAACCGCATCACGTCCCGCCCGTCTACGCGCCGGAAGTGGTGGCGGAGGCCATCCTGCACTGCGCCGAGACGGGCATGCGCGACGTGTTCGCCGGAGGCGGCGGCAAGATGAACGCCGCGCTCGGGCAGAACGCGCCGCGCCTCGCAGACATCTACATGGAAAGCATGGTGATCAGCGGCACGAAGAGCGACCGCCCGCCGCGACCGCGCGAGCAGAACGCGCTCGACCACGCTTCCGAGAATCTACAGGAGCGCGGCAACTACGAAGGGCACGTCGCACAGACGAGCCTCTACACGAAAGCCTCGCTGCACCCGCTGGCGACCGCTGCGCTCGTCGTCGGCGCGGGTGCGCTCATCGCAGCCCTGTGGCGTCCGGCGGCCTCGAACGGCGGCACGCGCGGCGGTCGGATAAACTACTAAAGATAAAGATTAAGGAGAAAACAGCATGGCACTTTTCGGAAGCAAAGAGACGCAACCCCCGGCGCAAGGGGTCACGCTCGAACGCGCGACAGCCGTCGTCGAAGCGGCGCGCAGGAAGGCGGAACAGATCGGCGTCCCGATGAACATCGCGGTGGTTGACGCGGGCAACAACCTGACGGCTTTCGCGCGCATGGACGGCGCGTGGCTCGGCAGCATAGACATCGCGCAGGGCAAGGCTTACACCGCACGCGCCTTCGACATGGAGACGAAGACGCTTGGCAAGGCGTCGCAGCCGGGCGAGCCGCTCTTCGGCATCCACGCGAGCAACGGCGGTCGCATCATCATCTTCGCGGGCGGCATCCCGCTCAAAGAGGGCGACGCGGTGGTCGGCGCAATCGGCGTCAGCGGCGGCACGGTCGAGCAGGATCAGGAAGTCGCGGAGGCGGGCGCGACTGCTTTCTGAGGGCGAGCGATAACGCGTTGACGGATCGAGACGCGCACATCTAACGAGGCGCGGGCAAGCCCCTACTTCCCGCGCCGGGATGTCCCGCAACAGACGACCCACCCGCCCCTCGCCAGCACCGCTCATAGCTGACGGCTAAAAGCTGACGGCTCTATTCACGTCCAGCGCAGACCCGCGATGCGTTCGAGTTGAGGGGTGAAACCGAAGCGCGTGAGGGCGCGCGGGCGACGCTCTGCGAGGGCGGCGAGTTCGCGTGCGACCTCGCGGCGCACGCCCCGCGCGCGTTCGCCCGTCGCGGCCACGCGCTCGACCACCCGGCGCAAAGACTCACAAGTGCCCGCCACGAATTTCTCCACGTCAGTGCCGCGCCTGAGACGCGCTTCGCCGTGCTCATACTCCACGCAGTTGCCGAGCGCGACGAGGAAAGGATAGTCGTCCGCAATCTCGCGCCGCGCCGCCTGAAAGTGGGCGGCGAAGTTTTCGTTCGACGCCGCCGCCACGCCGCGCTCCACCGCCGCGATCACCTCTCCGCTCAACTGCAAGACGTTGCGACGGTCAATCTCCTCCTGCGTGCTCGTCGTCGCCGCAGTCTTTGCCTCGCCCGTCTCCTGTGTCGCGCCCGCCGCGCGCGAGTTTGCGGCGTCTCTCGTCTCGCCGCCCGCGCCTTCATAGACGCTGATGCGCCCGCCCGGCTCGCTCGCGCGCACGAGGATGCGTTGCAAGGCCGACTGCCCCACATCCTCGCGCCCCGTGACATGATCCCTCTCGCGCGCACGCACGGCCTCGCGCGCCGTCAAATAAATGTCGCCGTCGTACTCGTCGAGTTCGACGTGGACGCGCCCGTTGAAGTCGCGCTGTTGCAGGTAGCGCAAGAGCGCCGCCAGATTGACGTAAGCTGTATCGAGATTTTCGTGCAGGGCGCGACCTTTGTCGCCTCGACTTTCCGGCATGTCAGGCATTGAATTTACGCATCAGGATTCGGACGCAAGAGTCTAGCATAAACGATGAAGGAGGAACGCGGCACGCGGAACGACGACGGGCGCACAAACGGGTTTCAGTCCATCGTTCATCGTTCCGCGTTCATCATTTATGTTAGACTTCGCGGCGCAATTTCCAGTCCCGCTGGTCGCTTCGAGCGCGTCGCGCGCTTATCAACCGGAAAACTCGATGAGCTACACAAGCCTGTTTCGTAAAAAGAGTGTCGTGCAGATCAAGCACGACGCCGAACTCGGTTTCAGCGATGCCCACGGCACTGCTGCGGACGGCGAACCGCACCTGCGCAAAACGCTCGGCGTGCTCGATCTCACGTCGCTCGGCATCGCGGCCATCGTCGGCGCGGGCATCTTCGCCATGATCGGCAACGCGGCCTTCAGCGGCGGCCCCGCCGTCATCTTCCTCTTCATGTTCACGGCGATGGCCTGCGGTTTCTCCGCGCTCTGTTATGCGGAGTTTGCGTCGAAGATTCCGGTGGCCGGTTCGGCCTACACCTACGCCTACGCCTCTTTCGGCGAACTCATCGCGTGGATCATCGGTTGGGATCTGCTCATGGAGTATGCCATCGGCAACATCGCCGTCGCCATCTCTTGGAGCGATTACTTCACGGGGCTGCTCTCCGGCTACGGCATCAACGTGCCCGCCTACCTGACGATGGACTTCCTGAGCGCGTCGCGCGGCTACGACACCATCAACGGCCTTATCGTGCAGGGCAGCAATCTGGAAGCCGTCAACGCGATGCCCGACGTGACGAGCGGCATGAGGGAGGCTTACGCGGCATGGACGACCGCGCCGCGCGTCGGCGGCATCCCGATCATCTGCGACGTGCCCGCGCTCGGCATCGTCTTCGTCATCACCGCGCTCGTCTACGTCGGCATCCGCGAATCGAAGCGCGCGTCGAACGT
>Ga0307513_10008925_pt1 | contig 12745 bp, 13 predicted proteins | sample 15_EM_MG_FD_202174 | JGI IMG/M metagenome (GOLD analysis project Ga0307513, IMG submission 202174) | Populus trichocarpa ectomycorrhiza microbial communities from riparian zone in the Pacific Northwest, United States - 15_EM | ecosystem: Host-associated > Plants > Roots > Unclassified | place... | reverse complement strand
TCTAGATGACGAAGTCACTCACCAGATGTCAAGCTCGATGGTCAGAACACCTATCCGCCTTCAACATGGTCATTTGCTTAATATGTACATAAATGTGGTGAAAATTGCCTGGTATTTGAGCTGTTTTATGTGGTAGGATTCATTATAAATATCGCTACATAAATCGCTACAAATTGTTGAAAAATACCACAAGTCAGTCAAAGTTCTTATTGAAAAACACCAGAACTCCTTAGCAAAAAACACCGCAACTTCCTAGTAAAAAACACCACAACTTCCTAGTAAAAAACACCACAACTTGTGGTGATTTTCACCACATCTTGAACACCACAACATGTGGTGTTATTTTCACTTGTGGTGAAAAACACCACATAGTCTTTTCTCAGTGAATTGTCTCTCCAAACTTTTTTTCACTCATATACTCCAGGTGTGCATCCTGGGGGACTTCAAAAGAATCCAAAAGGTCTACCTCTACAATCACCAACACGCCCTACCTCTCCCCACAAGCGAAATCAAGGTGCTACTCCTTCAAGGCGAATCCACCATTCACACCTTTGGCGAAAGCGCGTATACGAGCGAGACCGGTCGATTCATCAACGCATGGAGGGTGAGAGAATGCTCTCGCTGCTATCAATTTTGGCATTCTGATATGGCTTATCCAGGTCCACTGGACATATGACTCAATGCTTGAAGGTCCACGGAGGAACGTCGTGCAGGGTAGGTACGAGGCAATTGAAGGCATGATTATCGCGTAATCGCACGAAGGGTCATTTTCTACCGTCCGCTTTGTAAGATTGTTCGACCACCACTTAATCCTTACCTGTTCTGCTTTATTGTCGGCCAGGCTTTAGGATCTCCCAAACATACCAACCCCTAGTACTGCCCAAATATGTTGGTATAATTTACAGAGTGACCGGGTAGTGCCATAATTCACAGTAAAAAGTATTTATTACTGAGTCCACACGGAAGAGAAAATACGAGTAAATAACGCTCTTTGTATTCCTCATCGATCGTTATCTCATTCCCCGCAGTTCTGTCGCCCTCAGGTAGTACAAACGAGCAGTCTCGGTCAATTTCAACTGCGTCCTCGAATGATTTAGAGCTGCTTCCACGAAACACCATCACCAACACTAAACGTGCACATGTACAACACGCGTACTATCAGGATGAAGAAACCGCGCAGGCCCTTGCGAATGACGGGAATACGATTCTAAAAACCCTGTCGCATACTATCTACAGGTACATGAATGAACCGTTGATTCTGATCGCACGCTGAACACATACTATCTACAGCGGTCAATATTGCACGGAGCACGGAAGATAACCCGCGTTTGCAAAGAACTGACAGAAGGGTAAATCGGAGGGAATTTGTTTGGGATTGGGAAGGCCGGTATTATCACCTGGGGGTGTGTCTCGGAGTGTCAGGATCGGACAATCTTCCGCACCCAGATGAAACATAATCCTTAAACACACTCCCACCGACGCTCCAAATACAAATACAAATGGTAGTCCCTAGAACAAGAACGAACAACAGTCAAGAAATAAACGAGAATCAAAAATCCGTGATCGTGCGCAACAAACGATATGCTACAAAAGCGACCATGATCTCTCAATCATCCGTAACCTGAGAGGATACAATAAGGCTCACTCCGGCACTCCACTATATATCAAGCTTCTGAGTGTCTTCTGAAAGGCAGGCTCCCAAAGCATCGCGCTAGCCAACAGGCCTATGAGACCACCCACCACATACTCAACTGCATCAGCAGCTCCCATCCTGGTACCATCCAAATTAGCCTCGCGGGTACGAGTGGCAACTCCTGAATATGCGTTATTTTGAGGAAGCACCCTTCTGAGCTGGCGACGAGCCATTAGACAATTCTCATACTTTCGCCCTCATCTTGCCCAGGTGAGCGGTCAAAGGGTATATTTACGACGAACGTCAATGAATGTATCTTCGGGAGGGTCACGTACTCACGGTTAACCATTAGAAATCAAAGGGCATGGGACAGACTGGTACATAAACTCTACCCGCTCAGGAAGTGGGCTCCATTCGTAACTCTACGAGATCTGAGCGGTCGACACCTTTGATACGGCAGTGCGATAACCGAGGGCAGAGCTCCCTGCTCTCCAGCACGTTATAGAACTCTTCCAAAAGGACTGGCTGCCGCCCTGTATCAACCCACCTCCCGCACGCTTGGATTTCCAGTACCCGCACATTCAACGCGTGGGTGAGAAGCTGAACCAGGTCACCAGCAGTTGAGCACCCCATGCGAAGTATCGTGAGCTTCTCTATCCTCTCCAAGATTTCCCCGTAGCTTTCGCACGTATCGGCGATTGCGTAGCGGCTAAGGCACCGAAGAGGGGGACAGGTGAGCGTTAAATGTGTCAGGCATGGGAGATATAGGACAGGTAGGTGACAACCATAGTCTTGTGGGACGCTTGCATGCAGCTCACGTAAGTGGAGTAGTTCGATTGGTTCTCTGTCGCCCTCTCCACTCATAAACGCGGTGCTGCCGAGATAGAGTGTCTGAATGAAAGGAACATTGCGTAGCAAATCAGAGATACTGTGGTATCGAGAATTGTTCACATAAAGCGTCGAAACAAGCCGCCGAAAGGCGAGTGGCCAGGTTATGGTTCCCTTGAGACTCGGTACATGAAGTACTCGCAACAAGGGTACGTGGGGAAATAGCAGAGTCATATCGAGCCCCTTGTAGGCGCAAATGGACAGCTCACGAAGGGCAGGAGTTGGACGTTTGAAGACTTCGATGACTTGCAGTGAGGTGCTATTCGTGGAATTAAACTTGAGGGTACTCCAGCGGCTCATACGTTCCCCATTTAGGCCAGCACATTCTATGACGGCATCCCAAAACTGGCTGTACCAGTAATACCCCGCCCCATAGTCTATAGTGACGTCCAATCCATACGCTTGACTTCTCGCCATATGGCGTCGAATGCTAGATACCAGGCCCGTCGCTGGGTCCGCCCTCCAATAGCATTCGAGTGTTATGTCAATGCATCGCCAGAACGGCGCGCAGGTCACAACACTTCGGTACCACCTTCTAGAGACGAGACAGAACAGCTCAGGTGGGGTTTCGCTGTCAATCACTAGCTCTAAAACGCAGAGCAGCAGCTCGGTTGGAAGGCCGTCGATATTCGTGTTTGCCTCTGTCGGCGCAGAGAGTGCGCCGATCAGAGTTTCTTGGTCAATTTCGGATGTCATAGTGATGCCGTTGAGTGAGTCTAGCTAGTCAGTCCGGTTGGGTGCTCGCGATGCTCGAGGTGGTCCGCGTTCAAGATGCCTTCTTGGCACGCAAACGCATTGGAAACAGGGGATAAACGTCGAAGTGAATTCCGCACGCAACAACGGCACTGGGCCAATAAGTAATACTCCGGGGATCGTCGTAAGACTGACGAAGTGAGCAAAACTAGGACACTCCCTGGTGAGCGACAATGGCCACGACAGCTATAGTCGATGGAATCTATTGGATACTTACCACCTCCCGCCCACGACGATGTTGCAGCACCGAGCAACAAGCTTATGAGCGCGCTTGTGCCAAACCGGGATCGGACTTGAGCTTTACCGTCCATCCAACGCGTTCGACATCTAATCTCGATGTCAACTACGAGCATCCCACAAGGGTACAAGGGTGTAATAAATGTATTTCGTGCATTTACTGGGCGAAATCACCCCAGCAAATCAGCAATTTACTCGCACACGGCCCAAAGCGACCCATTAATAAACCGTCTGCCCATCGAAATCCTCCAGTCGATATTTGAGTCCTTCGTAGCTGATGGGGGCCATATCGAAGTCCTCCATCTTGTATCGAAACAGTGGAGAGACGCGGCGGTGGGGTACTCGAAATTTTGGAGTTATATCAACATCTCGGGTGATGCTTGGAGCCCCCAGTCTCCAGAGTACTCGCTTGCTACAAGAACCCGAAAGGCGGTAATCGAGAGCGAGGGAAATAACCTTCATGTGACGATCGATACTCGTACCTGGAGAGACCTCCCAGAGAGACCGTTCATTTTAGCGTTGGAGGAATGCACAGGGGAGGAAAGCACAGAGATGTGGCGATGGGAGACTCTAAAGCTTGATCTTGGTGACTGGGTCCCCCGAAAATATCTACGCTATTTTATGCCGCAACTTCGCGAGCTCACCTACCGAACAACGTGCATCCATGATCTGTCCGGCTGCTTCCCGGACACTGCTGCATTGAGTACTCTTCGCTTGACTGGGGACTGTTCAACAACCTGGCCGGCGGCCATCCGTGGCTCGGTTCAATATCTTCACATAGAGTCCAATAAAAGCAGCACGTTGTGGCATATGCTCCAACAATTCCCCTCCATTGCCTCATTATTCTTGACGGAGATGGCAGATCTGAAGCGTGTCTCCACCAATAATGAGACCATATGCCTCTCCCAGCTACGTGAATTACGCGTCGCATTTCCAGAATACGAGTTTCCGTCTTTCCATGCATCCTTGCAACTTCCGTCCTTGACCGACTTGACTCTCTATACAATAAACAGGATGGGCCTCCTCAGAGACCACGCCAAAGAGGTCTCTGCCTCCTTTGCGGAGGTCCTCCCTCAACTGGAGGTGCTTACAATCATGCTTATGGGCTGCCATTCCGCGGATGCCCTGCGTGAGGTCCTGAACCCCGCTGCCCATCTCAAGATTTTGGAGTTGAACAGATGCGGAAGATGGGAGGAGAACCGAGACGTTGAAGGTGATGCAATGCCTTCGTACCCTCGACTGAGCGAAACGTACTACGATGTCCTCGAGGACCCTCTGCTTTGTCCTGGGCTCCTTCGTTGTGTGATAGATAGTGTTGAGAGACCTAAACTTGTCAGCCTCCGCGAGCGGTAGATCAAGCTCAGAGAAGCCCTTTTTCTGATAATACCAATGCAATATTACTGTGAGTACGCGAGTAAAACACGCCCGAAGAAGACGCCTGTCTCTCCACGAGTATTCAGTAGATGTTTCTGCTCAGCGCCAGTAGTGATCAATTAATTTTAAGTATACATTATGAATTGAATCGGATACGTCATGTAATGGGAAGGACACGATAAATATTATGCAATAAGCCCCAGATTCAATCGTCATGTGGTACTGGTGGTGCTGGTGGTACTGGTGGTGCTGGTGGCGTTATAAATGAGGTGATTGACGGTGGCGGAAATGGTATTTCCAACTTGAGGCTGGAGGTTGATGCTTAGTATTAGTGGAAGAAGGTCAAAGAGTTCTAAAACAGTGGACTCACATCGCAGGTCCTCCACTCTTCGAGAACAGCAAGCCAAACGTCGAGGTTCTCGGCGCTTTTGCCGGTGCCGAACCCTCCAAGTTCAAGTTTAGAGAAGTCGGGCATCGTCAGATTTGTAGGAGCAGGATTAGTTGGGTATGGGTTCGCTAATAATTGTATGCTATGAGCGTCTGGAATGATTTCAGTGGATGAAAACGACAGTACCGGGAAAATTCGGATTGGAGAATCGTCCCAAGAATACACCGGTGGTAGACAAGGTCATAAGGCTTGACAGTGGAGAAGTTAACAACCAGACAGTGTAGTTGTAACTTGAGATGCAGTAATCGCTCCTGATGTTGTAGGTGAACTCGAAGGATTCGCCGGGGGCGATTTGGGTGTCATTGTTAGGAGCGGTGATGAGGCCTTGGGGGTAGAGGGCTCGCACAGCTCCAAAGAATGGTGCGACGGCACAAAGGGCAGAGAGGAAATGCATCGTCAGAGATGCTGAGAGATGCTGAGAAGGGTAGAACGAACCTTATATCCCTGTTTGATTGAAATACTGTAAACCGGGAGTTGCGGTATGGCATGCGGGAGGGGCCGAATAGAATGTTGTCGTTGTCGCTCGTGTTTCCGACGGCATGGCCATTTTGCAGCGATCGCATCACGATTGGCGGGTGACGTCAGATGTGAAGTTAAACCAGGTCTTGAAAATTTAGGTAATTGTTTGTTCAAAATCCGAGACAGGTCAGTCAACCGCAGTCATACAAGGTCCGACACACTCGGGCGACCTCCAGAAGTCCGTACGTCATTGACATTGTCGCCGGTGAGGTTGCCGTGGTACTTTGTACTGCCGCGGCTCCGGGGTAATTTCACTTAGTGGTTCCGGGTCCCGAACTTCCGCCGTTCGGCGTCGGCGAGGCGGGCGCATAGAGTCTGACATCAACTGAAATGTGCGGGGTCGATCAGCTGAGTTATTAATAACAACTCATGAAACTCTGCGTATTGTGGAAAGGTTTCACTAATGAAGCAAAGGGACATAGGTTGACAGTAAGGGCGTGATTGTGATGTTATTACTCTTGCTGGGAGGCGGGTGTAGACCCCGGTACGAAACCGATGCCATCACATTCAATAATAGCGGTGCTGCCTTCTTCCGTGACACGGAACTTTGCATCCGTTAACTGCTCTGCCACCCAAATCGCAGTCCTAAATTTAATGATATCTTTAGTTCCTCTCCCGATCTTGTCAAATGAAGACTCACTGGGTGTGGGGTTCAAGGGGCCAACCCACCCTTACTTTAGATGTTCCCTCCGCGAGTGCCAGAAAGATAATCATTTGATCTTGGAGATGCTCGTCCACACACCCGCCTTTTTCCAGCCCTCTCCAGAGCTCTTCAGCTGCTTCCGTCCCGACGTCTTTGGTATCAATACCTTTCTTCCCTAGAGAACTTCCGCCCAATACGCATCCGTTTGCCGTCGTTGCCCACAGAGCAATTCCAGAGCCAGCCCCGACAGCATCCGCGGGGGACTCGCGAACCGCTTCGATGTTGATGATGGATGGGTCGATTCCTTTCCGCTGTAAGAATGAAGATGCTGCGTCTCTCATTCCGACTGCTACAGCCTTTGGCAAGCCGGCAGCAAATGCTTTGCCCTCCACGCGTATTAGATCACCACGGTCGAGAAGTTCGATGGCAGGAATAGGTTTCGTGACTGAGTGAATCTCCATGGCTATCTCACCTCCGCCCCTGGGATAGTACCCATGTTTCCGAATGTCCAAAAGAAGGTTTGACGTGAGGTTAAACCTAGAAGCCAGGAAAGGAAGAAAGACATGCTGTGTGTACTCTATCTGAGGTGCTTGAATCGCGTTAGTCCCTCCGCGTAGATTGAGTTTTGAGAGCTGTGGTTGAAGAGTTGACCCGTCCGTTTGTGGTGGGGCGAATAGTAGAAGGGGAAGGGAGATCTGTAAAAGAAGAGTGGTAGCACCGGCAGTACCCGGGTCTTAATTGTGTCAGTCTTGTGGCTATTGTGAGCGGCAGCCTCGTACCCGCGCTATATACGCCTCCCTCAACAATGCCGGGTATGAACTCGAGACTCATAGAGGCCTTATGGGCCCCGTTCAAAATGGATCCTCTTGAGATATCCCCCACTAGCTTTATTCCTAGTTACGGTAAGGACGCGGTCTCGGAATGGGCACATTAACACACCTGCAGAGTGTTGGGCTTTCAAACCAGGCGGTTTCCTATTCTTTCGAATCTTTGTGATGGTCACGGGCTGATGAAGCAAGGCAGCGAACGAGCAGGTATTCCTCAGAAGCTGCCCGCCGCCTTCTAGAGTACTGCCATCAATTTCTTTCATCATTTCGTCGCTTGATGAGCTAGAGGCGAGCCTAGAAGGACACCAGGGAGAGCGTTGTAGCCGCCGTCCCGTATTGGTGCTGAACAAGAGCGAAATCCAAGAAGCGCGACGGCCGTTCAATCGAGTCAAGCAGATGACTGGGTTCATTCAGGTACATCAGACGATCATTGCGATAATTGAGAACGTCGAGGAATTGGTAATGGGGCCGGAGACAATTTTATAGGAACTTTGGGGTGAAGGAGGTCGGGAGACGCGTCGATTGCGGAGCTCGAAAATCTTGGAACCGTCGATCACTAGGGTCGAGCAGGAAAAGCGCGTCCGGCGTGTTCGAGTATGCCAGTTACGAGTGAGCAAGTTTCAGAGGACCTCGGGAACATTCTTGGCGACGTGCCGACCCAAGAGGTTGTCGAGGAATGTGAGTTGCGTGCCAGTCCCAGGGTTCGAAGGCCTGAAACCGCTCGATAGGCATCAAGATATGCAACACGTACGCCATCTCTCCTGAAGATCTCGCTTTCAAATGGCAAGCACTGGTGATCAATCGCACACATTCTGCAGCTGGCAGCTCCGTCCGGAGGCTCGATATGGGTGGCGTGGTGGAACTACGAGACAGTATACAACTCGATATATCCAAAAACCCAAGACAGGAACAACTACGGCATCAGCAATCTACCAGACATGGGGCTCCTTTGGCAGTCCGCCAAAAGCCTCGCCAAGCCGTACAGTCTCGTGCTGTAAGTGGTGCTGGCATTAGGCAAAGTGCTGGCACTGGGACTAGCAGGGGTGCACTGCATGGTAGTGGAGCCGCGTCTGGATCCAGTAGTCTTTCTTTTCCTATCGAAATCCTCGACAATCTTGAAGACAGAAATTGTACGTGCAATGGGTTGTTTTATATGCGCAACTCTCTGACGACTGTATAGACCGCTATATGTACGAGCGCATGGCTGAACGGTCCACCGGTGAGTTAGGATGACTCCCTAGGTCCCAAGTCCTGACAATTATGAAAGTACTGGACGATAGGATCGACGAGTTTGCGGAGATAATCAGAGAGCATTACTTGCTAGAAGATATCCAAGGACCCACAGAAACATCCGAAGTATGCTGATTCTTTTCGTTGGGAGGGTTCTACAGCTCATGAAATGCAAAGGAAGAAGCAGTCATTGTCGGCAGGATATGTGCCGATGTGGAAACTGAGCAAGCGGAAGGGAAGCTCCACGAGGGAGTACTGTACCTCGAGACGTCGAGAATGATCGATGCTGGAACTCGAGGACTCATCAAGTTCAACCCAAATGTCAATATACGAGGGGCACGACCGGGTACAAGTTCTGTCGGCCTCTTTCCAGGCGCGATTGCGGCATTTAAAGGCCAAAATGCGACAGGTGATTGGTTTCAAGTGTCGGAAGTTTTATCTGTGAGTAGCTATTCACAGCTATATGGCTTTGAACCGACAACTTCTGTGACCTCGACAGTTGCCTCGCCTCTCCAGTCGGAATACCGGACTTCCCAAACAATCTTGGACCATGGCTGTAGCAGCGGGCCCGTACACCTTAGACTCGGATCTGGAGTACACTCCATTCCTGAATCTCCTCCAAGAACTTCAATCTTCGCCACCCACCTATGTTCTCCTGGTCAGTTGCCTTGGCACGCGCTGCGAATCAATCGCTTACATTCCATTGTAATAGCTGGGGCCTTTCATAGATCAAAGGCATCCCAAAATTGAGAGTGGCGACATTGAAGTTGCACTGTCAGACTTATTCAAGCAAAAGATTCTAAGTCCTTTGCGGCAATTGCTGGATGAGGCACCGAACCTACGCATTGTGGTTGTACCTAACCCACGAGACCTCATCTATGATCACGCGGTCTTCCCACAACGGTCGTATGCGTCATTTGGACTTGAGGTTAGTTGTCCCATTCATCGCGCTGTGTCAAAACTCATTTGCACCTTTCAGCGAACGGTCACTGTACCTAATCCTTGCACGTTTATCCTCGACGGTGTGCAATTCTCCGCTTGCTCCGTCGACGTTTTGCTTCATTTACGGAAAACGGAGTTTCAAAAGAGGACCGAGCCTACCCCTGGAGACGCAGAGAGCGTTGAGAGCGCAAGAAATTCTTTGGCTAATGCCTTTAGGCATATATTGGATCAGCGGAGGTACGTATACAACCGCTCGCGGCCAATACCTCACTGACTCTCGTCATCTAGTTTCTATCCCCTCTTTCCCACCCCCAAGGCTTACTCCGCCGACGTCAATCTAGATGTCTCGCATAGCGAGTTGTTGAAGCTGGAGGCAGCACCGGATGTTCTTGTTCTACCGAGTATATTGGGAAAGTTTCACAAGGTAAGCCTGCCCGTCGAGCGCACATGTTTCGGATATTGAAACGAAACGTGTAGGTTATTGATAGCACGGTGTGCTTGAATCCATCATACGTCTCAAAAGGTTCATATATGACACTTCATGTACCAGACAGGAATGCGGCCTCATCGATAGGTGTGGACCCTTCCCGGCCTTTGCCCGAACTTGTGACGGTTAGGCAGCACACACTCACCATCTAGCCTTTCCTCATTTGTCGAGCGTGGACGTTCTTCTTAATAAACAGTCTTAAGCGACCTGAATGCCTCCAGCCAGTCGTTTCGCCTCGTCCTTGTAAATGTCTTATCCTGAATATTAGTTGTCGCGGCGCGACAAGCAGCCCTGGAAATCGGCGACGACCTTCAGCACCAACGTATTGAGTTCCTATCGTATGATATTTAGCAACCCGAGTGGAACAAACCACGAGGTGCTTCTTGAGTCTTTGCTGCAACGGGCTGTGCATATATATGACGCACGAGTATGACCTCCTATGAGGTGAACCTGTCAGTAGTCCTTGCCTCCCTTCAGGATGATGGTCGCCATCCTTACTTTCATCGCGACCCTCGTTTCCTTTTCTACTGTGTACTACCCACAGGGATATATCACTTCGCCCCCGAATGGCACACATATTGCTCCTGGACAGGCCTTCGACTTTACGTATAATCAGAGGAGCGACTATTGCACATCCTCCTTCAATTACACCGTGTGGCTCCTCACCTCTCCGCCCGAGGCACTCTTGAACCTTCAGTCGACGGGACGGTTCCTGGGCGAATATCAAACTGCCTCGTATCGTTCTTTGTTCATGACCAGAACTGTGCTAATATAATACCATAATTGGCAGAAAACCCTAGCCCGCCGAACCCCGCACCGGCGCAGCTCGTGATGCCTGACTTCTCGAAAAGTCCAGGCGGGTTTGTTCCTGGTGATACTGCCAACGATACAGAAGTGTGGCTGGCCGTTGTTGAGGAGTGGGGCACATGCTCGGTATGTCGAAACTGGACGACTGGGAGAACGAACGGAATAGCTGATAGAAAGGATAGGAACAACTTGGCTTGACTCTGAGCATTGCTGCCAATCACCTGGTCTACAATGCAACGCAGGCTTAAAATAATGAGCGTGCGACAGACGCTTTGAGGTTGATATCAAACTACATACTATGTAAAGGACAGCTCTGCGGTCTCCGCTGAGAAGGGTTTGATTTTGTATATTTCGATAAATGAACGGACAAAATTCGTCCATGTCATTGATAATCGAAAGAACTTGCTCGCTAGTTTAGCGATGTATTATTACATTATTATCCGATGACGTTCTTCAGGGGGATTAGTTCCCGGTGGCGTCTCGGCGAGAGGAAGCAAGCGGAAGACAGTACGCGATCAGCAATCGCCTGGGTTGAGTCGTTACTCCCGGTTGAATATTATCGTAAAAGGATCGGATAGTGCACTTGAGACTAGATTACAGAACCTCATGGATGTTAAGCCGGAAATGCCAAATCCCCGTGAAGGCTGCGTTTGTAAGACGGCTGGGGGAGGACGAGTTAACCCACTGAACCAACTAGTTCTCACTTGAATTTAAGCGCTTTTCCATGGATTCCAGGGGCGTACTAGGATACACAGGAATCAAGGCGCAGACTTTTCGAAATATTCCCATTGGTTCGCAGGAGGTTTCTCTTCCAGAGGTTCCCACCTAAGGTAAACATCGGTAAACGGTCACACAACGGGACGAGGCCTGTGAGGGACGAAACGTACGCTTTTAGCTCGGCCATCATGTCGATGAGCTGCAACTCATCCTTAGCACTCTCAACAAGCTCTTCTACTTGACCGGCACCGATTTCTTCCTCAACTCTAGATACTTCATCATCTTTGACTGTTTCGAGGAACGTCAGTCGATGTTGGACGGTCGCTTCGACACCTTGCCGGTAAACCGAATGGGCAGGAAGTTTCGTAGTGGCCGCTACCAGGGTGTCCGCATATAGTTTCCGAAGTTGCGGAATAGCTTGTGAGTTGACTGGCCGTTGTGTGCGGTCAGTTCGCGCTAAGGAAAACAAATGACCAGAATGATTTCCAACCTGGTAGGCCAACGAGTCCCGTTGTCAGTTTTGCAACTTGGAACAGTGGTCGTGTTGCTCGGAACATTTCAAGGAAAGGAAAGAGTTCAAAGATCCGTAATGAGGCTGGTAAACCAAGAGAAAATCACTAAGTATCTACAAGAACTATCAAGATAGAGTCACTCATCTCCTCGTATCTCCTCGGGTAAAGGAAGCGCTTTGGAAAGCGATCTTCCGCCCCACCAGCAGCTGGTGATAATATGGTATCCTGTCACTGACGTTATCATGGAAAAAGCTGAGCTCCCGAACGCTTGCTTATACCAGCCGACGTGACTTTACAGCGATCCTCGAGCGCGTGAAGCGCGTATTATTTGTCACTCTGTGGGTTTCCCGGATTACCACATCGTAGGCGACTGGCAAGCACTATCGATATGCGATGCAGCTAGGTGGAAACTTCTGGGCGAGCTGCTGCTCGAAATATTCCCCCAAATACCCCCAACGACGGGGAGTTGGACCGAACTTTTTATTCGGGATTGTCCTGTTCCCATGATGAGGTCCGGATTGCTGCATAGGAAACTGTGCTTCCTGATAGATTAATGATCACCACAGTCTGTCGCCAATGGCACCGAAATGGAGTTGAATTTTCTACGGATCCTTTCACCCTAATCGGACCCGGGACCGCAGTCATCAGAAGCGCATCCTGTCACTCTCCAAGGCCCTGTTAGAAGCTCGGCCAGAGATTGGGCACCTGGTCAAGCGCCATCCCTCGCT
>Ga0307513_10008924_pt1 | contig 12745 bp, 12 predicted proteins | sample 15_EM_MG_FD_202174 | JGI IMG/M metagenome (GOLD analysis project Ga0307513, IMG submission 202174) | Populus trichocarpa ectomycorrhiza microbial communities from riparian zone in the Pacific Northwest, United States - 15_EM | ecosystem: Host-associated > Plants > Roots > Unclassified | place... | reverse complement strand
GCAAAAATTAAGAAAAAACAATAATTTAAAAAAGGTAAAAAAACTCGATTCGAGCCCTTCCAGGTCAAGATGCAAAATTTCTAACCAAGTCGTGATACCAAATGACGTTTTCGAAAGCAAATTGAATTAAATTATAAAACTCAATTATAGAACAACTTAATGTAAAAAGAAATTTAATTTAAAAAAGCAATGGAAAAAAATATGAGTCAACCCGAGTTAACCTGCAAACCCATGACCATGGAAATCATGAAATCCTTAAACCGGATTCAATCAAGAAGCTTAATTTCTAGATAATTTAATTTTAAAGTATAAAATCATGATAAAAATATCAATTTAGAAAACTTTCAAAAGAAAAAAAAGACAACAATAAAAAGTGTAAGAAAAATAAACAAAGAAAATAGAAAAGACTGAGAGAGTTTGAACTTGTTTGTTTGCTTACCATTTACTTTTTATTCAACGTATTTATATAGTATTACATGCAACAAACTATAGAAAATCAAGGAGTACAAATAAATGATTTACAGCTAACATTAATCTACTGTTTTAATCACAACAGAATGAGAAAAATCTGGAGGTGATTTGTTTGCTGCACAGTTGTTAACCTGATCTGATTTCTTCAACTTCTCCCTTGATTCTCTCAACAGATATTTGACTGAGTCATTGCATGGTCTAACACCCTCCTGCAAACTGATGGGGAGTTGACAAACCATGATTTTGGACCTCAAAAATTGAAATCGAGTTGTCGTTTATCCCTTGGTAAATATGTCAACTAACTAGTCTTTTGTTGAGATATGCTTAACCAAAATATCTTTATTAACTACTTTTTCTCTAATGAAATGATAATCAATTTCCACGTGTTTAGTTCTAGCATGAAAAACAGGATTTGAGGCTAATTTCAATGCTCCTATGTTGTCACACCAAATAATTGGAGGCGAGTAAAGATACAGTTGGAACTCCTTCATTAGCATTCTTATCTAGTAAGCTTCAGCTTTGGTTAAAGCCATGTTTTGGTATTCTGCTTCCGTGCTTGAACGTGAGACAACTCCTTGTTTCTTGGCGCACCATGATATTAAATTTTTCTCGAGAAAAATACTGAATCCACTTGTGCTTCTTCTATCATCTGGGTTACCAGCCCAATCTGAGTCACAAAAAACATGAATGTCAACCGTAGAGGGGGAATAAAAAAGTCTATAATCCACCATACCTTTTAAATATCGAAGAACCCTTTTGACTGCCATCCAATGAGTATCTTATGGATTATGCATAAATTGACATAAACTGATTTACTGCATATAAAATATTAGGACGTGAAATTATGCAATATTGTAATGCGCCCACCACACGCCTGTATTCAGTAGGGTCTGGTAAAAGTATGCCATCATACAAAGATAACTTCATTCCTGAAGTTGTTGGACATGCGAGTGGCTTTGCTCTTTGCATTTTGGTGCTGTAAGAAGATTTGAGATGTATTTTGCTTGCCGATGATGAAGGCCTTCATTGTTATGTTGGGCTTCAACTCCAAGAAAATAACTTAATTGTCCAAGATCTCTAATATGGAATTGGTCTTTCAAACTGTCAATAAAAGATATGATGTAGAATGGCTTGATCCAGTGACGATGATGCCATCTACATATACTAACACAAAAATTTTCAATGTGTTAGTGCAAAACGTAAATAATGAATAATCAACTTTTGATTCTTCAAAGCCAAGTTCTAATAATTATTGAGATAACCTCCGAAACCAAGCTCTTGGAGCTTGTTTGAGACCATAGAAAGACTCATAAAGTCGACACACGAGATCAGGCTGACTTTCATCAATGAATCCTTGAGGTTATTCCATATACACCTTTTCATCAAGTATGCCATGTAAGAATACATTGGAGACATCTAATTGTCTTATAGGCCAATGAAATTGAACTGCAATAGATAAAATCAATCTAATTATAGTCGATTTAACTACCGGGGAAAAGGTATCGAAGTAATCAATTCCAGATTTTTGATCGAAGCCATTTGCCATAAGCCGTGCTTTGTAGCGTTCAATGCTACCATCCAGGTGTCTTTTAATCTCGAATACCCATTTATTCCTCACTACATGTTTGTCGTGTGGTCTTGGACCGAGAGACCACACCCCATTTCCCATCAAAGCATCAAATTCACATCCCATAGCTTGTCTCCATTTAAGTTGTGTTACTACTTGTGTATAACTAGTTGGTTCAAATTCTGTTAAGATACTAGTCAAACAATGAAAAGGATGATGAGTGTAATAAAACATTTTGAATCCAAAAAAGTATTTTGGTTTTAAATTCCCTGTTTTGGACCGAGTGATGATATTTCTTTTTGGTTGCTCAAGGGGAGGTGCTTGTGGATCAGGATTGGTAGGTTCTTGATAAGAAATTATGTCTATATTAGACTCTGATGGGCTCACAGACAAAGGTAGAGCTATAGAATCATTATTATGCAAGGATAAGGCAATATATGGATAAGATGAGGTATTGTTTTCACAAGAAAGATCAAGTGAATTTGAACTGGGAATTAAATTGAGTGGAGTGGAATGTGAGATAGGAAATAAACTTGTCGACATCGTGAGTCCTGAGAAAGACCATGAATTGGACCCTTCAAGGCAAATAGTTGGGGTTGGCCAATTTTTGGTAAACAAGTTGGGTATTGGCTTAAATAGTAGGTTGAGGAAGTTGGACATGGTTATAGGAGGTAGAGGCCATTTGTTTGAAAACGGAAGCGTGTATCAAGATCAAGCGTCTGCCTTTTTACCAGCTGATACCATGCAAGAAAAATAAACAGAAGAAATAAAAAAGACTGAGAGAGTTTGAACTTTATGACTTGCTTACCATTTACTTTTTATTCAATGTATTTATAGAGTATTAAATGTAAATAGAAAATCAAGGAGTACAAATAAATGATTTACAGCTAACATTAATATGTTGTTTTAATTATAACAGAATGAGAAAAATCTGGACGTGATTTGTTTGCTGCACAGTTAACAACCTGATCTGATTTCTTCAACTTCTCCCTTGATTCTCTCAACAGATATTTGATAGAGTCATTGCATGCTCTAACAAAAATAATAAGAATCAAATTTGATAGGAAAAAAAACCCCATGAAGGATAAAATTGTAAAAAAAAAAAAAACACAACCTAAAAAGTAATCGGGATAGAAAGGAAAGGAAAAAAAATACAAAGATCAATTTCTAATAAATCAAATATTGCAGGTTGAAATTGAAATAATTGAATTTAGAAAAGGAACAAAAAAATCAATATGCATTAACTTTTGAAACTGGCGACTCTTGTCATGAATACGGGACTAACCCCATAGCAACGAAAAAAATATGAATTAACCCAGGTTAACTTGCAAATCCTACGACCATGGGTACAAGATTAAGATAACCCAATGGAAATGAAAGGAAAAAAAGATAGGAAGACTAATTTCAAATAAATTAAATGTTGAAAGATGACATTGAAATAAATCAATTTAAGAAAAAGAACTGATTTGCCTTAGCTTCCTGAAAAAACTAACATTCTGATATGAAGATGAAGGAATGTATGTTTGGTTATATGATTGTTTTTTTTTATGGTGTTTAGGCCGAAAATTACATGATTTGTAATGGAAATGAATGATAAAATCTGAATAAAACTCTTTAATAAGTCGAAGACGCAACAAACAAATTCCTATTAGGATAAAGATGCCACACTATTTGTTATTAAAAGAGTGATATGTCTTATTTGTTCTTCAATCAATTCTAAAAATGAAAGAACAATGAAGAAAACTCTTTAAAGGAGAAGTTGAAAAGTTTTATATTATTTCCAAAGTCCCCCATAAATGGTTTGAAACATCATTATATAATTGGAACAACCCTTCAAGTCTAAGAAATACCAAAATGACATAATTGAAAATCAAATAAATAACTTTGTTTAGAAAATTAGATAAATAATAAATAGCACACATTTTTTACTTATAGAACACACTACAAACACACAATCGAAACCCAAACTGGCAAAAACTCTTAAATCATAAACCAAGCCTTATTTGAAAACAAACAAACATATTTGAACCATTTCCATTTAGTTTACAAGCCTCTAAACTCATCAATATCTCAATCACACTAATTTAACTTGTTAAGACACTTTGTAGTTGTTTCGCTCGAGCTCTCTTTATTGGACCATCTGAATGACCATACACATTAGAATCAACCTCTTCCATGTAAGAATCATGATGCATGTCAAGGACAGAAAAAAATCAGCCCGCATTAACCTTTGAAATCAGTGACTCTAATCACGAACCTAAGACTAATCCTATAGAAGGAAAGCTGTAAATAATAATATAGCAAAAATCTAAAAAAAAAGTGTATAAAATATAAAACATTAGCTTTAAAAAAGGAAAAAAAAAGCCAACCTGGGCAAACCTTTTAAATTCGGTCTACTCTCTAAATCTCACAACCCGTTAAATCCTTGAATTGCATTCAATTAAAAAACTTAATTCCCAACCAATTTAATTCTGAAAGATGAAGTCATGAAAAAAATATCAATTTAAAAAACTTTCTAAAGGAAAAAAAGATAGCAATAAAAGAACATGAATCAAATTTGATAGAAAAAAAATCCATGGAGGATGAAATTATAAAAACAAAACACCTAAAAAATGACCTCAAACAAAATAAATAGTAATAAAAAGAATGAGAAGTAAATTTGAAAGATAAAAAAAAAATAAAATGAAAAGTGGTTAAATTGAAAAAATAATAATCTTATAGTTTATTAACATTAAAAAATAATAATCAAAAGAATGAGAATCAAATCTGAAAGAATAAAAATAAAAGGGGGTGAAGTTGAAAAAAATTATAATTTTATGGCTTATTAAAAAACAATAATAATCTAAAGGATATAACCCAAATATGAAGGAAATAAAAATTGAAGGGGTTGATGCTGATTTTAAGGAAGAGAGATAGAGAACCCGAGGCGTGTTTGGGGCACATGCCAACCCATCAAATTGACGGAGTTCGAACCTTTTAAACTACACCTTGGAAGGCGGGGTTTGGTGGCTGGACAACCCCACACGCACCGCCAGAACGACATGGGGTTGTCCACACACTGACGCGTCTGTTGCAGCGCTAGCAATGTTTTTAATAATATTTAATATATTCGTAATGTTTTTTAATAATTTTTAATATATGTTAATTAAAAACATTCCCCTAACTAACCTTTAAATCTAGAATAAAACTAATGTAAAATGAAAAAGAAAACCCTTGTGAAAGAGTTATGTTGATTTTTTTCTTTAAGAGTATGAAAGTAATTACACTATTTTGAAAGAAATTGAACGATTAAAACAACCCTAAGTAATAAACATTATATATATTTTTTTAATTCTAGGGTTAAGTTAGTAACTTTACTTTGCAAAAACAAATTAAATGACCAATCTAACCTTACACAATTTGTAAAAGATAATTATGTTATGGTGAAAAGACAACCTTGCCTCAAATGTGTAGTTCAAATTTTTTTGTTGATTCAAAGACAACCTTTTCATTTCACTATTCCAATGAATAGTATAATATTTCTTGGGCTATAGTAACTTCTCCTTCTTTTTTAGTGTTTTTGTTAATATAACAAGAAAGATGGGTGTATGAAAGATGAAAGTCTGTGCCTTTTCCTTTTTGAAAAGAGAGGAAAGAGAAAATATAAGTTTTTAAGATTTTTCTAAAGAGAGAAATTTGTTTTTAGATTTTTATAGTATAATAAAAAGAATTAATAGAAATAGTATTTTATCTTAAATGAGAACAGAACTTCGAGTACAAAAAAAAATAAAAATTAGAAGAGAACTTAATAAAGATATTGAAATTGTAAGGAGATAATCACAATTTTAGGTGGAACTCACATTGAGGCTGCCATTTTAATTTTAGAGAGGAAGAGAGCATTTAGGGTTCTTAGTTGAATATTTGAAAAAAAGATTCTAAAGCCAACACAATATTTTAAAATTAAACTGATTAATTAGAATGATTAACATGTCAAACACGTTTTAAATACATGGTTGATAGTTTTAGGTGAACAATGTCGTTTGCCATGTTATATTTGGTTTATTCGATCAATCACTTTTAAGTATAAATATGATAGGTAAATATTCATTCATTTGAGAAATAGAGGAATCTAATAGGAAGTTTTTACACCAAAAATAAACATTCATGCATCAATCATAGGAGAACAATGATTGTTTATGATAAATAGAAAAATAAAGCTAAAATTGATCGAATACAGGGGAATCAACCATGCTAGAAGAGTCCCGATCGACCAAGAGATTCATAAAAGTAGTCAACCAGATGATGATTTATGATTTACCAAGGGAAATCGATCAACCACAAGAGTTCTAATATTCTCGAAGAACCCAAAAAGCTTAATTGTTTTCAAAATGAGAGAAGATTTTGTTAAACTCATCTCCTTGTCTTTATCAAATTCCTTTTACAACTAGTCTTGTTTATACATTCATAAATTGCCATTCATTGTAGTCTTTCTCTTCAAGATAAACTTACATCTAATGAGTTTTATCCCTTCAAGTGGATCAACCAAGTTCTATACCTAGTTGGTGTGCACGGAATCCATTTTAGATATCATGGACTCAAGCCATTTCACACAATTAATATTAGAAATTGCTTCCATATACTTGGTAAGTTCATCAAGTATGAACAACTTATCATTTTCATATTCTATAAGAAGTCCATATCTTCTTTGTGTGTGACATGTCTTATCAAATCTACAAAGTTCTTATGTTGCTTGATCTTCATGCTAAACATCCAACGATATATTTTTAGGCTCGAGTTCTATTTAGATGTTAGTTTTTGGTTTTTGAACTTTTTCATGTTCTATTTTCCTCCTAATACTCCATTCAATAAAAAATTTCATTCCTTAAGAAAGCAACATGTCTTAAGAAAAACACATATAGTTTAATGGAAAGGTAGAAATAATATCCAATAGTTTCTTTTGAATATCCCAAATGCTTATATTTATTTGATTTAGCTCATATCTTTATAGATACTACATGCTTCATATAAACATCACATCCCTAAATATTTAAATATGATAAGTTCAGTCTTTTACCTTTTCATATTTCATATCAAGTCTTATTAATAGATATTTTTGGAATTCTAATTAAAAGGTAAGCATCAGTTTATAGGATATAAACCTAAAAATAAGTTGGGGAATATAAATAGCTCATCATAGACTACACCATATCAAATAGGGTGTGATTTCTCCTTTCATAAACTCTATTATGTTATGGTGTTTTGAGAGGTGTTCATTGTAAGAGAAACCTATTTTTTAGATGATCTTGAAATTCATGGCTTAAATATTCTTCAGTTTGATCTTATTGAAATCATTGGCTTATCCCATTCTTTCTTAGATAATCTTGAAATTTTTGGCTTAAATATTCTCCATCTTAATCTGATCGAAGTATCATTATAATTTTTCTAGTTTGTTTTTCATCTTTATTTTGTTAATTCTTTAAACTTTTTAAATGATTCAGACTTGTATTTCATCAAATACACATAATCATATTTAGAATGGTCATTACTAAATGTAATAAAATATGTGTATCCACCTATGACATGAATTGTCATCGATCCATATACTTTTATATGTATTACATCTAATAATAATTCTTTCATATTTTCTAGTAAAATATATTTTGGTCATCTTATCTAATAAGTAAGCTTCACAAGTTTTATATAATTCATAATCAAAAGGACCAAAATATCTTTTTTTTTTTTATAAAACTTAGTGATTCTTGTTTCATTTACATGACTTAATCAACAATTTCATAAATATGATGAATATCAATTATTTGATTCATTTCTCTTACTTTATATTGAACATGAGCATTTCTAAATCAAGTATATACAAACTATTTATATAAATACCAGATCTATAATAAACATTATTATTATTATTATTATTATTATTATTATTATTATTATTATTATTAAATAGTATTTTCTCTCAATAATAAATTTAAATTCATTCAAAGCTAAATTAGAAATGAATACGATGTTTCTAAATGGTAATGGAACATAATAACACTTATGAAGTTATAGTATCAGCCCACTAGGTAAAGTTAAATAATAAATTTCTACAGTTATTGCAGTAACTCCTTTATTTTTAAATTGTAGGTCTACTTTACCTTTATGCAATTTTCTACTTCTCTTTAGTTCCTGTATATTCTTACAAATTTGAAAACCACATTCAGTATCCAATATCCAAGAACTATCATGTGAAGTAGAAATATAATTTTCAATCATAAACAAAACATGGATATTCATAGAGGAATATCATGTCATCTTACAACGAAATAATTCTCTAGAGGTCTCATACTTCCTAGTCTTACTAGTTGTATCAATTAACTCTTTCAAATGCATAATTATAGTGTGAGCATCCATATTCTCAGGTTGTATTTGAATTTTAGATGACATGATGGCTAACATTACATACGTAGCCTTTTCATCATCATCAATATGATGTTGATACAAAAAAATATAAAAGATAAAAAATGACTTTATAAATTAAATTATATGTTCTACATGAATAATGTGAGTGTAATGTGTAATAACCTAAATGGCTACAAGACATATAAATTAACACCATATACCTATAGTGCTTTTGATAAAGCATCAAGTCAAGCTTTAAAATTGTTTCTACCCAATCTATGAATATTAAAGATGAGTTTTATTGGTCGGTTCTACTTGCCAATTAACTTGAGCATAATATGAAGTAAAATAGACTATTTTAAATGCATACTCTTTTATAAATTGCTGCATATATTCCTTAATAAATATTGATTCTTAGTAAGCAGTGATAGTTTTCAAAAGTCCAAACCTGTGAATGATATGTTTTTTAATAAATTTGAACATTGTTTCTTGATTAATCTATAGATAAGGAATAACTTTAACCTATTAGTTATGTCCATTTGACGAAGGTGGGTGTATTTTTCCAATAATATCCATTGTCCATCCTCTAAATAACCATGCATTAAGCTCATTTGATGGCACATACTGCATTAAGGCAAACTACTAACATTCTTAACATTCTTTTTCATAATTAATACAATATTTAGTTATAACTGGCTAATAAAAGTCATAGTTCATGATTAATCATCTTGTCTTAATTCTAATCGAGTGAGTTCTATAAAGCCCTTAATAAACCTCAAACATGACCAATAAGGCTTCTTCTAGTCCTTAACATATGAGCAAAATTCTATTCTTATGTAGCATTTACAATAAATTTGCTAGGAGTATATAATTGGCCACTTTCATTTTAAAAGAACTTAAAATTTTATGTGAGGAGTTTGGTAGGAAATTTTTAATTTCATTTCTCTAATCCTTCTTGAGATTAAAAGCACTAGAATTGTTAAGACCCTCAACTTGTACTTAGTAAAAAAAAATCTTAGTAACATTATTGTTACCGTTTTGTGCATTTTTTACCATAGAATCATTGCTCGGTTCATCATGACATTCCTATTGGACGTCAGTTATGGTTGATCAATCGATAAATTTCACAAGACTATACCATGGTTATCAAAGGCTATTTTGTAACCTGATCAATGTTGAACCTAGTCATTGGTTTATGTATTGTTTTCTCTTGCTAAAAGAAATAAAAATAAGATAAAAAAATCATTTAATAAGGTTTATAGACAACATGGTATAGAGTTAGGATAGGGTGTTCACACGTATATTCTTTAGTTAACTAGCTAATAATAAGTAATGAATCTTTTGTTACTATAATTAATTTGCTCCTAACTCTAGGAGTTTTCTAGGCATAATATTAAAGCTTCATATTTAGCTTGATTATTTATGCAAGAGAAATCAAGTTAAGTGGATAAAATCACTTAATGATCCACTAGGAATATTATGATCACTCCTACACCAACCTTGTTCTTGGTTTTTAATCCATCAATCCATAACTGTCATGGAACATGATCTACCATTATAATGTTAATACCCTATTCCAATTTATGGTCAATATTGATGCATAAGTGATCAACTAAGAAATTAACCAAAGCTTGGTCTTTAACTACTTTTTAAGACATATAATGTAGATTAGATTTCGATGATGTTAATGTTTATTTGCTAATAGGACCTCATAAAAAAGGTTTTCACAACATATATTTAATTAAATGTATTTTACATATTATTTTAACATCAACTAGTAACATATAATAACATAACTTAACATAAGTAAAATAATGACAAATGTAATTTTTGTATTGATTTATATCATTCTTTAACATTTGTGAGGACATGATTGAGATAATACACAACTTGTTCATATCCAAAGTCATTTTCTATACTAATATGTTGTTAATTAATCCTTTTGCTGTTAGAATATATAGCCTTAAAGGCTTCCTGGTGGCTTCCTGGTGAAGCTAATACTAGAGTTTTTAACTAGATAAACTTTTATGTCTTCAAAAGAAATAGTTGTTTTTTAGTATATTAAAACTCATCTTAGCTTTTTTCTTTCCTAATCTTAGTAAAAGGTTTGATCTTCTCTGTAGTATTTGCAATGAACCTCCTTAAAAAATTAGTCTTTCCAAAAAAACTTTGTAATTCCTTCTTATTTAAGGAACTTGTGCTTCCATGATTGTTCATGTTTTATTTTTATCCATTTATATACCTCGTTATGCACTAACAATCTTGAAAAATTGTTAGCTTGTACACTAAAGGTATACTTTATGTTGTGCATCTTTATTCGTTGAAAGGTAGTATATAGCTCTTCTTAGTAGGTGGATTTTGATATTAATTTTACCATGATGTCTTTAATATAAACCTTCATATTGTAATTGATCATATAATGTAATATCAAATTCATTGTCTTTTGGTACGTTGTATCAACATTTTCCATATTAAATAGCATTACCACCCATTCATACATTTTTAGTGAATCAGGACATCTGAATACTATATTGAAAACATCTTCTTCTACAATAAAGATTTAGTTATAACTAGAGTGATCATTTATAAAGATAAGCGTTTTATTGTCAAATGTTGCATTGATGAATATATTAGCTATTGACATTGGATATTCATCTTTTGTAGTTGTAAGATTCAAATTTCTAAAATCTATGCTTACCCTTGATTTGAAATTCTTTTTAATACTAGCACTAATTTAGATATTCATTTAGTATATCTTATTGGCTTAATAAATATATATTCTAGAAGTTGTTTGATTTCATCTTTTACATAATTAATCACGTCTGAAACCATTTTCCATGGAGGTTGCTTGTGTGGTTTCAATCCAGGTTTCATTGGCAAATGATGTTTGACCAAACTTCTATCTAAACTAGGCATTTCATCATAATCTTAAGTAAAAATATCTTTATAAATGTGTAACAATAATATCAACTCATTCTGAAGTGCTTTTAGCATATTTAGACTTATAAAGGTTAGTCTAGACTAATCCTTAGTTCCAAAGTTAACTTCAATTAACATGTCCTGAATTTTAACCTATCCATTATCCATATTTGATGGTGTTAGAGGTAGACTTTTTATATTGAGCAAGATCAATTGATAATTTTGATATAATTCTATTTAACATATTTTGTTCTAATCCTCAATATTTCTAAAGGCTTCAATAAAAGCCTCAAACATGAAACTAGGACATAATGATTCATCTATTATATGTTTTATATTATTGTCTATCTTTTCAATATTAGAGGTGTGTCCAAATACAATGCTATGGTGCTAGGGTGAATTAGACAATGAAGATCCATATATAGGCACATGTAATACCAGTTGATCCACCAAAATTTGATAAGATAATGGATTATCAAGTCCTTCATAACTAACATGTTAGGATCTCTCCATTGCTTCCACTAACTATTTATTAAGTGCAACAATGACTAGTTTACTTGTGTTTTTTTAGGCATAATTATTGGCATATAGAACAAATATTGAATCTTATTCTATGGTGCAAGCCAATCCGTTGATTACTCAGACAATCATCTTATCAATATGCTACTGGTTAAGAAGGCAAGTAGTAATCTTGTAAAAGCAAGCAAAATATAAGAATTTATAACCCTCAACCTTAAGAAAAGGTTGTATGCTCCAAAGCAACAACACAAAAGGAAAATGATAGGTTTATGAATAATGAGAAAGAGATATTACATAAATTAAAGTGCTGGAAATAAATAAATAAAAGTTATAAATAAAGCAAGGAAATAAATTGTACTAAAACTAGTAAAAAAAGATAATTACAATTGTATATATAGGGTTGATCATCGATCATAGTGACTGAATGGCCCATTCTATATTTGTATAGAATTTAAACCCTATATAAACATATATATATATATATCCTAATCTTATATAAATATTGGTATCAAGTAAAGTAAGGAGAATTCATTGCATCCTAATATAAACTAAACTCCTTTTCTATTGACATCACGTGAATCCTAAACTAATCTTGTGACCTTTGATTAATTAGTATATTAAGGACTCGTATTATGAATAGAATTAAAATTAATGTTTTTTCACGTGCGTTCAAACTCTTATGGTAGATCATTTCTCTTTGGTTGATCATATCTCCTAGGTAAATCGACTACTTCTTCAAATCTATTAATCGATCAGGACTTTTCCTACATGGTCAATTCCTTTGTACTCAATTAATTTTAGCCTTTTCCCTTATTTGTTATAAACAATCACTATTCTTCTATGATTGACATGTGAATTTTATTTTGGTATGAACAATGCCCTTTATATTCCTTT
>Ga0307513_10008923_pt1 | contig 12746 bp, 6 predicted proteins | sample 15_EM_MG_FD_202174 | JGI IMG/M metagenome (GOLD analysis project Ga0307513, IMG submission 202174) | Populus trichocarpa ectomycorrhiza microbial communities from riparian zone in the Pacific Northwest, United States - 15_EM | ecosystem: Host-associated > Plants > Roots > Unclassified | place... | reverse complement strand
TCACCACTTCAGTTGCTTCTTTTTTTTTCTTTTTTTTTTTGAGAGAGAGAGAGATAGTACTTGAGAGGTGTTAAGTTGAAACCGAGAGGCTAATAATCATGACTTGATTTGATTTAATATATAGGGATATGGAATGACCGAGGCAGGACCTGTTCTAGCAATGTGTTTGGCATTTGCCAAGGAACCTTTTGACATAAAACCAGGTGCATGCGGGACTGTGGTTAGGAATGCAGAGATGAAGATTGTTGATCCTGAAACAGGGTCCTCTCTACCAAGGAACCTGCCTGGTGAGTTTTGCATCCGAGGTGATCAGATCATGAAAGGTAAGAAAAACTAGAAAAACAAAAACTCGAATGATTAAGTCTTAATTTTACATTAAGGACTAGTAACTAGTCAAAAAAATCATCTTTAAAAAGAAACTGATGTGTCGACTCTTGCAAATATTCAGGATATCTTAATGACCCTGAGGCAACCTCAAGAACGATAGACAACGATGGATGGTTACACACAGGCGATATCGGCTTTATTGACGATGATGATGAGCTTTTCATTGTTGATAGATTGAAGGAATTGATCAAATATAAAGGGTTTCAGGTTGCTCCTGCTGAACTCGAAGCTTTGTTGCAAGCTCATACAGGGATATCTGATGCTGCTGTGGTAGGGTAAGTGCAAAAGTTAACACCCTACACTGATGTAGTGTTCGGTTTCTATCTCGAGATATAAGAAACGGGATATCATGGATAGAAATGTCATGTCTCCAAGAATAGAAACTGTCCAGAGTTAATTAACCAAACCAAACATATATTTATCTCTTCTTATTCGGAAACACTAATGAAATGCAGTAGTTTTTTTTTTTCTTATAAGCCTCGAATATGAATCTTATACGGTAAATAATGTCAAATTTCAGGATGAAAGACGAGGATTCAGGAGAAATTCCGGTTGCATTTGTAATAAAATCAGAAAACTCTCAAGTCACCGGAGAAGAAATTATGCAGTATATTTCAAAACAGGTAAACTTTAACTACTCTCCAGTTTCTTTCTTATTAGTTAATGCAAAAGGAAACAAAAAAGAAATTGACAAACTGTACTTTCACTGGTTGCTGACAAAGTACTCACAACATGATGACGATGCAGGTGATATATTACAAGAAAATAAAACGAGTGTTCTTCGTAGAAGCCATTCCCAAGGCACCATCAGGCAAAATCTTGAGGAAAAATTTGAGAGAGAGGTTGGCAGGTGGTTTGCAAAAGTAAATGAAGATTGTAAAGGGCATATATATTTTACACTTCTTTCTTGTTTGTTTTATGCTTGAGAAAACCTTACATTGAGCCCTTGGAAAAAGCAAAAGTACCATACATATATAAGAACACTACGGCTTTCGTATATATACAAATTAACTCTTTTATGTTGCTTTGTACTTGGGAAAAACATACGTTCTGACGTCGCCATGGGGAGTAGTTCAATTGAATATCTTGTTTTCGTTTTTTAATGATAAAAGAATCTATGAAAAATCATTTTTTTTTAAAGAAAGAAACTTGTATGTTGGATGGAAATGAATGGAGTTGTTGCACCCACAACTTGGATTTGGATGAATACGATTAATTTAAGCTTTTAGGTTTAAATAATATGATAGCTAGAGAATTAAATGATTATTAATTTTAGAACTTATAAAATTAGTTGAGATGCACGTAAACTAATCCGAATATCTATATTAATAAAAAAAAAATTTAAACTATATTAATTAATATAGTTCTTTAAATCCAAAATTCAATGGCAATCATGGAGTTGTTTGTCTTTTCCACTTAGCAATAATTAATGAAAATAATTGCTTTAACGTAATTGCTTGTTACTATCAATTGGATAAACATTGTTGAAAGAAAGGAAGAGGGGACAAGTTGATTTAACCATTTTAAAATTGGATAAATTGATTGATTTATTGTATTATAAATAAAAACAGCTAATGACCACTTCAATGTCCAATCCAACAAATTAAAGCAATCCTTGACTCTTACACGGCAATAGGGGCTAAGTTGATTTCACCACCTAAAACCCACATTGAAACAAATAAATAAGAACATACACTTTGCTGCCATAATTCCTTGCATTGTTTCATCAAATCCAATACATATTTCCACAAATAAGTTTTGGAGCTGACTTGGTAAGATCTCACTCGAGATTTTGGCTAAATCAATAACGTGGTAGGTCGACTGATGTATTTGTTTTAGCTAGTAGAGATGTAAGTGAATAAAAATTAAATATTTTGGTTTTCTTTTGATATTTATGGTGCTTTTAATTTGTAATGGTTTTTTACTTGTAACAATAAGAGAAATAATTTGATAATTGTTGTTTCTTATATAAATTTTAAGATGAAAGGAATGAAAATAAAAAAAAATTGAAGAATCTTGATTGAACATCTATGAGATTAAAGTAAGAGTAATTTGAATTCGAAAATAAGTTTTTTCAACTTAGAGAGACTGATGCAAGATTTTTTTTCTTCTAATATACAACTTTATATGAATAGGACAATTTTTTATATGGTTGTTGGACTGAGCTAAAATTTTGCTTAAAAATTCTAGAAGTCCTATTTTTAATTAAAAAATTTAACAATAAAAAAACAGGAAGACATTTTGATAATACTAAAAAATTATTATTCAAGATTAGCTATATTCTCTTAACTACTTAAGAGTTTAGAACTATTAAAATATTTTTTTAGCTTTTTCTTTATTTATAAGTTTTCTAGTTTGTTTAAGTTAATTTTTTTATTTTTTTAAAGAGTTATAAGTGTTTTATAAAGGAATTCGACCCAGATAAAAAATATCAAATAATAAAATTTTGAATTAGAATTTTTATGTGATTTTTTTAGCATAATTTTATATTCATGTATTTATTATTTTTATTATGTGATTTTTTATTCACTTATTAGATCACTCAAGTTTAAACCAAAATCACATTTCAAATTAATATGGTAGCACAAGTTAGGTTATGACTAAAAATCTATAGATCCAATTCTCAAAAAGAAAGAAAAGCCCATGAATAAAAAACTAGCCCTCCTTTTTCATTAAAGCGGGAAATCACATCAATTTGGCGGTTAATCCTCACTCGACCCTTTTCCAAACAGCCACCTCCAATAAAAAGAAGTGCAAAATCATGCTTCACAGGAAAAAGAAACCAAAAATCAAAGAAACCCAGAAACAATGAGGTTTCGAAGAGGAGATGTAGTGTGGGCAAGAGTGATATACCCGCAAACATGGTACCCAGGTCTGGTTTCAACAAGCGACACTCTTGGCATCTCCGTTTCTTTCTTTAACATCATCAAACCTCGTTACGTTGTGGAATCCGAGGTACGTTCTTTCAAAGAAAACTTTGGGTCATTAGTTAAGACAATAAAATGTAGTATTGGTCAGGTACTTCTTGATCATGTGTTGAAATTGATTGCGCGACGTGCCGTTTCAAGCTTGAAATGCCCCTGTCAGTACCCATTACTCGAATCTGAGAATGAAAGAAGAAAGATCAGAAGTGAAGATGTGGGTTTCTTGTTTTGTGCGAATTCGGTGGTGGGTTTGGTTCGCGGACTGGGGGTTTGTCCATTCGTGGAAGATTCAGATTTTGTGTGTGCAGTCAGTTTGGTTTCTCAGGTTCAAATGTTTCGTCGATTTATGGTGACCCGTCAGAAGTTGTTACTGAATGAAGAGGCAATTAAGAAAAAGCATAATGAGGATGATTATGTTTGTTTATCAGCTTCAGGTGTGTGATTAATAGCTTTTCTAATTGTTATATAGACTCAGTTTGTGATTTGTTTAAATTGATTGGACTAGTGGACTCTGAGTTCATAATTTGCACTTTTGTAATGGAGTTTTTAACATGAAAGACTTGAATTGTTATTTGTTTGTCAATCATTGAAGAGCATTTTAGCAGTATGGTATGCTTGTGAGACTTGCAATAGTTTGTGAGTATGGTCTGTCTGATGTTTTCTTTGTCATACACAACAGAATTCAGATGTAATGACAGTGGCCTGTTTGATATTGGTTGATGAGCTAAGTGCTTGAAACAAGGGTTGTGTGATTTGGTATGTGTAAGTAAAGATTATTATCAAATGAGGAGGTAATTAGAGGCACTTTAAGATTTTTGGAAAAAGTAACTTGTTTGTCTGATTAGCTAATGCCTGCTTGCTGTTGTATAGATATCAGGTTATTTCTTCGTGTGCAGTCCTTTTAAATTTCATTTTATATTCTTGTTCTGAGTTGATTCTACGTTACATCTTTAGGTAATGCATCGCAATCAGTGACACAAAAATCAGTCACTTCAGAACTTGAAGTTGAAAGCTTTTGTGAGGATCGACGTATTGAAGTGTTGGCTCAAACTAAGCAAACCAAGCCACAACCACTCACTGAGATGCCCGTGAACTTGCATTGTCTTGCTTCAAATGCATTCTTTATGAGGAAAGAATGCTTGAATACTGTGAAGCAGAGTTGCTTGAGATTTGGAAATTTGTCATACCAAAGCACTTCTAATCTTGAATTGAGAAAATTCTTTTGTAGAAGCATTGGCGTTCGATTTTCTTATCCAGAGTGCATCAGGAGCCAGCCTAGTGTTGAGGTTGATGGAAAAGCTGGTAGGGGAAATTTTGGCCCCCCTGCACCTTACATTGCAAACCCTATCAACTTCACTGGGGTAAAAAGACAGAATGATCAGTCTGCTGATTCTGGTTTTTCTTTCAAGTTGCAGAAGTCTACACCTCGCTTCCCAATTTGTAAAGCTGATGCTTATCATCAGAAAAGAAAATCAGAGCACAGAGTTCATATATCTGATAATTTAATCCCTGGCCCACCTTTCTTGGATTCTATTTGCAACACTCAACCACTTTTGTCTTCTACAGGAGGGGATGCTCATTTACAAAGTAGAACCAGATTTGACACAGGAGCAGAGATCCAAGACCGCCATTCCATGCACTTGGTCCAGAACATGCCTCACGTTTACCTTGCAAAAGATGCATCTTACTGTAGCAATATTCTGGAGCTCAGCATGTTTCAGGAGAGCAAAGATAATGTTGATGCCCTTAATGATAATGGGACTTGCTTGCCTGATGCTGAAATGCAGGAACCAGGAGGAATCACCAGTATCCTGAAAGAATGTGAGGCCTTAAAACCTGTTGAGTATGATGCTGCTGAGAAGATAGCTGAAGGAATTCTGAGTGAGGATAAGATGGATGATTGTAAACTAGTTCTGAAACTTTCTACCACCGGGCCAGTGATTAATTGTCTTGTGGAAACTTCTGATCTATCATTCAAGCCTCAGGTGGCTCAACAATCAGTGCTCGATGCCTTTGCCAATTCCAAAACTTATTCAGACAATGACAAGACTATGAATGCAAATGCAGCAACCAGCAATTGCTTGCCATATGAACCGAATACTGATCAAATCCAGATGAAGCCTACCAACAGTGGTGATGCCATATCTTTTGGAACCAGCAGAAGAATGAGCATTATTCAATCTTTTGGAGATAGTTTAATGAATAACAAGGAGTGCTATCTACCATGTACTTTTGATCCATTAGTCAAGCCGCAATTGACCAAACGATCAACCATTGGCACCTTTTCCAGTTCCATAATTTATTCTGAAAATGACAAGATTGGCAATGCAAGAGCAGCAACCAGCAATTGCTTTCCATGCAAACTGAATATTGATCAATCCCAGTTAGAGCATGGCGACAATGATGATGCAACATCTGTCGAAACCAGCTTTGGAGCGAGCATGATTTCACCTTTTGAAGGCAGTTCTATGGATGATAAGGGCCACTGTCGACCTGGCACTTCTGACCTGTCATTCAAACCTCAAATGGCTCAACAATCAGCGGTTGGTGCCTTCGACAATATTAAAACTCGTTCCGGAAATGAAAAGATTGGAAATTGTTTGTCATCTGAACTGAACACTCACAAAGTCTTGATTCAGCCTTGCAACAGTGATAATGCCACATCTGTTGAGACCAGCAGAAGAGTGAGCATGATTTCATCTTCTGAAGGCAGTTCTATGAATAATGAGCGCAATATACCAGGTACATCTGATCAACCATTCAAGTCAAAAGTATCTCAACAACCAGCTGAGAGCACATTCACCTATTCTAATTCTCTGCACATGAAGTTTCCCAAAGATTTTAATCTTCCTTCTAAAATGGATTTGATAAGAAAATTTAGTAGATTTGGTAGAGTGGATCCTTTGAAAACCAAAGTCTTTCAACTTATGGGCTCTGCCCAGGTGGTGTTCTTTGAGGAGCTTGATGCGGTCGCTGCGTATCAGTACGCAAAGAGGAAGAACAATTTATATGGAGTAGCAACGGTTCTGTATTGGCTTGACCGATCAGGGCAAAAGAGAAGAGGACCAAACTTTCTTTCTCCATCGTCATCCTCAAATCTAAAATCATCTCTTAAAAAATCCGGTCGGCGTGGAAAAGAGGATAATAAACGCACCCGGAAGGTGAGATTTACAATAGAAACTTAGGTCGGATCTCTGTACATACGAACAATTGCTTTTGTTCATTCTGCCGTTGGCAGTTTTGCTTGTAGCTCGCGTAAGATGTTTTCTTCATGTCAATACAATACGATAAATGCTACGAAGGTTGTGTTGCATGTCCTGCTTCATTGCCAAGAAATGTTAATGCACTGAAGATATCACCCTTTGCTGTACTTGTTAAGCTTGGTCTGCCATTTTTTTGGTTGTGCTAGATAGCGCCTCTGATATTATGGTTCCCATTGATATCTCTTGTAAATTGATTTTAATTTTTCTTACACTTTTTTTGACCGGTAAAGAAGTCATAAATACACAGGCTATTCCCAGCACATGCTAGAAATCCAGGGCTGTAGGATCAAATTAATAGAAAGACCGACTAGTGACTACAAGTATAGAATGAGTGCTCAACACATTTTTCACCCCATTGCTAAGACAGAAGAAAACTTTACTAGGTTAAGGTTTAGATTATTCACAGGTACAGAAACATTGGATCTTCTGTCAACTGAGAGTCTGGCGTTCGTACAGCATTGGTAAAGTCCAGAATATTACAGTTAATCCGCAAGTATAAACACACTGCTACGGAAGCTTCACTGATGGTCCTGCACAAAATTTGAGGTCCTTGCACATTAAAAAGGGACCTTAGCAGCCTGTCCTATACCTAGCTCCGTATGATAATAAAAAAAAAAGTGAGAGAGAGAGAGAGTGGACGCCCATTTAACCATAATGCTGCGCAAAACATTTCTCCAAACGGCATAGTTTTAGCAACCCCTGGGACTGCAGTACATTACAAGAAGGGAAGTATGAGATGATGTCTCAAAGATGCTATAACGATTAAAAAAGGTAAAGAGCACAAGCATCACAACAATTCCGAACAAAATCACAGCTACAATCACTTTCCATTACAGGATATGAGAAAGGATGGAAATAGTTACTTCCAAGGTTCACATTAACAAAAAGGTGCAGGCATGTATAAATACAACCAGCCAAACAAGAAATAAAAAACTCAGCAATCGTACCAAATTGAAACAAACAAAATCCAAGTTTCAATTATTTTCTATTACAGATGCTTGCTCTTTTGATGTCTAAGCATACCAACCAAGCAAGCAAGGATCGATCATATCAGTTTGGAACTCAAGAAGGATAACTTCTGTTATTCATGATAATTTGACAACTCATTGCATATAATAGCTAGAGATGCATTTAGCAACTCCAGAAGTTCAGGATTTCAGGATTAAGTGGAAGACACCAGCACCCCTCCAAAACAAAAGAGGGAGAGAGAGGACAGTACCCTAAGGTTATTGGAGTTTTACATGAAAGCGCAGGATTCACACATTTTATATGACTAGAATACTGTGAAAAGAACATTAACGTGACTACATTTGGTTTGAGAAAAAACAGAGGTATCTTGTACAACATGCATAAGCATCATGATTTCGTTACCAAGCTGTGGTGCACGAACAGATTTCCTGATTAACTGTGGAAGACTTGACTTCACTCAAATATTTACATGCATTTGAATGATTTGAATCGACTATGATCCAACAGACTTGATATAATGTACATTTCATCTAATAATTAGTCATCCCTTTGCGACAGACAGTTTTAATGCTTTTCTCACCGCACAAAACCACTTCATTGACTTTCCAAGCCGGCATGCTCCACATAGAGCTAAAAAGGTTAAGAGTGTATGTCAGCCATAAACAACAGTCATTATCATTGAAAGGTTAAGAATCTAATTACTATTATTGGAATTAAAAAGACAGGTGAAACAGTCGGAGACAATGCAATCGATCATCAAACAGAGAATTAAACTGGCTTCTACAACTTTGTAACAGAATTCTTCAAGATCTGCTGCGTATTTCATCTTGTCAACTGTCCACTTAAGGAACATGTTTCTGTTTCGGATCACCTTGCCGATGATCAGTGTGTTGCTTCCAATAAATATAACCTTTGGGTATTAAAAAAAGAGAGTATTCAAGATTGTAAGCTGCCCTTATGTAGAAAAATTATCAAATTGACACTTTATTTATTGAACATCACTATAGTATGTGTTTAGCTAAGTTCACACATTTAGTCATTTAACATCCTTTAAACACTCTTTATTTTTATTTTCCCTCAAATTATCAAACGAGCTTCTAATTTTTGCATGCATGAAATAAATACAATTTACATGTAAGTTGGACCCAGATAAATACACACAATCATGTACTTAGCATGATGGAAGTGAGCAAACCATGCACAATTATGAGCATCTGAAACACCTAGCTACAATTAAAAATAAACATGGTAAGGACTTCAAACCTTTTCAGCCCTGACCACGCTTGCAGCCACCATAAGTCCACAAGCATGCGCACATTAACCTTCAAGCAAAGTAGCCCCGGCATCTTGGTGCTCCACATAAACATTTCCTCCTTCCACGTGGTGTGCTGCCACCATCAGCTTCAGCCTCACCCACACAAGATTTCCCATAATCGTAAGTCAACTCTGTCATAGGGGGGATGTGTCTCATTGCAAAAAAGCCAATATGGATAAAAGATTCACTGTTGTGTTCGTACATAATTGGCTGCCAGAAAACATTTGGATAACAACCGTGATTCATGAATCGAGCTACATTTCCAACATTCCTTGAACTTATGACTAAGGGAGATGGGACCTTGGGTTCCTCAATAGCTTCAATAGAACTGTCCTCCTCTACTAACCCAGGTTCATAATTCCATCTGAAAGATTCATACACACGGGAGGTATCAAACACATAATCATCACCATCACCTTCTTCTCCAGGCTGGCTAACTTTTTCTACCACTTCACCAGCATATTCACAGATAAAAGTACCAGCACGAATAGGATCCCATGACCGCAGGCCCCAACCTCTGTGCTTTGTTTTGAACACTTCCAAACGAACTTTTAAGCCAGTCTGAGACACCCGGTTTTTGCAATTAGGAAAGCATGGACATGTGGGACCACATTCATGTATCATTGGAGCCCGGCAGACTAGAACCCCATTGGCAGTGTAGGGGAAGTTACCTTCATTTTTCCTAATGCAGGAGCAGTTCAAATTGCCTGGTTGGCATGCATTTGGACAGTTGCACCCATAAGCAGGTTGTGTTAATTTAAATGATTTAGAATACTTGACAGTGGAGACATATGTGAAGTAAGCAGGCCCCTTCTCCTCATCAACATCATTTAGAAGTGAAACAGCCGTGCTTTCAGCCCCAGAAGTGAGGTCTGGAAGAATTAGTCCAGCCCTTGAGGAAAGCCCCTCCTTCCACTTTTCAATTGATTTCCAAACACCAAAAGCATCTGGCTGCCCAGGAATTCTAACCAACTTATACTTGAATATATTGCAACCAGATTTCGCCTTCTCCACCCAAGACTCCTGGACCCTATACAGGCCATCATATACATAGACCTTTGATGCTTGATTAACAGAGTCTTTCATACCCCGAATGACTCTCACTTCATTTCCCCGGCGCAAACTCCTCTCTAATGCAAGGTTGCCCCTCTCAAGCTTCTGATCAGTTGCTCCTTTATCCTTGTTGGCAGCCCCTCCTTGTCCACTATATATTAAAACATCCTTATCCTCTGCATCGTCTTCATAATAACCTGACGAAACGATACTTACAGCCAGTGGTTCTTCCTCTAGATCATTCCTTAGAGACATGTAGTCAATCCCAGCCATGGATGGAGCATGCAATCCCAGCAAGCACATTTCTATTCGGAAAAAGAAAATATCCCCAATCTCAACTCCAGGAACTGCTCCAATTCTCTTCCTCATATTTGTCCGCACCTGTTTGGTCATCAAAATATTCCCTGCTTTCAGATCCGCCCGCCTAATAATCCCAACAGGCGATTCCTTAGCATCTTCTAATTGACTAAGCCTTCTCCTAAGTGCATCAAATCTCATACGTATACTATGAACCACTTCCCCATTACCATCATCCCTTTCAGACAAACTAACTCCCACAACAAAATTATTCTCAACAGACAACGTAAAATCCAAATCCTGGCTCTTCCTCGCTCTTTTCTGCAAAGAAGACTTGGTTTTCCGCTTAGCTGAGCCCTTGCTACCATCAAAGGACCCAGCTTCTCCATTAAAAGCATCCCCATTAGACTCTGTACCTCGAAACAAGCGAAGGGGAGCTGCAGGAGTGGCGTGTGTATGTTGGTTAAGGTCAGGTGTTGCTTGTGTAGCCTGTGGTGCACTAAAAGGATAAAATGGTGCAAATCCAGAAGAGTGAGGCCCAAAAGGAGATGTAGATACAAATGGAGGTGCTTCAGAGCTTGAAGGAAACACTGGTGCTAAAGTACGCAGCGGTTTCACATCCAAAACTCTTGTTTTATCAATTCTAGGTGTTGAATTGTGACCTGACCCACCTCCTTCCATTACTGTTTAAACGACAAACGAAGAACACCCAGAAAACATCAACAAACTTAAATAAACCCCACTAATCTAAAAACAAAGAAGAAACAAAATTCACTGCATGCTTTTTCTCTCTTCCTGCAGCAAGAAAGTAGAAAATTAAAGTCCGCATGTTGTTAAAATAAGCAGAAACTGAAGATCTATGAAGTTGCTTGGCCCAGATTTTTAAGCTAATCTATAAATCAAAGCAAGAGAAGAAAATGATTAGAGAATTTACCTCTCGAGAATTTGTTGATCGCTTACTTAGGGCTTGTAGCGAGAGAGGGAAGCGTTTGTGTCTGAAGGGAAAGGATGCTGTTAGCATGTGCTTTGTCAGATGTTGTGATAAACTAAGGAGTAAACTATATTAAGTTGCTCTTAGTAAGTGTGTGCTTTGTCAGATGTTGTAAAGTAAAGGGTAAACTATATTCTTGACTCTAAAGTTTACAAATTGTTCAATTCTGCCCCTGTTGATTTGAAACTCTCAATATTACTCTGAGTTTCTCAAAAGTTCCAATGTGCATGTATGATGAAAAACAATAATTAACTAGAATGGTGGTCACAGGTTAGGCAAAACAAATTTCGACCATAAAAAAATATTAAATAAAAAATGAGAATCAAGTTCTTCACTTAACTAAATTTAATTAATTTAATAATATGATTAAAAAAACAATAACAATAAATAAACCAAACTAAAAAAAAATTGAAAATAATCAACTAAAAAATTGAATGTTTTTCAATTTTATGAAAATATATTCACCCAATATTCTTAAAAAGTTTACATGATTTTATTTAATAATGAATCAAAAATTAAATGAGAATGTGAGAAACCCATAGAAAGCAAAAAAAAAAAATGAAGCTCAATTCCTAAAACAAATCAATCTTGAATAATGAGATTGAAAAAAAACAACACGAGTCAGCCTATCAAATTTACAACCCGATCATGAGATAAAAATAACTCCATGTAAAGCAAATTAAATAAAACTATGAAGCACAATTCTTAAACCAAACCAAATTGAAGGGGGGAACTAAAAAAGAAAAATTCAATTTTTTTATATAAAAAAAAAACAACAAAAAAAACATGGGTTAACCCACTAAACTCGTGACTCGAAACATAAGATTAGGATAATCCCGTAGAAAGAAAAGTGAAGAAAATAATGAAAATCAATTTCCAACTAACCCAATATCGAAGGAAATTTTTTTAAAAAAAAATCAATTTGAAAAAATATAAAAAAAATCAAAGTCAACTCAAGCTAATCTTCAAAACCAGTTATTTAGGTTATGAGACTAAGACTAATCATGTAGAAGGTGAACCTAAAATAATCACAAAGTCAAATTCTCAATCAACCAATGTTGAGGGATGCAGTTGAAAAAAAGATATCTATTGAAAAATGATAAAAAAAAATAGCAATTAAAAGAATGAGAACTAAATTTGATATAAAAAAGTAAAATGAAATGAAATATTTAGGGATGAGATTGAGAAAAAAAATCAAATAAGAAAATGATCTAAGAAAATAATAACTAATAGAATAAGGACCAAATTTGATATATAAAAATTAAATGAAACCAAATGAGAGGGACAAAGTTGAAAGAAAAAAAAAAGATAAAACATAAAAATGATTAAAAAACAAAACAAATTGCAACAAAAATAATGAGAACAAAATTTGATACAAAAATAAAATAACAGGACACCTTTTAATTTTGGCAGGCTGACGTGAATCCCGAGAACAATAAAGAAGAAAAAGAAAGAGAAAAAAAAAGATCATTAGAGCCCTACCACCACGCCCCCATCAACACACGTCGGACTATAAAAAAAGCATCATGTGACACTTTCAACACCAA
>Ga0307513_10008922_pt1 | contig 12747 bp, 17 predicted proteins | sample 15_EM_MG_FD_202174 | JGI IMG/M metagenome (GOLD analysis project Ga0307513, IMG submission 202174) | Populus trichocarpa ectomycorrhiza microbial communities from riparian zone in the Pacific Northwest, United States - 15_EM | ecosystem: Host-associated > Plants > Roots > Unclassified | place... | reverse complement strand
ATGTTCGGGCTAGGAATCAATTCCTGGCAATTGACAGCCAAGCAGCCAGGCGGTTACTACTTGACGTTCGCTCCCGATTTCTCGTCTGACCATAACCTCCTGGGCTATGCCCATTTGTACCCCCCCCAGCACTATGGATCCAACTCCTGGGGATTGGCACGGCAACATTGTTTGGTATTGGAGTAGTCAATCTCTGTGAGTTGCGTTGACAGTAAACACGACCCAAGGCTCAGATTTTGTACCAGACTACCAGCCGAAAGCAACGAGCCCATTACTTTATCTCCTGACGGCACTGCGACTGTTGGTAGTCACGTCACCAATCTTCCTGGACTCAACGACTTCTTCGACCGCATACTGCACACAGGTAACGGCCCGGTTGATGTCCACGGCCGGATCCATGCCGATCAACCCAGTCAACTGTTCGGAAAAGGGACTTGGGTCATGCAAGTCCATCGAGCCAACATACCACCCGGCGACTCAATCTTCGCTGTTCTCACGTTCTATTCCGTCTCACAGCATGATCTACCGCGGGTTGTTGGCCAAGCGACCTTCCATGGAATGTTCGATAACCCCCGGAGCGATAACCCGCCAACGGAGTGGAGTGGAGAGTATAGCTGGAGGTCCACAGTCCCGACACTCGACCCACCTAAGAATCTGTACGTCAGCCCACATCTCTCCAACGCGTCTCATTGTGTCATTGGCAGGCCGTTGACGGCTGAAATTACGCTGGTCTTGCCCAACGTCGCCATCCGCTTCCGAGAGATCACTGCAAACTTCGGTGATTGGTCCGCTGTCTTGCCCAATGATTTCGCCAAATTCTTTATCGACACGCCTTATCAATTCCCTCTAAACCTCCTCTCTCCCAAGATTGTCGCGGGGACTTTGGTTTATGAGCCCTCTCTCATCGGTGTGGAGAACAGGTGGAAAGTTGAAACGGCACATGGGAGTGGCCAAGCCGTGATGACGCTATACTCTGCCCTTCTTGGCCCACTTCTGCCCCTCGGATTTGCAATCTTCAATGGAACATTCCCTGCTGGAAAGTGGGAAGGTACTTTGGAATGGAAGAAGCGGCTTGAGGACAGAATTGACGAACCTACTGACGCCTAGGACACGGCACAGTGCGTAATACACTCCCGAACCGGTGTGATGGATTTACCCACCTCGTTAGCAGTGGTGCACAATTCCATTTGTCTGGTCTTACATCGTAACCCCCGAGAAATGCTCACGAGAATGACATGTTTCCCTTTTTGCTATCAGAGATGTGTTCTGAAACAAGGTACTGGTTTCTCTGAATAAGACATAGTTTGCGAGAAACAGTCGCCAACGCTACGCGAGTGGTACTTAGTCAATCTCTCCACCTGACTAGTAGTGCGGATCGAAAATAACGGTCATGCATCATTAGATCGATTTCAGCCACCAACAGGGTCGAACATATGGGATCCAAAAAGGACTCCACTGGACGAAGGCTCGCTGCCAAGTCAAATATTTCCTGATCTCTTAGGACAGTCACTACAAAGTCCGTCCGACCCGATAACTGGCATCTCCCAATACAAACTCTCCACGCTTCCATCAGCGTAGGTTTTGGTAAACCACAACTTGCAGTCTTCGGACGGCTGGGTCCCTTACTATCGGAATTTGCTCGGACTGTGTATTCTGCTGCAATGTCTACGGTAGTTATCTCTTTGTATCTGTAGTTAGCTTGTTTGTTATTCCCGCGACTTGGACCACCCCCTGGGTGCGCCTCCTGCAACGCTCTGACCGACACTGTATGTTTCCACTTTGGTGGAACATCGTTCTCTGTCACTTACCACTACTCACGAGCCAGGTGAGTATCCCTCGGAATTCTTGTAGCATCATCAGGTTCTTTGACACTCGCCGACGAGCTGTCGACTCGCTGACTGAGATGCTTTCTTCATTTACAATCGTGCATCCGGGCATCAACATGTTTCACTCAGGGTCTCTATATCCTTAAATACCATGGAGTTCAACTGTTACGCCAAATTTCGAGTCAGCCTGGCTGAACCGATGCGACGAGGACAGATCTCCAGCGTCCATCAAGCTCAAGGGGCTCGTCTACATTAACCGGTCATTTAAAAAGTGCCTAAACCCATTAAATTACTGGAGAAGGAGACTTTCTCACGTTTCTGTCCTACGAGACCGGCCTTGAAGCTGTTCTTTTGGTCCAAGTGCAAGTCCCTTGCGGCTAAATTCTAGATCTCGGCATTCACCCCACATTAAACACGCAAAGACATTGCTGGTATGTCACCCCCGCTTGGCAAGCCCCTGTAAGAGATGCGCCTAGTTTAGGCGGCTCTCTGCTTGGGTTCGCGAGACGGGAGACCAGACCAGGTACAACATGGTGTAAATAGATCGTATGCCACTAGTCAAATATGTAAACAGTGCCAAAGATTTCTGGATCGCGTAATGGTACTCAGCCGATCTCGCGACGTTCATTCGTCCTCTTCCTCTTCTGCCTCGTGCTCGTCTTCGACTGTGTTGTGTTGTTGCTGTTGCGCCTGTTGCTGGGCGTGTTGGGCCTCAGGGCCACGTCCCGCGTCTGCGTGAGGGGGTATGGGGGCGCCGAAAGGCGGTACACCATACATGCCCATCTTGAGTCGCATAAGCATCATCCTATACCATTCTTGAGGTGCCCCATTCTTATCTTGCTCCTTGGTCATGCTCTTCAATCGTTCCAGTTCTTGAACGAAGAGACTCCTCCAATCCACGTCGTTCTCTCCACCCATCCCCGCTTCAGCACCTTCGAAGCCAGGCATCGAAGCACCGGTCATATCTGGGGCCCCTCCTGGTGGCATAAAGGGGGCCGGATACATACTTGGGTCGTACCTGTCAATGAGTCCAACTTTAGTGTGCTTGTTGATTGGTTCGACATGATTCACTAACGAATAAGGGTACATGGCAGCATATGCATCATATGCACCTCCTTCTGCACCTCCATATCCTGGGAAAGGAGGTGGGTACGGTGCGGAAGCAGGGGTCGGGGATCCGCCTTTGTCGTTCTTTCGGCGACGACTACGGACACGGTGTATCCCCTGCTTAGGGTCTATTGAATCATTCACGGTCCAGTACGAGCCCTTGCCTCGATCGGTAAGCGGGCGAGGGACTTTTTCGAAACATGCGTTTAGGGAGAGATTATGGCGGACAGAGTTCTACAAACAGAATGTGTTAGTTAAGACCGGGTGACGTTAGACCGCTAGTGTATTCATTGAAAACATCCGTACCTTCCAGCCTGGAGGCGCCGTCTTGAAATAGGGGTAGCGCTGCTCAATTGCGTAGTATATCTCTTCCAGCAACAGTCTACCTTCAGGAGAGCCCTTGATAGCGTATCTGAGAAATAACATTTAGATGAGCAAGTGCGAGGCGGTGACAGACGGCTACCTGATGAGCGTGCCATAGGAGTAAAGGGGTTTTCCACCGCCTGGAGCATCGCGAAGGCTGTTGAGGTTGATCTCTACGTTTGGATCAAGCTCGTCTGGAGCTGGATAGTAAGTGCCGCCGCGGATTGGGGCGATCTGGTCCCCGTTCTTGGGCATGGCTGACGCGGAAGAGTCCAAGGTACTTCTGGGACGTTGAGAGGGCCTCGTCGCGGAGCTCAGCGACCACGGGCTCGTACTCTGATCATACTTGTTGGTGCTTGATGTTGTGTTCTTCGACAAATATTTTGGCGTCGTAACAAGGGGCCAAACACCCAGCCCAGCTTTTCCGCGTTTTCGCCTCTTTGCCTCTCCTACGTCGACAAAGCGAATATTCTGCTCACAACAACATAGGCCGTGTGTTTACGGGTCTCTTGTCCGCCGCCTCGGGCTTTTGGGTTTTAGGACGAGATTCAGTTGGCTCTAGCCTAAAGTCTCTGTCTGACCCCCTTGGTATCGTTTCATGAGGTCCTGATATGTCCTTTCACTCTCTGGGGTGGTGCGACATTTGGCTGCATTGCTCCCCTTCTTCCAATGCCCCGGTGCAAAAGTCAAGTCGGCATTCCTTGATTCGGTCAACTCGCATTTGTCGCCTTGTTATGTTTCCTGTAGTAGTAGCGTAGCGTTCGAATGCCCTATTCAATCCTAGCCGACCCACCATGGGACAGACATCTCGACGAGGGAGACGACACAGCACAAGACCGACATTTTTCACTCTTTGATCATTTCTATTCCTTGTATCAAGTCCATTTACCCACCCCACCGCTGCCAATTTCGGGAGCTAGCCCTGCCATCAACGATGTACTCGAGTTACAAACTATTCGTCCTACCCGACCAGCTTATGCCTTGAGGGGACCGCACTACTTCCTGACCCTCCGCTCCCTTGTGCCCTGTGGCAAATGTGTGGCCCATTGCATCCGTAGGCCCGGTAGCAAGTAATCGGCAGTGCAGTCCCGAGGCAGTCTCGCTGTACCACTCTTCGCATTTCGGTAAGCCCTTGGGTTCTCGCCTTGAGTTTTTGCTTCCTGTCTCAAAAGCCCCTCTCCCTAAGACGTTCTGCCAATTGAAGCTTATCGATGCAACATGGGGCCCCATTTTCGCGGTTAGTGGTTCCTCGCATACACCTTCATTTACTTGTAGACTTTCCTCTCCGTCCTGGCGACTTTCCCGCGCCCGACAGGCTCCTAAATCCGCTGACACTCGGCCAACTGTGGTAATGATCAGACGGGGGATTGGCAGTGTCTCTCTAGTCCATAAGCATGCCAAGCTGTTCCGTGTTATCCTGTACAGTAGGACACGAATGTTATGAGTCGGATTTGCACCCATTACATCTCTCCTCCCGTCCGTCCTGCGTTTGAAGTATGACTCCGGAGGAACTGCGCTCGTTGCTTACTGCAACTGTTCCTGTTCGGCAGCCTCCCCATCTGCCTGCCAAGGATCCCTCTCTGGCTACGGAGATCATGCCCGCACCGCCGCCCAAGTCGTTCATGTTCCATCCTCCAACCAGTCACCACAGGAAACCCCCTGTTGTCCTTAGTTTTCTGCCCATGGTGGACCCAGGATCATCCTATGTCAACTCCGTGTCCCATTCCCTGAGCGATGGAGGTGTAATCGTTGGAGGCCCCGAAGCAGAGACGAAGCAGCGAAAGCGTTCGCGGAACGATAAATCGTGCGTGTTTCATCCCTCACAAGTGAACTACCCTATGGTGGCATGCTGACGGTCCAATTTTTGCCATTATCTGCCCCGTTGTCCTTTGCTGCGTCGCCATTTGGCTCGTAACTTTTTCTCCCACCAGACTGCCGTCCAAACCACTCCAACCCGCCACACGGTTCCCAACGCCTTCAAGTACAGCTGCTCTAGCCAACGGACACGTTCCTCCTACGACGGACCCAAGCGCTGCGCCCTCTACTCGCGCCAGCCGACGCCAGAGTCCGGCCGAGCCAGCCATGCCTAACGCTCCCTGCGCAGATGATGCGTCTTCGAGACGGAGTATCCGGAAAGTCAGGGTCATACCAAACTACGCTCCCGTTGCTACTGTAGACGGTCGGCCCCTTCCGACGTTCACCGACAACGGACCGACTGACCCGTCTTCATGGGCCGAGTACCCCATCAGCGATGACCGGAACGACAGCAGAGAGTCTGCAGGTATCTCTACGAGATACGGTGGAGGCGGTGAGGGCGCTTTGAGTCGACGGAACACCTTCAAAGGGCGAACTGGCGATAAGGATGTTGAACAGGGACCAGATGCCCACCCAGATGGTCCTCAGGTGTGTCTCATTCCCATCACAGGAGCACACTGGTGCTTTATATCCGCTTTTACGTGCCATCCGCTTCGAGACGCTGACCCCAATCCGTCGTCTTCCCCACTGTCACCAAATGGTGCTTAGAATTCTGACACTTGCGCCTCGTGCATTCAACCTACGTTCACTCACCCATCTATGTCGGCTTTGCTCATATCGGCGTCGGATCAAGGCGGCGGCTCCTTGCTCTATTGCGATGGCTGTCCGCGTAGCTTCCACCTGTTGTGTCTAAATCCGCCCATCGACGATCTAGGGGCTGCAGGTAGTCTCCCTGAAGGTGGTTGGTACTGTCAGGAGTGCACCGCGGAGCAAATCATCAGAGTGAGCCGTTATTCCCTTCTTGCTCCCCTTCGCCCTTCACAAGTCTGACTCCTCCTTATGCAGGCCGACCTCAGACAACTCTCGCCTGCGTCTGGTGTAGAGTCTGATCTCTTTGCACCACTTATTTCGCGTGTTCAGACCGTCAATCCCGCTGAATTTCAACTCCCAGAGGATATCCGGAATTACTTTAGAAATGGTGAGCCCCCGCCCTTCCCAAACACCACAACCACTGACTGCTACCGCCCACAGTAATAACCGGACCCCGAGGAGGCTACATTGACGGCCGGCGCTTTCGCTTCGCGAAGGGAAAGTACGTGGAATTAGTTGGTACCCGGCGCAAAGGTACTCATAGTGACTTCCAGTAAACAAATCCTCGGTGAAGAAAGAGACCCCTTTCGTCTCCGTGACCGGAACAACCGACCCGTCCTCTGTTTCAGGTGCGGTGGGTCCGCGGTCCGAAGCGCCATCAGCGGTGATCCAGCCATGGCCAGCCTGGATACCTCGAGTCGACCTCCTAGTCCTACTCCTACCTCCCCGTTGCCTCCTCCAGATGCCTTGTCATCGCATTCCTCTCCCATTGATGTCGTCATGAACGACCCCGCATTCGCCGCTGTGCCCCCCGAAGCTCAAGCGCTCCTTGCACTTAGCAATGGCGTCGCGGACATTGTCTTTGTTCGCGCTGGTACGAAGCGAAAGCGCGAGCCATCACCCGTACCTTCGTCTGGTGCAAACAACACGGAGTCGGGCCCCCGCACGAGGCGGCGAACCGAGCATGGACGTGGGCCGTCAATCGAGGATTTTTCGGTGGATTTTGGTCGTCCTATTCTCTCGTGCGATTACTGCTCCCTGCACTGGCACATGGATTGCTTGGATCCTCCTATGACCGGCGTTCCTGCAAGGGAAAAGAAATGGATGTGCCCGAACCATATTGAACATGTGTTTGTGAGTCTGTTGCTGGTTCCACCACGTTTCTGCCCCTTACACCAGTCAAATAGGCTATCAAACCTCGGATACCAAAGGTCATCAACGTCCCCACGGAAATCACCAAGTCGGGCCAAAGAAACAGCGGTCTGGTTGACATTTTTAGGGGCGATCAACACCCACTGGGACCTGCACCAGCCCTGCCCCCGTCCAAGAAGGCCCGGAAACCGGTCCACATTGGTCAGATTGAGGAACTCTGGGTCGGTGCGAAGAAATACAGGGTACCAGAAAGAGTCATCCATCTCGATTTTTGGCGCAGAGTGGACTTGGAGAAGAGACGGTACGGAATTTAGCCTTTCTGGTCACTGGATGCAGGCTGATCTGTCTTTTAGCGCACAAGGATTGGTGCCCAAAGATGCCAAGATGGAATTAGAGGACGTCTCTGGTGGTTCATCCCCTCTGACGGAGCTATCGACTGAGGGAGAAGAGGAGCGAAGTGCACCTTCCGGGAAGGTAAGTTAACGAATTATTGTTATCGGTCCAGATTAACGTCCAACCGAAGGTAATTTCCAATGGTCGTTCATCCCATGCCCCAAAGGCGGCTCTAAAACCCACTGTCCTCCCCGAGAAGCGGATCACCCGAGGCATCCATGGCCGTATGAACAAGCAAGAGTCGAAGGCATTCAAGCCCTATAACCCTGGTCCGAAGAAGGATCTGCCACCATCCCGTGATATCCCCAAACGAGTGACGAGACAGACTGCGCCCAGTACCCTTCCAGCCCCTTCGCCACCACCTCACAAAGAGACTCCTGAGAAGGAAGAAGGGACGATGGAACACACGCCTAAGGAAGAGAAGGAAGAGCCAATTCAGGTAGAGCTCTCGGTTAGTGAGGATTTCCTGGAACCGTTTATCCCTGCTGAACCTGTAGCAGCCCCAACCCAAGCCCGCTCATACCGTCAACTCCAAAGGGGGTCTAACCCTCCGTATTCCCAAACTTGTTGCTTCTCCGATTGCATCTTCCAAGGCTCCCATGAACACCCCCCCTATTCGGCACGATGTTGGTGGTAAAACATTAATTGGCCTAGCACTAAAAAATCCGCCACCACCGAGCCCTACAGAAAGCTCTTTTCCTGCGACAACGACGGCCACCCTTTCTCCACCATCCGGATCCGACATCCCACCCTTGCTCTTGCCGACGTTTGAGAACCCGGCCACAGCCCCTGTGCTGAAGGATATCCCCGGCGCTCCGGTTAAGAAGCGGAGACCCCGTACGACTAAGGTCTGGGGCCCGAAATCACGTACTGGACTAAGGAACCAAAAAGCGGCGGAGCCCACAGATCCTGCAACGGACACACGGGAAACAAGCACTGATATGGAGGCTGAGTCTGATGCCGGGGATGGACCAGAAGTCTCCATGAACGGCGTCGAGGGCGATCCTCTGGATTCTGGACCTGTCGATAAGGAGACAGCTCCGTCTGAGCCTGCGGCCCCTAGCACACCACCAGAGTTTATATATAGTATACCAGAAGAATATCGCCCTTATTACGAAGCGATTGGATTACATTGGCCCGAGAGCGGTATTGAACAGTAACTCAGTAACTGATCACACCATCTGCTAGTATCGCAAGGTTTCTGCAGGTCGTTACTCTGTACAGTCGTTGTGGAGATTGAATTTGAGCCGCTTTTGGTCCTTTGTACTGTTTTATCTTGACCTGCGACCATTCGAAGGGAGAGTCATAGAACGAGCAAGTTTGTATTCCCATTTGTCAAATAGTAGACCACCCGATGTCTGACTTCATGTGCCTGTCGCGGCCGATAGCGAAAATTTGCTCTCATGTCCTCGTCACGTTCGAGACTTCTGGCAGCGACGTGCAGTCACAGTCGCGTCCAGGCCAGTAGAGCGAAAACAAAGAGATGTACCCGATGGGTTTCAAACCTTCCTGGAAAACTGCCGCCCACAGACACGCAAATGAAGACGTTGAAAGAGCTTACCCGTGAAATGGTGGCTATAGCAGCGCAAACGCAACAAGAAACAAATGCAAAACAGTGGAGACCGCGCCCCGCAAAGACAGCACAAGAGCAACACAACCTTAGCAATGAGCTGAGGCGATTGCTCGACAAGCCGTATGTCAGCAGCGACAAACTTGCATTCTTTGGCGCACCCGTCTTCGACATTGCTTCAGAAGAAGAAGAGATCAGTTCCCTACGCCCAGCACCCGGTGGCTTTGTGGAACTTCGACGGTCAGTTGCTTTACCCGTCCTCGGAAGCCTGGTCTGACATCGTCCTGCAGGGGATATATGACCGCGACTGGAGTGGTCTTACAGGACTTAGGAAATAATGGCGTCAGCACGCTTCTGACATCGGGGGAGGTTTGGTCCCACTCAGTGCAAGACATCGCGGTCTGGCTGCCTGGCTTCATTCCGACTGGAGTGGTCGAACAAGCTGGTCGAGGAGAGGCGCCTTCCAATGACTCAGAACGGCAAACGCGTCTGTCCTTAATACAAGAGCTCCGCCTGTTCGAACGAGAGGTTCTTGATTTGGGCAATTTCTACCATCGAAGCCTCCAGGATATTTACGCCAATACTCGTGCGAAGGATCCTAATCAGTGGTCTACCATCAAAGTCCAGGAGGTTTTGAACGCTTACCCTCCCCCTGCAAATGGTCATCTGCACGCCGCCCGGGTAGCAATACACCGCTTCTTCGTAGCTCATCCCGAGACCTTCCGCTGCGAAGACCCACATGCCTTTACTCTAACATTTCACGTAGTCCCGTTAAACGAATCCAAGAATTTCCGTCTTGTTCGCAAATGGCTGCGTACAGGAGCCCCAGAAATAACAGGGTTTATCGCCAAAGCAAAGCATATAATCGGTATATCGCGACGACTAGATGAAACTCGAAATGAGAGGCGCTTGCGGATGGCGGATGACAAAGTACCAGCATTCGCGGACGCAGATTGCGCGATCATCAATTTCCTCAAGGCGTCAATCTGCCGACCGAGTGCGCTTCAAGTGGACATGTACTCCGGCTTAGTGGGGACCTTAGTGAAGAAGGTTGGAACATATGACGTGGATATCACTCCTAATATCGTCTTCGATTTTCTCCAAGACATTGGCGCTGTGCCACCTTGGGAAGATTTCATCTCTCTCTATCGTGAACGCTTCCTTCAAGAGGCCGACTTTCGTCCCATCTCTCATTACAAGGATATTCAGCGAAACGCGCTCGACGGTCTACCCAAAGAAGATCACCATGCGGCAATTCGACACGATTGGGGGGAACTTCCTGTCTATGTGATAGATGCGGAAGACGCGGAGGAGCTTGACGATGGTGTCTCCATAGAACCCACTGCCAAAGATGGTTCAACCTGGATACACGCACATATTGCTGATCCGACCACCCGCCTTGCCCCCAATCATCCCCTAGCTATTAAGGCAGCGCAGCGCGCCACGACACTGTACCTTCCGCAAGAGACGCACCCCATGCTCCCGCCTCAATTTGTGCGGGCCAATGGTGGCCTTACCTCCTGCACAGACAATCGACCGTATCAAGAGGTGTTGACTTTCAGCGCGAAGATTGACGATTGCGGTCGCATAACCGACTCTGCTGTTCGACCTGGTGTTGTGCGTAATGTCCAGATTGTCTCTTACGCCTCGGTGGATACATCTTGGGGCTGGGTAGTCGATCCGGCGATATATCCTTTCGGGAGACCATTATCCGAACGACTATCTCGGTCTTTTTTACCACAGGAACATCACAAAAACCTTGACTCGTTGCGAGCGGTTGCTGAAAAGATTCGGTTCGCTCGCAGCGGGCAAGAGGCTCCCTATGTGTCTTTGCCACTAGGGAGGGTACACTTTGAAGACAAGCCAGTGCCGACTAATCCACCGCACATCCATCAACCGACACTCTGGAAAGGTTTTCCAATTCTCTCCTACAGAGTCGAAAGAGGGGCGGACAGTCCCGCCCGGCGCGTCATAGAGGAGGTTATGGTAACGGCCTGCCGAGTAGCTGGTCGTTTTTGCACCGCAAATGGACTCCCTGGCCTTTACAGGACGCAACAACCACCAGAGATTATCGACGACCTCGGTCATCAAAAACTCCAGTCGAACCCTACAACGGAACTCGATCTCAAGCAGGTGCTTCAGTTAGGACTTACTTTTAGTCGTAGTAGCTATTCTATCGACCCCACCGACCACAATGCGCTGAGGATCTCAGCAAAGGACGGAGGTTATATCCGTACGACTAGTCCTCTGCGTCGATTTACGGATATGATCATGCACTGGCAAATTAAGCACGCCCTGTTGCCAGGTTCGAAAGGGCCTCTCTTTTCCCGCGAGATCATGCAAGACTATGCCGACCAAATGCTCAACCGCGAACTCAAAGCGCGTCGTTTCTCGCAGCAAAGTGAGGCATACTGGGTCGCCAAGTTCATTGACCTGTGGCTCAGGTTCCGTAAAGATGAACCCGTCCTGCAGTCCATACCGGGGGTCGTGACCACCATTCCGGTCTTCTCCTCGTATGTGAGAGAAATGGAGACCCGTATCTTCTTGCCCAAGATAGGGAGAACTGGATCTCTATATACACCCCGAGGGAGGGACGTTCCTGGCATTGGAGCTGACGTGACTGTAAAGATGGACAGCGTCAATTTTGCAGGTGGACAGCGATTGGTCGTGAAGTTGGTCTAGATTTCGAGTATTTGTCATGCAGTACAGACCAGCCAGCTACATAGAAGTTTGATTATACCGAAGGGCGTCGGCCCCTTCGGTCTTCCCGTCTTTGTTTTATCTGAAAATGCATTATCAACATCACATCATATACAACCAATTTACGTTTAGTTACCCATGCCGCTTTACATTCCCTATAAGCGCGAAAATAGTCTAGGCATGCGTCTCTGTCATAGTCATTGCTACCCCCTGAAGTCAAACGACTGGTGGAGGTATACAGGGAGTCTCAAATACGAGACTTACCGCTCTAAGCACTTGAAAGATTCTGACGCAGCTAGTTTGCATGGGTCCGCATACTCAGAAACGACCGTACGCTTCTGGAGATTTTGTTAAATACACTCTCTATGCGAAGACGCGCGTACGAGCTTACTTTGAATGTCTCTTTATAATCTTGAGGTTTTTGCAGGTGGGCAGCTTCTGGCAACGGAACGGAGGGCATTGGAGAGGATGAAGTTCGTCAATTGGAGAGGATTTGCAAGGCATACAACAGGCGTGGCTTCAATGTACGCCAACACTCGAATCAAAAGCACATTATGAGGTAAATGTTCAAGATACGTTCCAAACAAAAGGAATGGCCAAAGTCCACAAACTGCAAAAATGATCATAGGATTGCCCTCCTAGTCCAAATGCTCATGCTTGATGGAGGAAACGAACTGGAGCCACTTCCTTCCGCTCTTTCTCCCGCTGCTCCTTCCTCTCTCGCTCCCTCTTCTCTTTAGTCTCCTTTTCGGCTTTCTCCTTCGCCTTGCGTGCCTCCTTTTCGGCCTTTTCTTTCTGCTCTTTCTCCGCCTTACGACGCTTATGTTCGGAGAGACGAGCAGCGGTAGCGGATGCTGATGTCGAAGCGATGGGTGAGGTTGTTCCACCACTCCTTGTTGACGTAGGTTTAGCTGGTGTGGTTGGGGTTGAGGGTGCTCCTGATGCCACCGAGTCTGTTCGAGAGTGAGTAGATTCTTTCCTCTCACGCTCTTCTTTACCGCTGCTGAAAAGTGCACTGAAAGGATTCGACATGTCATGACGGTGCTCGGACACCTTTCTGGTTCGTGTCGG
>Ga0307513_10008921_pt1 | contig 12748 bp, 10 predicted proteins | sample 15_EM_MG_FD_202174 | JGI IMG/M metagenome (GOLD analysis project Ga0307513, IMG submission 202174) | Populus trichocarpa ectomycorrhiza microbial communities from riparian zone in the Pacific Northwest, United States - 15_EM | ecosystem: Host-associated > Plants > Roots > Unclassified | place... | reverse complement strand
ACAGAAAGGAAAATAAATATGCATGTTTATTTTATTTACAAACTTATTTCTTACCAGGCCTTTTAGGTTAGAAAACACCCTGGAATGTTACAACCTAAGAGGGGGTCAGAGAGGGTCCACTGAAGTGTCTCCTTTGCCGATTTTGCATAAAAGGGTTTTTTTGAACCAAGCCAATTTCTGTGTCCGCCGCTTTGCATCACTACGACAATTGACGAATGGTTTTAATATTCAGATGAATTAGAAACACTATGTCGATTCTCTGTGCCTTCAAACACTGGTTACGTTGAGTATAGTATTGCTGTCTGATGCATTCCGGGTTCGCGCAGTGCCAAGTGGGGTGCTCATCATGGCCTTCTTCCAGCGATGTACGGTGCAAGACATCATGATTATCATATATTAGTGTAGTGACGAGCGTACCCAGATTACTTCAATACATTCCCTTCCAAACCCTCCATGTCGTAGGTATCTCCCTTTCTTTTATAATATCCCCCTCATTATATTTCTATCAATCCACACACCCGCTCACACCGTCAACGTCATCAAAGGGCATATTGCATTCACTCGCAATTTTCGGATGAAATCTATCCTGATACACAGCGAACACAGTACCCGATTTTTGATAGCCATTGACGGCTGGACTCAGGGTGACTAGGAACCGGAAAAAATATACATTTAATACAAGGGTGCAGATAAGTTGCCTGGAAACTCAACTCGATTCCATCTCTTCCCTAACTTTTTATATCCCCACCTCCCCCTCTTTGTATCTCAATCATGTTTAGATCCCGTATCACGATTCCAGTCCCGACCTACCGTATGCCGTCAACCTTCATGACAGAACATACTGAATTCGCTTGCAATTTGTGGATGAAATCCATCCAGATTCGCAGCGGACCCAGAGAGTGGAAGGGGTTCATGATTAAGGAATGGGCAATTTATTTCGGCAATAAATCTTTTAATTGAGTCCTTATTTTAAACCTGTGACAGTGCATCTCACACTTCTCTCATTTATGCAAGTTCATTCTCGTCGTAAGGCCACGCAACAGGTGAGGGATATCCATAAAGAAACTACTAGTATGCGAGTGGAGCTTGAGTTGACATGGAGATTCAAGAAAGGGAAAGAACACCCAGAAGGTACTGTATGTAGGTACGAAACGGGTGCTCGTACTCATATCGTATGAAAATATCAGTGCACTAAGAGCGAGACTTTGGAATGGAAAGAAAAAGAAGGGCGCTAGATTGATCCAAAAGCACCCCCAAAGACAACACATAACAAATTCTGGGTAATCTCAAGCGTTGCCTCATTATCGATCGATTGCCAACTGATGATGTTCATCATAGCGGCTCTGAGGGGGTTCGTGTCCCATATAGATCGAGTACTAATACAATTGAATGTGGAACGAGAGACGTAATATGTATCAGTAGAGATTGAGGAGAGGGCGGGGAAGCGAGGAATGATGCATGAGGAGACACATGCAGGAACAAAAACTGCCCCAAGAGATCGATACATAGCAAAAGAGGCACCAGGGCACATCACCATGGGTTGCAAAGTAATTCATCCAAGATGATTATATGCCTGTAATATGTGAAACGAAACACACTAGCGAAGCTGACCCAACGTCAAGTCGACTAAAAAAAAAATCCAATTTGTCTTCCTATTTCATGCGGGGGTGGATGAGAATGTATGCAAGTTGCCGTGTACATTGGGTCACTTCATATGGTTGGTGTGTATGACGAGATGATATTGCTTAACTCCCTCCAGTGGGGTCCAGCATACATCAAGGAACGAGAGCGATGGAGCATAAAGAACGGGCCTGTACTCGACAAATCCGTCGTGAATTTAAATGTGTCTGTTGAAACTATTCGGATCAACGCAAGCGCAATGTAGAGCAAGGATTTTCAAGGCCAATAAAGCAAGCGTCGAGACCACCAAGACCCCAAGCACGACTTTGTGGCAACGATGCGGTAAAACATGTGCACTTTTTGTTCAGCCAACAGTGTTGGAGAAAAACTTGTACACATGAGGTGAAATCGACGTTGATTTGGGGTCATCGGCGGAGGATTCCCTTGGACCATTAGAGGCGGAGTGGGGTGAATGTGTATTGAGGTTGTGGAGGGTGACAAGAATGAGACAAGTCCTTACACAAAATTTACAGCTGTAGAAAAGGATTGAATTGAGACCCAAGTTTCAGTGACAACAGGCAACCCCACGTTGTATCTTCTCTCCAATGGAATGGAAAGTGACACTATGTGAGGGATGTGGAACTTGGATCGATTGTCCTTTTAAACAACTGTGGCCCTTGGCGAAGTAGGATGGTGTCAAGGAAGGCACAAAGTGGCAGTTTCCGAGAGGAAATTAGGGCATATCAGAAAGGGTTTCGAACGCAAAAGGAATGGTTCGAGAGCCGATTTTCTGTGGTTCGTCAAGAATTTCAGCGTAAATGCACAATATAATATATGCAGCCATAGAGTTGGGATTTACCACTACCGTCCGTCTCAACTTCGATGCCCACATGCGTATCATGCCGAAACCACACCAGTCAGACGAATTTTGTCATATCAGCGTCGAGAGGACTGGTAGTTATGTTCATTGATCAATCCATGTGTGCAGAGCGCGAGAGAGAACGGAGAGGATGTAGATATGGGTGGTAATTCATAGGGAGCGACAGAGAAAGGGTCGAATGGAAGTTAGTGATCCCCTTTTTCAGCGCCAGCGATAGATTTGGGATTCGAATGTGAGATCTAATAGAGGAACGTACGGCGTCCTGGATAATTACATCCACACTTCTTTGAAGTCGAGGCGATCGGTTTTTGGTAAGTAGATGATGGAGGCAGGAACGATGTCAAGAGGAGGAGCAAAAACAAGGTCAAGGACGCACGGACCCAGGTTCGGACTTGCCGGCATACTTCGTCATAAGTATATCTTAGGTTCTTTCCTTCTTACTTCTTTCAGGCTGACGCGGACTTTGCATCCCCTCGGACCTCTCTTCATTTTTGGCCCCCGAGAGCCCCATCATGTAAGGTTGACAGCAAGAAGGTTTACGTTCATACCTCCGATGTTACGTTAAATCCCTATGGCCTGGGATCCGAGTCCCGACGCACCCCCACTCGTTCCCGTCTTTCCATTCGATCCCTTCATATTTATTGTCCATCTTTTTCTTCCCTCACGAATCCCCCCTCTTTGTATCTCAACAGAATCCAGCACGACGATCCCCACACACCCTGCCTCATGCCGACGATGCCGACGACATGATTACAGGGCATACTACTTGTGGTTGTTCGAATTTGATGGATGGCGATACGTGGTAAGCACATCACCTTCCGCTCTAGCATTGAAATATTGAAAGACTGACGGCTATGCGTGATGTCTTTTAGTTAAATCAAACCAAAACTGTCCATGCAGCTTCCATCCCTCTCAACCGATACGTATCTTACACCCTCTCCACCTTCTTTTCTTTTCAACCGAGTTTCACCCTCCCACTTCCTTCAGGCCGTCAGTGGTCATCACCTTGTCTAATTGGTTCGTTGGTGATCTCTTGATGAGTCCATACGGCGAACCCAAAAATCGTACTTGAAGAGCACCATTGGCGGCTCCAGGGTATGGGGAGATGCCAAATATGCACCCATCCTGGCTTCCCGTTCTCCATTATGGTTTTATTGTCATCCTCCTGGACATCCAATCGACAGGCTTACATCTTTTTTTACGTCTTGGGGTTTTCTTCATAGAGACTTTGTCTTGATAGTAATGTTCGCTTTTGCGTTCGCTCCTGACTCGGACTGGGACCAGTGTCGAGTTCGTAAACATACCAGAAGAGTTCGATCCCAAGCATGGGGTCAGCTCTGAAAAGATCACGAAGATTCCACTGGAGGGCGATGGAGCCAGATCGAAGCGTGGAGAACGTACGCTTCCTATGCAGTTTCACCTCGACCATTTTCCGCTAACGAATCCTCCTCTTTTCAAGCAATAATTCAGCACTCTCGCTTAACGATTGTATGGTTGGTTCCCTACAAGGCTATATTCTTATCACCGTTCTTCCTAATTCACCATTTCCCATTACATCCCCCATGTGCCTTCCCTCTCTGGTTTCTCCCTCATCGGCGTGCGTAGCTTCAGTTAATGGGCACCCTCCGATCCAAATCTGGAGGCGGGTGGCATATACTGATTGCATCCCACACCCGTGAGGGTTCAATTCGAGAGGTCCAGGGTCCGCACAGCGTTGGTGTTCAGATCCTTTTCTGTTCGGATTCTCGACTTTCTTTCTTTCCCCCCATTGTCTAGTTAGTTGTCGGTCGTATGACAACAGTATATGTATGGAGTTTATACAAACTGTTCTACATCATGGTATGATATGTCATTTTTCCATTCGTCATTCTTGGTTCCGAGCCGAGCCAGATCCACCTTCCTCAACGTCGCTTATCCTGATCACCAACTGATGCGTCGTTATTCAATTTCAGATATCGATGGCTCAGTTCTAGTAGTCGGATTCATATCTGATTTCAAATGCGTTGGCCGGAACACTCTAGGAAGTTGGAAATCCTTCAGAGTTGCTGTGGTGTGTGGAATTGCATTCAGTGGGTTCTATTCCGTGATCTAATCCAAATCTAATCCAATCACGTCGCGGTCACGTGGTGGTTGAAATCGCTCTGGGATACATAGTACATACGTGCCCTTACCACGATGACTTTCCTGTTGCTCGACAACTACAAACCACTGGATATCATTGGAAGTGGCTTCGTTGGTATTATTGCGAAGTATGACGGAAAACGGATGGTTTGGTGCGTGTTATATGTGGCACTTGCATGTTCCTAGGGCTCAAGGCTCTTCTCGCAGATATTCACGCGCAAGGAACTCAACTTTGAGAGGATGATTGAGCGAGATAGAAAGCAGATTGTAGCAAAAATGTGCGTCTTGACCAACTCCTATAATTTCAACACCGACTGACAGCAACAACGCGCAGGAACACTATCATGACCACGTTGTACGATGCCACGTCGATAGAGACGCTGGAATTCTCTACATTCTCATGGAATACTGCGGTGGTGGCGACCTTTCCGCTATCATAAATCAAGCAACCAAACAGAACCGGCCCATACCCGAAGACACCGTCTGGCACTATTTCCTCCGAAGTCCAAGCATTGCACCATTGCCATTACCAGAACGACCATAGCAGATCAGGGAATGAGTCCGCCCATCGACGCGGAAGGAGGCTCCCAGCGAGTTCAATTCTGCATCGCGATCTCAAACCGGACAAAGGTTCGTCCTCATAAATTGCGCAAGCGCTCGTTTCTCTAATCATTCTCCTCTAGTATCTCTCGACGAGAACAACCAGAGGATTTGGGCCTCTCAAAGTACTTGTACAGGCGAGTTTTGCGAGCACCTATGTTGAGGTAAGTTACTTCTAAAGTCCGATTCCGGCATACACTCACCTGAGATGATGCAAGAAAAGGCGGACGACTCCAAATCGGACATCTGGTCCTTGGGTTCTCTCATTTACGAACTCTGCGCTCTCAAATCTCCATTTCATCAGCCGAGACACAGTCCGAATTAAGGATTTTTATTCGGTACGTTCGCACTTTCTTCCCTTCTCGTTGTTTATTTGTTCAATAGGAATCGCCTCATATCACCGTTCCCTCGAGAATACTCACAAGCAATGGCCTCGGTTATCAAATCCATGCTGAACCTCAGCGTGAGTTCACCCAATTTGTTAGGGATTGTACTCATTCATTCTGCATCTAGCCTGTCATGCGCCCATCTGCCGTTTAACCCCTCCGACATGAACGACTCTAGTTATTGAACCGACTCGCCGACGCTGAGAAAATGCAAGTCCAATCAAACCCCATCGGAGCTTAGTGTTAACGTATTATTCTCACTCAGGTTCTCGGTCGTCAAGCTCATTGCGACACCGTACCAGCCAAAGAATGCCAAACTCTTGCGCGGGAACAGACACTTCTCCCGAACGAACAACGATCCACGTCACTCCTCCACCAGAAGGACGAGGATATAACATACGCCCAACAATTCGTGTCACGGCTCCAAAAGCAGTAGCACCAATTTTCCGAATTCGCAATTGAGCAGGCCGTTGCGCGACGGGAGGAGTTATGCGTGTTGTTAAAAGGGAGGTTGGTGGTAAAAAGGGTGTTGGTGGAGAGTGCGAAGGAGGTGCAGCAGCAAAGTGCAGCGGCCACGACAACGGCGGAAGGTTCGTTAACCTTTCTTGTTCGAGTTATCGACTGTACTTATGGGATCTAAAGTATGCTGTAGGCCGGAAGGGGAAAGGCCGTCAAGAAACCTCTTCGAACTCACAACCAGGACGGCACGGGTTACTCCTGTTCGACAGCAAGGCTGACAAAACCTTGAGCCTCGAGCCATATCTCAAGCCACCCCTTCTATGTATCATGTCGCTTCGATGAAATTCCCATTTCGCGCCCCACTCAAATGGATTACATGCCCACTGCAATGAAGGGCGTCGTTCTCACCTCGACAGGCGAAATACTAACCACACCCACCCCGCCAAACTTGTCGATTCGTTCAAGCGTTCTCCCAAGGTTGGGCTCAATTTCGCCAAGATCTTTGACTTTGAGAACGGCGATAGCGGAGAGAAGGGGAGTTAAGAACGACACGAAGATGGCGCTGCTAGTCCGCCTCCTAGCCCGAGCTCGAGGAAAGAGAGAGAGTAAGGGAAGGATAAGAATAAGGACAAGGATGAGCATCGTCGGAGAATTCGACTTCTTTGTCTGGTACGAGTGCGGCCAACACAATAACGCAGCCAACTGCCGCAGGGGCACCTCCACCGACGAAGATTCGTCGTCCTACCGTGCATCGCGCAGTCAACTCGTGACTTTAGCTATATCTACCTAGGATCTTGCTGGGTTCAATAATATCGATGACAATTGCACGTCGACATCCAAAGGGCACGGTCGGCGGAAACCACTTCCATACCCCCATTTAAGATCATCAGGGAGTAGCTCCAACCTCTATATTTCCCGGACCCTGTTCCTGCGCTTCATTTGACCTCAGACGGCCGTTGGGTGATGTAAGTTCACGTTGTCGTTCCTCATGAGCTTCAAAGTCCTCACCATTAATTATCTTACCTCTACTTTGAGATCGTGTGGATCAATTCTAGCCCTTACCGTCGGTGCGTGGATTGCCGAATCTCTTTAAGCTCTGCCTTAACCCTACGGTTCAGCGAGGCCAATCCGACTCTGGTGTGCCCGGTTACACCCCCACGACTATAACGCTGCGCGAGCCTCGCTACGCCCTGACGATGCTTCCTCTCGAAATGATCGTGGAGATTATGAAACACTTGGATTGGAATTCGTTATTAAGAATTTGCCAGGTAAAACGTCATCTGCCGTATTTACTCCGATTTTTATGTTATTCTTCAGACTTGCAAGCTTCTTGATACCGTTTCGCTCAACGGAGAAAAGCGGATTCCTTAGACCAGCCAGAGGTGTAGATCGACGCAATAAGGTCGTCGGGGAAGCATAGCAAAGCTTCGAACAATCGGCAGTTGAGCGAGGAACGGTTTGCGAACTTGTTAGGATAGCAGTAGAGAAGGCGAAAGAAGAGACGAAAGAAGACTCTCGCTCCCGGACCATTGTTGGTTCCGTAATCACGTTCGGGACACATCGCTCGTCGCCTGTTGTTCTCCTCATTCGAATGTGGTATCTCTGCACGCTCGCGCATGGCATCCTCGTAGACGTAGATGAACAACAGCACACGCAAGGCAAACCACTCCTGCTACCACGCCCCTCAATCTAATCCCGCGCCCCACATCTTCGGGTCATGAAGTCAACCAGACCAAACATTCCACCCGGGCCTGAGGCTTTCTCCCCGATGGCTTCGTGGGATTACGTTGGGTTGAGTTGAACATCTGCGTTTGCATCTAGTCTCCCTGCCTAAGGAGGAGACTTGAGTTGATCTGCATAGATGGAGATGGAGATTTATTCGGGAGGGCGATATCGCAGTCACTGGTTCATAGCAGTCACTTGAGGATAAACATCGTGTTAGCATTAACGATTGGATCTGAAAATGGAGTAAAGAAAGGTAACGTATTGGGGCGTAGAAAAAGAGACGCGAGGTAAGGGTGGGGGAATGACCAAAGATCAACATACTTATATGCGTCGACATCGGCAAACCAACAAATGATGCATTTACTTCAACCCGTGAATAGCAGACGACGCAACGAGAGGCAATGCGAATGGGAAAGGGGCGGGGAGAAGGGCTTACCTTGAACCTCTGTTTTTCCTTCCCTTCGTTCGCGAGGGCGCTGCTCGTCATATCATTTATCGTCTAATCCGAACCTGGATAAAGGAACGAAGAGGAATCGATGTACACAATCGGCAAAATGTGGAATGTATATAGAGTTCGACGGGAGTAAGCAATTGGTTCGAAGGAAAGGCGAAATGGATTGGTAGACAATAAAACAACGAACCTTTTACCTTAACAAGTGCGCCTTCCCAGAGAAACCTTCATGTAACCCAACAAAAGAATAATCAGCTCGAAGATTGGTTGAGTCCTGTCGTCTATGTAATTGGGGGGACTCCTCGGAGGTGCAGGTGGCGTGGTGGACTGGAGCAGCACCATATCATGAAGGCGGTACTATGATTTTGTTCATTCGACGAGAGGTGTACGACTGTAGTACAGGAATGACTGCTGCTGTTATATAACACTTCTCCACACTCGTTAAGGGATGGTGATTTCAATTGAGGAATTTCCCCGTCGCACTAACTATTTCCATTCATTTTCCACTTGTGAGTTTATTCATTTAAAGGACGATTTTTCACAAATAAAAGACTGGTAACTAATGGTCGATACCTGTGAAAGTAAGGATGTTAAAAATTCAACCTAATATCTAAACAGCACGTAGATAAGGAGCTATCAGTGAAAGGTCGGTCAAGTAACTGTAGAAGTCTAGAAGATGTGAACTATAAGAAACGGTTGAACATTTTGAACCATGAAAAGAGACAAAAGAATATATACAAATTTTCAAACTGGGTTGAAGTGAAGACGTCAATATTGAACAAAACTAAATGAAAGGTATGGCAAGACAAATCATTTCTATAACGATTTGAAACTCCTTGAATAGAACTAGTGGCTTTTGGTATCACCACCCGGATTTTCCAAGGGTTTTCTGCAGTAGTCCGAGAGTCTTAACCCTAAGGTACTCAGCTTCCGCCAATTGTCTGGAAACATTGATATCGTCAGAGGCAAGTCCACAGGCGGGCAAGTTATGAACCTACCAGTAGTGAATTCCTCTGTCACGGTAACGGAATCCGCCGTAGGTATGTCGATTTCAGTATAACAGCTAAAATAATCTGTGTGAGGAACTCCAGGCCTGACATGCATCGTCGCTTTATAGTCAGACCGCGGTGGCAAATCGGATGGGACTGTTTCCAGAGCTACTATCTGGCCAAGATTCGAGTAAGATGTAGCATGTGCATTGCCAGAAGACATGGAGACATTCAAAAATTTGCGAATCCAGTTACTTTCCTCTTCGCTCGCAGGAATAATCGACCAGTAGGAGGCGATTTCAATGTCCATGCACTTCGGAAGGGGTAGGGGATCTTTAGGGTTGCCAACGAACTCGAAGCATACAGTAGGGAGAGCATCATCTGGAAATTCAATTCCACTTTCCTGGTCGTGGAGATCGTCAACGTAGAAGCCCCACTGAATTTCACCATCAAGGTGTTGCTCGGTAATCCTAGAGGTATATCGCTTCTTCTCAGATCCTGCGGTTTCTTCGTCTGTCTTCGTTTTAGCAACTTTTATTGTTCCCTGAGGGCGTGGTCCGAGGATCAAACTTCCTTCCATGCCACGAGTTACACCTTTTTTTATTGACGTCGTCTGCATTTCCTCCCTCCCAGACTCTGGGGTTCTATTCGGGCTTTTGCACTTAACGCGGGCGTTTTTATGGTGGGATTTGATAGTAACGCTGACACAAAATTGCTGGTATGCCATCTCCATGGTCCGCTTAGTGCCAAATGTAAGTCCTGTGAGTTGGATATGACGTGTTGAAAACGGGTCTGGACTCTGAGGAACTGGGGGAGTCGTCTACACATTGGATTTAATTAGGCTGTAATCACGCAGGTAACTATGAAGAACTACCTTTATGGTCAAGCCACCCTCCATTTTCAGAGTTTGAAAGACGTTTAGGCTGTCGTGAATCGGGTATACCTTGGAGACGATCTCGAAGAAAATTTTTGCAGGCCCAGCAATAGTTCCACCTCGATCTTCAAACGGATCTTCTGGGTCGTCGTCAGGATCTTCGTCGTTCTTGTCTCCTTTATCAGCTTCATCGTTGTCTCCCCTGTCTCTTTCTTTGCCTTTCCTTGACTTACGCTCCTCGTTCTTCTCCCCATCCCCACTACTAGAGCCGCCTCGTGAAAGACTAGTCGGGCCCTCAGCCGGCCTGGGAGTTTGAGAAAGACTAATCACGGTCAGAGGGGTTTTAGCGCCGGATCCACCATCGGCAAATTGTGAAGCAGTGAAATAGGTGAGCTCATCAAAATTCCAAACATCCCCGTCGACGCCGGCTTTGAATACTGGCATACGATACCGAGAGGAGCCTGTGAATAGGATGGAAGAAAACGGGGAAAATAATCTTCCCAGTTCTGCCAACAGAGGGGAATTGGCGTCTACTTCTGCCGAGACGAAAACATGAATTTGTTCGATATAACCCACACCGGATTTAATGAGAAATTCATCGAATCCGGCATAAACGGCGTATTCGGACTTTTGAATTTGCGACCTATCAAGAATCTCGGAAACCGATGACATATTGTTTCTCGCATGTTTTAACGCATGCTCGGCGGCAATCCAGTATGTTGTGGTTGCTAGCAACTATTGAGCTGGAACTAGTTAACAAAATATATGACATACGGAGATGTTTCGACTTGTTGTTGTCAGCTATCCCGGATACAGCATCATCATCGATACCTACAAAATAGACAGTGTCGTTAACACAGGCCTCAATTGAAATGAAGGCCACGTGTGAAGGTAGTAGTAGTTCATGATGAGGTACCATAATGGTCGCGGTACAAATTGACGCAATTGATTGCTTCTCCAGCAGGATTGACATGGTGAAACTAAATATCTTACCTTTTTCTGGAAGTTTTGCTAATGGAGCTGGGCTGGCCATACATGCATCCTGGTCGATGTCACAAAAGGGAGTGGCGCGCTGAGGAATAGCTACCACAGTGGAATCTTGAAACTCAGCTACAGTCAACATCAGTGATATTCAGACCAGAATATAGAGATTTTACTTTGGTTGGAGACATTTTTCAATGCATGAACGCATGCTTGACGAACATGCTGGGCTCCGCGATTAAGGAGTGCAATTAATGGCGGAATAGCAGGCTCTCGTAATTCGGCTACAACTATGTCAATAACAGTCAGATTAAAAAATCAGGTATCTTGCCTTGCACAGAGAGTTGCGACAATGTATCTACACCCGCGCGACTAACATAACGCATTTTGTGGCTGAGGTGGGCAATGATCGGAGGGATGGTGGGGTGAATTGCCCCTCGAGAGGCGGCTAGAGCTACATTAGTGATGTTAGATCAGAAATTTTGACGACTGACTGTACTCTGAGAGTTTCGACAATACATTTGCACCTGCCTCACAAACATGCGGCTCGCTGGCACTGAGGAGGGCAATGACTTGAGGAATACCGGCCTGAATTGCCTTCCGAAATTCGGCTAGAGGCACATTAGCGATGTTTCAGGAAGAAAACACAATACCTTACGGTGCTCTGAGAGTTTCGACAATGCATCTATACACGCCTGACGAAGATCCGCATAGCTGTGGCTGAGAAGGGAAATGATCCGAGGAATAGCAGGCTGAATTGCCCCTCGAAACTCGGCTAGAGGTACATTAGTGACGTTTAGATCAGAAATTTTGACAACTTGCTGTGCTCCGAGAGTTTCGACAATACATTTGCACCTGCCTCACAAACATACGGCTCGCTGGCACTGAGGAGGGCAATGACCTGAGGAATGCCGGCCTGAATTGCCTTCCGAAATTCGGCTAGAGGCACATTAGCGATGTTTCAGGAAGAAAACACAATACCTTACGGTGCTCTGAGAGCTTCGACAATGCATCTATACACGCCTGACGAAGATCCGCATAGCTGTGGCTGAGAAGGGCAATGATCCGAGGAATAGCAGGCTGAATTGCCTCTCGAAGCTCAGCTAGAGGTACATTAGTGATGTTTAGATCAGAAATTTTGCCAACTTGCTGTGCTCTGAGAGTTTCGACAATACATTTGCACCTGCCTCACAAACATACGGCTCGATGGCACTGAGGAGGGCAATGACCTCAGGAATGCCGGCCTGAATTACCTTCCGAAATTCGGCTAGAGGCACATTAGCGATGTTTCAGTCAGGAAACACAATACTTTACGGTGCTCTGAGAGATTCGACAATGCATCTATACACGCCAGACGCACATACGCGTAGCTGTGGCTGAGGAGGGTAAAGATCCGAGGAATGGCAGGCAGAATTGCCTCTCGAAACTTGGCTAGAGGTACATTAGTGATGTTTAGATCGGAAATTTTGAGAGCTTACTGCACTCTGAGAGTTTCGACAATACATTTGCACCCGCCTTACAATTATGGGGCTCGCTGGTACTGAGGAGGGTAATGACTTGAGGAATGCCGGCCTGAATTGCCTTCCGAAATTCGGCTAGAGGCACATTAGCGATGTTTCAGGAAGAAAACACAATACCTTACGGTGCTCTGAGAGTTTCGAC
>Ga0307513_10008920_pt1 | contig 12750 bp, 12 predicted proteins | sample 15_EM_MG_FD_202174 | JGI IMG/M metagenome (GOLD analysis project Ga0307513, IMG submission 202174) | Populus trichocarpa ectomycorrhiza microbial communities from riparian zone in the Pacific Northwest, United States - 15_EM | ecosystem: Host-associated > Plants > Roots > Unclassified | place... | reverse complement strand
AGAACGGGGGTATTCATGTTTAGTCGCTGATGTGACAGCATCATGCCGCCGCGCCGACCTATTGTGTATGACACGCGTGCAAGGCCAAGCATCGACGCACGCCGGCCTCGACCGCGATCCACGGAGACCACGACATGAACCCGCTCACCCTCGAAATCCCCAGCCGCAAGGGCCAAGTCAGCGCCGAAGAATGGCAGACCCGTGTCGATCTCGCGGCGGCGTACCGGCTGGTCGCGATGTTCAAGTGGGACGATCTCGTCTTCACCCACATCAGCGCGCGCGTGCCGGGCCGCCATGACGAGTTCCTGATCAACCCCTACGGGCTGATGTTCGATGAGATCACCGCGTCGAGCCTGATCAAGGTCGATGCGCAGGGCAACAAGCTGGACCCTTCGCCGTACGAGGTGAATCCGGCCGGCTTCGTGATCCACAGCGCGATCCATGCGGCGCGCCACGATGCGCAGTGCGTGCTGCACGTGCACACGCTGAACGGCATCGCGGTGTCGGCGCAGAAGGGCGGCGTGCTGCCGATCTCGCAGCAGTCAATCTTCGTGCTGTCGGGCCTGAGCTACCACGGCTATGAAGGCGTCGCGCTGCGCGACGACGAGAAGCCGCGGCTGGTCGCCGACCTCGGCCCCGACAACGATTTCCTGATGCTGCGCAACCACGGGCTGCTGACCCTCGGCGCCACGATCCCCGATGCGTTCGTCGCGATGTACCTGTTCGAGACGGTATGCACGATCCAGGTCCGCGCGCAGGCCGGCGGCGGCGAGCTGATCCAGGTCGATCCGCGCATCATCGCCGGCGCGAAGCAGCAGGGCAAGGCGGTCACGCGCGGCGCCGGCGCGGGCGCACTGGCCTGGCCCGGGCTGCTGCGCCGGCTCGATCGCGCAGACCCAAGCTACCGCAGCTGAGGCCGTCGTTCAGCCGAACTTCGGCGCGCGCTTCTCGAGAAAGGCGTTCAGGCCTTCGGCACCGTTGGCGTGGAACAGGTTCGCGACGAAGTGATCGCGTTCGGCATCGAGCTGCTGCGCCAGCGAGCGGCCGCCGGCCTGCGAGACCAGTTCCTTGCCGCTCGCGAGCGCGTTCGGTGCCATCGCCGCAAGGCGCTCGGCCAGCCGCAGCGCGGCGTCGACGGCGTGGCCGTGGTCGACCACCGCGCCGACCACGCCCCAGGCGTGCAGCTGCTGCGCCGTCACCGGGTCGCCGAGCCAGACGAGTTGCTGCACCAACGGGCGCGGCAGCGCCTGCGTCAGCAGCCAGGTCGCGCCGGCATCGGGCGACAGGCCGATGCGCCCGTGCGACAGGATGAAACGTGCGTCCTCGGCGGCGACGATCAGGTCGCAGGCCAGCGCCAGCGAGAAGCCGGCACCGGCGGCGGCGCCTTCGACCGCGGCGATCACCGGCTTCGGGAAGACGCGCAGCGCCTCGATGAACTGGTGCAGGTGTTCGAGCATCCCGACCTGGGCGGGCGGCCCGCTGCGCCGGCGTTCGAGTAGACCCTGCAGGTTGCCGCCGGCGCAGAAGTGGCCGCCGGCACCGCGCAGCAGCACGCAGCGCAGGTCGGGGTCGGCCTCGGCGATGTTCAGCGCCTCGATGCCGGCAGCGATCACCGCGTGCGACAAGGTGTTGCGCGTCGCCGGGTCGCTCAGGGTCAGCACGAGCACGGCGCCGCGGCGTTCGGTCAGGAGTTCGGCAGGCATCGGGCTCCCCGGGGCGCGGAGGAAGGGCAGGGCGGCGCACGCCGACGCGCGCAGCCGGGAATTGTGTCACGCAAGGCCGCGCGGCCGGGCCGCCACGGGGCGGCGCAGTTGTTACTTCATGCTAGAGTCCCTCGGCCATCCACAGCGAGCCCCACCCACGCCACACCGCATGCGCGCAGCTTCGACCCTCATCGCGACCGGCGCTGCGCTCTGGGTCGCTGCCATGCCGGCCCATGCGGTCGGCTTCGGGCGGATCGTCAACGCGACCCAGCTGGGGCAGCCGCTGGACTTCGTCGCGGCGGTGCGGCTCGACGCCGATGAGCAGTTGCTGGCCGAATGCGTCTCGGCCGAAGTCCAGTCGGGCGACAACCGGCTCGCGCCGGGCCAGGTCCGGGTCAGCCTGGAGGGCCCCGCCGATTCGAACAACCGCAGCGTGCGGGTCACGACCGCCGCCCTGATCGACGAGCCGGTCGTCACCGTCAGCGTGACGCTGGGCTGCACCGCGAAAGTCACGCGCCGGTTCGTCGCGTTCGTCGACCCGCCACTGATCAACGCGCCGCAGACCGCACCAGCCGAGGCGCCGCCGGCGCCACGTGCCGATGCGGCTTCGGCACCGATGACCGAGCCGCTGGCGACACCGGTGCCGCGCGCCGAAGCGTCGAGCAGCCCGCCGCGACCCGCGCGCGCCAGCGCGCCGCGGTCGAGCGCGCGCGCGCCGACCCTGCGGCCGCGGCCGGTTGCGAGCGCGCGCGAAGCCATCACGCCGCAGGCCGCGAAGCCGCGGCGCGCGCCGCCGACGCGCCAGTCCGCGGTCGCACGCGCCGCGCCGCCCGGGCCACGGCTGCAGCTCGAAACGGCGGCGCCGATCGCGGCGCGCGGCGCCTCGGCGCCGGTGCCGGCGACCGCGCCGGTGGTCGCCGCCGAGGCCGCGTCGGCGCCGAAGCCGGACCCGGTCGCAGACCCGTTGACCGCGGAGCGCCAGCGCATCCAGGTGCTCGAAGAGGGGCTCGCGAAACTCACCAAGAGTTCGCAGGCCAACCAGGCGTCGCTGGCCGCGCTGCAGGCACGCCTGCAAGAGGCGGAGTCGGCACGCTACGCGAACCCGCTGGTCTACGCGTTGGCCGGCCTGGCGGCGCTGCTCGCACTGGCGGCGCTCTGGCTCGGCTGGCGCCAGTCGCGCGCGCGCCAGTCGGGGCAGTGGTGGGCCGGACCGGCGCCGGAGCCACCGGCGTCCCAGGCGCCGCTGGCAGCAGGCGCGGCAGCCGCGATTGCAGCGGCCGAGCTCGAGGAAGCGCGGCTGTCGCGGCCGGTCGCCGTGCCGCCGCTCGCGGCCGAGGCGTTCTCGGTTTCGAGCGTGGTCGAAGAAGGCGTGCCGACCGTGCCGGCGCCCGAGCCGGTGCGCGAGCTGTCGGTCGAGGAACTGATCGATCTGGAGCAGCAGGCCGAATTCTTCATCGTGCTGGGCCAGGACGAGGCGGCGATCGAGCTGCTGATGAGCCACGTGCGCACCGATGGCGGCAACAGCCCGCTGCCCTACCTGAAGCTGCTCGAGATCTACCGCCGCCGCGGCGAACGCGAGCCCTATCAGCGCGTGCGCGAGCGTTTCAATCGCCGCTTCAACTCGTATGCCCCCGACTGGGAGGCGGACCCGCAACTCGGCCGTTCACTGGTCGACTACCCGGACACGATGGCGCGCCTGCAGGGGCTGTGGTCGTCGCCGTCGCGCACGATGGGGACGCTGGACGCGTCGCTGTTCCGGCGCAACAAGAGCGACGAGACCTTCGACCTGCCGGCCTACCGTGAACTGCTGTTTCTCTACTCGATCGCGCGCGATCTGGCCGAGCATGGCGGCGCGCTGCCGAGCAACGGGGTCGACCTGCTGTTGCCGCTCGACGGCGCGGGCGAGGAGCCGATCTCGCGGCTGAGCGCGACATCGGCCGAGCTGCCGAACGGCGGCTTGCGTACGACGCGCCTCGACTTCGACCTGACCCTCGATCCCGCGGCGCAGAGCGCCAGGACCTCGCCGCTGAGCCCGGTCGACAGGCCGGCGGCGGATGCGCCGCACCTGATCGACTTCAACCTGGACGCGCCGCCGGAACCGCCGAAGTCCGGCACCTACCACTGAACGCGCCGCGCCGGGTTCAGAGCCTGGCCAGGCGTGCCAGCGCGAGCTGCAGGGTCTCGTCCTTCTTCGCGAAGCAGAAGCGCGCGATGCGCTGCTCGTAGCCGCCCTGGTAGAACGCCGCCAGCGGGATCGCGGCCACGCCGATCTCGGTCGTCAGGAAACGGCAGAAGTCGGCCTCCGGCAACGCGCTGACCGCCGAATAGTCGACGCACTGAAAGTAGCTGCCGCGGCTGGCGAGCACGCGCAGCCTTGTCGCCGCGAGGCCGGCCCGGAAGAGGTCGCGCTTGCGCTGGTAGAACGCCGGCAGCCCGAGGTGATGGGCAGGCTCGGCCATGAACGCCGCCAGGCCGTGCTGCATCGGCGTGTTGACGGTGAAAACGTTGAACTGGTGCACCTTGCGGAACTCGGCCATCAGCGGCGCCGGCGCCGCGACGTAGCCGACCTTCCAGCCGGTGACGTGGTAGGTCTTGCCGAAGCTCGAGACCACGAAGCTGCGCTGCGCCAGTTCGGGGAAACGCGCGACGCTCTGGTGCGCGGCGCCGTCGAACACCATGTGCTCGTAGACCTCGTCGGCGACCACGATGATGTCGGTGCCGCGCAGCGTGGCGGCGAGCTGCGCCATCTGCGCGGCCGACCAGACCGTGGCGCTCGGGTTGTGCGGCGTGTTGATGACGATGGCGCGCGTGCGCGGCGTGATCGCCGCAGCGATGCGCGCGAAGTCGGGCTCGAACGTGCCCGGCGTCAGCGCCACGTGCACCGCCGTGCCGCCGGCGAGTTCGATGTTCGGCTCGTAGCTGTCGTAGCAGGGGTCGAGCACGATCACCTCGTCGCCCGGGTGCACGATGGCGAGGATGGCCGTGATGATCGCCTGCGTCGCACCGGCGGTGATCGTGACCTCGCTGCCCGGATCGTAGGCGTGGCCGTACATCGCGGCGATCTTGGCCGCGACCGCTTCGCGCAGCGCCGGCACGCCGGCCATCGGCGGATACTGGTTCGCACCGGCGCGCATCGCCGCGTCGACCGCGTCGACGAGGCGCGGGTCGCAGTCGAAATCCGGGAAGCCCTGGCCGAGGTTGACGGCGCCGTGCTCGAGCGCGAGCGCCGACATCACGGTGAAGATGGTGGTGCCGACCTGCGGCAGGCGGCTGGTGACGGCAGGGGTCGGGAAGGAACTGCTCATGGGAGAACGAGGTCAGAGTTGGTAGTCGTCGGCGTCGCCGGCCATTGCGCCGGCGATCAGCTTGCGGCTCAGCCGGTCCGACAGCATCTCGGCGAAAGCGTAGACGAAGTTGCGCAGGTAGGCGCCGCGCTTGAACGCGAGCCGGGTCACGTTGTTGCCGAACAGGTGCCCGACCGGGCGCGACACCAGGTCGCCGCCCGGCGGGTCGTCGCGCACCGCGAGCTCGGCGACGATGCCCACGCCCAGGCCGATGCGCACGTAGGTCTTGATGACGTCGGCGTCGATCGCCTCGAGCACGATGTTGGGCTTCAGGTTGCGCGTCGCGAAGGCCTGGTCGACGCGCGTGCGGCCGCTGAACGCCGGTTGGTACGACACCAGCGGCAGCAGCGCCAGGTCTTCGAGCGAGATGCGCTCGACCTGCGCCAGCGGGTGCCCGGCCGGCATCACGACCGCGTGGCGCCACTCGTAGCAGGGCAGCGTGACGAGCTCGTCGTAGCCGGTCAGCGACTCGGTCGCGAGGCCCAGGTCGGCGACCTCGTTGATCACCATGCGCGCGACCTGTTCCGGCGAGCCCTGGTGCAGGCTGATGTTGACCTTCGGAAAGCGCTTGCGCAGCTGCGCCACCGGCTCGGGCAGGAAGTAGCGCGCCTGGCTGTGCGTGGTCGCGATCGACAGGGTGCCGGCGTCCTGCATCGAGAACTCCTCGCCGATGCGCTTCAGGTTGCCGACCTCGCGCATGATGACCTCGATGCTCTTCAGCACCTCGCGCCCCGGTTCGGTGATGCGGCGCAGCCGCTTGCCGTGGCGCGCGAAGATGTCGACGCCGAGCTCGGCCTCGAGCTCGAGGATCGCCTTCGAGACGCCCGGCTGCGACGTGAACAAGGCCTTCGCGGTCTCGGTCAGATTGAGTTCGCGGCGCACCGCCTCCTGGACGAACCGGAACTGGTGCAGATTCATGGTGTGGGTTCGTTGCCGAGCCGCAGCGCCGCGTCGGCCATCGCGTCGATCACGCTGTCGACCTCGCCGATCGCGCGCCGCAGATGCCACGCGGTGCCCGCGTGCGCCGCGCGCAATTCGGCGAGCAGTTCCGGAAGATCCTTGCGCACGTGCCCGCCGGCGCCGAGAAAGAGCGGCACGATGTCGATGCGGTCGCAGCCCGCGCCGACGAGCAGCTCGCCGGCTTCGCGCAGCGTCGGCGCCATCAATTCGAGGAATGCGAGCTGCACCGGCGCCGCCGGATCGCGCTGCCGCACGCGCTGCGCGACCGCCTCGAAGGGCTCGGCCCAGCGCGGGTCGCGCGCGCCGTGGGCAAACAGCAGCAAGCCCCTTTTCATCGGCGCGCCTTCACCGGTAGCGCACCAGCCAGCTGAACGCCGCGAACGACAGCAGCAGGTACAGCGCGCTCGGTGCCGCGGCGACCATCCACGGCGTCCAGTTGCGCAGCAGGCCGAGGTGGCCGGCGACGTTGTTCAGCAGCACGAAGCTGATGCCCAGCATGATGCCGCCGAACACCTTCAGGCTGACGCCGCCGGCGCGCGCGTGCATGTACGCGAACGGCAAGGCCAAGCCGACCATCACGAGGCAGGCGAACGGGTAGAGCGCACGTTTCCAGAACTGGATTCGCTGGATTTGCGCGGCCTGTTCGTTGTCCGACAGGTGCACGATGTAGCGCGCCAAGTCGAGCGTCGACATCGAGCTGACCGGCGACACCGCTGCGGCCACCATCGCTGCCGACAGGCTGCTGTGCCAGGCCAGTTCGGGCAGCTTCTGCTCCGGCACCTGCGATGCGCCCGCGCCATCGCCGGCATCGCCCCAGCGCGTCACGCTCACGTCGCGCAACTGCCAGGTCTGATTCGCCTCGACCTGCGCGCTGGCCGCGGCGATGCGTCGCAGCATCCGGCCATCGGGGTCGAACTCGAAGATGCGGATGTCGTGCAGCTGCGCCTTCGGGCCGGCCGAGCCGACGTTGATCGAATAGCTGCGCTCGCCCTCGGGCGTGGCCACGTGGTTGTCCTTCAGCCAGGCACCGGAGCGGCCGAGTTTCAGCCCGCCCTTGGCCATCGCCTGGACCTGGCTCGCCTCGCGTTCGCTGAGCGGCGCGAGGTAGTCGCCGACCACGAAGGTGAGCACGCCGAAGACCATCCCCAGGGTCGCGAGCAGCGACAGCGCGCGCCCGGGCCCGAGCCCGCCGGTGCGCAGGATCGTGTACTCCGAGGCCTGCGCCATGCGCGCCAGCGTGTAGATCGTGCCGATCAGCACCGCGATCGGCGCGACCTCGTAGAAGTGGCCGGGCAGCAGCAGCAGCGAGTACAAGGTGGCCTGCACGACCGTGTAGCCGCCCTGGCCGACATCGCCGAGCTGGTCGATGAAGTCGATGAAGAACGACAGCGACAGAAAGGCCAGCGCGACGAACGCGACCGCGGTCACGATGTCGACGTAAAACAGCCGGCGCACCGTCTTCATGCCGGCGCCGCCCGCGGCTGCCCCAGACGTGCGCGCCAGGCGCCGCGGCGGTTGGCGTTCTCGCGCCACCACAGCAGGCTCAGCGCGATCACGAAGGCGCCGCCGTGCGCGGCGATCAGCGCCGTGCCCATGCTGAGCTTGCCGCCGGCGACCCAGGCCTGCGACAGGTTGATGATGTTGTAGTAGATCGCGAAGCTCATCAGCGCGAACAGCAGGTTCCAGTTGCTCGCGCGGCGCGGGTTCGAGGCCGACAGGCCGATGCCGAGCAGCACCATGTTCGCGGCCCCCAGCAGCAGGCCGAGCCGCCACACCAGCTCGCCCTGGTGCCGCGGCGTGGGCTCGAGCAGCAGGTCGATGCTGCGGCGCGCCTTCGGCGGCAGGTTGTCCATGCTCGACAGCACGCGTTCGCCGGCGCGCGCGCTGTAGCCCTCGAAACGCGCCAGCGTCTTCTCGCCGCTACGCAGGTTTTCCTCGTTCTGCTGGCCGCGGCTGAGCTGCAGGAAGCGGTCGTCGCCGACCATCTCGATGCGGCCGCTGCGCGCCGAGGTGACCGATTCCTTGTCGGGCAGCGAGCTCAGAATGAACACGTTGCGGCCGGTGCTCTTGTCGGCGGCGTCGCGCTCGATGAAGAACACGCGCGTGCCGTCGTTCGAGGTCTGGAACTGGCCGGGCGTCACGCGCGACAGATCGGAGCGGCGTTCGAAGCGTTCCTTCAGCTCGACGCCGCGCTGGTTCTGCCATGGCCAGACGAACAGCGCGAGCAGGCCGATCACCAGCAGCACCGGCCAGGTCACGCGCAGCACCGGCCGCACGAAGCGCGTCAGGCCGACGCCGCTGGCGAACCAGATCGTCATCTCGCTCTCGCGGTACATGCGCGAGAGCGTCGCGACCACGGCGATGAACAGCGACAGCGCGAGCATCGTCGGCAGGTGGCCGAGCGCCACGTAGCCCAGCAGCAGGATCACGTCCTGCGGCGCGACCTGGCCGCCCGCGGCCTGGCCGAGCGTGCGGATCAGCATCATCGTCAGCACGATGGTGAGGATCACGACCAGCGTGGCACCGAAGTTGCGCGCCAAGTCTCGGCGCAGAGTGGAATCGAATAACATGGTCGGCTTGTCAAATGAACCGCCGATTATGGACTTCCGTCATCAGATTTCTTCCCCCGACAAACTCGCCGCACTGGCCTGCGACGCGCTCGTGCTGGTCGTCACCGGCGACGCGGTCGACCCCGCGCTCGACGCGCCGCTCGCGAGCGCGCTCCGCGACGCGCTCGCGCACGGCGACCTCGAGCTCAAGGCCGGCAAGAGCATCTACCTGCATCGGCCCGCCGGCGTGCGTGCCGCGCGCGTCGTGTTCACGGCGGCGGGCGCCTCGACCGCGAAGGCCTTCAAGGCCGCGGTCGCGAACGGCATCAAGCTCGTCAAGGGCAGCGGCGCGAAGCACGTCGCGGTCGGCCTGGCCGGCGCCGGGGCCTTGAACGACGCGCAGGCCGAGGCCGTGGTGACCGCGGCGCGCGACGCCACCTACCTGTATCGTCACACCAAGCCGAGCGCGCCGGCGGCGTCGAAGATCGACAAGGTCACCTTGCTGTGCAGCAAGGCCGACGTGAAGTCGGTGCAGCAGGGCCTGGCGCGTGGTCACGCGGTCGCGGCGGGCGTGAACCTGGCGCGCGAATGCGCGAACCGCCCGGCCAACCACTGCACGCCGACCTATCTCGCCGAGCAGGCGAAGAAGCTCGGCAAGGACTACGGACTGAAGGTCGAGGTGCTGGACCGCAAGGCCTGCGAGAAGCTCGGCATGGGCTCGTTCCTCGCGGTCGCGCAGGGCTCGGACGAGCCGCTGCGCTTCATCGTCGCGCGCTACGACGGCGCGGCCAAGTCGCAGGCGCCGGTGGTCCTGGTGGGCAAGGGCATCACCTTCGACACCGGCGGCATCTCGCTGAAGCCCGGTGCCGAGATGGACGAGATGAAGTTCGACATGGGCGGTGCCGCGAGCGTGCTCGGCACGCTGCGCGCGGTCGCCGAGCTGAAGCCGAAGCTGAACCTCGTGGTCATCATTCCCTCGTGCGACAACATGCCCAGCGGCAGCGCGGTCAAGCCCGGCGACGTGGTCAAGAGCATGTCGGGCCAGACCGTCGAGATCCTGAACACGGATGCCGAGGGCCGGCTGATCCTGTGCGACGCGCTGACCTACGCCGAGCGCTTCAAGCCCGCCGTCGTCGTCGATGTGGCGACGCTGACCGGCGCTTGCGTCGTCGCGCTCGGCCACCACCACTCGGGCCTGTTCACCGCCGATGACAGGATCGCCGCGCAGATGCTGGCCGCGAGCCAGGCGGGCCTGGACCCGTGCTGGCGCATGCCGCTCGACGAGGAATACGACGAGGGCCTGAAGAGCAATTTCGCCGACATGGCCAACATCGCGGGCCGTGCCGGCGGCGCGATCACCGCGGCGATGTTCCTGCGTCGCTTCACCGCCAAGTACCCGTGGGCGCACCTTGACATCGCCGGCACCGCCTGGAAGTCCGGCGCGGCCAAGGGTGCCACCGGTCGGCCGGTGGCGCTGCTGACGCACTTCGTGCTGGCGCAGGTCGGCTGAGAGCGTCGGCATCTCGTCGCGCGCACAGCCCGATGACTGAAGTCAGCTTCCATTTCAACGTGGCGGACCGCACCGACTACACCTGCCGGCTGGTGCGCAAGGCCAGCCGGCTCGGCGCCAGCGTCGTGTTGGCCGGGCCGGCCGAGGCGCTGGCGCATTTCGACCGGGCGCTGTGGACCTTCGACGATCTCGAGTTCCTGCCGCACGTGCTGCTGCGCCCCGGGCAGCCGGTCGCGCCGCGGCTGAGCGCGACGCGGGTCTGGCTGGCGCAGGACGCGAGCCAGCCCGGCCACCACGAGGTGCTGGTCAATCTGGGCGCGGACGCGCCGGCCGGCTTCGAGAGCTTCGAGAAGGTCGTCGAGATCGTCTCGACCGACGAGGCCGATCGGCTCGCCGCGCGGGTGCGCTGGAAGCACTACAAAGCGCGCGGCTACGCGATCCTCGAGCGTGGAGGCGCCGGGTGAGCGGCGGCCCTTCGGTGCCGCCGGACCGCGTGCCGACGCTGACCGAGGTCGTGGCCTGGCCCGAGCCGGGCGGCGCGCCCGCCGCGGCGCCGGCGTCCGGCGATGCCCCCGCAGCGGTCGAGCCGGGCGTCGGCGCAGCGTCGGGGCTGTCACCGCTCAACGAGGAGCAACTGACCCAGCGCGTGCTGATCGACCTGCAGCGCCAGATGGACCTGATGCTCGACTACCGCCTGCGCGAAGTGCTGACCCCGCTGCTGGCCCGTGCCGCCGACGGCATCGTGCGCGAGGCGCGCGGCGAGCTGGCATCGACCTTGCGTGATGTGGTCGAGCGCGCGGTGGCCCTGGAATTGGCGCGTCATCGCAGCCGCTGACCCGCGCGTTGTAGCTAGACCGCGAGGCCTCGCGGCGGCTTGGCTGCCGCGGGCCGGATGGGCGGCGAGCGCCCCGTGCATTCACTGTGGAGAATGCGATTTTTTTGGGGTATTGTGTCGCGCGTTGAGACATCAACCGTTTCCTTTGAACATTCCATCTGGAGGTTATGCATGCAAGTCAAACTGAACACGATCGTCGCCGCGGCTGTGGTGATGCTCGGTGCCAACGCGTACGCGCAGGACATGGTCGTCAAGATCGGCCACGTCGGCCCGACCAGCGGCGGTCAGGCGCACCTGGGCAAGGACAACGAGAACGGCGCCCGCATGGCGATCGACGAACTCAACGCCAAGGGCGTGACGATCGGCGGCAAGAAGGCCAAGTTCGAACTGATGGCCGAAGACGACGGCGCTGATCCGAAGCAAGGCACCGCGGTGGCGAACAAGCTGGTCGACGCCAAGGTCAACGGGGTGGTCGGCCACCTCAACTCGAGCACCTCGATTCCCGCCTCAAAGATCTACAGCGACGCGGGCATTCCGCAGATCACGCCGTCGTCGACCAACCCGAAGCTGACGCGCCAAGGCTTCAAGACCACGTTCCGCGTCGTCGCCGATGACGTTCACCTCGGTGGCACGCTGGGCAAGTATGCAGTCAAGGAGTTGAAGGGCAAGTCGGTCGCGGTGATTGACGACCGCACCGCCTATGGTCAAGGCGTCGCCGAGGAGGCGATCAAGGGGATCAAGGCGGCGGGCGGATCGATCGTCGATCAGCAGTACACGAACGACAAGACCACCGACTTCAGCGCCATCCTGACCGCGATCAAGTCCAAGAACCCGGATGTCGTGTTTTATGGCGGCATGGACGCGCAAGCCGGCCCGATGCTGCGCCAAATGCAGCAGCTCGGCATCAAGGCCAAATTCGTCGGTGGCGATGGCATCTGTACCGCCGAGCTGCCGAAGCTGGCGACGGGCGTGATCGCCGATGGTCAGGTGTATTGCGCCGAGGCTGGCGGCGTCGACGCGACGCAGCAGGCCGGGATGGACAAGTTCAAGGCCGACTACAAGAAGAAGTTCGGCATCGACGTGCAGCTCTACGCTCCGTACGTCTACGACGCGGTCAACGTGATGGTCGCCGCGATGGTCAAGGCCGGCTCTTCCGACCCGAAGGTGTACCTGCCGGTGATGGCGAAGACCGATGGCTACAAGGGCGTGACCGGCAATATCTCGTTCGACGAGAAGGGCGACATCAAGAACGGCGCGCTGACCATGCATACCTACGACAAGGCTGGCAAGATGGCATCGCTCGGCGTGGTTCGCTAACCGGACGCGTCGCGACAGCTCTGCGGGGCGCCTTCGGGCGCCCCTTTTCTTTGGTGCGGCCGCTTCGGCTACAGGCGGATGTCGGCGCCGGCCGCGGCGAGCAGCAGCAGGCTGCCGGCCGGCAGGGCCAGTTCGACTTCGCCCTGGCCGTGCCAGCTGCCGAGGCCGGTCGGATGCGTGGTGTCGAGAACGACGCTCCACACGCCCGCCGGCAGCGTGAACGTCGTGTCGTGGGCCTGCGCGTTGACCAGCAGCAGCAGCGGCGCCGCGGCGCGGCCGGGCTCGCCGATCAGGCAGCCGAGCACGCGGCTCGCGGGGTCGCTCCAGGCGTCGGCCGGCAGGGCTTCGCCATGGCGCGTGAACCAGGTCAGGTCGTGCAGGCCGAGCGGGTCGGTCAGGCCGCTGTACCAGCGGTTCGCGAACGGCCGCGCCGTGCGGCGCAGCGCGCTGACGCGTGCGGTGAACGCGATCAGGTCGGCGTCGGCCCGGGGCCAGTCGATCCAGGTGATCGCGCTGTCGTGGCAGTACGGGT
>Ga0307513_10008919_pt1 | contig 12750 bp, 21 predicted proteins | sample 15_EM_MG_FD_202174 | JGI IMG/M metagenome (GOLD analysis project Ga0307513, IMG submission 202174) | Populus trichocarpa ectomycorrhiza microbial communities from riparian zone in the Pacific Northwest, United States - 15_EM | ecosystem: Host-associated > Plants > Roots > Unclassified | place... | reverse complement strand
GTTAGTCCACTCGTACCTACAAAGTCGTGTAGAGTACGAAGTAGGTAACTATGCCCAGTAAGTGGATCGGGTGAATCCACAGAGGACAAGTTGGTAAAAGATGGAGTCCGAGGGAAGATGCCTATAGGTACGATCCCGAGAACAAGTCGTGTAATGCCGGAAGAACAGAATACGAGATGCAGTCGCATAACGGATTCTCGACGGAACCAACCAAAGGAGACTGGCCCTCTTCTGTCCAGCGAGTTAGACTACCCTCGACGAGCACGAGGGCAAGATAATTCGTAACCATTGTTGTCAACGGATAAACGGATGAGCTGACACCTGACGTGGTTTCCACACCATCAGGAATAATGAAAGCGCAGACCGATAAGTTGACCATGGGAGCAAAAGGTGTGGTAGAGAGTTTTCAGGGTCTACGAGTGTTCGCACTCAGGTGAAGTTCGCAGAGTTGCGGGCAAGGTACTTAGTTAGTATAGAGTTAGCATGTATACCGCGATTGCTCAGACGCGGAATATAAATATCGAAGCATCTTCGCTGCTATTAAGGACAACAAGCACGGAGAAGAGATCTTATCAATATAATACGTTATTCTACACTTTTATATCGTTACCAATACTTCGACAATCTATATCGAAGCAAGTTATTATATCTAGCCTACATTACTCGTGTCTTCTTAACGAGTTCTCTGATATAATTACGATTAAGGTCTTAGCTGTCGGAATACCTCACGCCGAAGCTACCACCTAACATCGACCGCATACTTTGAGAAGGTGTCGGAGCCGGGCTTCGCACTCCTTAACCCCCCAGGCGAATACACTCGGTTCGCTCTAGTGGGAACAGCACACCCTTCAGTTATAGCCCTGGCTTGCGCCAACCCCCTCCTCCTACCACGGGTCAAGGGCCGGGAAGGGTCGCTCCCTTCCACAGGATCTGACCATATACCGATCACGATTAATCAAGCACTCCCCACCCTGATCCCAGTGCCCCGGCGCCCCCAATGGTCCGACACGGACTGGGAAACCATGTCTCCCATCATCAAGGAGTTCCAAATCTCGACGCACGATAGTGCCCCTCCAGGCAGAACTTGGACGGGTGGCTAGGTGGCGCTCTCGACCGCCTCACCGCCCTTCTAAAAGAGCACAGACCAGTCTTCAGGCCCTCCCACCACTCCAAGCCTTGGTTGTCCCCCCACCTAAGCACCCTCTGCCATGAGTTTCACAAGACCTCTATGCTGGCCAGGAAACACGGCACCCCTGCCCTACGGGACGTGACTCACGTGTCCAAAGCGGGGTACTTCAACGCGATTAAGAGTGCAAAAAACAAACACTGGTCGTCCTTCCTTTTGGAGGCAACTCCGCAGAGCCTGTGGACAGCCAAATTCTTTACCTCAGGGCGCGCCCCTGCGCGGTTTCCCTCCCTCCCTGAGGCAGAAAACCCCGAACAAAGGAATAAAGTCCTCCTGGACCATTTCTTCTATCCAAGAGAAGCCTTCTGCCCCCCTCCGAGACTGAGGCCAAACAAAAAGGCACCCCCGCTAGCTGGGGAGGAAATATCGACCGCTTTGTCAAAATGCTCCCCCTCCTCAGCCCCAGGGCTGGACGGCATCCCATACTCCACCTGGAAGCAGGTGAACAGACTCAACCCCTCCATCCCCCTGTGGATATTCTCGCCACTGATCAGCCTGGGCTATCACTCAGCCTCCCGGAAGGGCGCGAACGCCGTGGTCCTTGACAAGCCCGGCAAGCCCTCATATTAGTCCCCCTCCTCTTTCAGGATTATCGTCCTCATCCAAACAATTTCACCGATCCTAGAGAGTGTCCTAGCGTCATGTCTCGTACTAGCAGCCCGGGCAAAGGGGCCGCTGGACCCCAACCAATGCGGCTCACTACCCCGGCTGCGCACTTACGATGCGTGCCTAACCCTTTTCAACCACGTAAAAACACTGCCGAGACCAAGACTCAAGGGCTCCCTGTTCTTGGACATCAAAGCAGGTTTTGACAATATCGGCAACAGCACTCTGGCCCACATCCTGAGGGAAGGCGGCATCCCGCCATACCTAGTCTCCCGGGTCTCCTCCTCCCCGGCTGAGTGGAGCTGTAACAAACACATTCCCTACAGTATTTCGTTTAAACGGGGAACGACTAATTGTAGTGGATATCGTGATCGTTGACTATCTTCATAGTCTTGTTGGAGGAGGTCTTATCGCTATAAGACCGGAAGGTACAAAGTCCAATCCCTAGAGGACTAGGTGCTCGCTTTTGAGCCGTAGAGGTTTGCGTAAGAAGTAGAGTAATAAGTTCATATATCTTGCACCACGGGAAGGTCACTGTCAAAGGGCTTGGCCCGTGCTCCAGTATCCAAGGGTTGTATTACTTAGATGGTTGCGTGAAGATCCTATCCCTTGGTCGTTTTCTTTTTTTTCTTTCTTTTTTGTAATCATGCGTTCGTTGTTTCTAAGGTACAAAAAGCCTCATGCAGCGCTAGCTATGGAGAGAACAAAACCTATAAATCAAAAACAAATAACAAAGGAAATTCACGGCACCAGTTAAGTATCCACTATCGCGAAGGTTTCTCCTCCGCTGGGCCTCTGGCTACGTAAAAAGGAAAAATACAAACTAACTAAGGTTTGACTCAAATAAGGAAAGTTCACATAACGACGCAGGTAAGAAAAGCCAACAGGCCTAAACCTCAGCTAACGAAAAAGCACAAAATGCTGGGGGGGGTACTGCTAGGGGTGAGAGGGGCAGCGGGGGCGAGGCAGGGGGAGTGTCTGGCGGAAACATCGAAGGGGGGAATCTGGTGGAGGTGACGCTGATGAAGGTGGAGAGCCTTTTGAGCAGTGGGAGGGAGGACCAAAGGGGAGCGTCCTGACCAAAACTCGAAACACCCTGGAGTAGGCGTGAGCGAGCGCACTGTCTGGAGGGGCATGTGAGGATGGCGTGTTCGAACGTCTCGGGCTCAAGACCACAGCGGAGGCAGGCGGTGTCAGCATCGGGGGACCTCCATGTCGGGTGGGCGGCCAGGTAGCTGTTTCCGGCTCTCATCTGGTGAATCCTTCCTGCAACCAACTTGCCCAAGCCCGTAAAGGGCCGCGGGTCCAGCGCGGGGAGGTGGTGGTAATACCCTGGTGTCGGGAGGAGGCCTGGCCATTCTGCAAGGAGGGCCTCCCTGACCCTTTTCTTCAGGGCGGAGTAGGTGTTGTCCATCAGGGACCGAGGAAGGGCAGAGGGGGCCGAAGAGACCAGGTGTGAATTGATCATGGGGATCCTAGACAGCCTGTGGGTAAAAGGGATGGTTTGGTGAGCCACCGCATCTATCGGCAGATGGTTCCTCAGGGGGGGGACGGGCCGCAGGATTTTCCAGTGGAGGGGCAGATAGACAGACGAGAGCCCCCTTGTCAGGGCCCTTAAGGAGTCATGTGCCCGGTGGGCAGAAAGAGAGGGAAAGGATGTGTGGAGGCGCACTGTTGCTGGGTTCAACTCCGGCAGAGGGCAAACAACCCGAAGGGCCGCTAGTCTTTGTCGTTGGGAGATCAGGAGGGCGACCGGGGGGAGGCACGATTCCACCGCAAGGATCCCCGTAGGGGTGGCTGAGAAGCAGTTCGTAGTCCATCTCTGGACTTTGTGCCAAAACGTGATTAGGCGCGCCATGGCACCAGCGCTGGGTGTGAAGAGGTCCGCCCCATATAGCAAGATGGGGGCAACCAAGGACGTTGTGAGTCTGTGGCATAGGTATGGGGCTAAGCCCGCCCCGGGGGGGCTAAGGCGTCTGATGAGGGCAAAGGCACCCTGGGCGAGGGCGAGTCGGCGCGAGAAGTGGGCTGAGGAGTCAAGAGCAGGAGTGAACCAGTACCCGAGCCACCTAAGTGAGTCGCGGGGTCGGAGCGGCTCTCCTTTGATCTGAATGGGGGAGAGGGGCCTTGGTGAGTCCCTCTGGCTGGGGGTCCTCCAGTGAATGAGTTCTGTCTTTGCAACTGAGAAGTAGACCCCTATGCGGAGGGCCTTAGCTTCTAGTTTCTCGAACAGTTTCTGGAGGCGGTGGATGTTGCCCCTGTATGAAGGTGAGGCGGCAGTGAGGGCAAAGTCATCGACCTATGAGATCATCAGACCTCGAGGGACTTTGAAGTGGAGGGGCGAAACATACAGGAGGAAAAGAAGAGGGGAGATTCGTGAGCCTTGTGGGGCTCCAACATTTACGGGTGCTGGGGTCCCTGGGGCCCCCTGAAAGACTAGGGTGCAGCTTCATTCTCCCAGGAAGGATGAGACCCAGGAGGCCAGGTAACGGGGAATCCCGCCTTCCCTCAGGATGCGGGTCAGAGTGGAGTTGTCGACGTTGTTGAACCCTCCTTTGATGTCGAAAAACAAGGATGAGCCCTTGAGGCGGGGTCTTTGAAGGGTTTTCACGTCGTTGAAAAGGGTTAGGACGGCATCGTAAGTGCTCAGTCCAGGCAGGGAGCCGCACTGGTTGGGGTTCAGCATGCCCTTCGATTGGGCTGCCAGGAGGAGGCGGGACACTATTATCATTTCAAGGATTTTGGAGACCGTGCGGATTAGGACAATTATCCTGAAGGAGGCGGGGGACTCGTAGGAGGGTTTCCCCAGCTTGTCGAGTACTATCCCATCTGACCCTTTCAGGGAGGCAGGGTGGTATCCCAGGCTGCCTAGCAGGGAGAGGTCCTGGAGGAGGAAGGACGGGTTTTCCTTGTTGACCAGCTTCCAGGTGGAGGAACGGATCCCGTCGGGATCCGGGGCAGACGTGGGTGAGCACTTGGAGAGAGCGGTTGCTATCTCTTGCTTCGTTAGTGGTGGCGCTTTCTTATCAGGCCGCAACCTGGGGGGGGGGAGAATGGCTCCTTCTGGGGGAAAAGGTGGTCCAACAGGACATGGTTCATCTGCTGCGGGGTTTCAGCCCCGGGGAGGGAGGGGAAGCGGGGAGGGGCTCGGCCATAGGCAAACTTCTTGGCGGTCTCCAGGGTCTGGGGGGGGGTGCTTAGCAGGAAAGAAGACCAGTCTTTGTTTTTGGCTGTCTTAATCGCCTTGAAGTACCCCGCTTTGGAAATGTGTGCCACGTCCCGCAAGGATGGGGTGCCGTGTTTCCTAGCCACTCTTGAGGCTTTGTGGCACTCACGACGGAGGGTTGTCAGGTGGGGTGTCCACCATGGTTTGGAATAGTGAGAAGGTCCTGAGACGGGAGTGTGTTCTTTGAGAAGGGCGGTAAGTCTGTCTAAAGACCCTGCCATCCAGTTGTCTAGGTCCGCCGGTGAAGGGCAAGCAGGGGCAGGGGGCACCTGAAAATTCTTGATGAGGGGGGACAATGTTTCCCAATCCGTGTCGGACCACCAACGCGCCTAGGGCTCAGGATCAGAGTGGGGGTGGCCAGGTTGATTGTTATTGGCACATGGTCGGAGCCTGTCGAGAGGAGGGAGACTTCCCACGATTTGAACAGTGGGAGGAGGAGGGGGTTTGCGAAAGCTAGGTCGATAACTGAGGGGCGAGCCTTACCTACCAAGGGGAACCTAGTGTATTCCCCGGCGGGTTAAGGAGAGCAAAGCCGGCCTCAGCTGCTTTCTCAAAGTAGGCGGTCGAGGATCCAATTTCCCCAGGCGAACAAGACCGCAGGGGGTCTGAGAGGGGGTTGTGTATATTGAGGTCCCCTACTACCAGGAGGGGGACGTCCAAGGCTGGAAACAGGGTATCGGGGGAGACGGTGTGGACTCTGTGGTCACGTGTGTTGGTTGAGTAGGCGTTAATCAGCCGGAGGAGTGAAAGTTGGTCCAGAAAAGGGGTTCCTGGGAGGAGACATCAAGGGCGAGGATGTCATCCACCCCTTTGAACCTTGGAAGCAGTGAAAATGAAGCAAGAAAAGACACGTGGACATAGGCCGCTACGCGCGGCTTCCTGACAGGGGGGAAAAAGGACTTAAAACCATTAAAAGAGGGAAGATGAGCCTTGTTGACAGGCGGATCTTGAAGGAGGACTAGTGAGGGGTAGGTTGTCTCTTCACGGAACGACTCAAAAAAAGAAAGAAAAACATCCCAGCTCCCAAGGCTGTTATGATGAACGATGGAAAGTAGTTGGGGAATCGGGGCCGGCCCTATCCCATCGGGGCGGGGGTGATTAATCATTACCAGGACGACCCTGACGGTCGGAAGGAGCGGGGGAACGGCTTTGGGCCTCCAGGGAGAGAGGACCACCAAAGCCTTGAATGGTGCCCAGACACGGGAGTCCAGCCGGGGGTGGTTGCCTGGGGGTTACGAGGTCCACCTCACTGGGACCCGCCCTGGCGGGGGGAGTAGAGGGTGCTGGGCCGCCATCGACCGCCATATCTATGGGGTCTTGACCAGGTGGGACTGTGGAGGCAGGTCTGGTGGGGCCAGTTGGGCTAGGTCGAGCCGGACATTCCTTGAATGTGGCAGTGTGGTCGTTACCGCAGTTGCAGCAATGGGGGGGCGAGGTCGGACCACAGGATGGGACTGGCTTATTGTTCCCGCACATGGGGCAGGTGGGATTCTGACATCTGTGAGACGCGCAAGTATGGTGAAGCGCACAAATGGGGCACGTCAGGTGGGTTGCGGGGCATCGTTGATGGGCGTGTCCGTATCTGCAACAGTTTCTACACTGGGAGGTTCGGTTGGCTGAGATGGCAAGTTCGACCTTGCGTTTCTGCGAGAGGATGAAGACCCGGGAAGTGAGGGCCGATACGTGCTAAGGGTCGACGGTGACAACCACCGAAGTGGCCTGCTTGGTGCCCCGAGAATCTGGGTCACGGTTAAGGTACCTGGCTGAGAGAACCGGGGTCGCTTTGTCGTTGAGGATTGCCTGCCTGATATATGGGAAGAGTTCCTCTTCATCTTGTGGGAGGAAGCGAAGTCGGAGGCCGTGAATGGCTAATTGTACAGCTGTGGGGGCAAGAACAATCGTACACCAGGGGTTTTCGCCGACCGGGAAAGATTGGTTTAGAGCCCTCGTGAGGGAGTCGAAGTATGGGGCGTAGGACGCGGCGGGGGTTGCCTTGTCGGTGACAGTGAGGGAGATGGCACCACATGGGTTAAAGGTGGCTGAGAAACCGAGTGGGAGGAGGCAGTTTGATTCGCGGACGACGCGGCCAGCTATGTCTGGGAAAGTTGCTGCAATAGATGGAGCGTCTGGGTGATGGGTGGGGGACTGGCAAGGGGGAAAGAATCGACGTTGGGCACCTGGGAGGGAGGGAGGCCCGTTTTTAACAGGAGGGGCGACCGCACTCACAAGTTGCTGGGGGGAGGGCTACTTGCCGACTTTCATCTTGTCCTTACCCCCTGAGCCTGAGCCAGAGGCTGCTTAAGCATAGGAGGGTGAGGGGTTGTTGTCAGGGTGAAGGTGGCCGGGGGTGAAAGAGGACACGTCATATGCACCCCTCCGGTATTCGCCGGCCTCGTAGCTGTGGGGGAACAGCCTAACGTACTTCTCGGGGTCGCCGAAAGCCTTGCCGAGCGTGGTGTCGTAGAATGGTATGAGGTGTTTAGGGTCCTCGGCCGCAGTCGGGGTTGGTGTGGTTGGTGCTCGGGCCCTTTCCTTGCCCTTCCTAGAGGCGCTGGGTTCTTGGGTGACGAAGGGGGTGTGGGTCATATGGGTGGGGGCCGGTGCATGGGGTAGGGCAGGGACAGGGGCTGACACACGATGTGACAGGTCTCGAATAGATGCCTGGAGGTCAGCCAGGGCTTGGGGGGGGCTTTGGTCATGAGTGGGGGGGAGGATGGCCAGCTGCGAGGAGAAGTCGTGGAGCTCCTCCCTAATGGCCTCATGTTTTGGGAGATGGTTGCAAGCTTCTGGGCGATCTCACTCAGCTCATGGGAAACGGTGACAAGCCCCTTAACAAGCTGGGACGGGAGAGCGACGGTGGTAGATTCAGCGGGGATTGTGTTGGCCAGCGTCTCGGCGCTGAAACCAGGGTGGTCTCGTGGGTTGAGGCGGAGGGCACTCCTGGCCTGGGCCAGTTGTTCCGCCATGAAGGCTAACGGGTAGTCGTTCAGGGGGGTACCTCATCTCGACGGCGCGGGGGAGTTGAGGGCTGACATCCAGCCAAAGGCAGGGTTGCCTGGGGGAATCTGGTGAGGCTCAGCTATAAGGGCGAACTAACGAGGAGAAGTGGGCGAGGGGTTTGTTCCGGACGCAAAGCGGGGTAAAGTTGAGCTTATATGTGAAATGTAGGGGGGGGGAAGGAGTTTGCGAGAAGCGTGCCTATCTCTTGGTCGTTTTTCCTGTTTTTCTTTTTTCTCTTTTTTTTTTGTAATCATGTGTTCATTGTTTTTAGGTACAAAAAGCCTCATGCAGCGCTAGCTATGGAGAAAACAAAACCTATAAATCAAAAACATAAACAAGGGAAAGTTACGGCACCAATAAATATCCACTAAAGAGCAGGTTTCTCCTGTGCCGGGTCATCGGCCACATTCAACAAGGAAAGCACAAACTAACAGATTAGTCGTCTGGAAAGGAAAGCCTACATAAGACAAAGGAGCGAAAACCCAGCGACCCTAAACTTCGGCCAACGAAAAAAGACGAAAAACCCGGGGGGGGCACCCTGGGGGTGGAGAGAGAGCACTGGGAGGAAGAGGGGGGGGTGCTGGGCGGGAACATTGTGGGGGGAAACCCCGTGGAGGTGACGCCTATGAAGGTGGCGAGTCTTTTTAGCAGCGGGAGGGATGACCAGAGTGGGGCCTCGGGACCGACATCGGTGACGCCGTGGAGGAGGCGCGGCCAGCTGTGTTGTCTCGAGGGGCAGGATAGGATGGCGTGCTCGAAGGTTTCAGGCTCCAAACCGCAGCGGGCGCAGGAGGTGTCGGTGTCGGGGGACATCATGGTTGGGTCAGCGGCCAGATAGCTTTTTCCGGCTCTCATCTGGTGGATTCTTCCGGCAACGAACTTGCCTAAGCCCATGAAGGGCCTCAGGGACAGAGCCGGAGGGTGCAGGTAGTACGCCGGGGTCTGGCAAAGGGAGGACCACTCCGCGAGGAGTGTCTCTCTTACCCTCTTCTTCAGGGCGGAATAAGTGTTGTCCATCAGGGACTGGCGCGGGAGGGAGGGAGTCGGGCAGACAAGGTGAGAGTTGATCATGGGCATGCTGGACAGCCCGAGGGTGAAGGGTATTGTCTGGTGAGCCACCGCGTCCACTGGCAGATGGGTCCTTATCGGGGGGACAGGGTGGGGTGTTGTCCAGTGTAGGGGGAGGTAGATGGACGACAGGCCTCTGGTTATTGCCCGCGAGGAGTCAGGCCCTCGGTGCGTCGAGAGTGAAGGGCAGGAGGGGTGAAGGGGGGCCGTTGCCGGGTTCACACTAGGAGGGGAGCAGACCACCCTGAGCGCCGCCACCCTTTCCCGGTGGGTGATCAGGGGTGAGACTGGTGGGAGGCATGACTCCACGGACAGTATCCCGGTGGGGGTGGCTGAGAAGCAGTTTGTGGTCCACGTCTGGACCTTGCGCCAGAATGTATCGAGGCGGGTTGTTGTGCCCACGCTAGGTGTGAACAGGTCCGTGCCGTAATGTAGGATGGGGGCGATCAGTGATGTCGCCAACCTGTGGCATCGATAGGGGGGGAGGCCTGCTCCGGGCGGACAGAGGCGACGAATGAGGGCGAACGCACCCTGGGCGTGGGATAAGCGACGCGAGAAATGTGCAGCGTGGTCAAGGGTCGGAGTGAACCAGTACCCGAGCCATCGAACGGAGTTGCTAGGGTGAAACACTTCCCCTTTAACTTGGATAGGTGCGACACACTTTGGCGAGTGACTCTGGCTGGGGGTTCTCCAGTGTATCAGTTCCGTTTTTGCGACAGAAAACGAGACGAGCAGGCGGGACGCCTTTCTTTCAAGCTTCTCAAAGAGCTCCTGGAGCCGGCGATTGTGGCCATGGTAGGAGAGGGAGGCTACAGTGAGGGCGAAGTCGTCCACATACGAGATCATCATGACCCGGGGGATCCTGAAATGCAGTGGCGCCATGTAGAGAAGATAAAGGAGCGGGGAGATCGGTGAGGCTTAGGGGGCTGCTTGGAACATTAGGGTGCCGCTTCGTTCCCCTAAGAAAGACAAAACCCAGGAGACCAAGTCGGGGGTATCCCGCCTTCCCTCAGGATCCAGGCCAAAGTGTTGTTGTACACGTTGTCCAACCCTGCTTTTATATCCAGAAACAGGGAGGTGACCTTGAGCCAGGGCCTGTGCAGGGTTTTAACGTCATTGGTGAAGGTGAGGCACGCATCGTAGGTAATGAGCCCAGGGAGCGAACCGCATTGGTTGGGGTGCAACAGCCCTCTGAGCTGGGGTGCCGCAACTAGGCGGGCTGCTATGATGCTCTCGAGGGTCTTTGAGACCGTTCGGATCAGGACGATTATCCTGAAGAAGGAGGGTGATTCGTAGGAGGGCTTCCCGCGCTTATCAAGTACCACGCCCTTCGAGCCTTTCAGCGATGCCGGGTGATACCCCAGGAGGACCAGTGGGGCAAGTATTTGGAGGAGGATTGACCGGTTGATCTTGTTGACCTGTTTGCAGGTAGAGTAGGGTATCCCGTCCAGGCCTGGGGCCGAGGTCGGGGAGCTCTTGGAGAGAGCCGCAGCTCTCTCGTCTGTCGTTAGGCGGGGTGCCGACTTGTGTGGCCTAAGCCTACGCCATGGGGAAAAGGGTTCTTTAGGGGGGAAGAAATAGACCAGGAGGACATTGTTCATTTGTAGTGGGGTCTCGGCCCCTGGGAGGGAGGGGAAGGGTGGCTGGCCACGCCCGTTGGCGAACCACTTAGCTGTCCCAAGGCTCTGGGGGGTAGCGGCCAGCAGAAAGGAGGACCAGTGTTTGTTCTTGGCGGCCTTGATTGCCTTGAAATACCCCGCCCTGGAGGTGCCGGCAATTTCCCGCATGTGTGAGGTGTCGTTCTTTCTGGCCGCTCTGGCGGCCTTGTGGTACTCACGACGGAGGATAGTCAGGTGGGGGGTCCACCAAGGTTTGGAGTGATGGGAAGGCCTGGATACTGGGGTGTGTTCCTTGAGGAGGGCTACGAGATGGTTAAGCGATTCTGACATCCACTCCTCCAGTTTTGGGGGGGTGGGGCATGACGGTGCGGCCCCGACCTTGAAACCCTTGATGATCGGGTCCAGGGTTTCCCAGTCGGTGTCGGCCCATCGCGGGCGTGCGGGTTTCTGGTTCAGGGAGGGTGAGGTGAGAGTGATCGTTATTGGTATGTGGTCGGAACCCGTTGAGGGGAGGGACGCCTCCCAACTTTTAATCAGTGGGAGGAGGGGGGGGTTTGCAAAGGCGAGATCTATAACCGAGGAGCGAGCTTTGCCAACTAGGGGTAACCTTGTGGACTCGCCTGGGGGATTGAGGAGGGCAAAGCCGGATTCTGCTGCTTTTTCGAAATAGGGAGTCGAGGACGAGATCTCTCGTGGTGAGAAATGCCGTAGAGGGTCAGAGAGGGGGTTGTGGATGTTGAGGTCCCCCACAACCAGGAAGGGGAACCCAAGAGCGGGGAAAAGAACTTCTGGTGGCACGGAGTGAATCCTGTGGTCAACAGTATTGGTGGAGTAGGCGTTAATAAGGCTAAAAGGGTGGAAGGCAGTGCCGAAGAGAGGCTTATTAGAGGAGACGTCGAGGGTGAGAACCTCGTCCACCACCGTAAACCTGGGGAGCACCGTGTAGTTGGAAAGAAAAGACATATGAATGTAGGCACCCACGCGTAGCTTCCTGACCGGGGGAAAAACAGACTTAAAGCAATTAAAGGAAGGAAGGTGAGCCTTATTGACAGGTGGATCCTGCAAAAGGACTATCGACGGATGGGTGGCCACTTCTTTGAACGACTCAAACAAGGAAAGAAAATCATTCCAGCTCCCAAGGCAGTTATGTTGAGTGATGGAAAGAACCGCAGGGGCAGGGGCTGGCCCTCGACCCAGGGGGATAGGCATGGGCTGATTATTCATTACCGGGGCGCACCCGAAGAGCGAAAGGGGCAGGAGAAGGGCTTGGCTGCTCCAGGGGCAGAGGACCACCGAAACCGTGAGTAGTACTTGGACGCATAGAGGGTCCAGCTGGGGCAGGTTGCCTGGGGGTCAAGAGGTCCACCTCAAGGGGACACTTCCCGGTCGGGAGAGTAGTGGGTGCTGGGCCGCCATCCACCGCCAAATCCATGGGGTCTTGACCTGTTGGGGCAGGGGCCGGAGAGCCGGTTCGGGAGGGGACAGGTGGGGGAGCTCGAGCCGGACATTCCCTGAATGTGGCAGTGTGGTCATCACCGCAGTTGCAGCAATGGGGGGGCGAGGTCGGACAAGAGGATGGGACTGGCTAATTGTTGCCGCCCCTAGGACAGGTTGGATTCTGATATGGGTGAGCCGCGCGAGTATGGTGAAGCGCACAAATGGGGCACGTGGGGTGGGTGGCGGGGCATCGTTGCTGGGCGTGTCCGGATCTCCAGCAGTTCTTACACTGGGAGGTTAAGGAGGAGGAGAAGGCAAGTTGGACCTGGCGTTCCTGTGAGAGGATGACGACCCCTGATGTGAGGGCCGAGACGTTCTGCAGGTCGACGGTGATAACCACCGAAGTGGCCTGCTTGGTCTCCCTAGAATCTCTGCTAGGGTTAAGGTACCTGGCGACCTATCTCTTGGGCTTTTTTTTTTCTTTTTTTGTAATCATGCGTTATTTGTTTTAGGTACAAAAAGCCTTATGCAGCGCTAGCTATGAAGAGAAAAAAACCTATAAGCCCAATAACAACCGCCCGCTTCACCTCATCATAGGAAAAATCAAA
>Ga0307513_10008918_pt1 | contig 12752 bp, 9 predicted proteins | sample 15_EM_MG_FD_202174 | JGI IMG/M metagenome (GOLD analysis project Ga0307513, IMG submission 202174) | Populus trichocarpa ectomycorrhiza microbial communities from riparian zone in the Pacific Northwest, United States - 15_EM | ecosystem: Host-associated > Plants > Roots > Unclassified | place... | reverse complement strand
CAGCCTGCCGATAGCTCCTGGAGATCCTGGGAGACCTGGCAGCGGCCGAGACCCCGCTGGAAGAGTCGAATTCGAACGCGTTGGCGGCCCTCGTGCGGGCCCTGGCCACGGCGTCCTCCTCGAAGCAGGCGGTGCGGACCGGTTCGGAAGCAAGCAGGCAGCCGGGCCGAACCCGTGACCCAGACCGAAGAGGCCGAGCGCAATGTCGTGCAGGCCATCACGCCGGCCGGCGAGGCGAGCCAGGCGGGCCTAGATCGGCGACGTGCTCAAGGTGGTCAACAGCCCGGAACCAGCCAATGAGAGCTCCCGGTTGTGCGGTAGGCGACAACGCGATGCCCGTTGCTTGGCGTGCGGTCACTACCGCCGCCGGGCATCGGTCTGCTTCGATTCGACCGGCGGAGTCGAGAAAGTCTCGCGTTTGGGAAAGAAACCTCGGAGGACACATGGAGCGCTCATTCCCCCGGATCAGCCGTCGGCGGGCTCTCACGGTCGCGGGTGGGGTGGCCGCGGGCGCGGCCATCGCCCAGGCCGCGGCACCGGCCTTCGGCGCGGCGGCAGCCTCGACCGCGGACGCGATCGTGGTGGGCGGCGGGCTCGCCGGTCTGGTCGCCACGTCGGAACTGGTCGCGGCCGGCCGCACGGTGCTCCTGCTCGACCAGGAGCCCGAGGCGAGCCTCGGTGGGCAGGCGTTCTGGTCGTTCGGCGGGTTGTTCTTCGTCGACTCCGATGAGCAGCGGCTGATGGGCATCAAGGACTCGTACGACCTGGCCTGGCAGGACTGGCTCGGCTCGGCCGGGTTCGACCGGGGCGTCGACGATCCGGCCGGGCAGGACTATTGGGCGTACAAATGGGCTCAGGCCTATGTCGCCTTCGCCGCCGGGGAGAAGCGGTCCTGGCTGTCCGGCCTTGGCGTGCAGTGGTTCCCGATCGTCGGCTGGGCCGAGCGGGGTGGCGGCCTGGCGGACGGGCACGGCAACTCGGTGCCCCGCTTCCACGTCACCTGGGGCACCGGGCCGGCCGTCATGGAGCCGTTCGAGAAGAAGGTGCGGGCCGGCGCCGCGGCCGGAAAGGTGATCTTCAAGTTCCGGCACCGGGTCGACGGGATCGTCCGCACCGGCGGGGCCGTCACCGGCGTACGCGGCTCGATCCTCGAACCGAGCACTGCCGCGCGGGGTACGCCAAGCTCGCGTACGGTAATCGGGGATTTTGAACTGAGCGCCCCGGTCGTGATCGTCACCTCGGGCGGCATCGGCGCCAACCACGACCTGATCCGGCAGAACTGGCCGGCCCGGCTCGGCACCGCGCCGAAGTTCATGGTGACCGGGGTCCCGGCGCATGTCGACGGCCGGATGCTGGCGATCACCGAGCAGCAGGCCGGCGGCCGGATCGTCAATCCCGACCGGATGTGGCACTACACCGAGGGCCTGCGCAACTACGCGCCGATCTGGCCCAACCACGGCATCCGGATCCTGCCCGGCCCGTCGTCGATGTGGTTCGACGCGACCGGCAAGCGGTTCAAGACCCCCGACATGCCCGGCTACGACACCCTGCACACGCTCGGCTCGATCACCGCGTCCGGCCACGACTACTCCTGGTTCGTCACCACCCAGAAGATCGTCGACAAGGAGTTCGCGCTCTCCGGCTCCGAGCAGAACCCGGACCTCACCAACAAGGACATCTGGCTGCTGCTCACCCGCATCTGGCAGACCCCGGAGCCGATCCAGCGGTTCGAGAAGTACGGCGTGGACTTCGTCGTCGCCTCGACCCTGCCCGAGCTGGTCACCGGGATGAACCGGCTGACCGGCGACAACCTGATCGACCTGACCGACCTGAAACGGCAGATCGACGCCCGGGACCGCGAGATCGACAACGTGTACAGCAAGGACGCCCAGGTGATGGGCATTCGCAACGCGCTGTCCTACATCGGCGACTCGCTCAGCCGAACCGCGTCGGCGCACAAGATCCTGGACTCGAGCGCCGGGCCACTGATCGCCGTGCGGCTCAACGTGCTGACCCGCAAGACGCTGGGCGGCCTGCAGACCGACCTGCAGGGCCGGGTGCTGGACGCGTCCGGAGCCCCGGTCCCCGGCCTGTACGCGGCCGGCGAGGTGTCCGGCTTCGGCGGCGGCGGAGTGCACGGTTACCGCTCATTGGAAGGCACCTTCCTCGGCGGCTGCCTGTTCTCCGGCCGCCAGGCGGGCCGGGCGGCCGCGGCGGCCACCGCCACCTGAGGCCGCCACGCCGACACCCCCGACACGCCGACACGACATGTGGTGTTGTGCTTTTCCCCGTACACCTAGATATGGTGTTGCCCGCAGCTGGTTCGGCCGTCCATCCTGGGCGGCCGAGGCAACAGGGAATCCGGTGTGAAACCGGGACTGCCCCGCAGCGGTGAGTGGGAACGACCGCCGTCATACAGCACTGAGCGCGAGCTTGGGAAGCGACGGCCAGTAGGCGACCGGCAACGGTCGGGCCCGCGAGTCCGAAGACCTGCCAGCGCGCCGCACGCGTCGTGTGCGGCGGTCCGAGGCCGCGTGGGACGGCCGACGCCATGACAGGTGTACGCGATGGCGTGCGCCGGCGTCCTCCTGCGCGCCCGACGGACCATTCGGAGCGGGCTCGCGAGGAGAGAGTTCATGACGGTCACCCAGGACCGGGCAGCGGTGCCGGAGCAACGCCGGCACCCGATGCAGGTACGCAAGCGCAACGGCGACACCGAGACCGTCGACGTCAACAAGATCGTCAAGGCGGTCGAGCGGTGGGTCGCCGATCTGGACGAGGTCGACCCGCTGCGGGTCGCGACCAAGACGATCAGCGGCCTGTACGACCGTGCCAGCACCGCCGAGCTGGACAGGCTGTCGATCCAGACGGCGGCCGAGCTGATCGGCGAGGAGCCGCAGTACTCGCGGCTGGCCGCCCGGCTGCTGGCGGCGTACGTCGACAAAGAGGTCCGCGGCCAGGGCATCGCGTCCTTCAGCCAGTCGATCGCGCACGGCCACGCGCAGGGGCTGATCGGCGACGAGACGGCCGCGTTCGTGGCCGGCAACAGCCGCAAACTGGATGACGCCGTCGACCTCGGCGGCGATCTGCGATTCGAGTACTTCGGCCTGCGTACGGTCGCCGACCGGTACCTGCTGCGGCACCCGCACACCCGCCTGGTGCTGGAGTCGCCGCAGTACTGGCTGCTGCGGGTGGCGTGCGGGCTGTCCACGAACCCGACCGAGGCGATCGCGTTCTACCGGCTGATGTCCAGCCTGGCGTATCTGCCGAGCTCGCCGACGCTGTTCAACTCGGGCACCCGGCACACCCAGATGTCGTCGTGCTTCCTGGTCGACTCGCCGCGCGACGAGCTGGACTCGATCTACGAGCGGTACCAGCAGGTGGCGCGGCTGTCGAAGTTCGCCGGCGGGATCGGCATCTCCTGGTCGCGGGTTCGCGGCCGGGGCGCGCTGATCCGGGGCACCAACGGGCGGTCCAACGGCATCGTGCCGTTCCTGCGTACGCTCGACTCCAGCGTCGCGGCGGTCAACCAGGGCGGCCGGCGTAAGGGCGCGGCCTGCGTCTATCTGGAGCCGTGGCATCCGGACATCGAGGAGTTCCTCGAGCTGCGGGACAACACCGGCGAGGACGCCCGCCGCACGCACAATTTGAACCTGGCCAACTGGATCCCGGACGAGTTCATGCGCCGGGTCGAGGCCGACGGGGACTGGTCGCTGGTCGACCCGAGCGACGCCCCGCAGCTGCCCGATCTGTGGGGCGAGCAGTTCGACGCCGCCTACCGGATCGCCGAGAAAAAGCCGGTCAAGACCGTCAAGGCCCGTGATCTGTACGGGCGGATGATGCGCACCCTCGCGCAGACCGGCAACGGCTGGATGACCTTCAAGGATCCGTCGAACCGGCTCAGCAACCAGACCGCCCGGCCCGGCAACACGATCCACCTGTCGAACCTGTGCACCGAGATCCTCGAGGTGTCCGGCGACGACGAGACCGCCGTGTGCAACCTGGGCTCGATCAATCTGGGCGCGCACCTGGCCGGCGACGGCGTCGACTGGGCGAAGCTGCGCGAGACGGTGCGCACCGCGGTCGTCTTCCTGGACCGGGTGATCGACATCAACTACTACCCCAGCGAGCAGGCTGCGGCGAGCAACCCGCGCTGGCGCCCGGTCGGCCTCGGGCTGATGGGCTTGCAGGACGCGTTCTTCGCGCTGCGGCTGCCGTTCGACTCCGCCGCGGCCACCCAACTGTCCACTTTGGTCGCCGAGGAGATCTACCTGACCGCACTGGAGTGCTCGGCCGAGCTGGCGGAGAAATTCGGCCCGCATCCCGCGTACGCCGAGACCCGCGCCGCCGCCGGCGACCTGCAGCCGGATCTCTGGGGTGTCACCCCGGCCCAGAGCGATAGGTGGACGGCCGTGCGGGCCCGGATCGCCGAGCACGGCCTGCGCAACTCGCTGCTGATCGCGATCGCGCCGACCGCCACGATCGCCTCCATCGCCGGCTGCTACGAGTGCATCGAGCCGCAGGTGTCCAACCTGTTCAAACGTGAGACGCTGTCCGGCGAGTTCCTGCAGATCAATACCTTTCTCGTACGCGAACTGAAGGCACGCGGACTCTGGACGTCGAGCGTGCGCGAGCAGATCAAGCGTGCCGACGGTTCCGTGCAGGGCATCGACGCCGTGCCGGCCGACGTCCGGGAGCTCTTCCGGACCGCCTGGGAGCTGCCGCAGAAGGCGCTCATCGACCTGGCCGCCGCCCGGGCGCCGTACATCGACCAGTCGCAGTCGCTGAACCTGTTCCTGAGCGCGCCGACCATCGGCAAACTCTCCTCGATGTACCTGTACGCCTGGAAAGCCGGGCTCAAGACCACGTACTACCTGCGCTCGCGGCCCGCGACGCGAATACAGCAGGCCACTGTTGGGCTGGCTCCCGCCGTGGCTGTCCCGACAATCCAAGACCAGGAAACCCTGGCCTGCTCGTTGGAAAACCCCGAGAGTTGCGAGGCCTGCCAGTGACCGCCGAACCCGCTCAGATGCTGCTCGATCCCGGCATGGATCTGACCCTGCGGCCGATGCGGTATCCGCACTTCTTCGACCGTTTCAAGGACGCCATCAAGAACACCTGGACGGTCGAGGAGGTGGACCTGCACTCCGACCTCGCCGACCTGGCCCAGCTCTCGGCCGCCGAGCGGCACCTGGTCGGCCGGCTGGTCGCCTTCTTCGCCACCGGCGACACCATCGTGGCCAACAACCTGGTGCTGAACCTGTACCAGCACGTCAACTCGCCCGAGGGCCGGCTCTACTTGTCCCGGCAGCTGTTCGAGGAGGCTGTGCACGTCCAGTTCTACCTGAACCTGCTCGACACGTACGTCAGCGACGAGCGGGAACGCTTCGAGGCGTTCGCCGCAGTGGAGAACATCCCGTCGATCGCCCGCAAGGCCGAGTTCTGCTTCCGCTGGATCGACTCGATCTTCCGGCTGCGGGAGCTGAAGACCCGCGACGACCGGCGGATGTTCCTGCTCAACCTGATCTGCTTCGCCGCCTGCATCGAGGGGCTGTTCTTCTACGGCGCCTTCGCCTACGTGTACTTCCTGCGCTCCCGCGGGCTGCTGCACGGGCTGGCGTCCGGCACCAACTGGGTGTTCCGCGACGAGTCGATGCACATGGCGTTCGCGTTCGACGTCGTCGACACGGTCCGGGCCGAGGAGCCGGACCTGTTCGACGAGCAGATGGTCCAGCAGGTCAAGGACATGCTCGCCGAGGCGGTGGAGTGCGAGGTGCAGTTCGCCGCGGACCTGCTCGAGCAGGGCGTCTCCGGGATGAGCCTGACCGACATGCGCGAATACCTGCAGCACGTCGCCGACCGGCGGCTTGCCCAGCTGGGCATCGAACCGCTCTACGGCAGCGCCAACCCGTTCACCTTCATGGAGCTGCAGGACGTCCAGGAGCTGTCGAACTTCTTCGAGCGCAAGGTGTCGGCGTACCAGGTCGGCGTCTCGGGCACGGTCAGCTTCGACGACGACTTCTGATCGCCCGGCCGGGTCGGATCGGCAAGCGCCGGTCCGACCCGCCTCCATTAACGGCTCAGCGCAGGAGCTTCGCGATGCCGAATTCGAAGCGTTCGGCGAAGGACTCCTCAGTCAGCATCGGGGCCACCCGCCGCAATGCGGGCCGCTCTCCCACATCGAGGGTGCGGGTGAAGCGGCCGCGCAGCGCTTGCTCCTCGCTTGTGAGCCCGAGGACGAAGTAGACCAGGCTCCAACAGGTCCAGGCGGCCTCCCGCTCCGGCAGGCCGCCCTCGAGCAGCGCCGCGACCAGCAGCTCGGCGAAGTCCAGTGTGGCCGGCTCGGCCGCATAGGTGCCGGCCACGACCGCGGCGCCGTCGCGATGGGCGAGCAGGGCGTGCCGGTAGCGCCGGGCAAGCTCGGCCGCCCGCTCCCGCCACTGCTCGGGCAGGCCGTCGAGCGGGGCCGCGCCGACGATCGCGTCGGCCATCAACTCCAGCAGCCGGGCCTTGCTCTTCGCGTGCCAGAGGACCGTGTTCATCCGTACGCCGAGCCGCTGCGCGATCGTGCGCATCGAGACGGCGGCCATCCCGTGCTCGTCCAGGATCTCGAGGGCGGCCCGCACCACATCGGCTTGACTCTTGGTCACTGACCTAGTCTACTCGTGGCGAGGTTGTTGGTCAGTGACCAAGGGAGACGTCATGCAGGACGTGGTCATCGTGGGCGCCGGGCCGACCGGGCTGTGGCTCGCCGGGGAGTTGCGGCTGGGCGGGGCCCGCGTCACGGTCGTCGAGGAGCGCTCGGAGCGGGATCCGAACTCGAAGGCGCTGACGATCCACCCGCGTACGGTCGAGATCCTTGACTGCCGCGGCGTCGCGGAGCCGTTCCTGGCCGAGGCGCTGCGGATCCCGAACGGACACTTCGGCGCCCTGCCGGACCGGATGGACTTCGCCGCGCTCGACACGCCGTTTCCGTTCACGCTGGCGCTGCTCCAGGCCCGTACCGAAGAACTGCTCGAAGCCCGCGCCGGTGCGCTGGGCGCGACCATCCGCCGGGGTGCCCGGGTCGTCGGCCTGGCCGGCGACGGCGTCGAGCTGGCGGACGGCGAGGTGATCGCGGCCCGCTACGTGGTCGGCTGCGACGGCGTCCGGAGCACGGTCCGCGCGGCCGCCGGCATCGACTTCCCGGGCACCGACGCCACCACCTGGGGCTGGCTCGGCGACGTCGTGCTCGACGCCCCGCCCGAGCGCGGTTTCGCGAACATCGCGGGTGCCCGCGGCGGCCTGATGATCGTGCCGCTGCCGGGCGGGATCCACCGGCTCGTCGGCGGGGACCCGAGCAGCGACCGGCCCGAGTGGCCGGGCGAGCTGACCTTCGCCGAGCTGCGGGCGACCGTGGCGCGGATCGCCGGCACGGACTTCGGCATGCGCGATCCGGTCTGGCTGTCCCGCTTCGGCAACGCGGCCCGGCAGGCGACGGCGTACCGCAAGGGCAACGTGCTGCTGGCCGGCGACGCCGCCCACATGCACTTCCCGACCGGCGGCGTCGGCATGAACGTCGGCATCCAGGACGCACACAACCTCGGCTGGAAGCTCGCCGCGGTCGTCACCGGGCGCGCGGACGAGACCCTGCTCGACACGTACCACGAGGAGAGACACCCGGTCGGGGCCGACCTGCTCGAGCACACCCGGGCGCAGACCGCCCTGATCACGGCGTACTCCCCGGAAGGGCAGGCACTGCGGGCGGTGCTGAGTGGACTGATCGCCACCGCGCCGGACCTGTCGCGGGAGCTCGCCGAGCGGCTGTCCGGGCTCAGCGTCGCGTACGCCACTGGTCGGCGCGTGCCCAACCTGAGCTTCCCGGACGGCAGCACGCTCTTCGAACGGCTGCGCACCGGGGAGCACGTGAAAACCGAGGCGGGGCTCGTCCGGCCGGACGGGCACCTCGCCTGAACCGGCGCGGGCTCGGCTTCCTCGGCGGGCTCGACCGACAGGTTGCACGCCATCGACGATCGGTTCTTGGGAGGCAAGATGTCTGATTTTTCCTCGATGGCCCCGAGGGGAAACCCGACGAACCTCTCGCATGTCGGCGGCCTAGATCTGGGCCGCGACCTGGTCAGCTGCGTAGAGAGTAAGCACTCTTGACAGTCGGATGGTTGATGCCAACCCTGTGCGCGATAATGACAGCATGGCGCAGCCACGGGTTTTGTACGAGGACGGCCGGCCGTACACCGTGCCGGACTCGCTGGAGGAGTTGACTGGGCCCACTGCCGGTGTGGTCGAGTTGCCGTTGCGCCTCGATTGGTCGGAACAGGGCCGTTACCACCTGTCCGACGAGCGGCAGCGCAACCTCATGTACGAACGGGTGATCCGTGAGTCGATGCGGGTTGAGGATCTGCGCACCTATCTTCACGGCCCTACGCTCCACCGAGCGTGGCGTCAGCTCTGGTTGCCACGCAAGGTGCGGATGCTGTGGGAGTCCCGGTTCCGGAGCCTGGCCGGCGTGGCCTGACCGATGGACCCGTTTCACCAGCGACTTGCCCGTGTGGCTCTGGGCTCCGCGGCTCAATACGGCTTCTGCCTGGCGGGCGGGTACGCGGTGCAGGCGCACGGCTTCGTCGAGCGCGCCTCGGTCCGGTCCTTCATCCCGCCGACGCCGCGGCGAACAAGCTGTGCGCCTTGACGGCCGGGCCGAGGTCCGTGACTACATCGACGTCCACGGCGTCCTCGACGATGGCCGGTATGCGGCTCACGACCTCCTGCAGTTGGCCGCTGACCACGATCCCGGATTCGAACCCTGCGATCTTCGCCGAAGCACTCCGGGCCGTCCGGCGATTCCCAGCCTCAGCGTTCGAGCCGTACAAGCTCACCCCGGTCCAAGTCGACAGTTTGATCGTCCGCCTGCTCGCATGGGCCGACGACATCGATCGCGCCGGTCGGTAGCGATCACCGCGATCGGTTCTTGGTTCGTTCCACGGTTGCCCGAGCGGAAGGCCGTCACGAGGTGGTCGCCGGGCGCCCTGATGGCTGGCGCCCGGCGACCACCCCGCCGGCTCAGATGCCTGCGGTGACCGGGGTCTTCGCCGGTGGCGACGCGGGCTCGGCTTCCTCGGCCGGCTCGACCGACAGGTGTGGCAGCCACCGGTCGATCCACCGCGGCAGCCACCAGTTGGCGCTGCCGAACAGGTGCATCAACGCCGGCACCAGCACCGTACGCAGGACGAACGCGTCGATGAACACCGCGCTGGCCAGGCCGATGCCGAACTCCGCGATGACCCGCTGCCCGCCGAACACGAACGCCATGAACACCATGATCATGATGGTCGCGGCGGCGGTGATGACCCGGCCGGTCGACGCCTGGCCGATCGTGATCGCCCGCCGGTTGTCCCGGGTGTGCACCCATTCCTCGTGCATCCGGCTGACCAGGAAGACCTGGTAGTCCATGGACAGCCCGAACAGGATCGCGAGCATGATCGCCGGCAGGAACGCCTCCACCGGCCCGGCTCGGCCCAGGCCCAGCGCCTCGCTGGCCCAGCCCCACTGGAAGACGGCGACCACGACGCCGAACGAGGCGCCGGCGGCCAGCAGGTTCATCACCGCCGCGGTGAGCGGCACGACCACGCTGCGGAACGCGATCAGCAGCAGGATGAAGCCCAGCCCCACGATCACCACGATGAACAGCGGGATCTTGCTGGTGAGCACGTCGGCGAAGTCGTCGAAGATGGCCGTCTGGCCGCCCACGTACACCTGCATGGTGGTCCCCTGCTCGGCGGCCGGGATCACCTGCGTGCGCAACCGCTCGATCAGCTTGCTGGTCGCCTCGTCCTGCGGTGCCGTGGTCGGGATGACCTGGACGATGCCGATCTGCGCGCCCGGCTGGGCGGGCAGCGCGACCGCGGTCGCCACCCCGGGGGTCTTGGCCACCGCCGCGGTCAAGCCGGCCAGGGCCTGCTGGTCGGCGGCCGTCCTGGTCTCGGCGACCAGTTGCAGCGGCCCGTTGAAGCCCGGCCCGAACCCGTCGCTGAGCAGGTCGTAGGCCTTGCGGGTGGTGCTCGCCGCCGGGTCGTTGCCCTGGTCCGAGGAGCCGAGCCGCAGCGAGAGGACCGGCGCGGAGAGCGCCAGCATCACGATCAGCGCGACCGCGGCGAGCGGCCGCGGGTGCCGTTCGACGAGGCCGGCCCAGCGCGCCCAGAAACCGCTCGCGTTGGCGTCCTGCGGGCCCTCGGCGGCCAGCCGGCGCCGCTCGCGGCGGCTGAGCACCCGGGTCTTCATCAGGCCCAGCAGCGCGGGCAGCAGGGTGATCGCCGCGACCACGTTGAACAGCACCATGAAGGCCGCCGAGACGCCGATCCCGTTGAGGAAACTGACGTTCAGGATGAACAGCCCGAGCATCGCCACGCAGACCGTCAGCCCGGCGAAGATGACCGCGCGGCCGGAGGTGTTCAGGGCCCGGACGGCCGCCTCCTCCGGATCCAGCCCGGCCTTGAGCCCGTTGCGATATCGGGTGACCACGAACAACGCGTAGTCGACCCCCACGCCGAGGCCGATCAGGGTGGCGAAGGTCGGCGCGATCGTCGCCATCGTGACGGCGTTGCTGAGCAGCCCGATCGCCAGCGTCGCGGCGACCAGCGAGACGATCGCCGTGATCATCGGCAGCACCATCGCCAGCAGCGAACCGAACGCGATCAGCAGGATCACCGCCGCCGCCACAATGCCGACCAGCTCGGCGATGTTCGTCGAGACCTGGTTGGCCTGCTGGATCGCGTTGCCGCCGAGCTCGACCCGCAGATCGTCGGTACGCGCGGACTGGGCGATGTCGATGATGTTCTTGATGTCCTCGGGCGGCACCTGCTGGCCGAAGCTGGACAAGTGCACCGTGGCATAGGCCGTCCGCGAGTCGGCGCTGATCTGCGCCGCCCCCTGCTGCGTGTACGGGCTGGTCACGCCGGACACCTGCGGCGCGCCCGCGACCCGGTCCAGCATCGCGGTGACCCGTTCCCGCACCGCCGGGTCGGTCACGGCGCCCTGGTCGACCCGCCACACGATGGTGTCCGACTCGCCCGCCTCGGCGGGGAACGACGACTGGAGCAGGCTCAGCGCCTTGGTGGACTCGGTCCCGGGTAGCGTGAAGTTGTCGTTGTATCCGGTGCCGACGGCCGCGTTGACGGCGCCGATGCCCGCCAGGCCGCCCAGCCAGAGCAGCAACACAATGAAGCGGTGGTTGAAGCACCACCGTGCCAGGGCCGCCATCGCACCTCCAGATTTAATTGAACGGTCGGTATCTGGTCCGGAGGGTATGGTGCGGCTCCTGTGAGCGGGCTGAGACTATGGCGAGCACCACAGTGCGAAAGAAGGGAGCAGGAGTGGCCCGTACCGTCGGCAGCGCCGCCGAGGACACCCGCGGGCGCATCCTCGACGCGGCGACCGAGTTGTTCAACGAGCGCGGCTACGCGGGCACCTCGATCCGCGACATCGCCGAGCGGACGGGCATGACCAAGGGCTCGCTGTACTACCACTTCGCCTCGAAGGACGAGCTGCTCTACGCGATCGTGGCCCCGCTGCTCGACGCGATCGCCACCTTCCTGACCACCGTGCGCGACGCCGGCACGGTCAGCGCCGAGCTGGTCCGGGAGTTCGTCGACATGCTGGACGCGCACGCGCCGCTGGTCCGTTCGCTGAGCACCGATCCCGCCGTCACCCGCGCCAAGCTTTCGGGGCGCGGGGTCACCGCCCAGTTCGCCGAGCTCGAACGCAGCCTCAGCGGCTCGATGGACGAGGCCGCGATGCTGCGCGGGCGCTGTGCGCTGGGCCTGATCCACGCCGGCATCCTCGGGCCGCCGCGATCGGAGCAGTGCGATCCGGCCAACGACGACCGCCCGCCGGCCCGCCGGCTCACCGAGGCGGAGAAGACGTTCGTCACCACCGCCGCCCTCGCGGTGCTCGCGGTGCCCGTCCCGCCGAACTGGACGCCCGGCTAACTGGCGAAGGTCTCGTTGCTGACCACCCGCAACAGCTCCAGCTGGCCGACGTTGGGCGTGCCCGGCGGCGCGGTGAACATCAGCAGCCGCTGGTCCTCGGCCGGGGTCAGCAGCGTCTCGGAATCGAGCTCGACCAGCCCGACCGTCGGATGCTGGACCTTGATCCGGGCCCGGCGCCGCACGGCCACCTCGTGCAGGTCCCACAGCGCCGCGAACTCTTCGCTGCCGGTGCGCAGCCGCTGGACCAGGGCGGTCGCCGTGGCATCGGCGCCCCGGCGGGCGACCGCGGCCCGCAGGTCGGCCACGTGCAGACGGCTGTAGTAGTCGTGCTCCTCGGCCGGATACGCCGAGCGCAGCCGCGGGTCGTTGAACCAGCGCCAGATGATGTTGTGGTCCTGATCGTGGTCGTGCTTGGACGCCGCGCAGGCGCTGCCGAACAGCGCCTCGGCCATCGCGTTCTGGGCCAGCAGGTCGCCCAGGTCGCTGAGGATCTGCGCCGGCACCAGAGTGAGCTGGTCGAGCAGGTAGAGCAGCCCGGGCCGGACGTGGCTGCCGGCGAGCCGGCCGGCCGGCGGCCGGTGCCCGGCGAGGACGTACAGATGATCGCGGCCGTCGTCGTCGAGGCGCAATGCGCGGGCCAGCGCACCGAGCAACTGGGTCGACGGCTGCGGGCTGCGGGCCTGTTCGAGGCGCATCAGGTAGTCGGCGGACATGCCGGCCAGCAGCGCCACCTCCTCGCGGCGCAGCCCCGGCGTACGCCGCCTCGGCCCGGCC
>Ga0307513_10008917_pt1 | contig 12753 bp, 17 predicted proteins | sample 15_EM_MG_FD_202174 | JGI IMG/M metagenome (GOLD analysis project Ga0307513, IMG submission 202174) | Populus trichocarpa ectomycorrhiza microbial communities from riparian zone in the Pacific Northwest, United States - 15_EM | ecosystem: Host-associated > Plants > Roots > Unclassified | place... | reverse complement strand
CGGTCTGGTAGACATATGGTCAGAGTGGATTGATATACGCCAGATATTAAAACGTACCAGCATCGTCTATACGAACTGCTAAATAATATGGGGAAGGTCTGGTTCAAGCGATAACGCAGAACCATGTTGGTGATCCCCCGCTACGGACTTCAAAGTCTGCAAGAATGTTGTCTTCCTCCAGACAGGCGAAAGATGTTGGTGTGGACGATAGATTTGATGGATGAGACGCTGTCTCTGTTGGCTGGGCTTTGGTCGACGAGGCGTCGGCGACGAGCAAAAAGTCAAGTGATTGGAATGAATCCATTGGTATTGTATGGGTGGCTGGTAAAAGTGGGGGTTGCTCAAGGGAGAGGGTATCGCCGCAAATAATAAATATTCGAAGGACGTCAAAGAGCTGGAGGGCTGCGAGGTTCAACGAAGTGGGCTGTTGGGGGAATTAGGATGGCTTAGCGACGAACAAAGATTTTATACACCAAAATACCAAGACAATGTCCGGATTCTCCATTCATCAGGATAAGGAAACACAGCCGGACCATTGTGAAAAAATTGTATCTGACCTGGTATCCAAATTTGAGGGACAATGGAATATTGAGCGGGCCATTGTTGTCCACCTGATGCCGAAGCAGCGGAACTTGAAATATTTGATGGCCCAAGCATGGTTCGGTCCACCCCCCGCATCGTTCCCGCACAGAGAATTGAGGAAAGAACATTCCATCGGAAAAGCTGCATTCTTGGAAAAAAATAGGTGGGATCGTCGTCTGACTCATGAGGGGACACGCGACAATTCGGGAGATGAATGGATATCGATGCCGCGTAGCTACCGTTATTTGAAACTCCGACTCATTGTTTGTCTTCTAACGACGTGGATTGAAGAGGGATTTGTACTCCTTGCCTTGGGAACTTGAGTTACTCCAATTCATGATCATTGTTTGAGCGAGCGTAAGTAGTAATGTACAAGAGCCAACGAGACATTCTAAGTAGGCAGAAATCGTCGAGGTAAATGTGTCGAATTTGTAAAGAGTAATTTATCAGGAGCCCAAAATGTAAGTATCGAGGTTGGTACGTCAAGGAGCGTGAGGAGTGAGTTAGTAAAGCATCAAGCTTCAACGGTCATCAGAACAGAGATTTGAAACGAATATCCACTTGATTATTGTGGTCCGTGCTGTGGTGGTTTGATCCCACGAGGCGAGTCATCGAATGAAGGATATGTGAGGGGCCGAGGTGGCGGGGAGGATGGTACTAGAATAAGAGCTCTTAGTCTGGGATTTGTCGGGGGCGGAGTTAGAGGTGAAGGGGGGGTAGGTGGTAACTCAGGCACAACTTCTGGGATGCGGAATGCCGGAGTGAAGGGGCCTACGGTTGTCGGTGTTCCATGGAGGGATAGGTCGGTATAGGAACCGATGGCCTTTCCTCCGCCGTATGGCGAAGGTTCGCAACGCGTGAGTTCGGAGTGCGCATCGGATTCGTAATGGTTGAGACTTGCTTGCTTCCTTGTCGAGGAAAAAGATGACTTCGAAGGGCTGTATGCTGGAAGTGTTGAGGCAGAGACCTCAGAATCCAACATGGATTTGGGATTTGAGATGGGAAGTCCTCGGATAAATTTGGTTTTCGATAGCTGTACGCCGGTTGATGGGCCTTTGGACGAATTCGGACTGGAATTTTGGCGAAGGACGTTGACGCGGAACCAGACAAAGCATTTCTGATATTCATCCAATGCGTCTTTACCAAAGGCGAAGAAGCCTACGAAAAGGAAGGTAGAAATAGGGACGAGCCACCAGAGAACGTAGAAAGCTCTCTTAACGAAGTCGGGTGTGAATGCATCAGGGAAGAGGTCGATACGAAGCCAATCGGAGTGAACGTCGGACCACGTCGTCCATGGGCGAATGGGAACAGAAAACACGGTAAACCACAGTGCGTAGGATGTCACGGTAACGGACCAGACCATCTGCAGTGCTGCCATTGTCATGAGGCGGAGGTATCGTGATGTTGTGAGAGCCGAATTTGAAGAGCTGAGGTGGGCCGCAAAGGTAACCCGGCGAATCATGAAGTGTCGTAAGGCGAGGCCGGAGTATACGATGGCGATTATCGACAATAATATGGGAGGAATCCACACAATGAATATCGCGGGAATGGAAAAGTAGGTCGTGGGACGGCAGCCATACCCTTCGATGATATCGAATCGATGACCTTGGACGATATAATCTGAAAAATGGAATTTAGAGGTGAATATATGAAAGAAAATCTGGGACTTACGTAGCGCCATGAAAACGATGGGTAACCCTATGCACATCCCAGCCTCGAAGAGTTGCCTCCGTCGTTTATCCGACACGGTGTGTTGGGCGAGACGAACGGATGCGACTTGTTCAACATGAATGCAAATACAAAGGCATGCAGCAGGAAGAGCGAAGTTGGCGCCAATGATCAGTTTGGTTGCTAGAGATGATGGTTAGCCATATCTCGAGACGAAGTAATAGCGCCCAATGACTCACTGATATCGCACCAGACAGGGACGACGATGTCAATATTGTCGGCCCACACTAAGGAGTCCACAGCGTATATAATGTTGGAAACAAAAAGCCAGCCGATGATAGATAAGGTTGCGACATTTCCAGCACGCCAATGCCAGGGAAGTGGCAGCAACAGAGACAAGGCTGAGATGATGGCGATGGGACCGAATTCAGGATGCATGGGGAATAGATGTAAGAAAATTCGGAGAATGGGTGAAAGATCTTGACTCGAGGTATTTGAGGCATCTTTCCTATAGGACAAAGGCGCAGAAGATAATGGTGTTGGTGAACAATGGTTCGAATTGCCCCTTTTGGGAAAGAATTAGAAATTTGTTTAAATCACGTGATAAATGAACCAATCACTGAATCAGTGATGGCCGTCAAGCCGCAGCTATTGTTCGCCACATTTTACTTCTTGAGAATCAATGCCCTCAGTTGGAATCACAGGTTTAGGCATTGTCGCCGCATTGTGGCTTATAGTAACCACACGACCTTACGGGGTTCCAAATAGAGATATTCAGAAGAAAATAGATTCCATTGTAGTTTCATTGAGGTAACTAGTTGCGCCGTAAAGGGAAGAGTAATGCATATACATGACATAATGGACTGGGAAATCAAGAAACAAAAAACGAGTGGTCATGGGGAAAGCGCGAAAATGATCCTAACGATACATTGCGATGGTTTGGGAAAGAATTGTGATGTAGAATGAATCCAAAGGCGTCGAAATTGGCACTGGGCCAATAAGTTAGTATGGCCATAGCACATACAGTAAGACTGGCGAAAGGAGGTGGAAAAGATAGGTTGTGATCATGATGTCGAAGGAGATCTGTAAAAATGTCAATATTGGAAACACAGATAAAATGAAACGGCGACGAACATGATCAGTTTAAGCGATAGTGCAGAAGCTACCGTAGTCGGGGGATATGCGATCAGAATCGTCTGGGATGCTACCATCCTCGTCATGGATGCTACCATCCATTGCGAATGTCGAGAGTGTGTCTAAAGACGACACTGGGGCGCAGGCCTCAGAGCAGGTAAGGAGGTGCTTGAAAGATGTGAAGATATCCATTGATGGGTGAGTTGAATGCGTGGGTTGGTAGGTGGTAAGAGTGGGCTTATGAGTCGCGCGGAAGGGGGTTTCGCAGAGGTACGACAAGAGGGCAGGAACGGAGTTAAAGTTGAGGACAAAGGGATAAGCAAGGTCAATTTATACAGTAGACGGCCCGGTCGACTCATTATCCATGAATTGGTCCATTGTTCTCGCAGGTGTCCTTTGGCCCGCATTTGGCCAACTATGGTTTATTGCAGCCTGCTTGAGCTTCGGCTTGGGCCAAGAACCATGTGCACAAGCAAACCGTGACGGTCGCTCGAGAGTCACAATATGTCACAACCTCTGATGGGGTATTCATACTCCGCCCATTGTCGCAACAAAGGCTACTCTGCTCACTGTAAAAAGGAGATTCAGAATGGCGGTCACAAGCCCCTACCCTTTCGTTATTCCTAACTCTTACGCCCCGAACGCTCAGAAATGGCCGACATGACCTACCCTCTATTCCCTATCTTTGCCTTCCTCGGTTTCCTACTCTCGTTAATCCCACTTCCATGGCACCTCCAAGCTTGGAACTCTGGCACTTGCTACTATATGCTATGGGTCGCCCTTGCTTGTCTCAATCAGTTTATTAACTCCGTTGTCTGGGCTGGCAATGCACTAAATCCCTCTCCATTCTGGTGCGAAATATGTAGGTCGTTCTGTATTCCCATCAGGCGCATGACACTGACACCATCCTAGCTATTCGTATCACCATGGGCGCTGCTGTCGGTCTTCCGGCCGCGTCCTTGTGTATCAATCGGCGCCTCTATCAAATTGCCAATGTCCATTCTGTAACTATAGGTCGCGCCGAGGTCAGTTTACAGCATCTCCCTTCCTCGGTCAGAAACCTTACCCTTTTCCACAGAAATCTCGGGCTATCCTCATTGACACCCTCATTTGCGTTCTTTTCCCTTTGATCTACGTCGCGCTGCGTACGTGCCCTTCAAATCCCTTGACTTGCTCCATCTGAACACCTATATTGCAGAGTATGTCGTTCAAGGTCATCGCTACAATATTTTTGAGGACGTCGGGTGCTATCCCGCGCTGTACAACACCCTTCTCACATATTTTATTTCGAATATGTGGCCTATCATCATTGGTCTAATCTCTGCTGTATATTGTGGTATGTTTTCCAATACTACCCTTAGTTTGTGTTGTCATTTCCTTTTCAGTGCTCTCCCTTCGTGCTTTTAGTCGCCGCCGTCTCGAATTCACTCAATTCATGAATTCTAACACATCGTCTCTTACCATGAGTCGTTACTTTCGACTCATGGCTCTCGCTACCACAGAAATCCTACTAACAATCCCTCTCGCCATCTTCACGATCTGGCTCAACGCAACCGCCTCTCCTCTAGGTCCCTGGCGAAGTTGGGAAGATACCCACTTTGATTACTTCCGCGTCGAACAAATCCCTGCACTCTTTTGGAGGAGCAACCGTCTCCTCGTCATCGCCATGGATTTTACGCGTTGGACTGCGCCTGTTTGCGCCCTCGTTTTCTTCGCATTCTTCGGCTTCGCTGACGAGGCCAAGAAAAATTATCGCAAAGCCTTTTCTTACATGGCAAAACTTTTTGGCCATCAACCTATGAAACCCTCCAACTTCATTGACGTTGCCTCGATTGGGTGTGTTCCTTTCTTCTGTCGGTGCGATTCTGTTGCTTACCAATATCGCAGTCGTTTCAAGAAACCTAAAGTTGCCCAAACGTCATCTACTTCATCTTCATCCCTTCCTACATACTCACCACCGTTTACTTCCTCCTATCCCATGAGCGATATCAAACGAACAGATTCAATCACTACACAAATTGAGTCCCTTCACTACTCCAAAGAGAAAATTCAAAATCTCGACTCCACTCTCGAGACGGATTCGACAACGGAAGAATTCACCCCTCAACGTGGTTATCTTCCGGAACTCCGACTTGAAGCCTTTGGGTGGAGTTCTCCATTACCTCAAGAATTGGATCGTCGACATTCTTCGTACCTCTAAGTTCTTCGCACCGTCTACTGTATCCATAATAAATTTTCTTTCCCGCGATAATACTGTCGGAATTATTTAATAAGAATTACAATCGATGAGCTATCACTGTCCAACCAAATCTTGACTCCATCCCCCATCGAAACAGGATAAACGTGACGTCTCACGTTACACGTACGGATTCCATGTATACCCGATTTCCTTTTTTGAATGACAATGCGAAGAATTGCGAAGAACAATGCGCGCTTAAATGCTACAATAGATTTAGGACAAGTCTACAAAACAATGGAAGTAAGTACTAGATAATGCCATCGGTTGGGAGTAATTGGCCATGCCTCTGTCTACCCATTTTTCCTCCGCTTGTCTTTTGTGGCTCTTCCTGCTTCACTGTATGTCCCACGTTCGCTTGCTCCGGTTTCTCACAAGTGCTCAAGGACAATTAGGTTTAATATTTAAGTCAGTGGAGGCTCTACCTATTGCACCTACACGCATTGATGCTCACATAGAGCAAGCTATGAACGAGGTAAGGTCCCCCGATCATTTTATATATGAAGATCGTTGATCTCGCCCATGACAGCAATATTCCTCTTGGAGCGCGAACACCTTTATGCGCTTAAATAATTTGCGCGTATCTGAGCTGACCGATTGTGTGTCCCTTCCTACATGTGTCTGATATCTCTTTTCATGACACTTCTTGCAGCATATTTGTCCCTGGCAGCACGAGCCACATTGGGCTCAGAAACGCACAATAGACAGCGCGAACTACGCGATATACCCAAAGTATTCGGGATAGAAGCTACTGCGACAGAGGAAGTTCCCTCTTGGAACATTCCCACTCGTAGAGTCGGTCGCTTTGCACTTGAAGTTGCCTTCATGATCGGTGTCCTGCGGGTAGGCAAATGGGCTGATGAACGGTTTCGGAAACGAAATTTCCGGGGCAGTACCATACGCTCTCCTGATAATACGGACAATTCATGCAACCTATAATAATAGACAAACCAAAATGTAATATGATTTGTAGAAGTATCCAAGCATGGCTTCCTTGTTTATGTACGGTTACTTCGTTGGTGGGCCGGCCCACTGAGATATACTCGTGAACGCGTTCGTAAACTGTTCGCGGACCGTACGGCGAACACAAGTTGTGATGGGCAGTTGCAACACATGAGGGTCATTCGGGTAATCTCCCGAAATACCTCCCCTGCAATTCATCTATACCATACGGCGGATATTTCCTGTCCATTTAGATGTATCAGCGGGCACTCTGCATCCTCCTTTATGGTATGAAGCAATGTTGATCGGCACAGTGTATACTTCGAGAAAAACATTAGAAGACACAAGGAGGCAAACTGTCTGCACCAATGGACCATCGGTATCTGTTTGTTAGTAGGATTTATGTACAGAGACGTGGATAGCTCCACCAAACTTTCCATTGGAAATGCAAAAAGAAAAAAAAAAAAAAAAGAAAAAACTGGGTCCATAGGAAAGGCCATCCTTGACACGACAGATAACATTGGAATGAAGGATGGAAAAGGATTACCTACAGTACACGGAGAGGGTTAGTTTTATACAGACGAGAACAAAGGCGGAAAGCACAAAGGCAAAAGGCGGGCAGTGGGATACTTAGTAGTAGCAATTAATCTGGCAAGCTTTCGCATGCCGTTTCCCTCGCGTTCGCCAAACGTTCGCGAACCAGAAGGCAAACGACTTTCTACGTCTTTGACGTTAGCCCTTCAAGCCTCAGTATATTTGGTTGGGGGGGATGTGAAAGAAATCGAAGAAAACAACAAGTTGAGGTTTCGTTTAGCGAGAATTTAAGGCGGGTTTATATCCGATAAAGAAAACTGGTTATTTATCGCGTACTACTACGTGTTGGGTTGTCACTCGATATCATCGTACTATTACGTGCTACAGAGGAGAAATGAGGAGAAATAATAATGATAGAGGTTGTGTGGGGAGAAAGGTAAGTTGTTGGTACAGTATCGAAAGATTTCCAAAAGGGTATCTCAGAAAGGGAAAAATATGAAGGAGTGACTCGACGAGGACTAATGAAACCAATTTATAAGTTAAGAGAACTCAAGAAGAAAGGTGGGGTACAGACCCTGAAGACGCACACCACGTGATGAGGAAAAATGCATTCATAATGCTCCGGGCAATAATACAACAATAGGTTCACCTAGAGCAATTTTTATCAGCAAGGGAGAGGGGGAGAATAAGGGGACACTTACGCGATGGTGCACCATGTTGGTGGGCGGTAGGCAGAGTCCTCGTCGAGGAGAACATCAGGTGTTGAGTCAATTTTGAACTCGATGCCAAATTTGGTTAAGAATGTTGAATCGACTGACGATTCTTCGGTCGAGAGCAAGGCGGTGAAGGAGTCCATTTAAGGTAGCGTTGGTGAGGTTGGTTGGATTGGCTAGGTTGCGCGAATAAATACAGCCGGGACAAGTGGTGTATCGCTGCGGGCTTGTGAGGGGAGGGAAGCAAGAACGAAATTGAGCTGAGGAGAACAAAGGAACTTGGAAGCATTTATAGGAATAAATCGAGCCCAGCGGGACTCAGAGTCCATTGTGCAGCCATTGTCCGGATTTTCGCATAAATTAATGGCCCACACTTCGGGTGGAAGTCCAAAATTGGAGAGCATGAACAATGGCGCGTGACGAGAGTCACCGCCATTGTGACCTGACACCCGCTTTCACTCCGAGTCCACTGTCCCATTGTCATCTAGAGAGAAGCAACAAGGTGAAATAAAGAAAGGATGGAGCCGCATTCTCTCCCACCACTTTCTCTCTGTCTCAACTATGAGGACCTCGCACGATCCAACCTACCCGCTCTTCCCGACCTTTGCGTTTCTTGGATTTGTCCTCAGTTTGATTCCTCTTCGCTGGCATATTCAAGCATGGAACTCGGGCACTTGTGTATACATGCTATGGATAGCGACAGCCTGTCTTATTTCATTCATTAACTCTCTGATTTGGGTTGGAAACATCAATAATCCTGCTCCCGTATGGTGTGATATCTGTGAGTTCTTCATTCATACAATGATCCCTCTGATGTTGACTAGCTAAAACCAGCCTCGAAACTCATCCTGGGCGTCAGTATAGGTATCCCAGCCGCGACTTTGTGCATCAGCCGACGCCTGTATTACCTCACCGCTGGGAACACTGTCTCTATTACGCGTGAAGATGTTCGTAACTCCTTGAATACCAAGCCAAAAGTCTGACTCTTTTCCTTTGCGTAGAAACGACGGATGGTCATTGTCGATCTATGCATCGCTGTTGGGATTCCCGTTATTATCATGATACTTCGTAAGCATTTCACCGCTCGCCATACATGTTAATTTTTTCAACTCGCCTTTTAGATTATGTTGTTCAAGGACATCGTTTCGACATCCTCGAGGATATAGGCTGCTACCCTGTGATTTATAACACCCTCCCGGCCTATTTTCTTTACTTCTTGTGGCCAGTGCTCCTCGGCGCCGTGTCTTTCGTCTTCTCTGGTGCGTCCCTTCTATGTCTCCATCTTAATTTAGAAAATCTGAATTCTTTTCCAGCTTTGACCCTCCGCTCCTTCTGGATCCGACGCGCCCAATTCAACCAACTAATAACTTCTAACTCCTCAATGAGCGTCAGTCGTTACCTACGCCTTATCCTTCTGACAATCATCGACATAATGTGTACCGTCCCCCTTGGAATTTACTCCATCTACATTGGCAACAAAGGCGTGGGTCTTGCGCCGTGGATCTCTTGGGAGGAAACCCACTATAACTTCTCACGAGTTGCTTTGGTGCCTTCTCTCATTTGGCGCAGTGACCCATCCTTCCAGACCTCTGTCGAGCTGACTAGATGGCTCCCCGTCCTTTGTGCTTTCCTCTTCTTTGCCTTGTTTGGATTTGCTGAGGAGGCGAAGAAGCACTACAAGTCCGCGTTCTGGGCCGTCCTGAAACCGTTTGGGGTCCACCCAAGACCCTCAGTTCCGATCTCATCAACGTCAAAAGGAAGCAACAACCATGTGTACGTTAATTGGTCTCCAATTTTCTCTCCCCAACTTCAATTCTAACGATTCCGTTATCTTTCAGGTGGGACAAACCCTCAAAAGATGGTAGTTTCCCTTCAAATTCGTCTGTCGGATCCCTCCCGCTATACACTCCAAAATCCAAAGCCTCACCTACATCCACCTCCTTCACCAGCCCTACAAGGAAGCATCACCGCTCGCAATCTTTCTCTACGTCCGCATCGACGCATGCGGACACCGAATACGAGCTTGGAACTTATAAATACGCCACTGCCAGCTCTGACGTTGAGAAATGTGCAGGCTTGTCCCCTGTTCCTTCCCATTCGGATGTAGCCACGCTCAATAACGACCATCCTATATACCATATCCGGCGCAAACTAGTCCACGTACCTGAAGACATTGAAACCAATGCTGACGATGATATGCAACTATCCCCCTCCTCAGTTAACTCTGGACGATTCGAGCTCCACCAACTTCCCTCTCCGTTCTCGGAATCTCCGCCTACCCTCATTCCCGTATCGCATCACCCCAAACCGAAGACGAGCAATTCATCGATGAGGACAATCACCTCACCAGATCGAGACCGGTTCTATATATCCCCGCCCCCACCCGGCGAGTCGGAGCGAGCCAGAACGCCCCCGTCGCCTGCTCCTTTCGTTTCTTCGGCGATACCTGTTACGGACGAGCACGTCCCAAGACGGAATGTGATTCAGGTCATGGTGCATACAATGGAGACGACAACGCCTTGCGATAGGATATAATTTGACAACTTGCCCATGCCCCAAAAATCACGATCTTTCCTGAAATACTCACCCGATATCTATGATGCAGACGTCCTCACCCACGCCCCTTCACTAAGCTAAACCACACTTCTTTTCGAACCCATCATCCACAATGACGCAATGTCTCCTCTTTGCCTACTCTACTAGACCCACCCAACTTGGCCGCAGAACATCACCCTGTATTCTTATTATTCTAACTCTTCCCGGTCCCTCCTGCTTTCGGGCTGTATTGTATTTACACTGCTTCCACGGCGATGACTCTGACGCTCCTTTATCGCAAAAATATTTTTCGAATATATCCCTACATACCCATCTGCAACGGGTTTGCTCATTGGTCTTAGTACTATACGAATTCGTCTCTCCTTACTATACTGGATACCAGTACCTCGTCATCGAGCTTCTATATTTGTTTGACCCACAATTCAAGCCTCTAAATCAACTCAGAAATGTGTAGCGACTCAAAAAACTTTGGTGATGGAGCGAAACAACCTCCAAGTCCTCCCTGCACGACCACCCACACCTCACGCCTTCGAATTTTATGAGGCTTCCAGATGAAGGCTTTAATGTCGCGCCTTGCCCTGCTACATATCACGCAACGAATCGAATGATTCCCAGAACTGTCCACATATAATTGCATCACATCGTCAACTCCTCCCTCAGAAGGGCATGCTAAGCGTCACCAAACGCCTCCTCAAGAACTTTCAATGTCACCCTAGGGCCCGTCGCTTGCCACCCTCAACCTCCATCGAGCTGTATAATATAAAACCCAACATTCCTCTCATTTATATTGTATCGATATTTCCACGTTCCCTGACAAGAAAAACTAATGAGGTTAGCTAGATCCCCTTTTGATGCAACACCAACAAATGGAATTTCTATCTTATACCCCCTTCAATATTCGATTTCTTCTCTTACGTTGTCCTGGATTACATACCCAAAGAATACTAGTCGCACGTACATGTAGTATCCGTTGACGAGCCGGAATTGGGGCCGTAGAATTAGATCTTCCAGCTCTCTGCAAACTGACTGTAGACGTTTAGAAAAATTCCGGATGTCGTCTTTGTTCGTATTAAGCAGCCACTTGAATAGGTAGGACAGCCCACTATGATGTCAAGTCGGTGAGTGGAGTGTTCGGGCACCACGAATCGTGCACGCCGAGTGCTATTGGATCAACTAGAACTACTCAATTGTACTGGGACCCGAACATAACGTCGGAGCGCTCATTGCCGGCAGGCACCATATCCAATTGTTTACTACAGCCGTTTGCATATGTTCGTGAAAACCGAACCAAAAAAAACGATCATGTGATCCACGTGCCGCAGCCAAACAAACAACAATAGGCCTGTGTCTTCGCCTCTTCTACCCTCCACTTCACCTGCAGGGCCGAAATTACTTAGACACCTTGAGGTAATTATACATTCTATGTTTTATTCATGGTGTACAATCCATTTGAAATGACCCATAGCCATCTCCTCGCTGCATAGGATCAAACACATTGTTATGCACTTGTTATGCACATTGAAGAACACGGATAAGCTCCCTGTTAGATTGCTTTGAGGTAGTAGGGTCTCCGTCTGTAGAGTAGAAGGTCGTCCCACCCGCCGAGTGAAAGGGTTTCTCACTTGACCAAACTCTCGATAATGGTTGTATATAAGCCGAAGGGAGCAATGAGCCAAATCCCTAATCTCCTCCATAGTCATGTCATCTTGAAAGTTGATAGTACCAATGAATGATACGCTCTTTGAGGTCATCTGAAATATGAACACACATTGTAGGTAGAGAGGGAAGCCAAGAAGGTGGTTATCAGTGGATATCTCTCTCTTATCTCATCTGTTTGGCTGCGGCACGTGGATCACATGATCGTTTTTTTTTTGGTTTGGTTTTCACGAACATATGCAAACGGCTGTACAATAGAGGCGCACATCACGGAAATTTCAAAACGTCTACGGTTTTGCAGTTATGTAGCTGGAATGTTTAATTTTTTAACTTTTCATGCGCGTGCGATCGGCATAATAATATAAAAACTTACACACAGAAATACACAACATCCCATTGGCACGCAACAAATGGCGGTAAGCGACCGCCGTCCATAGGAGACCTGCGCTTTTGTACACCGCGCCGTCATACGAGTAGAACGAACTCCAAGAGCGTTACTGGGTTATGTGCTCTAGAATTATAAATAACGTATTGTTGAAACGCACCAGAGTCGCATCGTGACCGGCTGTCCCCATTTATTGCTGTTTGCACAAAAGTTGGCCGCGTGCGAATTTGATCAAATTTGCATCTCGACTTGTTCACCCTATATCTCAACAACCAGCGCTTCATTCCCAATTATTTTAATATATTTGGAATGTACTTGTTGGGAGCTATCGCACAATGTAATTTATG
>Ga0307513_10008916_pt1 | contig 12754 bp, 19 predicted proteins | sample 15_EM_MG_FD_202174 | JGI IMG/M metagenome (GOLD analysis project Ga0307513, IMG submission 202174) | Populus trichocarpa ectomycorrhiza microbial communities from riparian zone in the Pacific Northwest, United States - 15_EM | ecosystem: Host-associated > Plants > Roots > Unclassified | place... | reverse complement strand
ACGGCAGAAGCGAAAAAGATTACGGGGTATAGGATTAAGCAGGGAATAGAAGTTTTGGAAAGGTTCTCTAGGGCTACAATTCTTTTCATATTTAGAGATCGAGGTGTGGCAAAAAAAAAAAAAAAAGGGTTGAAAGGGGCACAAAAAAAAGTGACGATGGTTCGACGAGTGGCTATAGATTTAGCTGGGGAAACATGAGTGAAGCAGGGGATCCATTCGACGCAGTCCTGGGGGTAGGAGGGAGGTAGTGATGAACCTGTTGGTGCTGTTGTAGCTGCTGCTGCTGCTGCTGAGGACGGGCGCGCAAGGGATGAGCCAATCTCAATTGAGGTTGCCAGCTTCCAAGGGAGACGTGATGGATGCTGACGAGCACGAGATCCTCGAACTTGATATCGTGGTTCCCATTGCCGATCCTCCAGCGAGGGTCGCTGGTGTCTTCATCCATCGGCAAGCTTTTGGCCTCCTGCATGAAACGTTGAACACACTTCGCAACATTTTTCGCTAGTTTTGCAAGGGTGATGGGCTGAGGAGGGCTGCGGAAATCTTTGGTGGGGATCTGCCTGCTCCACTGCCGATAGCCAGGCCACTCGAGGCGGATGGAGACGCTGGGTCCACGGCCTTCGAAGACAACTTGCTCGCGGTTGGCAAGGCGCTTAGTCCTGGAGTGCAATACATCCTTGAGAAGGATGCCATATTGTTCAGGGTGCTCGGTGACGAAATACAAAGGCGGCTCGAGCATGACTTCTTCCACATATCGCTTGCGGTCGCTAGTGGTATGAGGCTTGTACATTTGCTGCGGGAGGAATGGGCCGGCGTTGGCCATCGGAAGCTGAGCAGCATCACGGAACAGCTGTGACTGTTGGCGATGGGTGTACAACTGATGTTCGGACTGTGTGTGGGATGAGACTTTATTCTGGGTCTTGTAAACAGACCCACGTACATTCGTGTCCTCTGAACCTCCATGAGGATCTAATTGGAGCATGTTGTTAAGGTTGGGGGAGCCTGATCCTAGGAGATGACGGCCGGTACTTCCAGGCGATGATGGGGATGGAAGTCCAGGCGACGCAGGGTACAATGGAGACAATGCTTGATCCGATCCTATGGGAGAGATGTGGGAGTGGCTTGATGTTCTGGAGTGCACGGTGAATGAGCCCATGTTGGTGTTGGTGTTGACGTTGGTGTTGATGTTGGACACAGGTGGATAGGCACCAAGGATGTAGTTTGGAGATGAAAGATTGTCATTTGAACCATTGAATGATGAAAGACCACTCCAGTCAGAGTAAGTAGGAGATGGGCTCAGGTTGGGCTGTTGCATCTGAGGTTGAGGGGTGATCATCTGCAGCGAAGGCCACAAGTTGCTCGAGAAATCATCGTGAGGTGGGTGAGTCTCGAAGGTATATTCATCGACATTGGTAGCCTGTAACTAACAAGGTAAGCGCCTGGGCTTATATAAAGTGGAGGGAAGGACCCACAAATGAGTGGGCGTTGTGAGAATTAGACATTATACGAGGGACTTGTCGAGTACTTGGTTTTGGTCGGAAAGATTGTTGTTGACTCAACCAGTGGTCGACTGCGATCACACCAGAGGGCGAGGGGTGCGTTACACGTAGGCTGTCTGGTGGGGAACTTGAAGGTATTTGTCAATTAAGCGACGACCCGTTTATAAGATATAAGGGACTCACCGCTTTGAAGCCGTTGCCATGTTGGGAAAAGAGGGCGACGAGAAGAGAAGTGAAGGGGACATGTCTGAAAGGTGAGGAAAACCACAGCTTTGTCTGGATACTTATACAACGGTACTTGGGACGAATTTCCGAAGAGGATCCCATTTTGGAAAAAGATAAAATGAATAATCTATCTTTGTGGCCCGGTGCGCTGCACGCCGTTGAGGGCGGGCGGAAATTAGCCCAGCCTCTGTGTCGAGAAACGACAAATAGAAAAGGGGAGTTCGCATTGGGAGCCTGGCAGCAGTGTGTTGAGTTCGCATGTCAGTCCAAAAGCGGCAGGCACTACCGCCAAGGGATAAGTTTGGATGTAGGGGGCGCGGTGAGAGGGAGGTCGTGAGTCAAATGGATACTTGGATTTCGAAGTAGAGCACAGCTCTCGAGGAGGCTGCGCAAAGCTGATTTCCTAATTGGTACAAGACAAGGCAGTGCAATTGTGGGCGAGATTGAAGAATGAAGATAGCCGAGAGGCGCCTATGTAAATAGGACTGGTGACCTGGGAACGCAAGACAGCAGTACCACTGCAGGCAGCAGGAGGCTGTGCGGCGCCTGTTGATGATTCTTGATGATTCCGCATTTGGAACAGCGCTCACGTGTGACCAGAATTTCTTTGAATAGCCCTTCGCACTGCTTCAAGGGCAAATGTCAAGTCTCGCTGGTGCACTGGATTACGACCCAACGCATGCCACACGCGATGTCGAGATGACCTCCACCACGCCCAAATCAGAAGATGAAGATGATGAAGACGAGCAGATGTCCGACCTTTTTGGAAATGACAACGACGTCGTGGAACAGAGGTTTGTATAGCCATTCCCTGTCATCTCTACTCTGCCCAGTTTCTTATCACCTTATCGCAATTCCAGGGTACCAGCACCCGAATCCCCAACCGCATCCGGTCCGGATTCTGAGCGACTTCCGTCTCCCGAGCGAGAGAGACGACAGGCTTTGGAATATGAAGAAGAAGAGGTCCCGCCGGAGCTGGCTATTGAAGTCAAGGAAGCTGAAGTCACATTTCCGAACCTTCCTGTCCCAAAGTCGTCAGATGGTGATGTAAGTTTCCTCGACTTCTTTCGGGAACATGAAACGAGATCCTGAAGCATGAATAGAACTGGGTCATTAGAACCCCCAACTATGTCAAGGTGGATACGAAGCCTTTCCACCCTGAGACGTATCTGGGTCCAGAACATGAAGAAGATGAATTACTTCACGATGGCACTCGGGAAAGGTCAATGACGATCAAACTCAAGGTTGAGAACACTCTTCGTTGGCGCTGGACTAAAAATGCCCACGGACAGGATGTGGGTGCAAGAACACAACCAAACACATACTATAAGCGCTCACACATCATCTCGTTTCAGGTAAAAGAATCCAACAGCCGAGTCATTCGTTGGTCAGATGGCAGCTTAAGTCTTCGCCTTGGCAAAGAGCTCTTCGATATCGCCCAATCTATCGACACCTCCGCCACCGTACCTCGCCAAATTATCGGAGGACTTTCACAATCACAATCTCAGCAACTATCTCAGTCCCAAAATGCTGCACCCGCTCCTCCGCCTACACCGGGCAAGTCCCAAGGCCTTACCTACCTCGTCGCTCAACACAAGCGCTCGCAGGTCCTCCAATCAGAAGCTGTCATCACCGGCTACATGAGTCTTCGCCCAACGGGCATGCAGTCCGAGACCCATCGCATGCTTGTGCGCGCGGTGGAACAGAAGCACAAACAAGTCGCGAGATTGCGTATCGCTCCAGAACCTACCATCGACCCTGAACGGGAGAAGCTGGAATTGATGAAGCAAAGCGCGAAGAAATCAAAGAAAAAGGTGGACGATGGGGATGGCTTCGGTGGTGGGAGGAAAAGGCGCAACTACCGTCGCGCAGACCCCGAAGTCATGTGGAGCGATGACGAGGAACGAGGAGCGTACCCTGCAGGTTCGGAAGATGATGATGATGACTTGGGCATGGGAAATTCCCCCCGCAAGCCGAAGCGTAAATCTGGCCAGGAGAAACCCGAGGAAGATTATCAGGCAGATGACTTCGTTGTGCCCGACGATTCGGATGACGAAGGTGATGGCTCTGGACGTAGCCGGAAACGCGCCAGAGAAGCCAGCGAGGTGGAGGATGACCTCGAGAGGATGGAGGCTGATCTCGAGAAGCGGGCTGCATCAGAAAAAAAGAATCGCACACCAGAGAGTAAGACAGCCAAGAAAAAAGCTGTGGGAGGAGACGAGACAGAAGAAGACGGTGCTGGTGCGATGGATGTAGAGAGTGAGGAAGAGGAGGACGAAGAAGAGTTCAAGGTTCGACGCGTCACCAGCAAGCGAGCCCTTGCGTTCGATGATGACGATGAGTAGTCAATATTCCAATGATGAAAATGAGTTCTTGCTGTTCTTGCTGTAAATGTAGTTGCAAATGCTTTCTTGTGTGTATATAATAAATCATTACGATAGATAATAAATGCCCAATGCACACCAGTATTTATATATCCATATATCGAGATAATATAGGTGCTACTTTAATGTAGCCCCTACTTTAGTCTTTAGTGTCCCATCTTTACCCCATTCCTGAGAAGGCTTTACGCTATCCACGAATCCTTGGTTCTCCGGGTTGTTTTTCAATAAATTATGCAATGTAAATATAGCATGCTCGCGAAGATCTAGACCACAAGTCAGATGTTGCGACGAAACTAAAGAGTAACGAATGCGTACATGGATTTCTCTCATCAATGACACACATATTCATGACCACAGGAAGACCACCCGCCTCGCGAGTTCGGTCCTGCACAGCTTGCACACCGTGAGATAGAACACCCAACAACCGAATCAAGTCCCGTTTCACGTATGAGAAACCGGAAACGTCAGCTGGTGGTGATTTGGTTGAAGACAGTGGTGTCCCATCAGAATTAACGGGTTTCCCGAATTGGATCCGAGGCAGGAATATATCCAAGAGACTGAGGACGTCTGTGTACCCGCAAATAAATGTTACTTCAGGTTTAAAAGAGTAGTTGGATCCCCGCACCTATTAAACTCTCCACGATACCATGTCCATCGTGTTTTTTCTGAATGTAATAGCCCTTCATGTTCGTGAAATCCGTAAAGGTCGAGACCCCCTCCTCTAGCCGTATCTGCTGTTCCTCGGCCTCCAAACAGACCGTGATAATACACTGAGTAACTAATACAAGGGCCTCGCAGACCTTGGGTAGCATCACATCGAGTTCTTCGGGGATGGGAACGGGCCCGCTTGGGAAGGACGAAGAAGACCCCGCGCTCCGTGTCGAATCGGAGGAAGGCCGCTTCGTCTTGTAATCCGTATCTTCAGCACTTGATCCGCTGGAAGGAATCTCCCTTCTCTTCGGAGGTTGTACCATCCCCAAAGAACGGTACATGGCCCTTTGCGCATACTCTGAGAGCGTGAAGAAGCGTTTCGCTAGGAATGAGCCTAAAGACACGTGCGTGTTGAGAATGTCTGGGATTTGAATGCTGGGGGGGTCAAGTAGGGTTGATTGGAGGTAGGAGTCGACGAGCTTGAGGAGGGTTGTTTGATGAGGTGTTACAATTTCGTTGGATCTATGCCTCCTGGTCAGCAGGAGTTATACACGGCGGAAGGGCAATACTGACATTGTGAATTTCCGGTATAAATCAGGTATCATGCCGCCCTCAATTATTTGAGTGATTATCGCATATCTTAACGGATAATCAGCTCCATGCACACTGCAACTGGATGAGACAGATACCCAATATCAAACGCTTTGGCGCCCTCGCTGCCCTCTTCAGCCTCATGTAACTTGACCATATTATCCAACAGGCCGATGCATATCCGAACCCCTACTTTCGTCTTCACAAAAAGCTGGCTAAATGTATAATCAGCATGGATGAACGGTTTGATCACAAACCTAAGCACTAACGTTCGCTTACTGCTCCCATGAATACAGTTCAAAATGAAGATCAACGTGGTCAAGAGTGTCCGAGAATCTGGAGATCCCAATAGCCGACTATCTTGCACGAGCATGAGTCGTCTGCGCAGCTTAAAGGATGGAACAATACAGACATGAAGACTACCTGGTCTTCTGAGAGGTTCATGTATTTCTCCCACAAGTTGGCCACGAGAACGTCATTCGCTGTAACCGTGTTGGATAAAGCCTGGGTGAGCACACGAGCTGTTGCAACAGCTGTGGACAGAAAGTCGAATAAGGATCCCTCCAAGGAGAGTAAGAGAGAGAAAATCACATTCAGTGTCTTCCATGGCAGACCAGGATGTATAAAAGTGGAGCAAACGGCGTATGTCAGGCTCATTTTCACTAAAGGGGTGGTAATTTCAGGCTTGGCTCAGAGGGCATATGATCAAAGTGAAATTATGATACCCACAATGCGCGAGATTGATTTCCAGGGACTCCAGCGACCAAGTTCCTCGTAAATTTGGCAAGACTTGAGCACATCGCACGGAGAAAATTCCCCTGTCCATCCTCCTCCGAATTCTCATCTTCGTCGTCGGAGTCATCATTTTCCCAGAAGGAGAACTGTGTTCGAGTGAGGTCGCGCCATAATTTGCGGAGATCTAACCAGAGCTGGGCGTTTGTGCCTGCCTCTGCCCTGTTATCGCGATGAAAGCATGTTCTTATAAGAGGAAAAGTTTCGAAGTGTACCTGACGATTTCGCTATGAGCGAATGCCTGAGCCGCAAACTCGAGGGTGGCGATGAGTGATCTCAATTTGGCCTTGTCCTTGATATCGAAATTGCTGCAAGCCTTGCTGAACCTGGCAGCAACCACAGTTCCTTGGGGGTCTTCCATGATGGGCGGAAGATAATGGAAAGACGGAAAATGTGGAGTTTACATATAAGTGCATGCCTGAGTTAGTTTAGACGGTGATCACGACAGCTGCCAATCGAGCATCCGCGTTTCATCTTTTTCCACCATGAGCATCTCTACCCCCGACATCAACATCTCTCTCGAGCCCCACCTCGTTCAGTCTCTCGCAAAAATATTTCCCCTTTTACCTCAGGAGCTCGTAACTGAACTCGAAAAATATATCGCCGACCCTCCACCATCGCTCGTCCCATACAAAATCCTCCAGGCTGTTTCGCAGTGGACCCGTACGGAGCATGGGAAGAAGGTTCTCAAGTCAAATGACATAGATCCTTACTCATATATGATGGTATCTCTACTTGCTGGCACTACAACTTCGCCAGAACGCAAATTCGGAAGTTATATTCCACGCAAAGAGCCAGAAGAGATCGAAGCACACCGAATCAGAGAGAAAAGGGCCATCACCGTGTTACTAAACGCGCTTCTGAGCATCGGAGGCGTGGGTTTTGCAGCGTGGTGGGCAGCCGACAAGACTGGGTGGAAAGACGAATGGGTATGTCCCACTGCATTTCTAAAATTAATGGTATTCGCTAAACTAACCAATCACGCCAGCGTGTGTTGTTTGCTCTTTTTGCTGCCATTGTCGTGGCTGTAGCAGAGGCCGGTCTGTACTTGATCTGGCAATCACGCCAGTCGAAACCAGATGTCTCCAGGACGAAAAGGCGATCTGCACAACATAAGAAAGTGGACCCGTTGTCGGAGACCAACCCGGACCCGAGTGTCGCTATCACCGGTCCTAATACACTGAGGCAGAGGAGATGAGATCATCACCATGCCCTTCCAGTTATCGGTACACTTGCAGAACCTTCATCAACATTGATATGTACCACCCTGTCAACCCCCAGACCTCGATACGACCATCAATACCGGACCTAGTTTCGCTTTCTTCCTCTGATGTATTCCTCGTAATCGCTGCATCCTCTGCAAGGACCGACTGAACGAGATCGGTGACATCAATGACCCAATATGGTTCTTGTGCACGATATATGGATGTCCGAATTCTCGTTGGGAATGCAAAGAACTTGAGTGGGAGATGAATAGTTGTTGCTACCTCTACTGGGGACGCTTGGGAACGGAGGGTGTCCATATCAAGAGAGGGGAAGGGTTCATCAGGAAGGAGACTCTTTTCGTTGGCTGCATGGACGAAGCCCTTGTGAATAGGTCTTTCAGCTTCACTTGCACGGAGTGGAACAGACTGAGATAGATACTTACGACAAACGGCCAGACTCTCATATTACCACGAAGGTTCATCTCGGATGGTCCAATCTCACCCAGTACCTCAACTCGACGCGGGTTAATACCAAGCTCCTCGTGTGTTTCCCGAAGTGCGGCAGATACGAGAGACTCGTCGGTCTGATATTTTGGTTTCGTGTAAATGAGAAATATGAGTAATTGATCAGACTCACATCGTCAACGCGGCCACCAGGGAAACTGGTGATTGAGCGACTCCATTAGTCGTTGCGGTAATTAATGGGCGTAATGACGTACCTAAGTTCTCCGGAATGAGACCTTAGGCCCTTGGCTCTAACCTCAAGCAAAATCCCTGGCTCTCCTCCAACGTTGCAAAAGGGTATCAGGACCGCGGCGTGCCGACTTTTGAGAGAGGGGTCGTTAATCGCGTCCTTTGAGGCACTTGGGGTGCGACTTAGTACATTTTTGAGGGTCTGAAGTGTGCTCGGAGTAATCGGGTTGGTTAAGGATATCAAGGCGGACGACGCGAATGCACGATGGAGAGACATGAGGACAGCCGGCAATTGGTGAGGCAATCGGAGTCATTGCACAGCCACGCCTTTATGACATCGCTTCCGTTCCGCTTCAAAAAACCTCTTCCTTGCCATGAAGCGTGGCTATCACATTCGCATCGTGCTCAACCCAGAATCTCATCCCTCTTCGTCCCAGAAAGCATCCGGCTCCTTCATACCTGCTTCCTTGTTCCAGCCACTTCCGAGCCATTCAACTAAGGCTACAGTTCGGAGGAATACATTCTCTCGTCCGCAGGCACCGACAACGGACTACCGACAAGGTCCTATCAGTGTGGATTGGATGGATTTTGATTATATGGGATCTTTGGGAAAGGAAAAAGACCGCGGCAGAGGTAATGAGCTCTCCGTACATGTTTCACTTCCTTCAGTGACTGACTTGAATACTAGGACCTGCGGAAGCCACTTTTGTCCCTCATAGGCGCAAGAAATCCGGAACTACAAATCTCTCTGAGGGCACTGTACACGTTTTCCGTGATGGTTCCAGTAAACCCACTCCTGAAGAGCTCGAAGCCAAAGTCGCAGAGATGTCACTCACGACTCCCATTGACGATGCTGACGGGATCATGCTCGGCGTGTTGGCTGTTCCATCCTGGATGACCCCGTCCGATTTCCTGGCATTTGTAGCACCAGCTGTGGAAGGTATTGGCCACCTTCGGATTATCCGGTATGCCGATCTTGCCTTTAAACAAAATCTTGTCTTGCATGCTAAACCAGGCTTAATTTCCCAGCTCCTTTGCACCTAATCGCTCAATGGTAATAATCAAATTCCTGAACCCAGCAGATGCTGCAGAGTTCACAGAAGCCTACAACGGTAAACCATTCAATTCTATGGAGGTTGGTACTTTATTTGATTTTTCACCCCAAAATCATCCTAAATGATCAGTTGGAATAGCCAGAAATTTGCCATGTTGTGCATGTGCTGTCGGTTGTCATTGACGTGGAGGATAACCTTTCTCAAACGATTAACCGCCTCGGAAGCTCACAGACAAGCACGTATGAGCTCCCTACCTGTCCTGTGTGCCTGGAACGCATGGACTCAGCGGTGACGGGCCTCATCACCGTACCCTGCTCCCACACATTCCACTGCACCTGTTTGAGCAAATGGGGTGACAGTCGGTATGTCTCTTAAATTTTGTTCAAATATGATCTAACTCTTAACACGGCCATAGGTGTCCCGTCTGTCGCTATTCCCAAACACTCCTATCTTCCCACCCTGCCACATCAACCTCGACACGAACCATCCCATTCGCAGACCCTACAAGACAAAGTCGGTCTTCGTGCTCATCCTGTGCCTCGACCACAAACCTTTGGATATGCCTCATCTGCGGAAACGTCGGTTGCGGACGGTACGGTCAGGCGCACGCCCAAGCGCATTACCAAGCCACCACGCATCTATATGCCCTGGAACTCGAAACTCAGCGTGTCTGGGACTACGCAGGCGACGGATATGTGCACCGTTTGATCCAGAACAAAGCAGACGGAAAACTAGTCGAGCTTCCTAGTGCTGCGTCATCGATGGGTGCCGTTCCACGCGAAGGTGGTCTTGGACCTAGTCAAGCAGATGCCCTCAGCGCAGAAAAGATTGAGGCGATTGGAATTGAGTATTCATATTTATTGACGACGCAGCTAGATTCACAGCGTTCGTTTTATGAGGAGCAGACAACGGACCTGAGGACGCAGGTTGGTGAGCTCAAGTCTCTGGTTGAGAAGTTGAGCGAAGAGTTTGCGCGGGAGCAAGTGCGGAATAAGGAGCAGGAGGCGCGGATACGGCAGCAAGAAGAAGAGAAAGTGGCGCAAATGGCAAAGGAGAAAGCGAAAGTCGACCATCGCGCGGAGAAAGTCACTGAGCTTGCGAAGAGATTGGAGAAGGAGCTAAGGGAAGAACGTGCGGTATCCGAAGGTCTGATGAAAAATCTTGGCAAGTTGAAGGAGAAGGCCGAGCTAGCAGAAAAAGAAAAAGAAGACTTTTCGAACAAGGTGAGGGAGCTGGAAGATCAAGTCCGCGACGTTATGTTTTTCCTGGAGGCGAAAACGAAGATCGAGCAGGGCGGCGGGATCGAATCCGAGGCTGCAGGAGGCTCCATTACTGTACCGACACCTCCTCCAACGCTTCCCAAGCCCAATAGAAAAAAGAAAAAAGCGCGAAAAGGATGACACTGTTACCGCCTTGATCGAAGCTATTCACACATCTCAGATGCCTTCTGGTTCGCTGCATATAACTGTTGGATCTGGCTTGCCATTAGAGCGCTCTATCCCAGGGATTACAATACTGATGGCACTGCCACGGATGTCACCCAGCTTTGCGTTAGAAGTGCAGCCTAACACAAGCGTGCACTGTATATGACAGTGCGTCGTTGTCCATCTAAATTTCGTGCAGTGCGTTTATAAATTTACTACACGCATCTCAACCCATGTACCTTGCATGTACCGATCCGGGATATGAAAATGTCTTCATTCATTCTCGGTCAAGCCGATAAACAGCATGCCAAAAGTTCAGCGAACATCTTAGCAATGGGGAATATAGATGATATTTGATGCGTCCGTATTAATCAGGCTAAAGACGACGATAACCCATAAATAAGTAGTAGTGGCAGTGTACGTAGCAGTGCAACCGGTGCATATACCGTAATACGAAGCAGAGCGCCCAAAAGAGAAGATCGCTATCGGCGGTCCGCGGCGGTGCTAGTAAGTATACGAATCGAGACTTTCCCACGTACATAAATGAGCCAAGTGTGTACAGGTCGATAGATGTAGACAGATTCAAACGATTGAAGGAAAGTGCGGTACGCTTCTGCGATTGCAGTGGGCACAACATCCCATTCTCGATCTAGAGCTGCAGCACGGTCGAAAATACATATACCATCTAGGCAAAGTTGCTTATAGGTCTCCTTGAGGTCTCCAACTTGAATATTATCTCACGGCGAGTTAAGAAAAAGAATGTCCTTTGGATATCAGTCATCGGGGAGGCGGAGACCACGACCAGCTGTTACAGTGCTGAGCAGATGTATATAAGCAGATAAGAGGGGAGACCCACCACCCTCTGAGGAAGTAACCGAATGGTAGAAGCCTTTGATAGGCTTCCAGAGTGCAGCAAGGTAGTCGACCTCGAACATCAAACGCATCCACCTTTTGTGATTGTGTATCGCATGTCTCTCGTAGATGCCCAACCAATACAATCTAAATAATAGATTAATTACTCATAAATTGCCTTCATGAAGTGAAAGGACTTACGTTAGAAATGCGCAAACACCATACAGCCAGTCAAGTGTATTGGGTGAGGTCGAATATCCATGGTAGGACAACTTGGCCTTCCATACGCCAAGTCCTGCGGTCAGAAGAATGACCAAAATACGATAACCTGTCAATAGAAGGGGTTTGCGTTCCCCATGCATCGGACTTCTCCTACTGTAAGGTAGCGGACTGGGGTTTTCCATGATGTATCACAGGATGGCGAGACGTCGTGGGGGTTCTGGTGATCCTGGGGGGGGTTGGTGAGTGGGGAAAGTTTAGCGCTTAAGGTGTTCTTTAACTTGCCAGTTCATGGCTGTGGCGCCGGCCCGCCCGTGCCATCACCATTTTGACAGGCTTTGTTCTAAAAATGAACCTGTGCGGTGAGCACAGGTGTCGCCAAGGTGTCGCTCTGGAAATGTTTGTAATTATATTGTCTATGTTTTACACGACAGTGTCCAGTGTACTATATAGACAGTACATTAAGAGGGAATCGTGAAGTATCACGAGTACGAGGTAACCAAAATTAGAAGCGTACTAAGTGGGATGCCGTAGAGACGTCGTGTCGTATTATTCCTATCGTTGAGAGAGAAAGAGAGTCCAAAGGTGTCTGCGAAGAAGAAATAAATCAAAAGTCCAAGAAAGTAAGTTGGAAGTAACACTCCCAGGTGGCAGGCAGCCTGGGGATGGCAGGGGTTTGGATAGAAGGAATGAATCAAGAATCCAAGAACGTAAGTCGAAATTAAGACTTCCACGCAGCCTGAGGATGGCAGGGGTTTGGATTCAGAATACAGGAAGTTGTGGGCAATACAGATGTCATGTCCGACTTACGTGCGTGCAGCGGGTGCGCCCACACTTTGATACGGAGCTCTTCCAAGGCATTGGGCAACAGTCGCGAATTTATAACCCTTGGCGCGCAGCTGATTGATAGCACGAGGGAGCACATCGTAACTTGCCAAAAAAAAAGATTCAACTCTAGAAACGGAAAAAAAAGGGGCAAATAGCATTACGCCGTGGAAGCTGGAAGAATGGCTATTAGAAAATATAAGAAAAGTAGCATGAACTGGACTGTACCATGGGTTTCATGGTTGAGTGTCAGGACAGTGCTGGGATCGTGACGCCGGTTTGCGAGCTGAGTATACCTAGTCTTTCAAGTTTGGACCGCGACACTGATCCCACCAGAGT
>Ga0307513_10008914_pt1 | contig 12755 bp, 13 predicted proteins | sample 15_EM_MG_FD_202174 | JGI IMG/M metagenome (GOLD analysis project Ga0307513, IMG submission 202174) | Populus trichocarpa ectomycorrhiza microbial communities from riparian zone in the Pacific Northwest, United States - 15_EM | ecosystem: Host-associated > Plants > Roots > Unclassified | place... | reverse complement strand
CGGCCCGCGCTCATGAGTACTTACATATTCTTGTCCAACATAGCAACATAGCTCCCAAGAAAGCAGGCTGATCAATATTAGAATATCATGCGACGTGACAATTGTAAGTCCTGACCCGTATATCGAGCATGCACCGGTATATGTGTCAGAGGCTGGTTGAACGTGATGACGGTTGGGTACTTCAATCTCTTGAATCAGCGTAGTAGCAGCCATGGTATAAATGATTGACCAACAAGTTGCAGCCCCAGACAGCAGGCATAGACAGCGATCAGAACTACCAGGATTTGGGGGCTACCGCCAAATAATGCCCAACATCGAAGTGAGAGGATTGCTTTTGGTTCAGAGTAAGCCATTTTATAATAGCCTTCCAACCACAAACTATCAACATACCAGCAATGAAGAACTGCGAAATGATTGTTTCCAAAAGGGGGAGCCAGCTGTAAAGCCCACAGCTTCTGCAGATTCAGCATAGTTGAAGTGACAGGGCTACATTCCGGACGTACCGCTGCCAAGGGTCAATACCGGCTTACTTCGTTTCATGGAGTGGACATACAACACCTGTATCCATGACCATTGGCAAAACCACAAAGTTGACAAGGTTAAAGTACCGGTGCTATTTGGGGTTTCCGAGTTCAATTGCCAATATTCTGCTGATGCGTAAATATTACAGGCACTCACTCCAACCCATAAGGCCTTTGCGCCGGTCCATGTACTATCCTTCCATATTCGTCGTTTTTCATCGCCAAACGTTAAAAGGAAGTCATATACCAGGATCACGGTAGCCGCAGCGTTGAAGTATCTTGACAATGCTCTACAATAAACCGGTCAATCATCCTTCTGAAGAGTTTCGGGGTGACTCCTACGCCTCGTGAACTAGTTGGAACCAAGTATCCAAAGAAATGTCTGACAAGGGACCGGAAGCCATCGACCGAAGGTAAGAGCGGTGAGGGCCAGAGAGTACGGGCGCGATAGTGGTGGCTATAAAGCCAAAGAAATCATGCGATGCCCATAGAGCGTTTGTGAAGAGCAGTCTCACGCACAGGGTGACCACCAGTGCAACGCCCTGAAACTCTAATGCAGTCCCCCAGTGTTGACTCTCTCTAATTCATTTGTAAAAGATCGACATTTCGGGGAAAAGTCACAGGCACAGGTCCAGATGCCAACCTAACTTCTCCCACAGGATGTCATGGAGCAGCGCTGCCAGCTCTGGGCCATCAATTTCCTGCCAATGACTTGCTGGGAAACTTTGGACTGTGAACAATGGCGTCCTGTCAGGCCTGCCAGTCCTGACGAGGAATGGTAGCACTTTACGTGTGTGTGGCTGGAGCGGCGAGACTCGCCCTGAATATACGCACTGAGATGTATGAACATCAATGACTGCAGTATCATACCGGTGTTCTCAGCTTCGCAAATATGCCATGGAATTTCTCCTCTGACTCTTGATTGGGCTCTGGCAGCATTTTAATTCTTCTGTCAGTCGGAACGTAAACTTGTAGAATGGTAGGCTCGTTAGCTACGTACGGGAACGACGAGTAGGGAGCGAAGGCAAACGAACCGAATTAATACTCGTACGAGCGAGAGCCAAATCTGTGTAAATTAAAGTCGATTACGGGACGCAACCTGATGAACATCATTGTCATCGATAGAACATTTATACAGAGTTAAGTGGTCGGGGTTCCTAGAGCAGGACGCTGGACCAGTAATACCAGTCCACAAGGTTGATACCAGCGATCACACCGAAGGTAATCATGGACAGTCGGTCGATCGTTTAACTAGAACCTGACATTTGATTGCTGCAGAGACACATGATATCAGTGTGGTGAGCAGATAAGGATATAATAAGGCTGTGTGACTCTGATAGGCCGTCTTCGACACTCTTCTAACCAATATCGATGTCAAAACAGAAAGTAGAGCCTAAATGATATCAGAGGATTGAGTTAGTCTATCAATATGTGGTCCATTCTACTTCGGCATGTGTGCCAGTGTATTGAGCGACGACCCAATCAGCACAATACACTCAAACAACTTAACTATCACACGGTGAAGCGGTTGCGTAGGACACCTTTGCATAAAATGTCAAAGGTAGATCTTCCACTAGGCTTTTACAACTCACCGGTCGACCTCTGATTTTAGGTCTGTCTATCAGATGGCCTTTGTCAATGTCTCAAACCTTCACATAAATCAAAGTATAGATGGTATTATGAAGGCCATCAATTTCTATAACGGCCCGCAGGCCAGTTCATATAATAGACGGTAATATACTTGGATGTTCAAACTTCTGTGCTGGAACGGGTGAGATTGCTCCACCTCGTCCCTTCCTGTGAATATGTCGTTATTAAAGGGCAAAAACGAAGACAGACTATAGCTGTGGGTGAACCAGAGCATGAAGTAGTGTTTAATTGCTAACCGTGTCTGGCATTGTTTAATGGTCCAATAAGGAGGTGTGCACCAGATCGTTCCCCAACGTCCCGACAACGTTGGAGATCTTCTCTGGCCCGATAAACCAAGTATCGAGTGGTACAGGTGTCCGATATGCGTTTTCCCTGTCCACAAGAGACCCAAGCGCCATACAGTTGCTTTTAGTTCTGTCTTGCGCCCGAGGCTCGCCGCGCCTTAGATTGAGGAACATGTGCGAGATCATCACCACCGTTAGCACTTGCGACATCCTCTGAAAAATAAGTTGAGTAGCGCATTCAACGGTCACAAAGGTGACGACCATTGAGATGTTAAGTGCAAAGACTATGGCTGCGATAAATTGTTGCTTAGCTGCGACGTGATCGTCATTTGGTCTCTGCTTACCGAAGTAATAGATACCGGCTTGGAGCATTGTTTCCACAATGCAGACTCGATGTCCGGACATTCGCAACCTGATCGCACGGAACCCCGTCAAAGCCATCACCACTCCATCGAAGATAACGATCCCAATCCAGCCAGCTATTCTCCATGGGTGGCTGTAAATTGACACTTTATCATTTGAATTGTACTAATAATGACGAAATTTACTTACATCTGTTTATTATTCATTGCAACAGAGCTTCCTATGAAGCAATCTAGTGCCCCTTGAGACCCAGTCTTTGTCGATTGGCAACGCACCTACCTAGGTTATGATCACCCATTTCGGGTATTCCGGGTAATCGACCAAGAGGCAGGTTGAAGGTAGTGACAGCAGGGTACTATTTCGATCCATGTGTGTAAGCACTTGTGATGCATGCCCAGCTTAGACGACTGACGATTTGAAGCCCCAAGCAGCAGGTATATAGCCCGATCAGGACCCCTAGAACCATATGGCTCCCTCCGAAGAGTGCCCAACAACGTAAAGTAAGGATGGCTGTTCATATGGAGAAACGGGAGTCAATGGTCGCATTCAGTGGGCACGTTTTGACATTACCTGAGATGAAGAACTGTGAAACAATCGTTTCGAGGAGTGGGAACCAACTGTAGAGTTCACAGCTATGTTTCCATTCAGGAGGCTGGGGAGTGCTATAGTGCTATAGTGCTGGCCGCTCAGCGTACCTCTGCAGAAGAACCTCAAGTCAAGATCGCATGTTCTCTTTTGTGTTCTATTTAGAGTGGACATACTAGACCCGCATCCACGATCATTGGCATGACCAGAAAGTTGACGAGGTTGAGGTATCGGTGCTATGACAAGGACATGGGCTGAGTCGCAAGAAGGGGACAATGTATCGAAGGGTGCTGACTCCAATCCATAAGACCGTTGCACCACTCCACCTAGTGTTCTTCCATATTCTTTGGACTTCGTCGTCGAACGTCAAGAGATAGTCGTATACGAGAATGAGAGTAGCCGCGGCGTTGACGTGCCTCGTCAAGGTTCTATGATATATAGTTTCGTCAATATATCGCCCTAGGACGATTGGAGGCCCACTCACGCGCCAGAAACGATATCCACCAGGAGTTCAAGCCGATTGCCAGGTGGACGCCTAGGAGGGGGCTGTGCCATGGACGAAGAGCTGAGGAGGGAAGTTGAGGTCTGGGAGGGCCAGGGGTTAAACAGAGCCAAGACAATGGCCGTAGTAATAAAGAGTGATCCTTCAACGGGCGCCCCACCATCCGAGCAATCATATATGGCGACAACGTAATCATGGTTCCTGGTGTACGGTCTCTAAGCTGTTCCGCGCCCATAAATCAATGCAAAGCTGCATCCAAATGGTCGTAAGAACCAGCTTCCCTAGAGCCTGGAACCACCATTCTGGGTCCTGTTGTCGAAAACCGAACATTGCGTGGCAACGCAATCACCGCGCATGATTCCCACTCTCGAATATCATATATAGAGGGAGTGGATAACCCGAGCCTGTGCGCACGACGGGGTCGAGCCAATTGTGGTGAGTCGCGGTGGTTCTTTGGTTGGACAGGAGAATATCTACACACCGCGAGCTTTGTTTTGTTCTAAGAGGGGTCCACTTCCTTCACACTCTCGGTCCGAAGAAGACAGAGTATGAGGCGCACGTGCGGACAGTCAGGGTTAAATTCGAGCACCAGCAATCATTCAATCAGACCTGCAGGAGCGCTACTGAGTGGGCGCACACATACTTTTTGCGTTTAGACCTTGCATTGAGGACTGTAGAGAAGGACGTTCAGGCATACCCAAGAGCGGAGTGAGCGGTACATTGTCCCGGTAACCAAGATAGGTGAACTCCCTGCACACAAACCATCTCTGGCAAGCGGAAACACACGGCTGATGAAGGGAACACGGCTCTGCAACCTAACTGCAAGATCAGAGGCTTTGTGGCGCCCAACTTTTAAATGCCATGATAGCTGACATCTCTACAGCCGGATGCAATCGTGTTTGTCGCGTCCAACTTTCCCCGAGCAAACTTCTGAGGTAATATAATCATGTCACGACACCATAACCGATGATGGTTGGTGATTCTTGGCCAACGGCTGTAGTGATTTCTCGACTCGGTCTGACTGACGACCAAGGCGAGGTCGTGCACGTTTGGAGAAAGAAATTTACCTGATATTTTTGGGGGGCATACTCAATACTTCCATTGAATCTAGCACCAATTGTTTTTTGTTGTGGTGTTTCCCCGGAGAAACGCAATTAGTTTGTTTTGTGGGGTAATTTCCAGGGCAGAGGTTGATTCAAACGCCATCAGTCAGGCCTACCAGGAACACACTGAATGGACACACTCAGAATGTAGAATTTGTTAGTCCGAGAAGACTGCAGTAGTCCCCCACAATTCTACTTCTAGAAATCCCCTGCAAGTTAATCAAACGGGGTACCACTCAAAGCACTTGCAATATCAGTCTTGCTCCGATGACTCGAGTGGCATCTGGATTTTGCCAATAACACCGTGACGCAGGTGTCAAGTCAATCAATCACTCGTCATTCAGCGTGATGTGGTAACAACAGCCGTGAGACATAGGGGACGGGGGAGTGTGTTTCGTAGAGAGGAGTTTGAAGGGGATAAGGGGGACTACGGAGTAGATGTGATAGAAGAGCAGGTGTTACCATGGGACTGAATGATCGTGGAAGACTGGACTTGGGGACAGAGGAAAATCATCGGTCGATGAGGTATCAGGCAGAAGAAGGAAATGGCGGACGGCCGTCCATAGCGGGTACGTACGTACAAGTGGAGTAGACCAGCACGATGATATGGGGAAGGAAAAAAGAGAACGGATTTTGGGCAAGCCAGGTGCGGGCGGTGGCGCTGTGAATGTACGCGGGTTCCAGCCGGATGTGTGCGGAAGGTGTCAAGTCCGAGGCAGAGAGACGGGGAAAGACGGAAGAAACGAGAGTAGTGACCTCGTCTCCGAAACAACAAAGGCTGGAAACGTGGCCTTGCGTGTAATGTCATTTAGCATCCGTCCAAGTTGAAAAAGGTGCCCATGCCACGCGCGCGGGGGTCGATACCCTGCAGCCAGCCGTTGAACGTCTGGTGGAGGTAATCGAGGTTGTTTTGAGCGAAGCATCTGCCCTCGGACCGCGCACGGGTAGCGTCGCCATACGTCATGCCTTGGAACCAGCCGTTGTACTGGCCAAGGGCCTGGGGGAGGTTGCCACCAACGCTATCGAGAGTGTTTCTGAGGTAGCGTGCACCAGCGCCGATGTTGTAATAGGGGTCCCTGCAACCATCAGAGGCATAACCACCGGGGCATTTGTCGGGGGTGATCTGCATAAGACCCTGCTCGCCGTTAGCGCCGATAACGCCAGGGTTGCAGGAGGACTCTTGCATGGCAATGGCGGCGAGGAGAATGGCGGGGACGTTGTACTGGCCGGAGGCCTGGTAGAAGGCGTCGAGATGGGGACTGCACGCGCTGTAGGGGTTGCCGGGCCAGGAGAGGACGGTGCCGAGATCCTGGGCGATCACTTGGTCGACGGAGAAGTTAGGTGGGCGCCAACCACCGTCCTGGATGCCACAGTTGAGCCAACCGATGGAGCCATTGGGACCGCTCGTGGTGGTGGAGTCGGCTGAATTACGTGACGAGTGGGGAGGAAGAAGATGGAGGGAGCGATAAGTGGGCAGGGTCGGGATGCGGAAATTTTCGGAGAACTCACTGGTAGCGCCAATATCTCCGCAGTTGCTCGCCACATTGATGGTACCCGACTGGTGCTGGGCTGGCGGGTTGTACGTAGGAGGCGAGGTGGACGCGGGAGGGGGGTTGTTTGTCGTCGTTGGCTGGGGTTGCTCCTGAGCCGGGGGCGTCGTCTCGGTCGGGTAGGTGACTTGTGGGGAGGTGGCAGAAGAATGAGGAGCGCTGGCGTTTTGCGGGCGGGCGAGGCAGCGTTTCTTGCGGTTCAAAGCCCTAGCGATGCGGTGGTGACGAGCGGGAACGGCGGATGCAACGACGACATCGGCAACCAAGGCGGCGAGGGGGAGCAGAGCAAGGAGCTTCATGCTGGATGGTGTGGTTGTTGCTGGGCTGAGCGAGTGGTTAGGAAACGATTGTGCGGGCGAGCGAGCGGGCGATTGAACGGGCTCGGCGTCGGGTGCGGGGTGTCAGGCGTCGTCGGCGTCGTTGAGAGGAAGATCAAGTCGTCGCAGCTTGCGGAGGACCCGTGAACGAGGACGAGGACGAGGACGGACGACGGACAGGAAGAGAGGCAAGGTAGGAGGCCAAGTTTGAGGTGCCTTTGCCTTGCCGTGCGCTCACACTTGGACACGATCTCTCCGTTGCCACGCCCAAGAACATCCCCAAGGCCGAGCGAATGATGCCGTAACTCATTGCAATCTGCGAGCCCGTCTTCTTTTTTTCTTTTTCCCTGGCTGCGCGCTCGCCGTCGTCTCCGGCGCTGTCAACAAGCCGACCGACCATATGGCCCCTGCTCCTGCTGAGAACAACCCAAATGGGTGACAATCGAACAAGAACAAGCGAACATCCCTCCTGATCGGCTGGCTGTCTTGGAGACCATTGATGAGATGCTTCCACGCAGTACCGCTCCACTATTTCACCCCTGTCACCAGCACAAGACGCCAGTTTCGTGTTCGATCGACCTACTCGTGGCCATAAAAAGGGAGCCCGAGTACTCGAAACCACCCAACTCAGACTCCCTAAGCCCTACCTCCAGCAATATCGACCAGGTCGTCCGGAGTCTTCTCCCGCAACGGCACTGCCTAAGAGTGTCCCTGCGCGAGTCCGGCGCCTCTCTCTGGCTTCTCAACCATTACTTACTGCGCAGCGTTTGTTTGCTGCTGACGTGCGAGTTTGCTACGACGTACGAGGGGGGGCAGGGGTGTCGTTCTAGACCTGGTGACCTCGTCAAACCACAAACTCGGCGGTTGAAATGATGTCAAAATGTCCCTAGCTGGTACCGCAAATAACGCAGTCACAGTATCAGAGGCACTGGTACGTATGTAGCGGGCCATTCCCTACCTCAGGTGTTCGGCGTGACGAGTCCTACCGAACAGACTCTCAGCTACTATTTATACGCTCGCCGTCGACTCAACCATTGTACGGTACTGGTGTGATGGCGAGAAAGGGTATAATCACCTCCAACCTTGGCACTCTCCTTCTATTTGCTGAATTGTACCCTGAGTGCGATACCCATCGTGGTTTGGATACTGTGCAAATGGCCCGTTACACCCTCAACACGGCCTCCAGTCCTCTTGCCAGAGAATGGCGTGGAGGCTGAATCTCCGAGCTGATCCGAACCAGAACTCATCGCTTGTCGAAGTGCGCAGCTCTTATCAAAGACCATAATATCCATCTTACCTCAATCCATTTGGACTATCGCTATGGGCCACAGCAAGCGAACGGATGTGCCTGACGTCCCGTTTAGCGATCCAAGCTCACGTGTTCCTATAAGGAACCCTAACGTCAAACGACCAACCTTGAGCTCTGCACTCCCTCGCCTTTGCTCTTGATGACTAGCTTTTACACCCGCTCCATCGCAGCTATCTCAGCTACGGCAAAATTTCTTGTTGCACTCTAAACGTTATTGTATCATATCTCTGTAGATTGCGTGTTCTACACTCACAGTTGCATATCAAAGCCATAGTCCTCTAACTCAGTGTGTCGATTGAAAGTGTGAGAGCCGGTAGTTATTGAACCCGGGTTCTGGATTGAGCGGGTGGTTGATGGTAGGTTTCCACGTGCAGGGAAGCTCCCTTGGCAGGGCAGTGATCCGGATAATTCCCGTTCTTCTATTCTGGTGTCCAACCCGTCTCCTGACCTTTCTCGACGTTCTCGACCGTTTCCCTCAATTCATTCGGACCTGAGCAATGTCCGGTTTTGGTTTGTTCGTTGCGCTGCCAAGAATGCACCACCACACACCATTAGCTCATCCACATCCGGGGTAAAGGGCTCCTCAATCCTATGTATTCTGTCATGCCAACTACAGTCACCTTTCCCGACCTGTATCTCCAATAAACCTTCATGTCGTCTTGGTTCGTCTCATGCACCAAGCAAGGTTTTCAGTGCCTTATGATGAATGGTGCCACGATCCGCTGATGCACATTCACCTGTTGAATTTTGTCAGCCGAAGGCTCAGGAACCAGGTGGACCACTGCGATAGCAAACTCTTCTCCCTAAACGAGAAAGAGCAAGTTATTGTAAGACGATCTGGTTAAATACGATTCTACTGCAAATTAGGTAGGCTATGGGCTGGATGACACTCGAAAATTGGGTAAATTATAGCACCGTGGATCAGCACCACAAATCCACTATAACACGAACGAGTATGAACCAGTTTGATCTCCGCTATGCTACACAACCCCGATCTCTGTTGGAATTTGGGATTTCACTCAATGCTCTGGTTGTCAGGGGCGGTGATTGTTTGGGACACGAGTTTCGCATGGTCACATCTCGAGTATATAAGAGCTCGTATTTTCGTTATTGTATCGCTACGTGTTTGTTAGTGAGCCCCAACCAATACGATTGTTTTCACCACCTAATGGAGATCCTACGACCTACGGAAATTCTAACAGTTTTAACCCTCCACTTTATTCTGTCTTGTCTCTACGCACTTTCTTTCTCTTTGCAGAAGCATAGTTTTGTGCTATGTTGGGTGCAACGACGATATAGACGATGGCGATTATGACCTCCGGATTAGTACCTCTGGATTAGTGAGCCGTTAGTAAGCTTCAGGGCCATGTCACAGATATTCGATCTCCGCTGGAATTGACTCTCCGACATTTTGTCATTCGCTGGCGCTAAATTTCGGTATCCCTTATTAAGCGATCGACCAATCCTAACAAATTGAATTTGAAATTTGAATTCTCTTAGATAACACCGCTATGAAACCCAATTTAAGAGACAAATTTGTGTTGGAATTTCCGCCCGGTCGTCAACTCGGACGAAATTAATCGCGTTTGTTGGGAACACGAAGGGATTATATACCCGACATGACCACGTGATGACACGGTTTCCTGAACAATCAGCGCCCCCTGACAACCAGTGTACTGAGCGCTCGCATATGAAATCCCAAATTCCGACAGTTTGAAATGAGCAACTGACATGCACCTAGATGCGGGCAATAATCCTAATGGTACCTCCACATACCGAAAACGCATATAATGGCTGCTCAGTAGTCGAAACCGTGTAAAGCCCCAGGCTCTTCACAGGAGTTGGTCCCATTCCCTTTTGCTGAACCTACTGTCTGTATTGACCCATAAATTAGATGGAGAACCCTACAACCAATACCACCACTCCTAGCAATCCTCCGTATTTGTGGATTGGACAACCCAAGCAGCGGACTACGTTTGGAATCCTCTCCGTGTGCTTCACCACCACAATTATATGCGTGTGGAGTACTCTACACCTCAACATACCCTCCAGCCGTCACAGTCCCAGCCGTCGCTTTTTCCTCCAGTTTTGTCGGATGGTCGTCGCTCTCTTCGCACCAGAGGTCCTCCTCTACCTGTTCGCATCTACGACTATATCCGAGCGAAGTTGAATTGCGTCTACAACTATATCCGAGCGAAGTTGAAAGATGTGAGTGTCCCATACCAAGCCTCGGTGATCTAGTGGTGGCTCATTGGACTGAGCAGGAGCACTATGACCCCATAGAGCGGACATCCCAACCACACTTCAGCCTTGCCCATGCATTCTTTGCGGGCATGGGCGGTTTTGCATTTTGTAGATCCGACATGGACGGGATCCCCACTGTTGAGGAGTCCCTCGATGATTTATCAACAAATCCACGTTTCGTTGCTGATGTTCCCGACCCTGATACGCTCGATTATATCATAAAGCACTTCCCCCAGATTATCACTGACATCGATGAGGAGAGCATTCTCGACCGTGCAGAGTCTAGCAGTCTGGGCAAAGCTCTCCTGATCGTTCAGGTGGCGTGGTTCTGTACAAATTGCGCCTCAAGGCTTATCCAACATCTTCCGCTGAGTCTCCTCGAAGTCTCTACGGCCGCTCATGGCTTCTGCACTCTGCTCACTTACTTTGTGTGGTGGTCGAAACCCACAAATGTTGCGACACCTACGATGATGAGGGGGAAACAAGCTCGGGAAGTATATGCACTGCTCAAGTGCGAAAAGAAGAAGTATGAAGAGGCGTTGAAGATGGCGCGGAAAAGGGCAGGAGACTCTTCGGGCCCGACAGGAACGGAGAAAATTATCCTGGCGGCAAATGCACTCCAACAACTACTCCCAAACCCACCGGAACTACCAGGATATAACGTCAAAAGTCGCTTTTTCGGGCATAGGCCGAACATGATTCCCGGGGCATTTGAGAGACAGTCAAGAAGCAATGACGTCTACGAGGTGATGGCCGTAGCCGTCTCCCCGGTGCTCTATGGCGTCATACATTTCCTTGCCTGGAATGACGATTTCCCCAACCCTCTGGAACGTGTACTCTGGCGTGTCTCCTCGGTTCTGATAACATGCTCGGGGTTGGTGGGGATCCCGTTGACTCTCGCGTTTGGTGCTATAAGTGAAAATTTCTCTGGAACTCTTGAATCAATATTCGTCGGCACGGGCGCATTCATCCTTTTGCTAACGCCTATCCTCTGCACCTGGGGCTTCGACAAAGTCCCAATCGTCATCCTCGCGTTTGTTGATATCCTCCTCGTCCTCGTCGATGACGTCTGACAACCCAGCCACGATCGAGAGCGGCAACGCCGGATCGCTCCCTCCTCGGTCGGCCCCTGGCCTTGAGCTGCTCGACGATCCTCGGTTTAGGTTTCTCCTAGGTCTCTCGACTGTTGCCGTAGCCACGGCTGTGGCAGGGGAGCCTTGTCCTTAACCGGAAGAACGGGTGGGGCAACTTGAGTCTTTTCCTTCGCAGGAGTAACAGGAGCAGGCGGCTCGGCAACGGGGGGGGCGGAAGTTCCTTCTCGGACGACGCAGGCGGGATGGAGGCGGGCTTCACATGGGTGGGTGTGGCCTGTCGTCCGTCTGCGGTCCCAGTGGCCTTCTTCTCTTCCTCCACAGCCTTGACAGCGGTCTCCGCCTCCTTGCGGAACGCTCCAGCCACAGCGCTGGCGTATTGAAGATGGACACTCAATACGATTTCCCTCTCCCCCAGATTCTCATCCCACCACACTTAAGAAATCGCGCATAAGATTTAGAAATGCCTGTGACGGACAAGAACGGTGAACAAATCAATGCTGGAGACACCGTCTCTTCCAAAAGTCGTGGTGGCAAGCATACTGGTGTAGTCACCAATATTGTGGAGACCCCAGAAGACGCCAAGAAGAAGGACGTGAAGCACCCTCCCAAGGTTCTATTCGAGGACCAGCATGGTGCGTATCATCCGAAATATGGCGTGGAAGGAGGAGTTGATTCAGAAATTATGTCTAGGTCATCCCGTCTCCCATAACCCACGCACATTCGTGCACGGTAATAATCCGTTCTAGAAGACAGCAGTAATTGCGGTCGCGAGGAGCATTGTCCCGTGAACGAATACATCTTCAGATTGGAGTTGCATAAACGAATCCTGCAAACTGTATACCAAATACGGTTAACGATAGTATCGAAATATCCATTAAAGCCCATCCCAGCACCATGAGTGTGCATGGATCTGTTCCCTATTCGTTGCCTGCGGTCTCACTATGCGATTCCGTATACCGTAGGAGTATATCGAGGCATAAGCCGAACCAATACTCCTGAACTTCTACAGTAAATCAACCTCTGAGGTGGTCCTACGACATCAACTCGACCGGGCATGAGAGCACCACCTGCGAGTCGCCCTCCCTTCATTGGCACGGTGCAATTTTCTGATCTACCGCCTGGGAACCCGCATTGGCTGGGAACAACAACTCGAGGACTTCTTGTTGGAAATGTGTATACGCTAGCGACCGGGCTCCGGTCACATACAGGTTGCAAACCAGGACGCTGCTGGTT
>Ga0307513_10008913_pt1 | contig 12755 bp, 19 predicted proteins | sample 15_EM_MG_FD_202174 | JGI IMG/M metagenome (GOLD analysis project Ga0307513, IMG submission 202174) | Populus trichocarpa ectomycorrhiza microbial communities from riparian zone in the Pacific Northwest, United States - 15_EM | ecosystem: Host-associated > Plants > Roots > Unclassified | place... | reverse complement strand
TAGCTACAAGGATCTATTCGGGTATCGAACGTTCCATTCGTTCGTGAACTCGAACCCCACACCTTGATCCTTCGGCGTAGTTGCCCGGCATACTTGGCCCCCACCACAGCAAGCCCAGCACACCCGATACCGCGCCTGAGGCTGCGCCCTCGCAAGTTGAAGACCAGGGTGGGTAACGCGCATCCCGCTCGTCCTAAACGACGCTTCACCACTGACGTATTCGTTCTGTGCCCTTCTTCGGTTCAACACGATGGCCAACGCCAGTCTTGCAATGCGATTCACTCACCTCTATGCCCCTCTTGCCGTGGCCTTCTTCCTGAGAGCGATCCCTGTCACCGAAGCGCGGATCTCGCGGGCAAAGCGAGATGGTCCTTGGGTGCCTTCGAATCCCCAGGCGTTCGAGGTCAAGGTCAGCTTTGACGATGTCGGACGATATCTTATACCCATCGGCATGGTTCGTCGCCGAATTAATTTATAGCACTCACCGTTCACCGACAACCTTGCGGCGCTTCGCTTCATTTTTTAGGGCAAACCTTTTTCTCAAGCTGGCAATTTCAGCTTCCTCCTATCTACGTCCTCGGGTTACACCGGTGTAGCTGCTGCTGATTGCGCGTCTTGTGCCTCGCAGATTGGCCAAGGACCAACGTATGTCCCTCCTATTTTCGGAGTGACCTTTTTACTGACTCTCATGAAGGTACAACATATCAGCATCGATTTCCGCATCTCGCCGAGATATTCCACAAGCCATTAACATTGGTGGCGGGAGGATGTCTGGTGCGCTAATATACGAAAGCTGCTCTTTCCGGAAGGTCAAACGACCCGGCGGCCCCGGATGGGCGTACGACAAACAAACAGGTGAGCCCTAGTGCTAATTAGGCTCAGATCCCACTAACTGCCCTCGGTGGACAGTCCTAATGATCCAAGACACAGCAGGGGTACTTGGAAGCAACGTTTCGGGTATCGTTGGGTTCGGTAGATCCACTGGAAACGACAGTTACGTCTCAGGGATCGTCAACACCAGGGGGTGGGGGAACGCAACGTTCGGGCTCGCGCTCGACCAATTCACTGTTTCTACTGCCAATGCTGCCAATGCTACCGCTGGGCAATCCGCCGGGTCACTTACTGTGGGGGATTTAAATTCAGACCTGTACGATGGCGAAATAGACTGGCAACCGGTCGCCGAAGTCAATAATGTCCCAAAGAACGTGCCGTCCGACTGGGCTATCAAGTTCGACTCCTACGACCTCACCTTCGGGAGCAAGACTACTACAAACACCGGAGGTGTGGCAATCATCGAGCCGTATTTCCAGGAAATTAGAATCCCTAGCAAGGAGGCGACGGATTTCTGTTCGTCTGTTCTTACAGGATTCGGTCGTGTACTAACTAGAGTCTCACAGTTGGCAGTATCCCTAACACAACAATGACCAACGATACCATGTCCCTCAGCTGGGCCGTCCCCTGCGACCAAGACCTTACTTTCTCAATCACGATCGGGAACAATACATATCGAATGAAGAAGGAACAGTTGGTCACCATTAACTCTGCTGGTACCGTATGTACCAGCCTTGTGAAAGGATGGGCGGACCCAACCGTCCGCGCATTCCTCCTTGGGACCCCTTTCGCTACGTCGGCATTCATCGCCTACGACGCCCAGCAAGACAAAGCTGGTGACCAGATCGGAGTTGCACCGCGTGAGGGCAATACCACCATCATCATCGTCAACCAAGGCGTGTCCACTACGGTCCTCGTGGCAGCGATTGTGGGCAGTCTCTCCGGCATGGCGTTCCTCGCCCTTATCCTCCTCTTTTTCTACTACCGTAGACGACGAGGCGACCCACGTGGCGACAAGCGGAGTGCCAGGACCAACGAAAAATACACCAAGGAAAAATACAAGGTCGTTCCATACACTGACGGGGCGCCGCCCAACTCTGCCACGCCGATACTCTCTGCCCAGTCGAGCCAAACCCGCTACATTGCAGTACAGGGTCCAATAGATGGCGAACCTAGCGAAGGGAGCGTGCTGCCGCACACACCCACACGGGTAGGCTCTCTGAGCTCCTCGCAGGGCTCGCACGGCCGAGACAGGAAAAGGCCCATTACGTTACCGAACCTCGTTATTGCCCGGCAAAGCCAAATCACGGATTCATCGGTCGAGTCACCCTCCCCAACACCCAGCCCCCATCGGGAAGTGCAGACCGCCATCCGACGGCCCCTGGATGTCTCCTTGAGCCGCTCCTTGAGCCACTCGTTCTATGGAGCACACGTACCTTCTATCTCAGTTGTCCCTGAGCTCGAGCAACAGCCACCTCTAAGCCCTGAGGAGCCAAGAACGCCGGTTGCCCCGCCACCATACTCGCAAGCCCGAAGGAGTCTTCGAGTGGCTGCAACCCCTTTATCATCTCTGCCCGAAAAGGTCTAAACCGTCTATTCTTCATTCTCTCCCTCGCTGTTGTTCCCATGGAGTTCATGCCCCGGAAGTCTCGTGCCTCTTTGTTCGCGCGCTCGCACTCGCGCTGTGTTCTATTAGATAAAACGATGAAACGTTAATGTTGATGTATGACTATTAGGATGGACACACTATGTAATATATATCCTTGAAGGCATTCAGTTCTTCTATCCGGCTGACAGTGGAGACAAAGCGGCTCACCCCTTGCCTTCCTTCCCTATAGAACGAGTCGGGGACGATGCAGACAGCCGCATCCTCTGATCCCCGTTCTCCTCCACTCTCTCTGTCCTCTCTCCCGTCCACCTCGTCCATGTCCTCCATCTGGGGCGGTGTCCCAAACATCGAGCACGCGACGACGGCGGCGACAGCGACGACGGGCAGCACAACGAGCGCGTTCCCGATCCGCCGACCGCTCGTGCAGACGAACACGAGTGCCCACGCCAGCCCGCTGCTCCACTCATCCCCCACCGTCGCATCGCCCACGTCGCCCAAGTCCAGCGGCGGCCACGCACGCCCGCCCCTTTCGAGGATCGTGACGGACGCGACCGTCAAGCAGAGTGTCGGCGCCATTGGCGACGACCGTCGTCCTAAGGTACGCAATTTTTTTCCGCCGAGACTTTTCGGGTCGTAGCCGGTTTTGGGGACTGTTCTGGGACAGACGTCGGTGATTGAGCGTCGTTGAAGCCCATACAATATTATAGAGCCCCCAATCGTTGTGGAACTACGACCATCGAGGCTTTCGATTCCCCTTGCGAATCTCCTTTGGCTAGGGTGCTCGTGCATGTTTGAACGCGTTCTGACGTGTTTTGCCTGGGCTATCCCTATATCCCTGGCTCTGTGTTTGCTGGAACGTCAGAAACCCCTTCTCCTACTCGTCTACACTGTGCTAGAAATCCTGGGTGCAGCTCATCCACCTTCGTCCTCTTTACTCGCGTCGCAACGAACTAACAGACACATTTTAGGCTTTCGGAGATGATGTTGAACAACCTGAGGAGAGAACTGCGGCGATGCTGCGCACTCTCTGCATCACTCCCCCAGACCTAGGGACTTTGCCGCTTGCTCGTCATAGCACCGTTCCTTCGATCACCACGCTCACTCGTGAACTTTCTTCCTTATCCCTTGATCAAGCCGTTACTCGTCAAGCCCGCCTGATAGGCCAATTCGACCCTTTCGCTGGCCCGGGTACGCCAACATCCTCCGCAGGCAAGTATTGCTTTAGTGCATCATGGCTACTCACAGTTACTGCGAGCCTTACTTTACCCATTTTCAATAGAGTCTGGCAGTTCTAGTGATAGGGAAACGGACATCCTCATTCAGATGCAAACGAATGGCAACCACCTAGACTTCAAGAATTATTCTTCTCTCTCATCGGACTATTCTTCTAAAAATCAAGAATTCTCTCTTCCTACGCATATCTCTCTCCTTGAACGCCAATTTACTGATCTCCCGCCGTCCGCTTGTTTTGCTCGAGTCCCATCTTTGCAAGATACGCCCAACCTTTCTGCTGGATCTCTGTCCCCAGAAACACCCCTCAACCCACCGCTCGCTGCGGCTCCTCAGTTGGCTTCCGACCCACTCATTTGTCCGCCCAATCATTACTGGAGTTACATTGAACAGAACTCCCCAGCCCTTCCACAGGATGGAGTGGATGGTTGGGTCCCATCCACCCCAATGACTTCGCCCGCGCTCAATCGTGACCAGCTAGCGTTCGAAAAGCCCGCTATTTCCCGTATGAGATCCTCAAACTGGATTCCTCAATCAGGGCTCAACACTTGCGCCCTCATGGTGCCTCGTGAATTTGATGGACCATTCAAAGGTCTCAACGCAAATGCTGCCGAATTCATGTCTACTGCTCGTCTAAACCACGGTCCTTTCAATACGGCAATGCCACAAAGACCCCTTCGCCCCAACGACCATGCTTTTTCGCCTCCTCTTGCTGCGCCTATGACGAGCTTCGGACCTGAGTTTGACTTACCCTCTCCCGCTGGTACGCAATGGATGTCCTGCGGCCCGTTTCCTCGTCCTCAAATTTTCGATGACTACGCACGCCAAGATCCAACACCGATCCCGCTTCGCCCAAGGTCCAACCCTCGCAGCAACCTTCGCTTCTCCGCCCCTCGCATTATCGATGATGAAGACCAGCCCTTAAACTTCCTCCAGCTTTTACAGCCCAACTCTCGCCCTCCTTATCCTCTTCTGGTCGCCCGCATTGTCAAGAAGGCTGACCAGCAGGCAAGCATATTCATCCAACAGAAACTCAAAAACGCGCCTGCCGAAGAAAGGTCTCGCATTGTCGATGCCATTGTGGAAAGGGGGCTGGAGATGATGGTTAGTGCGGTGATGGCCACTCGTGTACAGAGTGCTTACACTTTATCGACAGCAAGGAAGGTTCGGCAACTGGTGTGTACAGCGCTGCTTGGAACAACCCTGCTCGAGGGGGGATATGCTTAAGGTAGTGGATTGCATGGCGTATGTCCATCGAAGTCTCTCTGCGATGCTAGGAACTCACGCTCTCTTACAGCGGCCATGTCGTCGAGCTTGCCACCAACGTCTACTCAACCCATGTGGTTCAGAAAGCTCTTGACTGCGACGAAGACGTCAGGAGGCTTATCGTCCGGGAGTTGCTTGCAGATGATATTGCCAAGACCCTCACCTCGAAGCATTGCAGCCATGTTTGGGCCAAGGTTATGGAGATTGCCAACTGGACACAGCCTGTGCCCCCTATCTTTGCTGTGTTTGTCACTCTTGTTGATAAACTCCGCCACTTTCTGACTTTGAATTTCCATATCCTCAGTGTCAATAATAGCATGCGCGGCCAATGGGCTGCTCTCGCCACTGACGAGACAGGTTCTCTTGTTATTCAGGTATGTTATGTTTCATCCACCTATTTAATACTTCTCACCCTTCTCTTGTAGACGATGTTCGAAAACATGGAGGACGATGAAGATAAGGCTCGTATTGTCAATGAAGTCCTCGATGGTCTCCCGAAGGTGGCTCTCAACCAGTGGGGTGCCTTTGTCATTCAACACAGTAGGCAATCTCCTCTGTGTTATATCGTGCATTAGTCAAGTTCTCCCTTTAGTTATCGAGCACGGTACCCCCCACGCTCGTCAACGCACGCTCACTCTTCTCCTCGATCAACTCCCTCTCTATGCCTCGGATGACGTTGGTGTAAAGTCGCTTCTCAAACTCGTCAAGCCTGCGGACCCCGATGTAGTTTTGCGAGTCATTGACAAGATGTGCCAGCCCAACAGCGCCGCCCACCGCCGTCGCTCAATCATCGTCGATCTTGCTCTATCCGTCAATGGCAGCCAGCTTATTCAACATGTTCTCCCAATGGTGAGTCCCGACGATGGAAAGAGAATGTCAATTGACTCCACCCCAGGCAAACAAGGAGCAGCGCAACCTCTTGTACAACAGCATCAAGGGACATGTGGTTACTCTTCGAGGCTGTCGTGTGGGGTCGCGTGTTATATGGCTATTCGACCGGTAAGGTGGCCTGTCCGAACATACATTGCACTCACCAGTGTGCGTAACCCGCAGTATGCGCGCATATTATGGTTACTAGGTCTACTTTTAAGTTCAAGTCAAGAACCCATGGCTCTCCCTTGTCCGGTTTCTCAATTCACCATCCGCCATCATCTCCAGCACGTCATCCCAAAGGCTCATCTCAACATCCACTGCACCATCCACTTCATCTTCATTAGAATGTTACCTGGATAAATCAAAACCCATAAAAACTCAGATAACACCTCAAAACTCATTGTCGATTTTACTCTCCACGCCTGGCGGTCGCAACCCCCCGGCTCATTGCATGTTTACATCTCGTATTCGCCCATCATCATCTGTATCTGGCACTGCTCATCACCAAATTTTCTCGCACCCCACCCAGGGACTGTGCGCACCGCCATCGAGTTTCTCCCCAAAATCTAGGGACTGTGAATCCTGCCGTTGATGCCATTTGCTCTGGCTGGTGTTTCCCGCATATTTTGTTACTGCTGCTTGTGCTGTACCTGCCCATTTGTAGCAGCGGTCTTGTCTGTCCTGCTTTAGTGCCGCATCCTTCGTGTTGTTGTTAGCCTCCCTATAGAGGTCCTTTGCACAGTGTACATTGTGCCCTGTGAATGACTGGCCATGTGTGTCCGACTGGACCGCAAACGCCGCGAAACTCCCGCGCCGCCGTGAACTTCCGACGTGATGAGAAGGCGAATGAAAAGACGGATAAGAACACGGGAAAGGTCGGACCATCTAATGCTTGGAACGTTGGTGTCAAAGGAGCCGATATCTCCAGTGGCAGTGTTATGCTCCGTGTCTATACACTTCAGCCTGACGGCAAATGTCCTGCACTCGACCCACACGCGACCTGCTTTCCACCATTTCCTCGTGACCGTCCTGGTTTGTCTCTCATTTAGCTTCCGGTCGCTCTCACAGCGGTCAAATACGCCATGGAGCGTATATTAAGCAAGCGCAAGCAGCTCTCCAAGGAGGTCGCAGCAGCTTCCGAGCACAAGGCTAACGAAATGATGAAACGGGAAGCAAAGGGTGAACCTACAGATCCTGGCAAATGTCCACGAAATGGAAGCGTTGTTATTGATCCTGTTACTGGGTATCAGACCGTACGTTTCATTCTACCTTGCCCGCTTCGTTTGATTTGGCATTTGTTCTGACACGGTGGTTTCGGTGAATCTAGGCGATACACCATTCTCCTAATGAAAGCGAATTGGATAGCGGTACTAATGTGCTCCAAATACCACTACCCCAACCTGGTAAATTATTTTTGGAACTTTGGGGGCTCAAGGGGTGTGTGACTCACTGTGGTTTTCTAGACCTTGCAGGACAGAAAGGGTACCTCCTTTATCTATTCAGTGTGACCCTTATGCGCCTCGGGACGGCGTATTTGCTCATACCTTTCCTGATTTTCCTCATCTCTCCTCCTTGGCTCACCTCTCGACCGCTCTTACTTCTTTCTCTTTCCTTCATTCCTCCATCTTTGATTACCGTCTTCTTGCTCCATCGACTCCAGAGGCATGCCCACGAACACGAAGACCAGCAAATATGGAATATGGAACGGCAGCGAGGTCTACAAGCCGGTTATGACTTAAACGACGACGGAAAGGTGGATATCACCGAGAGGGTTCGGGAGAGCGCCGAGTGGTTCAACGCGCTGCTCAGGGGCGTTTGGCCGATCATTAATCCTGACCTGTAGGTCTAACGATGGAGGATTTTCTTCCTTATTCAATCCTTCACACGAAGTCACCTATGACTTATTATACTCTATCTGCATAGATTTACTGGTGCCGTTGATATGATCGAGGATATCATGCAGGGGTCTGTCCCGAAATTTATTGTGAGTATGTCGACTCCTCATACTGGTGGTGATACTTTAACTGTTACCACAGCATTCAGTGCGGATCGGCGACATTGGCCAAGGTACCAACCCAATCCGTATCACTTCTATTCGGTCATTACCAGACGCAGACTTGTCGGAGGTGATGCAGGGACTCGATACAGGAGATCGTGAGCTTATCCAAGGTGACCATGTTAACGTGGAAGTCTCTTTTGCCTATCGAGCAAATCCTGCAACGTCCCGTAAGGCGAGCCGGGCCGTTAACGCTCAGTGAGTGGTGGTGTCTACATAGTCGTGGCTGCCTAACGCGTCCGACAGTCTGCTAGTTGAGTTTTTTGTGGGACTGCGTGGTCTCATTGGCGTGCCTGTCCGTAAGTACACGTAAAGAATAACTCCTGTTCGAAACCTAACATGTACCATGTTCTAGCTGTGTGGGCAGAGATCACTGGTGTCGTGGGTACCGCGCGGATTAGAGCTGAGCTCATCCCCGACCCGCCATTGTAAATCTCCAGTCGTTATCTTGCAGTGTGCAAACAATAACGCCCCTTCAGTGTCAAGCATACTTTGGTCACACTTATGGGACTCCCAAAGATCAGTCTCTCGATCACACCTCTTCATAAGAAAATGCTCCCGAACATTATGGACATACCTTTCCTCTCCGATTTCATTTCCAAATCAATCAATCTGGCAGCACAAGAATACGTCGCACCGAAGAGTCTGATCCTCGATATACAAACACTGTTATCAAGTGATGGGATCAAAAGAGGTACGGCCTCCGATACATGTTAGGAGACAAAGGTTGATTTCCATCATAGATTCGACCAGTGTTGGGGTCATCATAGTACATATTCACAGGTGCAAGGACCTAAACAGTACAGATTGCCGGACTGGCCGAGGTGAGTAATCCACTCTCCCTTGAGAAACAGAGGACTGACGTAAGTTAGTGGATGCCTATGTGAGCGTGTGCATGTCCCCAATGAATAAGCCGCAGTATTCGACTCGTGTCATTATGAGCGAGTTGAACCCTGTGTTCGAGGAGTGCACTGCACTCTTAGTGGACGCCAACGCTCCAAAAGTAAAAGAGAGGGTCTCCTTACAAGTTTGGGATAGCGACCGATTCACCGGAGACGATCTTGTTGGCCAAGTGGAGGTTGATGTCGCCGGTACGAATCACTGACTCGAGAACCCAAGTGACTAGCTGATTTCAACTTCCTCGCAGAGCTCGTGAAGAATAAGAACCAGGGTGTTTGGCGATCTGCATCTCTCAAACGACCTATGAGCCAGGAGCATATGGGGAAAATCGAATACACCATTGGATTCTATGCTAAGGTAGCACCAGGCTCCGAGGACGGTTCTCCAGACGTCCCTCAGGTGGTCCTGGATAATCCAGATTTTGCTAGAGTCAAGCAGAAAAGTATGAGTAACATTGAAGCCGCCGTTATGTTCACGTCTCCATCAAGAAAGTGGTTCAGTGGCATTCTTACTATACAGGTAAGCGGCTTATCACCCTTGTAGCTCTTTACCTGCCTTGTTGAGCGCCCTCAATCTAGATTCATGAAATCCGGGAGCTGGGGATCAAGAAAGATCGCCCAACCCTGCATGCAAGACGCGAGGATACCATTGACTTTAAGCAGGAAGATGGCACGCAGGAGGTCGAGGAGGATTCCGATTTACCTTCCGGATACTGTACAGTTGTCCTGGATGACGAACCCGTGCGAGGTTAATCAGCCGAAGCAAGGAATACACTAACACTCCACTGATAGATATACCAGACGCGAACGAAGCCCATGACCGCAAGCCCGTTTTTCAATGCATCTACGGAACGATTCGTCGCAGATTGGCGATCGTCAAATATCTGCCTTGTCGTTAGAGATTCACGTCTGCGGGAGGTAGACCCCATTCTCGGAATGGTCTATCTTAAAGTATGGTCTACTTGTCTCCCATCGAAACACTCACATTCTGAGCTACTTTATAGCTTTCCGAACTATTCGAGACGAGTAGTCAAGTCACTCGAACCTGGTCACTACAAAAGGGCGTCGGTTTCGGTCGCATCCGCGCATCTTTCTGCTTTAGACCTGTACTGGCCCGTGTTCCCCCTGCCCTCACCGGTTTCGAGATTGGAACGCTCGAGGTCCAGAGCCTGATACCACACTATAACGACCGAAGTCTCACAGAATCGACCCAGATACGGCTTCGTACCTCGCCTCGGAGACCGAAGCTCTTGCGTAGGGTCGAGGCGGACAGCAAACATACCTGTGATAGTCCAACGGAGAACCGCTCATCAGCGTCCCTTTCAAACTTTGGTTCAGGTGACAGCGAAGAAGAATTCTCAGATCATACCGTTAGCTTGCCTGTCCAGAAACGGTACCAGTCCGCATTACTTGTGACTGTCAAACGAAATGGCTTGCTGCAACGCGGAACCGTGGGCATGGCGGTGGTGTGGATGAAGGATCTAATTGACAACCGGAAGCAAGTCGTTCGTGCCAAGATTTGGAAAGCCGACGACTACGGCCCATTGAAGCGGAATTACCTCCCGCGTTGGGGAATCTGGGAAGACCCCACACAAGACGTGACCTGCATCGGTGAAGTAGAGATGACTCTTTGCTTCCGCCCTGGCGTCGCGGATGTGCACAAGAAGAGCTTCTCGAGGGACACGAACCTGAAGAGAACCTGGGAGGAGTACGTGGCATTACGAGGGTCAGATTTGAGGACGAATATGGGTCGAAAGGCAGACGAGGAGTATCACGATGATCACTCGGATTCGAACACTATGGTCCACCCCGAGGATATGGATACGGACGGGCATGATGACACGGACTGCCTGCCTGGCTCGCTCAGGAGACGCGGTATGCATTTCCTCACAATGTGAATGTGCATAGGGTCCTGACCGGTCGCAGGACGGATGGGCATTGATCAGGTGCGCGATTGGCGCAACCATGAGAACGACTTAACACGGGCACTCCGTGGGATTCATCATGTAAAGGCAGCCAGGACTGCAGATTGGATGAAGGACCACTTGGTGGAGGGACTGAATACCTTCCAAGATCGGTTCAAGCGGCATGAGCGGACTCCCAGAATGGGAAAGGAAACCGAGCGTAATTAGTGGTAGTCGCTCTGGTTGGGATTAGGCGGAACACGGACAACAGTTTTAGCTTAGTATTATCTAGTTTGGTGATGTACAACACAGATGTATCTTTATCGTTGATTATACGTAAATATATCGCTGATAGAACTCGTGTTAGCAAATTGAGCCTAAGAGCAACCGGTTCGCCCATTTCCAGATCTGGAGAGCTTACCCGTCAGCCAACAAAACGATATGTCTCCGCTACAATGTAGTACAAAGGGTTTTCGCTCTGAGCTTCTTCGCTTACGGCAGAGGGCACAGGGGGATTGGTAGATGGCGCAAGCACAAAGCTATGGTGAAATATTCGTGGCAAGCTCTCGATGACCTTGTTTGTCGAGCCCTTCTCTGGTTTACCGCCGTGTGTTACAGACCCCGATACCGTGACAAGGATTGGGGCAGGGTCAACTCCTGTCATTCGATTAGTTTTACGCATCATCCACTAGGAAGTGCCTACCAGGGATAGGGTGACAATCCCAAGATTGGATGGCATGATGAGATTTAGGAAGGGTCGCAAAGAATTCCTTGATCTAATCACACGATTCAGTATCAGATTGAAGAATATTTCCTGGAAACTGACCTCTTGAATACCTTTCGTCATCTTTCCATTCCATGTTAATTTCGTGTCGTCACGATAGAGCTTCAACAGTGACTGGACGCCGAGGAATGAGTGATGAGGAACCGGTCCGTCTCGGTGTGAGGCTTGCTTACCCCGTCCCGTCGAGGAGCATCAAATCTCTCGTAGAATATTCCTAGGAAATAGTCTGCTGTCCTATTTGCAACTTCTAAACTGCGAGAAGCGTGTCAGTGTTGCTTTGCTTGTCGCAGCTACCTCCTGCCTACTCCCTACTCACTCGGTCCGCTCGACCTTGTGCGGTCGAGGGGGCTTTTCTTTCTTTGGACCACGCTCTCTCTTTGGTGGAATGCTTGTGGTGGCTACAGGGCGCGGCAGTGCGGGGGGTTTAGCGGACATGGTGGAGGACAAGTTAATTTGACGCCTGCTTGACCCTTTCAAGTCCTGCCATGTGGTGAGTCGGCGCTATTTTCTCGCTCATGACATTCACAGTATTACATCCTTTGGTACTAACCGCCTTTCCTCGTTAGTAAGCACATCCTTAACGCGCAGGTTGCGATTCGGGCACCCTGTTGCAAGAAATGGTTTGATTGTGCAGAATGTCACGCAGAGCAGTCCGACCACCGCCTAGCAAAGACAAATGAGATGTCCTTCTTGTGCAAGAAATGTAAGAAGGCATTTCGGAAGGACATGACTGTCTACGAAGAGAGCGACGAGTATTGTCCGCATTGTGACAACCACTATGTAGGAATTAGTGTCCCTTTCCTAAAAATTTCACTAAAGGCTTTCCCCCGTTCCAGGTGATAGAAGCAAAGACTCCTCAGCAAGTAGTGGAAGTGGAAGCCGAGGATGTTCGAAAGGATGCACGGTACGGTCTCAATGATACCATGCTCTAATTTACAAAGTCTAATCTATCGTGCAATAGGATCATCAAAGATCTTCGCACGAAATCGACACAAAGAGAAGGGGAAGATATCGATGATTTTCTCGCAGAACACCTAGGATGAACCCCGTCGCTTCTACTCCCCGTTATACACTCCCTGTACTCTCGCAATAGTTCACCCGCTGTGAAATTTCAGCCACTCGCGCAAAGTCCGTTATTTTGCTTGCCCCTTGGTCGCATTTTGTCAGAATTTGGGCTTTCGAGGATTCGTTTCGTCTTCCATGCCCATGCATCAGGTTTTGGTATTACATTACAGACCCCCGGGTCGCTTAGCTTTTCCCGTCATTTCATATCCATTTCGTACGCGTTTCGCTTGTCATTTAC
>Ga0307513_10008912_pt1 | contig 12755 bp, 15 predicted proteins | sample 15_EM_MG_FD_202174 | JGI IMG/M metagenome (GOLD analysis project Ga0307513, IMG submission 202174) | Populus trichocarpa ectomycorrhiza microbial communities from riparian zone in the Pacific Northwest, United States - 15_EM | ecosystem: Host-associated > Plants > Roots > Unclassified | place... | reverse complement strand
GCGTCTTCGGCAACATTCTCTCCAAGATCTTCCATCGCAAGGAGAGCCCCAAGCCGCCCTCCGCCGCGCCGCCGCCTGCCGCGCCGCCGCCCGCCGCAGCGGCGCCCGCCACGGCCGCGGCCCCTCCGCCGCCCGCTGAACCCGTCGATGTCGAGGCCGTCCTGACCGAGATCGCGGCGGGCAATCCGCAGAAGCTCGACTGGCGCCGCTCCATCGTCGACCTGATGAAGCTGCTGGACCTGGATTCGAGCCTGGGCGAGCGCAAGTCGCTGGCGCAGGAGCTGGGCTACACCGGCGCGCTCGACGGCTCGGCAGAAATGAACCTGTGGTTGCACAAGCAGGTGATGCGCAAGCTCGCCGAGAACGGCGGCAAGGTCCCGGCCGAGCTAAAGGACTAGGCGGCGCGGCTGCAGCGTCTTAGCCCATTTCCCACGTGGGGAGAGGGCCGGGATGACCGTGACGGGGGAGATGGTCGAAAGCATCGAGCGGGCGACCCTGGCCGCCGTGGCGCCCGCCGAGGTGGCCGAGTTCGACGGGTGGCTCGTGGCCCTCGACCCCGGGACGATCCGGCGCGCCGCCAGCGCCGTCCCGCTCGCTCTACCGCCGCGCCGGGTTCGAGCGGGCCTGGCGCTATGTCTACTGGAGCCGGCCCGCCTGATCTTCCAGCAGGGCGCGCGCCCGGCGGAAGACGTCCTCGAACATGGCCGCCGTCAGCCGCCCGGTGTTCGTGTTGAGCCGCGAGCAGTGGTAGCTGTTGATCACCCGGTAGGGGCCGGCGTCGAACTCGCTGCCGTGCCCCGGAACGCCGGCTGACGCCTTCAGGCCCAGCGCCTTCAACAGGCTGCGGCGCGAGACGTCGCCCAGGGTGACGATCACCTGCAGCCGGGGCAGGGCGGCCAGCCGGGCCTTAAGGAACGGCCGGCAGTTGGCCTCCTCGACCGTCTCGGGCTTGTTGCCGGGCGGGGCGCAACGCACGGCGTTGGAGACCATGCAGTCGGTCAGGGTCAGGCCGTCGTCGGGCCGGGCCTCGTAGCGGCCGCGGGCGAAGCCGGTCTTGATCAGGGTCTCGTAGAGCAGCACCCCGGCGAAATCCCCGGTGAAGGGCCGGCCGGTGCGGTTGGCGCCCATGCGCCCCGGCGCCAGGCCCAGGACCAGCAGGCGCGCTTCGGGGTCTCCGAAGGACGGGGCCGGTCCGTTGAACCAGTCGGGATGGGCCGCGCGGTTGGCGTCGCGATAGGCCACCAGCCGCGGGCAGATCGGGCAGTCGCGCGGCGGTTCGGCCGACGCCTCAGATGTCGGCATCGGCGTCGCTCGTGGTTTCGGCGCGGCTTTCCTGGATGAAGCGCGGCAGGCGCGCGGGCCGGCCCAACACATCGGCGAGATCGGCCAGGTCGACGAAGCTGTCGGCCTGTCGGCGCAGGTCGTCGGAGGCCATGGGCGGCTGGGACTTGACGGTGGAGACGACGGTCACCCGCGCGCCCTTGCGCTGCACCGCCGCCACCAGGGCGCGGAAGTCGCCGTCGCCGGAGAACAGCACCAGGTGCTCGGCGTGGGCGGCCATCTCCATCATGTCGACGGCGATCTCCACGTCCATGTCGCCGCGCCAGCGCTTGCGGCCCTGGCCGTCGGTGTATTCCCGCGCCGGCTTGGTCACCAGGCTGTAGCCGTTGTAGTCCAGCCAATCGACCAGCGGCCGGATGGGGGAATAGTCCTGCTCGTCGACCAGGGCGGTATAGTAATAGGCGCGGATCAGCAGGCCACGCCTGCGGAACTCCTCGAGCAGCTTGCGGTAATCGATGTCGAAGCCCAGCCCCTTGGCCGACGCGTGGAGATTGGAGCCGTCGATGAACAGCGCCAGCCTCTCGGTGGGATAGAACGCCATGGCGCGTGGAAATCCTTCAGGGTCGCGGGCATGAAACTGGACGACGCAGTCGTGGTCGCGCTGGGGGGAAACCTGGCCGGGGGCTTCGCCTCGATCGAAAACCTTCTCGAGGCGGCGCTGGCTCGTTTCTCCCAGGCGGGCTTGCCTGTGGTCGGCCGATCGGGCTGGTGGCGCTCCGCCGCCTGGCCGGATTCGACCGGTCCTGAGTATCGCAACGGCGTCGCCATTGTCGAGACGGCGCTGGACCCCCGCGCGACGATGGGGGCGCTGCTGGCCCTCGAGGCGGAGTTCCGTCGCACGCGGGGGGCGGCGAATGCGCCCCGGACCCTCGACCTGGACCTGGTGGCCCATGGCCGCGCGGTGGTGGACGAGCCGGGCCTGGTCCTGCCCCATCCCCGCGCCCACGACCGGCTGTTCGTCATGGGCCCGCTGGCGCAGATCGCGCCGGCCTGGCGGCACCCGGTGCTGGGGCTGACGGCGGTCGAACTGGCGGCCTGCGCGACCACCGGGCGGGACGCGCGGCCCATCTGAGGCGGGTGCGGCGAGGCGACCGGTCCTTCCGCATTGCACAATCGTGCGCGACCCTCTATTTTCACTGGTTCTATTCCTGTTCTGAGAGACTCCATGGCTCGCGTCACCGTCGAAGACTGCATCGAGAAGGTCCCGAACCGCTTCAGCCTGGTGCTGCTGGCGGCCCACCGGGCGCGCGGCATCTCCGCGGGCGCCCAGCTCCTGGTCGATCGCGACAACGACAAGAACCCGGTGGTGGCGCTGCGCGAGATCGCCGACGACGTGGTCGACGCCGACGAACTGCGCGAGAACCTGATCGGCACCCTGCAACGGGTGGACGAGCGTTCGGAAGCCGAGGAAGAGGCCGAAACCCTCGCCCTGCTGGCCGATCCGACGCACATGCAGATGAGCGAGATGGAACTGGTCCGCGCCCTGCAGAGCGACCGCGATGGCGGCCAGGAGGAGCGGTACTGAGCCCGGAAGGCGCAGAACCCCTCTCTCTCGAGGCGACGCCTCCTAAGGTCGCCTTGCCCAAAGACACGCCTCAGCCTGCGATTCCGGTCACCCCGGATCCCGGGCAGACCGTGCGCCGCCCCAAGATGCTGCGGCAGTACGAGCTGATCGAGAAGGTCCGCTCGTACGACCCCACCGCCGACGAGGCGCTGCTCAACCGCGCCTATGTCTACGCCATGCGCATGCACGGTTCGCAGAAGCGGGCCTCCGGCGACCCCTATTTCGCCCACCCCATCGAGGTGGCGGGCATCCTCACCGACTACCGGCTCGACACCGCGACCATCGTCACGGCCCTGCTGCACGACGTGATCGAGGACACCCCGGTCACCCGGCGCGACATCGAGGAGCTGTTCGGCCCTGAAGTCGCCGAGCTGGTCGAGGGCGTCACCAAGCTTTCGCAGCTGGAACTGACCAGCGAGCACACGCGGCAGGCCGAGAACCTGCGCAAGTTCATCCTGGCGATCTCGAAGGATGTACGCGTCCTGATGGTCAAGCTGGCCGACCGCCTGCACAACATGCGGACGCTGCAGTACATCAAGAGCCCCGCCAAGCGCGAACGCATCGCCCGCGAGACGCTGGACATCTATGCGCCGCTGGCCCGCTCGATCGGCGTGCACCGCATCTGCGAGGAGCTGGAGGAGCTGGCCTTCGAGCACCTGAACCCGGTGGCCCGCGACGCCATCGGCCGCAGGCTGGCAGCGCTTCGCACCGAGCAGGGCGGGGCGGTCGCCGTGGTCTCGGGCGAGATCGCCTCGCGCCTGGAGGCCGCCGGCGTGCCGGCCCGGGTGTTCGGGCGGGAGAAGCACCCCTTCTCGATCTGGCGGAAGCTGCAGCGCAAGTCGATCGGCTTTTCGCAGCTGTCGGACATCTACGCCTTCCGGGTGATCGTCGACACCGAGGACGACTGCTACCGGGCGCTGGGCGTCATCCACCGCGCCTGGCCCAGCGTGCCGGAGCGGTTCAAGGACTTCATCTCCACGCCCAAGCGGAACAACTACCGCTCGCTGCACACCACGGTGGTGGGCCCCAAGGGCATGCGCATCGAGATGCAGATCCGCACCGAGGCCATGGACCGCGTGGCCGAGGAGGGCGTGGCCGCCCACTGGCGCTACAAGGACCAGTCCTACGGCTTCGACGCCGAGGCGCAGAAGGCCGCCGGCGGGCGCGACCCGCTGGTCAACCTGCGTCACCTGGTCCAGGTGCTGGAGCACGGCGGCGACGCCGAGGAGCTGGTCGAACACGCCAAGCTGGAGATGTTCCTCGACCAGGTCTTCGTGTTCACGCCCAAGGGCCGGCTGGTCAGCCTGCCGCGCGGGGCCATGCCGCTGGACTTCGCCTATGCGGTCCACACCGACGTGGGCGACACCTGCATCGGGGTGAAGATCAACGGCGAACTGCGGCCGCTGCGCACCATCCTGCAGAACGGCGACGTGGTGGAGGTGATCCGCGGTCCCAAGCCCGTGGCGCCGCCCGACTGGCGCTCGCTGACGGTGACCGGCCGGGCCCGCTCGGCCATCCGCCGCCATATCCGCCAGACCGAGAAGGAGGAGTTCACCCGGCTCGGCCGCGCCACGGTGGACCAGACCTTCGAGCGCGCCAGCAAGTCGCGCGGCGCCGTCTCCCTGCGCCCGGCGCTGGACAGGTTCGCGGCGGCCAACGAGGACGAGCTGTTCGAGGCGGTGGGCCGCGGCCGCATCTCGCCCACCCAGGTGCTGGACATCATCTTCCCGGGGCTGAAGGCCGCCGAGCGCGCCGCGGCCACCGCCCAGCGGCGGATCGAGGACGGCAAGGCCGCGCGGCTCTATGTGCGCGGCAGCGGCCTGACGCCGGGCGTCGCCCTGCATTTCGGCCCGTGCTGCAGCCCGGTGCCCGGCGACCGGATCGTCGGCATCGTCGAGACCGACGGCTCGGGCTTGACGGTCCACACCATCGACTGCGCGACGCTGGCCCAATACGAGGACCGCGAGGACGTCTGGCGCGACCTGCAATGGACGCCGGAGGCCGAGCGCAACACCATCTCGCGCGCCCGGCTGACCGCCACCATCCGCAATGCGCCGGGCGTGCTGGGCCAAGCCTGCACGATCATCGGCGAGGCCGGCGGCAACATCATGAACCTGCGCATGCACCACCGGCAGCAGGACTTCTTCGACGTCGACTTCGACATCGACGTGAAGGACGCCAAGCACATCACCCACATCGCCGCGGCGCTGAGGGCCAACCCCAGCGTCGAGACGGTGGACCGGACGAAGGGCTAGTTGGCGCCGAACGGAATTCGCAAGCCGGGACGCTCAGCAGATGACAGGCTGTCGGGCTTTCGGGTAAGCGGGCCAGCAGGTTTTCCGAGGTGCGGACCATGACCGAGATGACCACCGAACAGGTGCTGGACGAGTTCCGCGGCGCCGGCGCCCTGCGCGAGGGTCACTTCGTGCTGTCGTCGGGCCTGCACTCGGGCGTCTTCCTGCAGAAGAACCTGGTGTTCCAGTATCCCGAGCGAACCGCGCGCCTGTGCAAAGCGCTGGCGGAGAAGATCATCGCCGCGGTGGGCCCGGTCGACCTGTGCATCTCGCCCGCGGTGGGAGGCATCATCCCGGGCTACGAGACCGCCCGCCAGCTGGGCGTGCCCTCGATGTACGTCGAGCGGGAAGGGGGCGCCTTCAAGCTGCGCCGGGCCTTCGCCATTCCGCCCGGCGCGCGCATCGCCATGATCGAGGACATCGTCTCGACGGGGCTGTCGTCGCGCGAATGCGTCGAGGCGATCAAGGCCGCCGGCGGGAATGTCGTGGTCGCCGCCTGCATCGTCGACCGGTCGGGCGGCCGGGCCGATCCCGGCGCGCCGTTCGTGCCGCTGGCGCGGCTGGACGTGCCGGCCTATCCCGCCGACCAGCTGCCGCCCGAACTGGCCGCCATCCCGATCGAGGATCCCGGCAGCCGGAGGCTGCACGCGTGACCCGCCTGCGCCTGGGGGTGAACATCGACCATGTGGCGACGGTGCGGAACGCGCGCGGCGCGGACTATCCCGACCCCGTGCGCGCCGCCGAGATGGCGGTGGCGTCCGGCGCCGACGGGATCACCGCCCACCTGCGCGAGGATCGCCGCCACATCTCCGACGCCGACATCGATGCGCTGGCGGTGATCACCAAGCGCCGGGGGCGGCCGCTGAACCTGGAGATGGCGGTCACAGCCGAGATGGAGGCCATCGCGCTGGCCCACCGCCCGGAGGCCGCCTGCCTGGTGCCGGAGCGGCGCGAGGAGGTGACCACCGAGGGCGGGCTGGACGTGGTCAAGGGCCACAATCTCATCGCCCCGCTGGTGGGCCGGCTGGTGGAGGCCGGCATCCGCGTCTCCTGCTTCGTCGACCCCGACCCGGCCCAGGTGGCCGCGGCCAGGTCGGTCGGGGCCCAGGTGGTGGAGCTGCACACCGGCGCCTATTGCGACGCGGTGCGCGAGCGCTCGCCCGACGCCGAGCGCCTGCTGGCCGCCCTGAAGGCGGCGGCGACCGAGGCCGCGCGCCTGGGCCTGGAGGTCCATGCCGGTCATGGCCTCGACTACGAGACCGTCAAGCCGGTGGCCGCCATCCCCGAGCTGGTGGAGCTGAACATCGGCCATTTCCTGATCGGCGAGGCGATCTTCGTGGGGCTGGGCCCGGCGATCCAGCGGATGCGGGCCCTGATGGACGAGGCCCGCGCGACGGCGGAGCGGGCGGCTTGATCGTCGGGATCGGCTCGGACCTGTCGGACATCCGCCGGGTGGCCGCCACCCTGGAACGGTTCGGCGAGCGGTTCACCAACCGGGTCTTCACCGAGATCGAACGCAGCCGCTCCGAGCGCAAGCCCGACCGCGCGTCGAGCTACGCCAAGCGGTTCGCCGCCAAGGAGGCCTGCGCCAAGGCGCTGGGCACGGGCATGCGCCGCGGGGTGTTCTGGCGCGACATGGGGGTGGTCAACATGCGTTCGGGCCAGCCGACCATGGCGCTGAGCGGCGGAGCGCTGGAGCGTCTCCAGGCGATCACGCCGACCGGCATGGCCGCGGTGATCCACCTCAGCCTCACCGACGACCATCCCTACGCCCAGGCCTTCGTGATCATCGAGGCCCTGCCGGCCTGACTGCCAGCCTAACCGCCGGCGATGGTCGCCGGCGCCGCGCGCCGCCGCGCCAGCAGCGGCCAGAGCAGGTTCAGCGCCAGGCCGCTCAGCACCAGGGCCGCGGCGGCGAGTTTCCATGCCGGCAGGGACTCGCCCAGCAGCAGGGTCGAGGCGCCCATTCCGAACACCGGGACCAGCAGGGCCATGGGGGTGATGGTCGCGGCCGGGTGGCGCGCCAGCAGCCAGCCCCAGGCGGCGTAGCCGAACAGGCTGTTGCCCACCGACTGCCAGAGGACGGCGCCCCAGGTGGCGGCGTCGGCGTGGGCGACGCCGGCGACCATGGCCGGCCAGCCCTCGAAGACGAGGGAAAGGGCGAACAGCGGCGGGGCGGAGAACAGGCTGGCCCAGACCACATAGGCGACCATGTTCACCTGGCCCGCCTGGCGGTTGACCGTATTGCCGAGCGACCAGCTGAGCGCCGCCAGCAGCACCAGCCCGAGACCCAGCGGGGTGACGTCGCCATTGGTGTGGGAGACGATGACCGCCAGGCCGATCGCCGCGAGCCCCAGCGCCGCCCACTGGTAGCCCTTCACCCGCTCGCCGGTCATCCACATCGAAAATCCGATGGTGAAGAACACCTGCATCTGCACCACCAGCGAGGCCAGGCCCGGGGAGATGTGGCCGCTCATGGCGATGTAGAGCAGGCCGAACTGCCCGGCGCCGATCAGCACGCCGTAGGCCGCCAGGTTCCTCCACGGGATCGGCGGCCGCTTGAGGAAGAAGACCGCGGGCAGCAGGGCGAAGGTGAAGCGCAGGGCCGCAAACAGCAGGGGCGGCAGGTGGGCCAGCCCAAGCTTGATGACCACGAAGTTGGAGCCCCACACCGCCACCACGGCCAGGGCCAGCAGGGCGTGGGTCCAGGGCAGGGCGCGACTCACCGGATGGGGCATGGCCGACTTAAGGACTCCGGCGGGGGGCTGTCACGGGGGTGGCGATCGGACGCCTGTGCGGGCGCCCGAAGTTCAGATAGGTACCGCACCCGGCCGATGCACGGCCGTCCATGACGCAGAGTTCACGGGTGCGCGGCTTGCTCCCGGCGTATCCAGCGTCTAGCTACAGCCAGTCCGGCGCGGCCGGACGTGTTCCAGGGCCTCCCCATGAGCGAGAACGTGCAGAGCGTGGACCAATCCCACAAGTCCGGCGCCGTCAACGAGATCATCGAGATCGTCAAGACGGTGGTCTACGCGCTGATGATCGCGCTGTTCCTGCGGGTGATCTTCTTCCAGCCCTTCACCATCCCCTCGGCCTCGATGGAGCCGACGCTGCTGGAAGGCGACTACATCATCGTCTCCAAGTTCTCGTACGGCTATTCGCGCCACTCGATCCCGTTCAGCCCGTCGATCTTCCACGGCCGGATCATGGACCGCGCCCCGCACCGCGGCGACATCGTGGTCTTCAAGCTGCCCCGCGACGGCCACACCGACTATATCAAGCGCCTGATCGGCCTGCCGGGCGACCGCATCCAGGTGAAGGGCGGGCAGGTGTTCATCAACGACGTGGCGGTTCCGCGCAAAGAACTGCCGCCGGTGACCATCGACGGCGACTACGGCTTCAGCCGCACCGTCGAACGTTTCCTGGAGACCCTGCCCGACGGCAAGGTCATCACCACCTACGACTTCGGCCCCGACGGCGACGTGGACAACACCGGCGTCTATGTGGTGCCGGAAGGCCACTATTTCTTCATGGGCGACAATCGCGACAACTCGCTGGACAGCCGCGTGCCGTCCGAGGTGGGGGTGGGCTACGTCCCGGCCGAGAACCTGGTGGGCAAGGCGCAGATCATCCTGTTCTCCTGGGACAAGGGCGCCTCGCTGTTCAAGCCGTGGACCTGGTTCACCGACGCCCGGGCCGACCGGTTCTTCCGCCTGCTGAAATGAACCGACGCGAGGTCGCGGTCGCCGAGCTGGAGCGCCGCATCGGCCATCGGTTCGGCGACCGCGAGCTGCTCGAGCGCGCGCTGACCCACGCCAGCGTCGGCAAGGGCGCCACCAAGGTGCTCGACAACGAGCGGTTGGAGTTCCTGGGCGACCGGGTGCTGAACCTGATGGCCGCCGAGCGGCTGATGGAGCTGCGCCCCCTGGCCCGGGAGGGCGAGATGTCGCGGCTGATGAACCAGGTGGTCAATTTCCACGCCTGCGCCCGCGCCGCCAAGGCCGCGGGCCTGCGCGACGCCATGCGGATCGACGCCAGCGCCAGCAAGGTCGGCGCGCGCGACAACGACCGGGTGCTGGGCGACGCCTGCGAGGCGCTGATCGCGGCCCTCTATATCGAGGGCGGCCTGGAGGCGGCGCGGACCTTTTTCCTCACTTTCTGGACCGAGGCCTTCGAGACCCTGGACTCGCCGCAGGTGAAGGATTCCAAGACCCTGCTGCAGGAATGGGCTATGGCGCGCGGCCTGCCCGTCCCCACCTATGTGGTGGTGGCGAGCCAGGGCCCGTCGCATGCGCCGCGCTTCACCGTCCAGGTGAGCGTGGCCGGCGTCGAGTCCGAGATGGCCGAGGGCGGTTCCAAACGTGACGCGGAAAAGGCGGCCGCAGAGATGATGCTGATCAAACAGGAAGGCCGCCCATGAACCGCGCAGGCTTCGCGGCGATCATCGGCGCGCCAAACGCCGGCAAGTCGACGCTCACCAACCGCCTGGTGGGCGCGAAGGTGTCGATCGTCACGCAAAAGGTGCAGACCACCCGCTTCCCGGTGCGCGGGGTGGCCATGGCCGGCGAGAGCCAGATCGTGCTCGTCGACACGCCCGGCATCTTCTCGCCGCGCCGGCGGCTGGACCGGGCGATGGTGCGATCGGCCTGGGGCGGCGCCGACGAGGCCGACGCGGTGGTGCACCTGGTGGACGTCCAGGCCGAACTCGCCGTGGACGACGCCAGCTCCAAGGCCGCCGACCGGCGCTCGCGGGCCGACGTCGAGACCATCGTCGAAGGGCTGAAGGCGTCCGGCAAGCCGGCGATCCTGGCGCTGAACAAGATCGACGGCGTCAAGCGCGATCGGCTGCTGGCCGTCGCCAAGCGGCTGTTCGACACCGGGGTCTATTCCGAGGTGTTCATGATCTCCGCCGCCGACGGGGCCGGGGTGGACGACCTCAAGGCCCGGCTGGCCGAGCTGATGCCCGAGGGGCACTGGCTCTACCCGGAGGAGCAGACCGCCGACCTGCCGGTGCGGCTGCTGGCCGCCGAGATCACCCGCGAGAAGATCTACCTGCGGGTCCACGAGGAACTGCCCTATGCGGCGGCCGTGGAGACCACCGCCTTCGAGGAACGCCAGGACGGCTCGCTGCGCATCGAGCAGACCATCTATGTCGAGCGCGAGAGCCAGAAGCCGATCGTGGTGGGCAAGAGCGGCCAGACCCTGAAATGGATCGGCCAGCACGCCCGCGAGGAGCTGACCGAGCTGCTGGAGCGCAAGGTCCACCTGTTCCTGCACGTGAAGGTCGACGAGCGCTGGGCCGACAAGCGCGAGTTCTACGGCGACGTGGGGCTCGACTTCGACGCCTGATAGACTGGCGATCTGATGGAATTCGAGGACGACGCCTTCGTGCTGACGGCCCGGGTCCACGGCGAGTCCGGGGCCATCGTCGAGCTCCTGACCGCCCGGCACGGCAAGTACGCCGCCCACGTGGCCGGCGGGGCGTCGCGCCGATTGAAGCCCTTGCTGCAGGCCGGCGCGCGCGCCCTGGTGCGGTACCGGGCGCGGGTGTCCGACCAGCTCGGCTCGGCGACCCTGGAACCGGTGGGCGAGGGGCCGGCCGCCCTGTTCGACGAACCCCTGGCGCTGGCGGGCCTGGCGGCGGCCGCGGCGGTGGCGGCCGGCGCCCTGCCGGAGCGCGAGCCGCATCCGGGCGCGTTCCTGGCGTTCGAGGCCCTGCGCGAGGCCTTCGACCACGACGATATCTGGCCGGCGGTCTTCGTGCGCTTCGAAGCCGGCCTGCTGCAGGACCTGGGGTTTGGGCTGGACCTCTCGAGGTGCGCGGCGACGGGGTCGATGGACGACCTGATCTATGTCAGCCCGCGCACCGGCCGGGCGGTCAGCCGCGACGCCGGCGAGCCCTACAAGGATCGGCTGCTGGTCCTGCCGCCCTTCATGCTGTCCTCCCAGGCGCGGTTGCTGGCCGGCGACGTGCGGGCGGGCCTCGACCTCACCGCGCACTTCCTCGAGGCGTTCGTCTTCGCGCCGCTGAACCGGCCGTTGCCGCCGGCCAGGCTGTGGCTGATCGACCGGCTGTCGGAGGCCGGACGGCTGTAGAAGCCGCTCAGCCCGCCCGGGCGTGGGCGCGGGCGGCGGCGGATTCCAGGGCCTTGCCGACGTTTTCGGCCCCGGTGACCTCGGCCACGCCGATATCGAACTCCGCCACGAAGGGCTGCTTGCCGTCGCCGGCCTCGAAGGCGGTGCAGCCGATCACTGCGGTGATCCGTTCGCCGGCCGCGCGGGCGGCGGCGTGGGCGGTGGCGGGCAGGGCCAGGGCGAAGACCTCAGGCCCCAGGCGCGCGGCGGTGTCCTCCACCCGCACCAGCCGGCCGATCATCGAGCCGATCTGCGGAATCGCCCGGTCCAGCCAGCCGCCGGCCCGCGCATTCTGCACGTCGGGCCGGTCGGAGACCTTCAGCACGCAGACCGACAGCGGTCGGTTGCGCTGGCGCGAGGCCTTGGCCAGCCGCATCAGGTGCGAGGCGAACAGGTCGCGGGTGAAGAGGCCGGTCGCGGCGTCCATCAGGCCCGAGCCCCGCGCCTTTTCCAGCGCCTTGCGGATGGCTGTCTGGCGGCGATAGCTGCGGGCCAGTTCGATCACCCGCTTGGCGGTCTCGACCTCTGGCGTTTCGGGCGAGGCCACGTCGGAGACGCCGCGGTGATAGGCCTCCGAGGCGGTGATCAGGCTCTCCTGGCGCATGTAGAGCAGGGCGGGCACGTGGTAGAGTCGGGTGTTGCGGCGCATGCCGGCGGCGATGGACAGCGCCTCCTGCGAATTGTCGCCGGCCCACAGCACCACCGAATCGAACGGCCGCTCGTGCATGTAGTCGAAGGCGGTGTAGGCGGTGAACGCGCCCACCACCTCGGCCCCGCTGCGGGTGAGCGCATTGGACAGGGCCAGGAACTGCGGCGCGGGTTCGCCGATGGCCAGGACGCGGAACGGCGCGGGGTCCACGTCGGGGGTGTCCAGCCGCCGGCCCCACTCGGCGAAGGTCGCCAGCCGAAGCTCGAACTCCTCCTCGGCGATGGCCATGCGCACCAGGCTCTCCAGCCGCAGCACCGCCTGGGCGGGGTGGAGCGGCGGCGCCAGGGTCAGGTCGAAGCCATAGGCGTCCATTTCCGGGCCGGGCTCGCCGATGGCGATCACCGGCAACTGGCGCGGGGCGCACTCGGCCTTCAGGCGGCGGGCCAGGGTCAGCGCCTCGTGGCCGCCGCTGGCGAGGTCGACGATGGCGGCCTCCACCTGCAGGTCGCTCAAGGCCGCGGCGGCGGCGTAGGGCCCCCGGGCGGTCACGGTGCGCCACCCCAGCCGGTCGAGTCCCTCGGCCAGAGGACCCGCCAGGGAGTCGTCGCGCGCGACGATCAGAACCCGAGCATGAATCCCTGAAGCCATCCCTCACCCTTGACGCAAGCGCCCGCGGCCCCCACGCCCTCCGACAGGACAGGGAATCGTCAGGCAGCTTATACGGCGCCGGGCGACGGCGACAGCGATGGCGAGTCGCGCAATCGGGAGACGA
>Ga0307513_10008911_pt1 | contig 12758 bp, 10 predicted proteins | sample 15_EM_MG_FD_202174 | JGI IMG/M metagenome (GOLD analysis project Ga0307513, IMG submission 202174) | Populus trichocarpa ectomycorrhiza microbial communities from riparian zone in the Pacific Northwest, United States - 15_EM | ecosystem: Host-associated > Plants > Roots > Unclassified | place... | reverse complement strand
AAGAAAAGCTTTATTTGAACGTAATATATTGTGATAAAAATAGCATATCCTATTGCTTGGCAGGCCTGGTCAGACCAGTCCTGGTCAAGTCGGTTTCCATTATCTTGACCGTCCAGTCGGTCTAATTTCCACCATTGGACTAGACTTGACTTTCGACCTGACTAGCTAGTCCAGTCCAGTCTTCCGCCGACCATTCGGAACCCTGCCTGGCCCGGCGGCCCCGCACCTATCCTACCCCGTTATCGTTCAGACAAAGAACTATCTGACATGAGCGCTGGATCAATACATCCATCGGAAGGAAAGCGAACACCCGGAAGCATATTTGTCCAGCAAACTCAGCATCGGTACAGCATGCACCGTTATCGTTCGACAAAGCCCCGGGGAGGCACTTGCGATCGGTGAGAACGACTCGAATGCCAGTAGGCTATGGAGCCTGGAAGATTTTTCTTTGTTCTGTTATTTGTTAGCATGTTTGTTTTACGGAAGAAAAAGGGAAACCTGCGTGGAAGGTCTCGGGGCCGGCATGGAAGCGGCGGTATGCGTGGAAGAGCGTGGATCAGTATGACGATTGATGGGAGGATTGGACTCGGTGGGTGGAAGGAAGATATTGTTGTTTTTTCCTATATACTCCTGTCTTCGTTAGTTATGTTAGTTGGTTAGTTAGATAGCATCATCGAGCATCGTGAGAGAGAGTGTGTTGTTGAAGAAAAGGTTTTCCCCCGCTTTTGTGCGATCGTTTAGTCTTACTCCTTGCCTTGGCATTTATTGTTTCGTTTCACAACCGGTCACTCGCCGCCGACTCGCTGCCGTTATTCGCCATCCAACCTTAGCCGATTTGTAAAACTCTCTAGAAGGTTGGAGTTGCATTTACTACTAGGGATGTCAGGGACTTATTTATTTTTTCCAGTGTCTTAATCCCAGGACTGAAGCGATCTGTTTTCGCAGTATTCTCTCACCTCATCGCGGAGGGCTGGATTTTGGACGTCTTAACGCAAAGTTTAATTCCCCCAGCTCTTACGGTATCATACTCAGTATGAGAAAACCTATCCTCCGATTATCTTATACATCCTTTGATGCCTTCGCCAGCTTATACGTCCACACTCCTACTCTTCCCCATATGTTCTCTTACTCGCCACTTCTAATACTGCAACCTCCTACTGCTCGGATCATCGTCCCATGAAGAGGTGGCTCTCTTCGATCGTTTCCGATCGAATCAAGGTCGTTCTTTACTGCTCTCTTGAAGTCTCTCGCAGCCTGTTCAACCATGTCATATTTTCAAATTACCATGTTAAGCGCGGAATAGGGACGACCAATAGTTCACATGAACTCTGTTTGCTAGGAGCCCTCAAAACTCTCAGGACTCGGGTATATAACACGGGGAGTTAGTAGTTATCCCCCAAGCTCAACACCCGACTAATTCTTTTGGCTATGTCGCGTGGGGCAATCATTTCTCTGAGGTACCTGTTGTGTTTGCGTACCCTTCCACAATCTTAACAAGGACTCTTGCACCCCTTCACATGAATAATATATCCCTGTTATAGGCGAACTGCGTGTGTATGCCGTTGCTCTACGGCCGAGGAGGGAAGATGGGGAGGGGAGGAAAGCAAGGCAGGAAACATGGTCCTGGCAATAGTTTACCGGCGGAAGAAGCAATTTCGACAAGGAGAGAAGAAGAGCACTAACTAAAATTCGTCACGGTATTATGACTACCCCACACACGGACTAAGTTAGACTCTACTGTACTTTGGGAAGGGAATCCGTAAATTGTTATTTAACTAAGTTGGACGGGCCGCGCCAAACTGGAGTAAGAACAAACATGTACATTTTCTATGTTAAGGGATTTCCTTCCCCTATCCAGCATGAGGTCCGAGCTCGATCCCAATGAGTATCATCGTACAGAATCCAGGGGGGGTGATTTCCAGAAAGTGGTGGCCCAGGGGGCTCAAATAACACTGTGGGATGCCGCTTGGTGAAGCCGAAGGAGCTCTATCACCCTCTGTTGGCCAAGCCTAACTGCATACATGAGCGGCGTTTGACCACCAGAATCGGGCCTGCCAGGGTTGACCTCCTTCCGACCTAGCAGTATTTTTACCACTCCCGCATGTCCCGCCTGGGCTGCCCAGGATAGTGGCGTCCTGCTGGCATTATCTGACCTGTCCGGGTTAACTCCTTCCTGCTCGAGGAGTATTTTTACCACTCCCTCTTCTCCCTCTTCCGCGGCCGAAGAGAGTGGCGTTCGTCCATCCTTATCCGGCTTGTCGGGGTTAACGCTTTGCATCTCGAGTAGTAGTTTCACCACTTCCTCATTTCCAAAGCTTGCAGCAACAAAAAGGGGTGTTTCGCCCTCACTGTCTAGTCTGCTGGGGTCGACCTCATCCCGCCCGAGGAGCCTTTTCACTATCTCCGCATATCCAGTGCAAGCCGCATAGAAGAGCGGTGTCCAGCCCTCATGATCTACTTTGTCGGGATTAACCTCTTCCCGCCCAAGTAATATTTTCACCACTTCTTCATCTCCTGCGTCAGCCGCCCACATGAGAGGTGTTCGGCCCTCACCATCAGCCTTATCGGGTTTGACCCCTTCCCGCTCTAGCAGTATTTCTACCACGCCCGCATGTTCCATCTCAGCTGCGCGAGCTAGCGGTGTTAGCCCCTCATCATCTGTCTTATTAGGTTTAACCTCTTTCCTGCCAAGCAGGATTTTTACCACTCCGTCGTGTCCATTGTGAGCTGCATGCGAGAGCGGTGTTCGGCCTTTATCGTTGGGCTTGTTGGGATCAACTTGCTCAAGCTCGAGTAGCATTTTTACCACATCATCATGCCCGTTGTGAGCAGCCCATGCAAGTGATGTATGCCCCCCAAAATCTCCTGAGTTGATATCATAACAACCCATCTTGATCAAGGAAGCCACGACCTCAATTATTCCGAAAAACGATGCACAGTGGAGTCCACTGAATGGGGAAAGGGTAGCAAAATCTCTCTCTTTAAGACACTCCGCTTGCTCTAGAAGCAATTTTCTCGATATGTGGGCATCATATTCACGAAGAAGATCTAGGGCAAGTGATGTTGCATTGTCCGAGAGTTCCCTTTTAGCATGGACTCCCCAGTAGACTGAGCAATAGTGTAGCAAGGGTGTATCAGTGCTATCGGAATAGGTATCGGCTGACAAGGCCCTTACCGTCTCGGAATTGAGATAGGTGAGGCAGATCTCTGCCATCGCGGCGTGTGGTCGGGAGAAAATATCAGTACTAGCAGAAAGATACTCTTTGAGACTAACATGGATTAATCGTACGGTTGATCCTTCCTCACCCACAGTAATAAGGCCTTGACAACAGCCCACCACTGTGGATATGGAAGGGGCGTTGTCGCTTTTGAAATCGGTGGAGCCAAGCTCCACGGCAAGGACTTGGCAGAGCTCTCCCGGTGTCAACGGCCGTTCCGCGTGACTGATCCACATTAAAGCCTCCATCCCAATTCTCGATTTACTCGCTCCCTGCGCCCTTATCCGTTCGATCATGGTTCCATAAGCATCTCCCAACTCTAATCCATCGCTGATTTGGCTAAGCCTCTCTCGTCTCCGATATATCGTCTGTTCTTGTAATATTGCCTCGATATTTACCGAAAGGAGTAGAAACCTAAACATATGTATTAGCCAATAGTGTATAGCAGAATCCTTGGCATCGCTACTCCTACTCACATTTGAGATATCCTTTGAGGTACCTTCGCTAGAATATTTGCCTCGAGAATCTCATCCATGGCATCTGGTGTTTCGTCCTCCCTTAGCCTGGCACGAATGTATCCGGTAACATCACTCTCGGTAGGAGCTATGGATACACTGACCACTTGCCCAACCAGAGCCCTTTCGACCTCGGGCTTTATATGAAACCTTCCGGATAAGAATATTCGAGTGGACGGGGACTTGTCAAGAATTTGTTTGAGCGAATTAAGGACCCTGACTAGCTGCACCCCTGAACATTCGTCCAGACCGTCAACGCACATGAATGTGGGCTGTAAGGATGAGGCAAGCTGCAACATCTTCACAATATCAACCAGCTGAGGCCCGCGCCCACCAATGACCTTCCTCTCCTCTTCAAAGGCCCTCGATATTTCCTCCGGAATCACCTCCATTCGGCTAACCATCTGTTTTAGCAAGGAGCCTAGCATCCTGGTTGCAGACTGATCTTTCCCAGCTGCCCAGTCAAGGTAGAAACATGTAACGGCAGTGTTTTGTCCTCTGGCTTGATCGCACAACCGGTCTATCACTAGTGAACTGTCCTCCCGGTTTGTTAGCCCATCCTCACCCTCCCTCCCCGGAGAATAATCCTACGTACCTAATAAATGTTTTGCCGACCCCTGGATCTCCGTAAAAAAATAGAATGGGCTTTGAACTTTCAAGTTCCCCACCCTGTCCGCACCAACTCCTAAATTCCTCAGTTTGGAAAACCCATTCTCCGACATCGGTAACACGGCGCTCCTGAATGTCACGGTGCTGTAACCTAGGCTCCAAGGGTGATAGCCAAGTCAGGAGTTGAGAGCGATAATCGGCAACTTCCCAGTTTTCCCCCAGAGTATGAGGAGAGATCGTGCAATTGAAGTAATTGTTACCACCATTGATGGTATATTGAGCCATGTTCCACCCTCTATTTCTTGAACTGTTGAAGATGGTGAGTTGTGGGTATCGTGCGGTTGAGGTGTTTGTGGAAGTTAAAGAAGTGGGAGCTGTACTTGTGTCGTTGCAGAAACTACCGCGTTGTGCGAAAGCCAACTCCAGTTAGGCCACGCGGAATGAGTGAAAACTACGTCACTCCCGCCGGTGCTGTGCCATTGCAGTCACAGTCCGGTAAGCAACCCCAGACCCAATGCAATATCATGCAACACAGAAAGGGTACTTTACAATACTATTTTTGGTCGAGGCATGTGATACCACAGGTAAGATTGTAAAATGGGACCCGCAAGAAAATATTTCCTTACTTTCAATATCTTTTATCAGAAGCAAGACAAAGAAGTTTTTTAAAAAGAAATCACAGAAATCGGCGATTGTTTTAGGGCCCGTTTACCTATAGACGGCCGTCTAGCAACCAGAGGCAGTGCCGACCGTCAAAGAAAGTCAGTTATGTAAACGGGCTTTCAGTTATATACTAGACAGTATATTAGCTGGGCGTGCAATAATTCTGTTTACTTTACATACCTTCAACTGTCAGTCTCTTTCTAAAAATCAAATTTGTAATCGTGGTTGTACTAGACGGTGGCGTCTGAAGCATTATCTGGTAAGCGGTGCGAAGGTGTTTGCCAAATTTTCCACAGTCCTAGATTCTTGTAGCTTGACCGTCAAAAAGTTACATTGCCTACTCTAGCTAAACGCCATCTACTTTGCCACACAGTCCTCCATTGTCAAGCCCCTCTTAACGGTCGGCATCGTTTCAAGATTTTAGACGGCCGTCTATAGGTAAACGGGCCCTTAACATGCTTCTGCTTTCCTGGAAATTACCCAGTTAACGTCTATGAGCTCAAATAAACATCAAGTATACAATTGAAAAGGTTACAACAAGAGCTATCAAGACCACCAGCGCTTCTGAATCTGACATACCCTTTCGCTCATGAATATCCCCGTATTTAGCACAATATTCTAGAAAGGATGTGCCAAGGGCGGTGGGAGCTGTATCGGTCGGAATGGCCTTGACCTGTTCGGATTTCAAATAGCCCGAGCAGATCTTTGACATCGTCCGGTGAGGTTGACTGAACATATCGCGATTGGAGGAAAGATATATCTTGAGGCTAAAGTGGATCAGTCGCACCGCTGATGTCTCCTGATCCACAACAATAAGCCCCTGACAGCAGACCAATAATGTCGTGACAGAAGGAACGTCGTCCCTATTGAAGGTTTTGGAGTCCGGATCCACTCCTAGGGCGTGGCAGAGCTCCTGCGCTGTCAATAGCCGTTGAGCGTGACTAACCCACATCAACGCTGCCATCCCTAGTCTCGCTTTGTTCCCACCCTGGTCCTTTATCCGTTTGATAGTCTCATCGTAGGCATCTCCTAACCGTAATCCACCAGCTGTCTCACCGAGACATTTTCGTCTCCGATATGTTGTCGGCTCTTGCAAAATTGCTTCGATATATAAAGAAGCGAGTCGAAACCTAAATAGTTCCATTAGCGTGTGATCTAGGGCGGGATACCAAGCACCATTGCCCTACGCACATTTCCGATGTATTATTGGGAATCTTCTTCAGAATGTCCTCCTCCAGACTCTTGTCCATGGCATCTGGGGTTTCATCTTCACCCAGCCTAGTACTGAGGTACTTGGTGATATCTCCATTGGTGGGACTAATAGGTACACTTACAACTCGCTGAGCAAGACGTTTTTCGACCTCTGCTTGGATATGCGGTCTTCCTGTCAGAAATATTCGGGCGCGCGGGGATCTCTCTAGGATTTCTTTAAGTGAATCGAGGAGCTCGGCTCGTTGCACTCCACCGCATTCGTCCACAGCATCAACGCATATAAAAGTGGGCTGTGCATATGTGATGATCTGTAGAATATTGACAATATCACCCAGTTGCAGTCCGCGTCTGTCAATAGCCTTCATCCGCCGGTGAAAGGGCTGCAATATTTGCTGCGGAATCCTTTCCATTCCACTAACCATCTGCATGAGCAAGGAGCCCAGCATACTGGTCGCAGACTGCTCCTTTCCGGCCCCCAAGTCAAGGTATAACCACGCCACGGCAGCGTTATGCTCTCGGCTATGGTCGCACAGCCAGTCTACTACTAACGAACTGCCAGTGCGGCACGTTAGCACAAGAGCACCCCCCGCTTCCCGTCGGAACTAATCCGTGTTACCTGATAAATGTCTTCCCTACCCCTGGAGCTCCATAGCAAAACAGCACTGGATTACCACCTTCACTTTCCCCTTCCAATCCATTCCATCTTCTAAATTCCTCCCTTTGCATAAGCCAGCCCCCGACATCACCAACCCGGCGCTCCTGAACCTCTTGATGTTGTATCATTGGCTTCAGGGGTGATAACCAGGTTAGGATTTGAGACCGATCCTTGTCAACACTACAGCCCCCCCCCGCATTGTAAAAATGGTTGGTAGTATTATAGACGCTGTCGTAACCACTGGCGGTATATCGAGTCATCTTCGGCTGCTTCTTGCACTGTTGAGTGGTAGGGGTTCTTTTGTATAGTGACTTAGTGATATACCTAGAAGTTGGATAGGCGCGGGGGTGTGCCAGTTTTAAAGAAACTTTGCAGAGGCCAGATAGTACAAAAGCAAAGTCCGATTCAGCCATCCCGAATGCGTGAGTCTAACGTCATTTTAATGGTTGCTATGCAAACACTTGCGCCAGTTCCATCTGCTAATTACGATTATGGAATCGCTCTAGCCTCGCATGTTTTAGCCTATGGAACCCGCCAGAGAACATGATTTTAATCTAGCTCATAACATTCTGAACCTGAAGGGCCAGGGCGACTCGCTTACCCGAAAAAATACACCCAGGCCCTGTTGGGAGAGGCCAAGAATCACCTACTCAAGTCGCCGGATTGCTGTGTCACTTCCAATTATGGAATCGCTCTGTAGACGCTCATCCTCGCATAATTTAACCAATAAAATCCACCAAATTATCACTATTGCATCACTGGTGAAATGGGAAAAGACACCTTAAAACAAGACCATGACTCTAGTTACATGTATTCTGTGTGCGCGAGAATGTGAGAAAGCTTATGAAGATTAGTTACTACCCGGCAGTGCTTATTGAGGAGAACATGTTTATACTTTTGCTCGATTAACAATTCTCCTTGCAGTCCTTGCATTAACGTGAACCTTAATTGCCATCGTTTCAAAACTAAGTCCCGCATGCCAATTGAGGGCTAAAACCACAGCTCTCTTTAGAAGTGGAATATGACTGGAAGATCCAGGACCCTGTGGCATAGTGAGCCCTCTTGCACAGATGATTTTGGCTGGTTGGTTGGGTAGTTCGCTGCTCACTCAGGTTGCCTTGCCAGAGTCTGAAGCCAAGGTACGGCAGTCTTGGTTCTTGGGGTTCTGAGCTTTCTGAGCTAGCACGTAACTATTGCTTCCCAACAAATTTTATTGGCCAAAATACCCGAGGATGAGCGATTCCATAATTGGAAGTGACACAGCAATCCGGCGACTTGAGTACATACTGGCTCCCCCACCGAGAGAGACAAAGTTCACAGCTAAAAGTATGTATGTAGATTGTCGGACATTACGGTCCGAGAGAAAGAGAAAAGAAATTGAGAAATTGCCGCACAGGCAGTCTTGGGAGAAATTGGTAATATTTACACTGAGAACTCTATTAAGTGCCCGTTTACCTAACCTTCAAGTTCTGACATTTTGGTGGTGAAACTAGACGGTGGCATCTCGATCGACATCCTGTTCTATTAGACGTAGCAAAACTGTTTAGCTAATTTTCCACGGTCTTATATTCTAGCTGCTAGACGGTCAAAACCTGACGCAGCTCAACAGGCCCTTTTGCAACCACCGTCTATCAACACCACCCATACATCATGCACGCAATCATAAGAATAACCACTGATCAGCTCTATTTTTTTTGCGCAATCAGCAGTCCATTCTATCATAACCCAGGGTGAGTTCAGAGACAAAATTCCTATCTTCCATTTGTGAGGCCGCGTTCTTGGTGAGTGCAATATCTCTGTTGCCGAGCACTTTTGAGAGATGAAAGCTACATGCTTGCACATCTTCCGTCAGTTGATCAAATTTTTCACACTAAACTATAGGAGACGGTATATTTAGGTAAACACACACCCCATCCATGCACCCTAAACTCCTCCCACCGTGTAGCCTTCCTTAACAGTCGGCACCGTCTCCGGTTGCCAGACGGCCGTCTATATGTAAACGTGCCCTAAATTTGTTTTTCTATTTCACACTTGATTAGACTATGATTATCTAAGTGAAAGAAAGAAGACAATAAGAATAAGCGTTATCAGAAAACAAAAGAAACAGGAACGATATGGTCTCTTATAGAGACAGGGTCCGCGGAAGTCAGAGGCACACAAAAGGAAAGACGGAAATGAAATGCAGGAAATTCTAAACTGTCTCGCATCGCAAACGATACCCATACTAATTGAGTATCATAGTTGATAACTAGTGCTAGTTTATTTGATATCCAACATTTGATGTTTCCACTATACAAGTACAACGCACAAAAGAGTTTTTAAGACACTTAACGATTCCGGTGCAAGCGAGAAATACTAGGCCCAGCCATATTCAGTTTCAACTCCATATGCTTGTAGACCGGGTAGTACAGCTCTACTAGTACTACCTCGCTTTACTAATAAAAAAAGTTATGTACGCAAGGCAATGAATAGGGAGAGCGGTAACATCTGCCTTCCCAAAGAAACAGAAGCAAATAAATAAATAAATTATATTCTTACTTTTTTTTTTCTTTCCTTTTTTTTTCTTTTTTCTTTTCTTTTTTCTTTCTTTTTTTCTTCTTTTCTTGCCAACCCCCGTCCCATTTGCTTCTGCTACCCGCCGATCGCCAACCTTTAGGGTCTAGAGTCGGATTCTACCACCTCGTAGCAGGATTGTTAAACCCCACAGCCCTATTGATTAGGGCTAAGTTCTTCAATCTCCCAGTTCCCATAGGGCAGGATTTCTTTAATTCTCCTGCCCTACATGACGGATTATTCAATAATAACTGATTGTCAGCATGGATTGAACTCCTGAGCTCCCGCTATTGCGACAGGAGTGTTAACCACTGCGCCAGCTAGGTATTTCATGAAAGGTAAACCTGGGAACTAATATTTATCCTACCGGAGGCCCGATTTTGGGATTTACTCACCGATAGAGGATGTAATGATCTGGTATTCGCCAAGTTCAATGCCGCGCCATCAGCTCAATCATATCAGTTATAGTACAAAGTGTCCTATTATAGGTAAGGTAGGGAAACAGTTCACGATTGCTATACAAATCCTTGCGCTACCGTACACCACCAGTGCTCTAATTACAAGAAAAAATACTCTATGCACTACACAGCTTATGTATAGCTTGGGGAATTATATGGCACAGAAGGGGTAGGACAGAGTGAAAATGTGGAGGAGAAAACAACAGGGCAGAATAGAAAAGGCGAAGCAAGGTGTTTGGAACTAGTCTTAGAGGCAAATTCAAGAGGATAGGATGAAAACCGCAAGCCACAGACTGAACTTTCTCAAGATAATAAAAAAATTCTCTCTACCCACCAACCCCTGCTGCACTCTTTAAACAGAAATTCGCATTCCCATACGGCTAAGTTAGACACCAGGTTTTAGTCGGATGTGATAAGTATTGTATATGCGGGCTCAACGTTGGGGATGCCCTTCTGTCAAAAAGAGGTCCCAGGACGGCTTCCACGAGTAACGTGCTCGAAGAGGGAAGGGATGGTGGTGATATCTAAGGGGTGGTGACTCCTGGGCCCGAGAGAGGGTCTTGGGTTACGGCTTCGAGCAAGAGCGGTGTTTGACTACCATTATCCTGCTCCCCGGGACCGACCCCCCGTCCCCCGAGTAGTATTCTCACCACATTTTCATGCCCCCACGAAGCAGCCTGCGAGAGCGCCGTATTTCCGTGATCATCTGGCTCGTCGGGGTTGACTTCTCCTCGCCCAAGCAGTATTTTCACTACTTCCGCCTGTCCATTTTGAGCGGCATGCAAAAGCGGAGTTTTATTGTAATCATCTGGCTTGTTGGGGTCAACCTCTTCCAGCCCCAGTAGTATTCTCACTACTCCGCTATGCCCACATTCAGCCGCACGCGAGAGCGGTGTTCGGTTGATATTATCTGGTTTGTCGGCGTTGACGTCTTCCCGCTCAAGCAGCATTTTTGCCACTCCTGGATGCCCCGTTTGAGCAGCATGCGCAAGCGGTGTTAGGCCGTAATCATCCGGCTTGTCGGGGTTGACCTCTTCTCGCCCGAGCAGTATCCCTATGACTCCCTCATGTCCACACCAAGCAGCAAACGACAGCGGGGTTCGGCCGAGAATATTTGCCCTATCAGGATCAACCTCATCCCGCCCAAGTAGCATCCTCACCACTCCCTCATGCCCAGACCATGGGGCATGTAAGAGTGCCGTCTGGCCAAGACAGTTAGGTTTGTCAGGATTGACCTCTACCAGCCGGAGCAGTATTTTTACCACGCCCTCATGGCCATTCCATGCGGAATGCACCAGCGGTGTTCGTCCGTTATTACTTGGTCTGTCGGGGCTGACCCCCTCATGTCCGAGTAGGATTGTCACTACATCCTCATGCCCACTACCGGCTGCCCTTGAAAGCGGTGTTAGGCCCTCGATGTCTGGCTCGTCCGGGTTGACCTCTTCCCTCCCGAGTAGACTTTTCACCACTCCCCCATGTCCATTCTGAGCAGCATGTGAGAACGGGGATTTTCCGTAACCATTTGGCTGGTCGGCATTGACCTCTTCCAGCTCGAGCAGAACCTTTACAGTTCCATCATGTCCGTTCTGAGCAGCCCATGCAAGTGGTGTGTACCCCCCAAAATCTCCTTCGTTGATATCACAACATTTCATCTCTATCAAAGCCACTACTACCTCATTAATTCCGAAGAATGATGCGCAGTGTAGTCCACTGAACCGAAAACTCGTTTGAAAAGGCGAAAGATGCACATCCTCTACCTGCTCTAAAAGCAATCTTGCGGATATGTGACCGTTGTATTCCTGAAGCAGGTACAAAGCAAGTGCCATTGCGTCGTCGGAGAGTTCCCGTTTCGCATGGACCCCCCAGTGTGAGGGGCAATATTCTAGGAAGGATGTGCCAAGGACGTCGGAGGAGGAATCGGCTGAAACGGCCCGGACCTGTTCGAAATTCAGATAGGTCAAGCAGACCTCGGCCATTGTCGAGTGAGGTCTAATGAAAATATCGGGATGAGCGGAAAGATACTCTTTGAGAGTAAAATGGATTAGTCGTACAGTTGATGCTTCTCTATCCACAGTAATAAGTCCTTGACAGGATGCCACTAATGTCGTTACCGAGGGAACGTTGTCGCCGTTAAGATCAGTTGAGCCCAGCTCGACTCCTAGGGCGTGGCAGAGTTCATCTGCCTTCAAAGGCCGCTCCGCATGGCTGATCCACATCAAAGCCTCCATCCCAATCCTCGGTTTATCCCCGCCTTGCGCCTTTATCCGCTCAATCGTCGCTTCGTAAGCATCCCCTAATCCCAATCCATCTGTAATTTTCCTAAGTCTCTCTCGTCTTCGATATTTGGTCGATTCCTGCAAGATTGCGTCGATATTTAAGGAAACGAGTAGAAACCTAAACATATCTATCAGCGGATAAAGCGGGGCGGGATTTGGAGTGTCGTTTTTGCTACCTACATCTCTGATATATTTTCGTGAATCTTGTCTAGAATTTCTGCCTTCAGAGTCTCGTCCATGGCATCCGGGGTTTCATCGTGGCCAGTGTTCCCAACGGGCCAGGCCGATGGTAGGCCGGCCTATAGGCCGTAGGCCGGGCTAAGGCAGGCCGCTCCGGAAGACAGCCTAGGCCCATGTGGGCCGAATTCGATTGGCCTACGAAAGCCTATCAGGCCTGATAGGCGCCTATAGGCCCGGAGATTAGCCTTGAGAACAGATTGCATTAAGGGTATTCAACCCCCCCACCCCCTCTCCCCTCTTCCGAGTTTATCGCCTGTGATTTTTTTTCCTCCTTTACCTTCGGCTATTATGATACTTCTTAATTAATCACAAAACGAGTGATTCAACTAATTAATTCACTACCTCTAGTATTTTTTTGT
>Ga0307513_10008910_pt1 | contig 12759 bp, 8 predicted proteins | sample 15_EM_MG_FD_202174 | JGI IMG/M metagenome (GOLD analysis project Ga0307513, IMG submission 202174) | Populus trichocarpa ectomycorrhiza microbial communities from riparian zone in the Pacific Northwest, United States - 15_EM | ecosystem: Host-associated > Plants > Roots > Unclassified | place... | reverse complement strand
CAATCCTGAGGATGAGCCACCGATTTCTGACGATTGCCTCGTGATTGCGGCCTCGTTGGTGAGATTGTTCCCCTGCAGCAGCAGCGTGAGACCCGTGAGCGAGCCCGAGTTGAAGTCGTAGCCGATCTGCGCGTCGACCTGGCTTTCGGCATCGATTTGCGTGCTTCTCAGTGTGTTCAGAATCACGCTGCGCGTGGTGGCCGTAAACGCCGAGCGGTAACGGCGGCTGATCCGTGCCGAGAAACCGCTCCTCTCGAAATACGCTTCGATGCTGTTCACGTTGCCGGAGAAGCCGTCGAGTTTGATTTCGTCGCCGTTCTCGTCATCCGGCAGCTTGTCCCACGTTTTCGATTCACTCAGGACCAGGCCAAAGCCTTCCAGCGCGGGCGTGAACAGGCCACCGTCAAGAGAAACCGACACCTCGACGCCGTAGACTTTGCCGCCGCTGCCATTGTCCTGCGTGGTGATCTCGCCGATGTTCGGATTGCAATCCGGCTGTGACGGCGGGCAGGCGAGAGTAAGGGCCGGGTCGTAGTTGATGAAGCCGGTGAAGTCGCGCTCGGTGGTGCGCTGATAGATGAAGCTGTCCAGTTTCTTCAGGAAGCCGGCGATCGAGACGTAGCTACGCTTTTCGAAGTATTTCTCCAGCGAAAGGTCGACGGACTTTGCGCGCCAGGGCTGGAGGTCGGGCTTGCCGCCACCGCCTGCGGACCAATGGCCTTCCGTGGTCGAACCCGTGTTCGGTACGAGCACAGGCTGGTCGGCGCCGGCGCGCATGTCGTCCATGCGCGGCCGCGCCATGGTCTTGCCCAGGCCAAAACGCAGCAGCAGATCCTCTTTCAGATCGAACACCAGATTGAGACTCGGCAGCACGTCAGAATAAGTGGCACCGCCGCTCACGGGTACCACGGCACCACCTGGCGGTGTGCCTGCACCATCGTTCCAGGAGAAGCCGTCGGAGTTCTGCTTCGAATGCACGTACTGAACGCCCACATTGCCGCGCACCGGCACGTTGCCGAGGTCTGTGCCGATGACGAACCTCAGGAAGCCTGTCGAGACTTTCTCGTGCACCTGGAATTTATTGGTCTGCGCCAGCCACGGGTCCTTCGCAACCGCGGTGTACAGATCCATGATGTCCGGCACACTCCAGCTCAACACGCTCTGCCTGATACCACCCATGCTGATCGTTACCGGATCCCGCAACGCGCTGGTCGGGATTACCGACATAGGGAGCCCGGAGGTCGGGTCCGTTGTTGGCGAGGTCAATTCGAGCCGGAAGGCGTCTGACCTTACGTTCTTGTCGCGCTGGTTGTAGGCGACGCCCACATCCAAACCGCTGAACCAACCCCATTCCATTTGGCGATTGACCGCGAGCTGCGCCGACTTGATTTCGTCCTTGAACTTCGGAGTGCGCAGCTCGGCCCAGTTCGGGTCATTCGTCAGCTGCACGACGGCCGGGTCGGTCAGGTCCTGCGGGGTAGACCAGTTCAGCTGGCTGTCGCCGGTGGTGAAATCGAACGAGCTGTCGGTGTTCGCCCGCGCGACGGACTGGATGTAGGTCTCGTCGCGGTCGGCGCGCGAATAGCCGAGGTCCAACGTGCCTTTCCACTGCTCGTTGAAGATCAACTCGTTGCGCCAGCCGATCGAGCGGATCTTGTCGGTACGGTCCCAGTTCTTGTCGTACACCAGGCTGTGAACACCGTCGATCGTGGCACCGGTGATGGCGGTGCTGCCGTTGATGTCGCCGGTCTGGACATTGGTGAAGTTGGCCCCGCCGGTCCACAGGCCGATGTCACCCGTCCAGTGGTGACCTGTGCGGTCCTGCTTGAACTTCGAGTAGTAGAGATCCACAACGCTGCTGAAGATGTCGTTCGGTTTGAACTGCAGGATGCCCATCGCGCCATCGCGCTCCTGCTTGCTGGAGGTGACGCTGGACTCGAAGCCCTGCGGGAACACCGCGCAGTTGCTGCCGAAAGAACAGTCGCCGCTGCTGCCGTCCGCGAACGGTACGCCGGTGGCCGCGGAGCCCCATTGGCCGTTGTAATCGCCGATACCCCAGGAGCCGAACTTTTTGGCCTGGCCCGGCGAATCGAGGTGCGCGAATCCGAGCGCAAGACCGATTGTGTCCTCGGCAAACTGATCCACGTACGAGGCACTGTATCGGTTGCCGTATTCGCCCTTGCCCGTCGACGACAGACTACCGTTGGAATTTTGCTCGACGCGAGCACTGACGGCCATCTGCCGGCGATTGAGGCTAAGCGGCATCAGCGGCCGGATGTCGATGGTGCCCGACAGACCTTGGCCGACCACCCCGGCGTCCACGGTCTTGTATACGAGGACCTGGTTCACCAACTCTGACGGGAACTGGTCGTATTCGGCGGAGCGCCCTTCGCTGGAGCTCACCACCTGGCGCCCGTTGAGCAGCGAGCCGGCGTAGTCTTCGCCCAGACCGCGGATGGAGATCGCAGCCGGACGGCCTTCGATTCGTTGCGCCGCCAGACCCGGCAACCGGGCGATGGCGTCCGCGATGCTGGTGTCGGGCAGCTTGCCGATGTCTTCGGCGCTGACGGCTTCGACGATGGAAGTCGCTTCTCTCTTGGCGGCTATCGACGTCTCGATGGAGTGCCGGATCCCGGTGACGACGACTTCTCCGACTTCATCATTGTTGGCCGTCGCCTCCTGCGCGCGAGCGACACCGCTGCTGCCAGCGAGCACTGCGGCAACTGCGGCGGCTACGGAATTCACCGCTACCCTTCCGCTGTTCGATGTGCCACGGCGGAATTCATATCCCGTACGGATCTTCATAGTTATCCCCCCAACGTCAGATCGGCTCGGTAAATCGCAGGTTCAAGGCACCTGTTCGGAATCCGGCTCTTTTCTGCTGAAACGCAACAACGTGATTCGCACCCCTCGAATCACTGAGAATGGAAATGTTTCCACTCTGCCGAGTGCAACCTACTGGGGCCGAATGGGTGTGTCAATTAGCTGTCCTGCTTAGTAGAGCCGGGCACGGTCGCGCCGCGCATCGATGTGGCGCGCAACGCACAGCTCAGCTGACGACCGTTGCCAAGCCGCGGCGGCTACGCAGCTCGCATACCGGTGTTACCTTTCACGCAGGAAGCCGTGAGCCCATTTTCGGAAATGCAGTTCGACGTTGTCGTGATAGCCGATCTGTGTGTCGACATCCTGGTGAAGGGGGATGTCGTGCCGGTGTGGGGCCAGGCGGAGCAGTTCGTCGACGACTACTGCCTGGAACTCGGCGGGTCGGCCGGGATCTTCGCTACCCAGTTCGCGCGGCTCGGTGGCCGCGTCGGTCTGTGCGGCACGGTGGGAAATGATCTCTTCGGTCGTTATCTGCGCGAGCGCCTCACAGGCCTTGGGGTCGCCACGGATCACGTGTCTACATCCAAGCGGTTCAAGACACCCGTCGGGCTGGGCCTCATCCGCAAGGATGACCGTGCCATGTTCACTTACCAGGGATGTCTCCAGGAAATCACGCTCGAAGCAGTCGAAGCATCGGGATTGCTGGCGCAGGCGCCGCATCTTCACATCGCGAGTTACTTCCTGCTCGACGCCTTGCGGCCGCATTGGCCCGAGACGCTGATCCGGCTCAAGGAGCGAGGCATGACAGTGTCACTCGATACGAACTGGTCGCCCAACGGAAACTGGGATGCCGCGCGGGAAATCTTGGGCGCAGTGGATGTGTTCTTCCCCAACGAAGAAGAGGCAATGCGTATTTCCGGGAAGGACAGCGTCGAAGATGCTGGCAAATGGCTCGGCGACCGTGTGAAGTTGACAGTGATCAAGCGCGGCGCGCGGGGAGCGTTGGCATTCGATCGCGAGACGGGCAGCCGAGTCGAACTCGCAGGCGTTGCGCTCGATGAGGCGAGCATCGCGGACACGACCGGCGCCGGCGACAACTTCGACGCCGGTTTCCTCCATGCGTGGTTGAAGGGCGCCCCGCTCGCCCAGTGCATAGATCTCGGCATGCGCTGCGGAAGATCGAGCCTGCGGTGCATGGGTGGCATCGAGGGGCAGTTGGCTGGCGAGGAGCAGGGGCTTCACTGACATGGGAAAACGCGACACCGTTGGAGTCGGCCTGATTGGCTCGCAGTTCATCTCGACGATCCATGCAGAGGCGTTGCGAACGGTGCCGCAGGCCAAGGTGGTTGGCGTGATGTCACCGACGACCGGCCACGCGCGCGACTTCGCTTCGAAGCATGGCATCGCGCAACACTTCGAGGACCTGGACGCGATGCTCGCCATCGACGAGATCGACATGGTCGTGGTCGGCGCACCCAACTTCGCTCATTGCGAGATCACGATAAAGGCCGCGAAGGCTGGCAAGCATGTGGTCGTCGAGAAACCGCTGTGCCTGAACCTGGCGGACGCGGATCGCATGATCGCGGCCTGCGATCAGGCCGGCGTCAAGCTGATGTACGCGGAAGAGCTGTGCTTCACCCCCAAATACGTTCGGCTGAAGAAGCTGCTCGATGACGGCGTGCTAGGCCGCCCCGTGCTGTTCAAACAATCCGAGAAGCACGATGGACCGCATGCCGCGCATTTCTGGGACGTCGACCGTTCGGGCGGCGGCGTCACCATGGACATGGGCTGCCACGCCATCCAGTTCTTCCGTTGGCTGAATGCCAACAACCCCGTGAAGAGCGTGTACGCGCAGATGAACACCAGCGTGCACGCCGCCAGGACGCGCGGAGAGGACAACGCGATCATCATCCTCGAGTTCGACAATGGCGTCGTCGCGCTGGCTGAGGAAAGCTGGACCAAGCTCGGCGGCATGGACGATCGCGCCGAAATCCACGGTTCGGAAGGAGTGGCCTACGCTGACGTGCTGCACGGGAATTCCATCCCAACCTACAGCGCGAAGGGCGTGGGTTACGCCGTCGAAAAGGCCGGAAGCACGGTCGGCTGGAGTTTCGTGATGTACGAGGAGATCTGGAACTACGGCTTTCCGCAGGAATTCCAGCATTTCGTCGATTGCGTGCTGCACGACCGCCAACCGCTGGTGACGGGTGCCGACGGCAAGGCGGTCCTCGAGATCCTGTTCGCTGCGTACGAGTCAGCGGGCACGGGCCGCAAGATCCTGCTGCCGTCTTCGACGAGAGCGGACAAGCCCTGCGATCTGTGGCTTCGATAGCGCATGGCCACGATCCAACACTGCCGCGATTATGAGGAGATGAGCCGGCGGGCCGCCGCGAGTGTCATTGCCACGGCGACCGCAAAGAGTGACTTCTTGTTCTGCGCTCCGACCGGCCACTCACCCGCCGGCCTCTACCAGGAGCTGATTCGAGAAAGCGCGCGGCAACCAGATCTCCTGCGCAGCTTCCGGGTCGTCAAGCTGGACGAGTGGCTCGGAGTGCCGCCGGGCGATCCTGTGAGCTGCGAACATTATCTCCAGAGCCGGCTCGTCGGGCCTCTGGCGATCGCCGCGGAGCGCTACTTCTCCTTCGATTCGGAGACGAAGGATCCGGTGCGGGAATGCGCCCGGATCAGTGCGGAGCTCGAGCGCCAGGGTCCGATCGATGTGTGCATTCTTGGCCTCGGGAGAAACGGCCACGCGGGTCTGAACGAGCCCGGTCCCAGCATGCAGCCCCATTGCCACGTCGCGAAGCTGTCCGCGGAAACGCTGGGACACGCAATGATGAGAGACAGGGATGCCAAACCTGCATTCGGATTGACGCTTGGAATCGGCGACATCCTGGCATCCCGGAAGATCGTGTTGCTCGTGACTGGAGAAGGCAAAGAGCGAGCCATCGAGAGATTTCTCGAAGCCAAGATCACCACGGATCTGCCCGCCAGCTTCTTGTGGCTGCATCAGGACGTTGAAGTCCTGCTGGACGACAGCCGCCGTTGAGACACTTCTCGAATCCTCCGCTACATTTTTGCCTTGGCCGTGTCGAATATCCGCTTCGCTGCGGCGGGGGTGTCTGAGACGCCCGAGAACACAATGGTTACCAGGTCCTCTCCCGTTCGAATCATCAGCGCGGGACCGATCGCAACCGCCTGATCACCGAGTCCATCGTATGGGCTCGTTATTCCTGGTTCATGCTCTTCGGTCATTCCAACGCCCTTCATCGCGACCCTGCCATCACCCCAGTCAACGGAAAACTCCGCGTAGGGACTGATTTCATTTGCCGGCTTGTAGATGCACTTGGATCGGCTCGTCGCCTTGGCGAGCACTGGGGCACCGAGGATAGCGGACATCTCCGTCGCGGATACCAGCGTGCAGGCATCAGGCATTTTGCGAGCGGGTGTCGGGACCGCCTGCGCGGCCATCATCGACTTCCGGGTCCGTGTCTCGGCGCAGGACAGCGCGGGCTTCTCCGCGGTCGGCGCGTACGAGGTGAAGTCCAGTTGCTTCACTGTTCCATCCGCATCGAAGAACGCCGTGTAGTGAGACTGGTGCTCAGTCCAGGACATTTGCATCGGTGGCTCGCTACCGGGTTTTCCCATGATGCTCAGCAGCTGTTCCCTGGTGATGCCTGGCTTCGCCTCGCACCATTTCACCAGCCATGAATCGGCGACACCTGGCGAAGCACCCGAGCTGCCGTCCCCGGAGCACCCAGCAATCGATGCCGCCAAAAAGATACCAAATGACTTTGTCTTCACGATCTGCCCCCGCGAACATTGATGGTTTCCACATCAATTCATACGTAATTGACAGGGGCGGCCGGACAGGCACGTGCCGAAGACTGATGACGCGGGACGCCTGCATACGCTAGGTTGCGTGTTCACGCCGGGGTGCCCGAGATTGGCCGATATCTTTCTATCCTACGCTCGCGAAGACCGCGAAGAGATCGACAAGCTTGCTGCGCAGCTGGATAAGGCCGGCCTGGCGTGCTGGTGGGACAAGCAAATAGATGTGGGCGCGAGGTATCTCGAACGCACGCAAGAGGAACTCGACGCGGCGAAAGCGGTGTTGGTCGTGTGGTCGAAGCATTCGTTGAGATCGCATTGGGTGGCCGACGAGGCCGAAGTGGGCCGCGACTCCGGCAGGATCGTGCCGATCTCGTTGGACGGCGTCGTGCCGCCGTTGGGATTCCGCCAATTCCAGACGCTTGATTTCACCTCTTGGCGCACCGGCGACCCTGCCCCGTTCCGCCAGTTGGTGGCCACGATTTCAAAGCTCGCCTCGCCAAAGCCGGTCGACGGCGACCGACCCACACCTGCTACGAAAAGCTCCCGAGGGTGGAGCAGCCTAACAAGGGCGCGGAGGACTCTCGGCGCAGCGGTTCTGGTGGCGCTGGTTGTCGTTGGCGCCGCCGTCGCGCTGTGGTCGCGAAGCGGACCCGTTGGTGGGTTCGAACCGACCATCGCCGTGCTGCCCTTCGTCAACCTCAGTGGTGATCCGGGCAAGGATTATTTCGCCCGCGCCATATCCATGGAGATCATCGACAAGCTTTCTCAGCTCGACGGCATGGAGGTGATTTCGCGGAACTCGTCCTTCACTTTCAAGGCCGACACCGATGCGCGAGATGTCGGCGGCAGGCTGAAGGTCGCCCACGTTTTGAGCGGAACAGTCCGCCAGGAAGGGAAGAATGTGCGCATTACGGCGGACCTCGTTGACGCACAGAGCGGAAAGACAGAGTGGAGCGGCAACTACACGCCGGAATTCGCGACCGACAAGGTCTACGCGGTTCAGGCTCTGATCGCGGAAAAGGTCTCCGGCGCCATGAGCATCGCCCTCGACGTGGATGCGCGTGCGCGGCTGACGGGAGCGGGAACGAAAAGCCTTGCGGCCTACGACTACTATCTGCGCGCGCTCGATGAGTGGTGGTTTCAGGGTCGCACTACCGTGTCGGCCGAACTGTTCGCGCGCGCCATCGCCATCGATCCGGCCTATGCCGAGGCCTGGGCCGGGCAGGCGATCGCGACCGGATCGTCAAGCTGGGAGCTAGCGACGCCCGCCGCAGCGCGCATTCAGCAAGACGCATCTTTCGCGATGGCGCGGCGCGCAGTAGAACTCGACCCCAAACTCAGCATGGCGCAGTCGATTTATTCCGCGCTCCTGACAAGTCAGCTCAAGTGGACCGACGCGGAGGTCGCGATTCGTCGGTCCCTGGACCTCGCGCGCAACGAACTCGCCTTGAATCAGCGGGTGTTTCTTTTCGTGCGCACCGGACGAATCAACGCCGCTCATGACGTCATGCTGGAATTGAAAGAGGTGGACCCGCTCGTCGGCACCGGCATCGCTGTGCCGCCCATACTGTCTGCGCTTGGTCGCCACGACGAACTCCGGAAGATGCTGCCGACCTCAGGCCCGCAGAGCCACGACCTTGGCGAGCGCGAAATCATCCTCATGAGCCAGATCAATGCAGGCGGCCCTGCATCTGCGATTCGTGAAAGCCTCGAGATCATCTCGCAGCATTCGGAACGGGCGCCCTCGGAATTCGCGAAAGCGTTGCTCCCGGTGTTCGACGACAAGGTCAAGGCCCGGGCCGTGCTGCGGTCGTGGTACGAGGACAAAGGATTTCAGCACTATTCGAAGTGGGACCTGATCCCTTTTCTTGCCGCGTGGTACCACGATGACGACCTGGTGCTGCGGGTGTGGCGGGACGACCTGCCGACCAACATGCTGCGCACGCTGTATATCTGGGGCCCTGCTTTCGCGAGCGCACGTGCGCGCCCGGAGTTCAAGGCTCTGGTGCGGCATCTCGGCTTAGTCGACTACTGGCGCGCCTACGGCTGGGCAGACAAGTGTCGGCCCGTCAATGATGTCGATTTCGAATGCGGCTGACCGAGTCGGTCACGGACCCGGCTCAGGATTGTTCGGGAGCGACGGAATTGCGCTCAGATACTCGTAGATCGCTCGCAGGTCTAGACGCGTCATCTTGCCGTACACATTCCACGGCATGACTTGCAGGATTTCGCCCTCGTCCTCGCCGGTGCGCAGCAGGTGTTCGAATTCCTCGAACGTGAGTCCTGCAGGCCGCCCGTTCTCGTCCGGCGTGATGTTCGCCGAGGCAATCGGCCCGAACTGCCTTCCTCCCGCGAGGAATTGCGCGGTGTTGATGATCTCGGTTTCGCCCTTGAACGGATCTCCGCCAGGCGCGAACGACGGATGCGTGTGGCAGTCATTACAGCCACCGCTGGCATTGACGAGATAGCTGCCAAGTCCAACGAGCAATCTATTCTTGCCGCGCAGCCGCAACTCCACCGGGTTGATCCGATAACCCACTGCGACGCGCGAAGAGAACAACTCGCTTGCCGCTGCTCGCGTCGATTGCTCCTCCTTAGTTTCATCCGCCATAACTGCGGTCGCTGTCAGACCCAGACACGCCGTCGCGATTCCGAACGATCGCATGATTCCCATGTTCATCTCGGCCTCCTTACTCGCATCGATCGATGAGAGCGAGCCACGCTACGCTTGCCGGCGCAGGATCGGTAGCCGACGATTCCGACATTGCTCGACGCAGATTTCGGACGAGCCGAGCGTTGCAGCTCTGCAACAGCGCGATGGATTGAAGAAGGAGACCACCAGGCCCAGGCTAACTACTTCCTACAACAGCAGGAGAAGTTCGATCGCTTCATCCGCGCAGGATCAACTTAGGGACAGTGCTCATCGGAAACCCATGCTTTCGGTACGAAACGTTACCGCCGGAATGCACCTACGAAGAAGGTGGAAAGCGAGGGAATAGAACCCAGGAAGATCGATCACCCTGATCGAGAAAAAAGATTCGGCTCGATGATACAACCAGCGCGAATTGACGAACTATGCGATCGAACACTGACGATGAGGTCATTGCATGAGCCCTGAGTCGAAATCTTCGACCGTGCCTTCGATCGACGCAACGCAACGCAAGCTGATCTTCGGCGTCGTCATCGTGACGCTGATGCTAATGGCCGTCGTGATCGCCGACTTGGCGAGCGGCGGTCGCCCTGATCCGCCGACGCTGCGCGCCGCCGCTACTCTGCTCGATGGCTCCTGGCGATTCCGTACGGGGGATGACCCGCACTGGGCAGTGGCCAATACGGACGAGAGCGGTTGGGACACGATCGATATGACCGCCTTGCCGGGAAGCCACGATGGCGACGTGGGTCTGCCCGATTACGTAGGCGGATGGATGGCGCACGGTCATCCTGGATATCACGGCTATGCCTGGTACCGGCGGGAGGTGGCGGTGCCGGCCGGACCTGCATCGTGGGACATCCTCGGACCGACCCTCGTCGAGGACGGCTACGAACTCTATTGGAACGGCCAACAGTTAGGCGGATCGGGCAGTCTTGGCTCGAGCCCGCACGTCGTCGGCACCCGACCGCTGCGGTTCGCCCTTCCTGCCGATGCGGCGGGCAGTCGTGGCGTGCTCGCTGTCCGCGCATACATGCTTCCCCGGTCCGATGGGGACAGCGCAGACGGCGGCGGCATGCACACCCCGCCCCTACTGGCTCCGCGGCCGACAAGCGATGCGCTCCACCGCGTGCAATGGGAGCGAACCATCGCCGGTTACATCGTCGAAGTGATCGAGCCGTTGGCCATGTTCTCTGTCATCGCCTTGGCGCTCGGGTACAGGTCTCGCAGCAGCCACAAGAACTTTGTGATCTTTGCCAGCATCGCGCTTGCGCTGATGGCAGCCAGAAGACTCAACAACGCGATCGTCGCCTGGACCGATCTGATGGATCTGACTACCTATGGATGGCTGGCGTCGGTGATGTGGGTGCCGGTGGTGGCCGCGTGGACGTTGGCCTGGAATCGGTGGTGCCAGATTCCGTGGCGAAGCATCGATGTGTCGGCTGTAGTGCTGGCGGTCGCCGGGATTACCGGCGCCGTGATCCATTCGACGAGTCTGACGAGCGTCAGTCGCCTCGGATCGCTCGCATTGTTTGTCGTGATAGGCCTGCGCATAGCCCGCAGCGGCCCCATGCGGATCGTGGCGCTCGTCACGCTGGCCTCGATCATGGCCTCACTATTCGGCGGCGAGCTGCTCGATCCGATCGGCGTGCCGGGCATCTGGTTTCCATTCGGCATCGGCGTGTCGCGGACGCAGTACGTGTACGGGATCGTCATCCCGCTTGTAGCGTTGTTGATCGTGAGGACCTTGTCTTCAAAGATTGCCCGAGCCTAGCCGAGCGTTGCAGGTCTGCAACAGCGCGATGGATTTGCGCCAACGCGTGGCCGCCGTGGCAATCAGACCCGCGGCTAACTACTTCCTGCATTGGTCGGCTTGGTGAGCTCGAGTATCCGTTCCATGACCGCACCGTCGCCGTCACCACGTGAGGCCAGTCCTACTTCTTTCGCAAGGCATCCGAGGCATCTCTCGCGTTATCTCTGGGCTTGCCGCCAGCGATTGGTGATATTCCCTCGACGATCCTGATGTAATCGTGCACGCTTGGCTTGCGGCTTGCGATAAGGAAACAAGACCAATCCATGCGAACACCAACGCGGTCTCATAATCTCACCCAGTCCATCGTCCACGATCTGGGCATCGCGATTGTTACTGGGAAGTACACGGATCGGCCTTTCCCGCGGGAAGTCGAGCTTTCGGCGCAGTACCAGGCGGCGCGAACCGTAACCCGCGAAGCCGTCAAGATGCTGACGTCGAAAGGGCTGCTTTCGGCGCGACCGCGCCAGGGCACGCGCGTCGAAGATGAAGATCACTGGAACCTGCTCGATCCGGATGTCTTGCGCTGGATCCTCGAGCGCAAGTTTTCGCTCGATCTTTTGATCGAGTTCACCGAGATTCGCCTGAGTGTCGAGCCGGGCGCGGCGTCGCTGGCGGCCAAGGCGGCCAGCCCCGCGGAGCGCGCGGAAATCGCTCATGCGATCGAGCGAATGATTGCCGCCGAGAAAGGTGAAGATGATCCCTTGAGCTCTGATATCGCCTTCCACGTCGCCGTACTGCGGGGCAGCGGCAACCGTTTTTTCCTGCAGATGTGCGAGATGATCGAGACGGCGCTGCGCTTCTCGATCCGCAAGACCAACGATTTCAAGGGCCGACTGGCGAGCGTGGCTGACCACAAGGGTGTCGCTGACGCGATCGTGGCAGGCCAAAGCGCGCGGGCGGAAACAAAAATGCGGGCGCTCATTCAAGGCGCGCTGGATCTGATGCTCAAGGTCAAGGCGAAAAAGTCATCAGGTCGGAAGCAAGGCCGTTGACAAATTTCACTGACCCTTCTTGAGTAATTGGCGCTCGATTTCCTCCAAGGTCTTGCCCTTCGTTTCCGGAACAGCGCGGGCGACGAACAGCAGGCCGAGCAGACAGAAAGTGGAATAACACCAGAAGGTTCCCGCAGCGCCCACTGACTTGTTGAGGATCGGAAAGGTATAGGTAACGGCAAAACAAGCGATCCAGAGTGCCGACACCGAGATGGAGATCGCGAGGCCCCGGATTCGGTTGGGGAAGATTTCTGAAATCAGAACCCATGTCACCGGCGCCAGGGTCGTGGCATAGGCGGCGATGACGGCCAGCGTCAGACCCAGAACTATTGGCCCTTTGATGCCGAAATAAAACGCCGCGCCCAGAAGCCCGTGCAACACCGCCATTACAGCCGTGCCCCACAACATCAGGGCACGGCGCCCGAGCCGGTCGATCGTCGCGGTCGCCAACAGGGTGAAGATGAGGTTTATCGCGCCGGTAATGACGATGTTGAACATGACGCCGCTCAGGTCGTAGCCAGCGCCGCGATAGATCTCCTCCGCGTAGTTGAAGATGACATTCGTTCCGCTCCATTGCTGTAGTACGGCAAGACCGACTCCCAGCAACACGAGTCCGAAAACACCAGGACGGAAGATCTCGCGCCAGG
>Ga0307513_10008909_pt1 | contig 12759 bp, 15 predicted proteins | sample 15_EM_MG_FD_202174 | JGI IMG/M metagenome (GOLD analysis project Ga0307513, IMG submission 202174) | Populus trichocarpa ectomycorrhiza microbial communities from riparian zone in the Pacific Northwest, United States - 15_EM | ecosystem: Host-associated > Plants > Roots > Unclassified | place... | reverse complement strand
TTAGACAACAAGCCGCCATGCGGAACCTAGGTTCATATATGCAGCAGCCTCAGCAAATGATGCAGCCCCAACAGCACGGACAGCACGGACAGCACGGCCAGATGCCTACGCAAGGGTTCAATCACCAGCAGAACCTCGGCGGTATGGCAGCTCCTGCTGGCGGTTGGTCTGCAACGAATGGGCTCGATCCGAGCTCGATGGCGCAGCAACCCGCAGGTGGAGCTACACAGATCCAGAGCATCAACTATGGGATGATGAACGGGATGATGGGCGGCGTTGGTCAGTCACTCCACCATCAATGGTCCGGTCAGCAGGGTGGAGTCAACGCGACGCCCTCCATGACCGGATTGACACCCGCGGCTATCTTGCAACAGCAGCAGCAACAACCAAAACCCGCAGTGCCGAACGTCCCTACCACGATCGACCCGTCCATGTTTATGAACTGGAACGATTTGTCCTCCTCATGACCCGCGTGGTGAGAGTAGAACCCTTGATATGTATGAGTCAGTTTCCTTGCCAGAATATATAGTAATGTAGATTTGGACCGTCCGATTTGTGTCCTGCGTCGGCTCGTCGATATCGTTTTCTGGTAATGCTCGCTTGATTACTCGCCCTTGTAGTCGCTTGAACTTATTTCGTGTATCGTGAAATTGCAGGGCTCTCCCAGCTCCGTTCGCCATCCCTAGAATATGTGTCCGGCATTGCCGCATTGCCGCGTAAAACGGTCATCCACACCGGCAGGGCTGACGTCGAAAATTTGACCTCGCCCACAACCTAGCTCAGACGATGACACCAGATAATTCGATTGTGCAGACTGCCGAGAAGGAGGTTCAGGAGCTTGCGGACCATGACGCCGACTCGGTCAACTCGAGCCTTCGTTACGCGGCATACGGCAACAGGATTCGAACGGCGCTCACTGCTAGCTCGCGATACGTTGCATACGTGCGTGTTTGTATTTCTTTCACCCACCCACGGACCTGATAAGTGATGCAGACCAGCGACATTGGTATGTATATAAATTTCCTAGCGCTCGTCCCGTATATGGGGGGGGCAATCGCCTGACTACACCCCTTCGGTTTTCATCTACCACCTTAATCAATAGGGGAGGCCTTCAGACCGGTCGTAGCGCCTTGGATCGTCACTGCTGGCTACTCTATTTCATGGCTTTATTTGGGAGGGTGAGAGGCAAACTTGAAGCTTCCGTGAAGATCGAAAGTGCCCTTATGGTGTCTCTTGTACTAGTGATGTAACGTATGAGACTTATAAGGCGCACCGGCAAGGACCAAGTCCACTTGACAAGGGTATGCACACCCTCTCTGGATAAATCGGTTACTAACAGTCTCCCAAGAAACAGGACTCTCGGAACGAACTAGACTAGGCATGGCAGCAGTCGAACGAGCGACTTTCCAGGCGGTTGCGTCAATGTGAGTCGCAACCCTTGACGCTACACATCAGGCACTGATGGGACTATCCTCTAGGGCCCTTCCTGCGCTTACGATACATACCGTTGTCGCCCAATCCGCACGACTGTTCAAGAACGTCAAGAACCCGCGATGGAAAGGTACGTCATTCGGAACCATCATGTGCTTATTAGTGGACTGTTTGTCGATCCTTATACTCCTGTGCAGCCTGGGGGCCGACGGGTCTTGGACTTGCCGTGGTGCCCGCTTTACCATACCTCTTCGACCATCCAGTCGAGCACGCCACTGCGAAGTCATTTGACTGGCTACGAGAGCAGCTAACTAAGCAGCGAAAGGACAAAGGGCAAAAGGAATTATAGAGGGCCCCACGATGAGGAGGCACAAATACTTATACCTTAAACTGAATACTGCTCCGATGGACATACAAACTGGTGCTTATGAGGCATTTGGTGTTAATGTTGTCTCCTAGATCCCATATGCCAGGAGCCTGCCACCATCTCTCTTTGCCCAACTCCGTCCCTTGTTTTCGGCCACAACCATGAGTGCCGTGATCCATGGCTGGTATCGTCATACAGACATCCTCTGGGGATGGTATACAAAATCCTGCATTTCCGAATCGTTCTTTACTCCTCTGTACAGGCAAGAGGTCCTCAACAACGATGACGAAGTGAAAGCCCTCAAATCGTTCATCCACGCCGACAGCCTAACATCTCCCCAACACCCATTTTACAATCCTAAATTCGAAGGCGTCGAGATGTATATGGGTAACTACCACAACCCGGAGTGCCTGCAACCACTGTCCTTATTTTGACACAGGAACCTTACCCGACGGAGAGTCACGTCTCCTGTTCTCCTCAAAACAGGCGGAATATCTTCGATATTGGATCAAAGCTATGGGACTGGTCGATCGGCTCATCCCCCTGCCCAATTCCGACTACCTTTTGACTCGCGATATTCTGTCCACTGTCTCGCCCGTCTATTTCAAAAATCCAGGCGAAGTGAAGAACATCCAGAAGGTCAAGCGATTTCTGACCCTCTAGTCCCTTGCCTGACTCGATTGCTGTAGACCATCGAGAAGAACAATAAGCGACTCCGCGGTGCCGTCGACGGGCACCTTGCCGCCATAAGAAGGATTTTCGAGAACGTTCGCACTGCATGGGGTGCCAGGACTGGCACGTGGATTGCCATGGACTTCGAAGCCTGGGAGCGTGGACACGACGTGATCACTGAATTCGGCTACTGTTCCTATCGGTTCGATTCGAAAACAGGTGAACAAGTTCCTATTGGCCAAGGACACTGGGTTGTCAGCGAGAACTATCATTATCGCAATGGGACATTCGTTCCCGACAACAGAGACGTAAGTGATTCCGGAAGCACTTCGTCTTGCCTAATACCTTCCAGAACTACGCATTTGGAAAGACAGAGAGACTATCGATGAAGGAATTCCGTGCTCAGATAAAAGCTCTCATTCAGCCAGAAGATCAAGACGGCCCGATATACTGGGTCTTCCATGACTGCAGTCAAGATCTCAAGTGAGCGAGCATATAACTGAGACATGACACCAATAACCGGTATGATACAGGTACCTGGCCGACCCCCATTATAAATTGAATATCATCGAGGCGACACCAACTCTTGTCGTTCCCGATGTCCCAGCTACGAAAGGGACTTATGTCATAGATACTTCTGACTTGTTCGGGGCTCTGGAAGGGGATGCCTCTCAGCGTAGATCGCTGGAAGATGCCTATCGGCGATTGAACCACAGGACCCACTACAACTACCATAACGCGGGGAACGACGCCAAGGTATGTCTCTCATCATCGAAAGAGAATGATATGCCGAGTTGCCCTTAGTACGTGATGGAAATTTTGCAAGAGATGGCGGGTTCTGCTCCTCTCGATATTCAGCGGAACCAACGATGGCCTCCGCCAGCCCCTGAGCCCGGTCAGCCGGTCAAGACAACCCTCAAGGTTGAAGAGTGGAGAGAAGAAGACGAGTCGGACTACGAGCCAATCGAGGCAATTTTGGGTCCCCCACCGAAAAAAGCCATCTCGGGAGAAGGACCTAAGGACAAGGCATCGGTAGTGTAGCTACCTTGGAATATCAAATATCAAAGTCCATCAATTCAGAGCGTAACCTGATATTGATTAATACTAATGTGGCACTAAGAAACCAGAGTGCCCCACGGCGCTTCCATCCACATATCACCATTACATCTAAATTGCGGGCTCGAGGGTAGTCTCACAGATGATGGCAGTAACCCGGTAAGGGTCTGAGAGATTGGACATAAGCGATCGAGCTCGGACCGACATGAGGGACAATGCTCACCAATGTTGGACGCCGGGCGGCGGTCCTCCAAGTAACCGTAGCCCTGAGCGGCGACATGACGAGGAATACGGATGGATGCACCACGGTTAGCGACGCCGTATGAGAAGGTGTTGATGTGGCCAGTCTCGTGCTTGCCGGTGAGACGAAGCTCGTTGTCCTCGCCGTAGACGGCAATGTGGTCCATGTGCTTCTTTGAGAGCTTCTCAATTGCCTCTTCGATAACCTTAATACCGCCCTTCTCGCGCATGGCCTTGGTAGAGTAGTTCGAGTGGCATCCAGCACCGTTCCAGTCGCCCTGTTGGAGCGGCTTGGGATGGAATGATACCTTAACACCCCACTCTTCGGCTACACGGACGAGGAGGAAGCGAGCCATCCAGAGATGGTCACCCATCGAGATACCCTCACAGGGCCCCACTTGGAACTCCCACTGAGAAGGCATGACCTCGGCATTAATGCCGGAGATATTAACACCAGCGTAGAGGCATGCACGGTAGTGGGCCTCGATCAAATCACGGGCAAAGACCTTGCCAGTGCCTAATGAGACACGGGGTGAGACAGGAGGGTGGGGGCGGAGGGAAGGGACCACGTACCAACACCGCAATAATAAGGACCCTGGGGACCAGGGAAACCCCCCTTGGGCCAACCGAATGGCTTGTCATCCGCATCAAAAAGGGTGTACTCCTGCTCGAGACCGAACCAGGGTTCATGTTCCTTGACGGCATCCATCACCTTCTTGGCGTGGTGACGGAAGTTAGTCTTGTTGGGGGTACCGTCGTTGTTGTAGGTCTCGGCGAGGACGAGGATGTTGTCGCCACCACGAAAGGGATCTCTGAAGATGGCAGCTGGGCGAAGGTAGACATCGGAATCGTGGCCAGGTGCCTGGTTCGTGGAAGACCCATCGAAGTCCCAGATGCGGAGGCTGCCAATGTCCTCGACCTTCTTGGTGACAGTCTAAGTGGCAGACAGGCCGATCCAAAGAGAAGACACATGAAACGCCACAAGATAGGGAAGACAGGCGTCAGCCCACGTTTCCGAAATGAACCCGTGTGTGGGGCGGAACGGAGCAATGGCTGGCAGACTTACCGTCGTCTTGCAGCGGAGACCATTATCGCCGTCGATCCAAACGTCTATCAAAGGGGGATCAGTTGGCTGTACATTGAGGGAGAGGACAGAGGGTGGCGGGTGGGGACCACGGGGACTTACACTCAGCCTGGACCTTGCCGCCTTGGTCAAGCTCGAGGTAGCGCTTGAGGAGATCGGGCTTGTGGGTGTATGCCATTGTGATTTTCTATGAGTCTAGGAAAGCGAAGCGAGGAAGAGGACGCTGGGAGCTGAAGCGGGTGGTGGTCGGGAGCAAGAAGCGAGGGGGGGACCGAGGGATTTGAACCAGACACTTTATAGCCGGAGCTAGGACCGATGGGGTTACGGATGGGCTTATCGGACGACGCGTATTTCAGTATCGATATTCCTAGGATCCGTAATATATTAGCCGCCTTCGCGATGCCCTGTGTTGCGACCCTGTGCGCCAGTCGGCCAGTCACGATCACGGCCGCTATACTCCTATCTTTCTATCTATCTCTCCCTGCTTTCTCCTCGTCTAGCGTGACCAGGCACTCAAGTCTCTCTGCCAGTCGGGTCCACGCCTCGCCAGCGACCCGCGCTTCCTGCAATGCCCCTCGTCCGACCATCCCAGCCCCCTTCGAGCCGTCCGGCCGATCATCGCCTTGGCTGGGTGCTCCGCTGCCGAGTGTCTGCGGAATCGTATTCGCTTCAGGCGCCTTGAGCGAATTCACGGCAATCTTCGACGCCCGTACACGAGCAAGGCTCGCCCGGATGCCGCTCTGGATCGTCTGTCCCTCGATCGGTCAACACTCCCAGTCATAATCTCGCAATCCCAGCTTACGTTGAGCCCCTTGAAATATTCTTCGGCCTTTTGCACGAACATAGCCGATCGCTCAGGCCCCCGGGGCAATTCGCTTGTCGCATGGTCGGTTTGTGCCATCGCCAGCAGCCCCATACAAACCGACGCGGCTTCCATGAGCTTGACAATGTCCTACGCCTCGGCCGGTTAGTTGCCGCGAACCGATTATTACTTTGGTTCCCGGTACTCTGCACCTGCTCGACTTGTCCTAAGCGTTGAATGTGCTTCGCACTCTCGTCACTTGTCCATACATCCGAGTCGTTCGATGACGCTGGCGAGTCCGCCATTTTCAACCACGGTCGTGGCAAGGGTTCAACCTCGAATATCCCGATATGACAAGCTCGACGTCAAACGGTGCAATGATTATCATACTGCATGCATGTAGGTACAAACTACAGCCTAGGATCAAGCCAAAGAGGTGCGAGAAGAAACGAGTGTGGTTGCCTCCATATGTCTGAAAGATTAGTGGGTACGTAGAAGCGGGATATTCGCAAAGGAGAAACAAGACGTGCAATCATAATCAGAAAATGTGCGATGCAAGGTTAGCCGGGGTTGTAGCGTATCGAATCAAGGAAGTGTACGGTAGATGCTAATCAATAAGACTGTCGTCATGAAACCACTGTCCGTGACTGTAATTTGTCTCTAATAGACCAGACGCTGCCATACGACGATAGGCTTCGTTTGCGCTCTTCCGATGTCGACTGGCTCGCCAATGGCAGAGCGAGGTGATCGCACTCTCCTTTCGTTCTCGATCCCTCTGCCACAGTCATCCGCCGTTGTCCGCTTCTTGTCGGCTGATCTGGCATACTCTTTGTGTACGGCCGCGAAGGTTGGTGAACAACTCCAGTGCTTCGGTTGCTAGGAAGGGTCGCAGGGGGTTGAGCAAGCCGCGACGATGCTGCGGGGGCATAGCTGTGCCCTGACCGTGCCACCGTCTTGCTCCCGCCACCGAGATCCGGCCGGGCGCTCGTACTCCTAGGGAGAGTATTTGATGATGAGCGAGTTGAGCGAGGGCCCTCCCCATCGGGCTTCGTCCAACTCTTTTTGTTTCGTCCAAATGTCGATGGTTCTTGGCTAGAGCGCAAGCTGCCATCTTCAGGGGGTGACACACGGCTTCTCGGGCGAGATAGGGGAGTGTTGAGCTCTTCGATGGAAGAAGTAAAGCTGGGTGGACGTGAGTTCGGGAATCGGGGTGGGGTTAGCGAGCCTGTCGAGCCCCCAGAACTGGGGAAGCGTGGTCGCGTCAATGAGCTGTTTGTACTTTCGCTGCATGCCCAGACGCGCAACCCTTGCTCGAACATGGCTATTTGTAGAGGATCGACAAATGGAACTTGCCCGAATGGGTACGGGATTGTAAGTGGGGCTGTCAGAGGCATAGCCATAGATGGAGGACGCTCCGCCCATTGTGGCGAAGGGTTTGCTAGCAACGTCTGACGCCTGGACGCGCCGTCTTTAGTCAGAGTCGAGCTCGATTCTGCCAGTTTACGAGGTTTGACGGTCGGCGCGACACCTGAGTCTACCCCTTCAAGCCAGGGGTCCTTGGCCGGCTTACCAATGCGGACCTGCTCTCGTCGCTCCCGTGCTGCTGCGACTTGCTCGGCAAACTTCTTCTTCTGCAGCTCTTCTTGCTTCGCCTTCGCATCCTTTTGCTTTGCCTCCTCCCTGAACTTGTGTGCAAGTCTTTGGGCTTCTTCGGAGTGCATTCTGCGTTGAGCGTGCGATTCTCGCCTCCGATATAGGACGACGCCGAGTGGTAAATCGTCTTCATCGCCACTGCCCTCCTCGGGTTGAGTAAGATCAGTCATACTTGCGCATCCGGCTCTGACAGGTTTGTTATTTGGCAAATGGAGGTGCGACATTCGTGTGCCAGAGGCTGAGTGAAGTAGGGATGACTTTCTTGGAATGACGAGCGGCGGTGGTAAGCGACGGTTAGCAGCCGGAACGTAGATGTCTAGACCATGGACTGTTAGAAAATGCAGTGTAAAGTGGAAATGCTATTCACCTGATGGCGGCGGCGGTAGTTCGTTTTGACGATGCAAACCGGCTAGGGCTTCTGCACCTTCGGAAAACTCTAGCTCGGCGACCCCGAGCAGGGAGATACGCGACACGGGTGCACGCACGAGTTGGCCCGTGGCGTCTATAGACCATACAACAACACGTTCCTCGAAACACGGACGCATAGCCCACTTCTTCATCCCACGGCTCCAACCGCCTCCGACGGCCTTGGAAACTGCCATCGTCTCCTCGGAGGTGGGAAGTGTCCGAGTTGCCTTCTTCCGAGTGTGCGCACGCGTAGAAAAGGGCAGGATGGACGTTTGCTCGACTCGGTCGAGCTTGCGGCTCTCGAGTCGTTTGAGGAGCCGCTTCTTATGGACTTCGACGCACATAAGAGGGAGGGGAGGGAAGTGATTTACAAGACTGGAAGAACGAGGGAACTGAGGGGAGGATTGGCTCTGGACGAGGGGAGGGGTAGTATGGGATGTAGACTGGAGACTGTTGAGGGTGATTGCGTGTAGATTAGCGATTGCCATTGTGAGTTCCTGTGGAGGTCGTCGTGGTCGTTGCTGTGCAAAGGTGGGGCGTAGAATCGTTGTAGGAGGAAAGAGACCGTCGCCACCTGCTAGGCCTGACCAGGACGCGTCTGAAGCGTCATCTTCGTCCGAAGTCGTATCATCTACAACTGCTGGAGTCGGTAGAGGGCGGGCGTGGGGTTTTGGGAAGACATCGGAGACGGCAGGCCTTTGGTTACGTTCCGGGGACTGCTTACGCCGTTTACCAGAGGCTATCCAGGACACCCAAGATTTCTTGTTCTGTGTATCTTCTAGTGACTCATAGTCGCTTGGCGTACGCACGCTTGACGACGCGTCTGACGATGTCGATTGACTCGTGCCTCTGTGCGAGGACGGTTGCAGCCGGACTGACGCAGTCCCAGTATCAACGGTGAGATCCTGCCCCGGTTTTGCACCAGTGGTAGTTTGGACACCTTGGGAGGTCTTTGGGGTGTCCGGTGCACCGCCTGCGGCGGGGAGCGGGTTGGACTGTTTCCTGGTCCTGCCGAAAAGGCGACGCATGATAAGGGACGATGGCCAAGAGCAATAACGACGAGGATTGAGGAGAGGAAAGGAGAGACGGAGGTGCAGTCAGAGGTGCACCACACCAAACCGGCGAGTGCGCCGCCTGGGCAAAAACAACAGCGGGAGGCAGACTGGAGGTGGGCGAGGTTCAAGCCTATATTTCTTTCAAACCCACACACGTTGGCTGGCCATTCGAACACCCGTCCTGGGCGTCAAATATGCCCTTACTCGGAGGTATTAAATACCCTTTGGTCACTCTTCATCAAAGTGCCTTGTTGCCCCCTCTTGCCACGCTCGAGGCCCCGCACCAGTCGGCGCTCAAATGCTTCCGTCACCCCCAGCACATCGTCTCTCGTCACACCACACCAGGCTGCTACATTGTCGAGCAAACACCCGTATGTCTCACTAACCTCGCCAAGAATGTCTTGCGACGAATAAACAGCATATTCTTCCCCGCCATGGAGCAAGGCGTCTTCCTTCTCGTCTGTATCTGAATACTTTGTCTGATTCTCGGCTCGGCACTTCTCCATGGTGTCTGTCCTCTGCAAAGGAGCCAGAGACTCGAGATGCAGCGGGAAGGTTGCATCATAAAGTTCATGCCCTACGATGGGAGTCAAGAAACGAACCTTAGAAAGGTATTGTAACTCACCCCTAACTTCATCACCTAATAGTGCTGTTCCGCAGATATTGAGCAATTCATCCAGCCGTTCGGACCCGGCGGTGAGGATATCACTAAGAACTGGTTAGAATACCGACATACACATAGGGCGCATGTTAAATACATTACCCTTGTGGGAGTGGTCCTGCACTGTTACCTTGGCGGTAAACGTTTCCCAAGACAGCCTGAAACCGACGCAGGGGATCTGTGTGGTCCCACGGGGTTCTAAAAGGACAATAAACTTCAGTGAAAGAGGAGGTCCCGTCCCCTTACCGGTCCTTTCCGGAATCTTCATCTACCATATGCAAGATGATCGCCACAGCAGCGGCAAGCGCCACCTCCGGAGCGACACCATCCTTGGCGAGTCTGTGTGCTAGAGGTTTTGAAGGGTCTTGTTGGAGTTTAAACTCAACATCGAGGATACCGCACAGTCGTTTTGTCGCGTGGTACAACTTCACTGTGACATAATCAGATTTAATTTAACGATGCGGGTTCCTATACTCTTACACGGAGCCCCAACGAACTTTACCAGTCTCCATAGCAAGGGGCCAATATTCATGGGTGGAATCTCAACGTAATAAGCGCTCTTCAAGTGGCCGGTCAGCCTCCTAGTTATCTTGTGCACTGCACGCACTTTTGGTGGACGCTATATGGGCTTGTAAAGGTTTCTCTATGAAGAAGGGAGAGCGCGCTGACCTTTGGAGAAAGCGACCGTGCAATGTAATTATTGAGGTGCATGGTCATTGCTTCAGGCAGAATGCCCCTTGCAATTGGGTCCATGTATGGCAGGTGATATTGAGCGATCAAACTTTATGCAACGACGTGAGCGTCCTCCACCACTTCATTCCTTCCGTGACACCCACTTCAAAATGTCCGAAGAAATGACCGGGAGTCGTAGGATCCAGCACGAGACCAGCAGAACCGCCACATTAATGTAGTATGGAAACTTTGAAACAAAGCCCTTCCCCCTGAGTTGCATTACGAGCTGTGGTTCATTTGTTGGTTGTTCGGTATCGGAATCATCATCCTCGGATAAGCGATCTAGAAGATTGGTGACACCAGTATCACCATTTTCGGACTCTGAGCTTTCTGAGTCAGAGTTATCCCCTTCCTCGTCGTCCTCATCGCTGCTTGCCGCCCCCGCCTGCTCGCTTCTCTTGTGCTCGTCAATCCCACTATCTATATGTGGGACCTCCCCCTTTGATGTCAGAGTCAAAGACCATACGTCTCGAGAAATTGCCTCAAACTCTGGAGGAAGTGACCACAATTTGGTGAGGGCGGCGACTTGTTTGCGAAGCAGGACTTGCAAGCAGGTGAGATAATGAAATTCAGCACGTTCTCCGTAGTAATCTGGACTGGCAAGTTCAATCCACCCGGCGCGGGCCGAAAAGGAAACGTTTAACTGACGGCTGGTATTGACATTGCCCGGGCCTCCATCGACGGTTTTCCTTGCCTTGATCGCCCGCTTCTTAAGCGCATGGCCAAGAGGTTCGTCCCTTTCGATCGTCTCATTCCTGTAATTCTGCGCTTCATTTATATAGTGAGCATCGAAGTGCGAGCAGGGGCGTACCTCAAAGACATGTCCTTCGCTGCAGACAATGAGACCACTCGTTGGATCTTTACGCCAGCGCCTTGACAAGCATATTAGACATCTGGGCCGTGGTCCCATTTCAAGGCAACCTGACAAAGAAAGACAACCTGACCACCCATCACCCACGATGATCAATTATATTCTCCTAGTCTCTCGCCAGGGTATGCGAATATTCAATGCATATACACTGCACGCATGTAACCCTAGTGCCACAGGCAAAGTTCGTCTCGCCAAGTGGTTCACCACTATCCCACCCAAAGCGAAAAGCAAGATCGTGAAGGACGTCACCCAGTTGGTGTTGGGCCGTCGCACTCGCATGTGCAACTTTTTGGAATATAAAGGTCTCTTCAAACCACGCCTCTTCTGGGGCTTTATCGACTCATCACGCTACAGACACCAAAGTCGTGTACCGCCGCTATGCGTCCCTCTTCTTTATATGCGGCATTGGATCTGCAGACAATGAACTTGTGACTTTGGAAATCATACACCGCTACGTAGAGGTGCTAGACAGGTATTTTGGCAATGTAGGTCGATTTGTGCTCAAGACAACCTGTCTTTACGCTCTCTCGTAGGTTTGTGAATTGGACCTGTACGTGCTGGGGAAATAAAAAACCACGGTCCCATATCCTTATACACATAATGCAGCATTTTCAACTTCCAGAAAGCATATGCGGTGAGTCCTTTGGGTGCGCAGAGGCTAGACCTAATACAATTATGCAGATACTTGACGAATTGATCATAGCTGGGGAACTGCAAGAGTCGTCCAAGAAGTCCGTTCTACGAGTGGTGCGTCGACTAAGGCTAAAAGGGGCAGATGTTCAAGATTACTCCAGGTGGCCCAATCCGATTCCATCGAAGATGCGGAGAATAGCGAAGATACACTAGCGAGACTCGGGTCGAGAAGCGGTTAGGGAACTCTTTCATTCGGCCTTCTCCTTCGCCGGTTCCTCGTCACCCTCGTCGTCTGACCTCTCGTCGTCCAAAGTAGAACTAAAGATCGCCCTGAGAGATGGTGTATTTAGAGTTATTTCTCGGAAGATGCACGTGTGACACTGACCTAAGAAGAATTCGCCAGATTAAGACATACCAGAACACACAAAGTAGCTGGAGCAAGAACATAGACGCAAACATCGCGTGTTTCATCCTGGACCAAATGATTATTCATAGCGCGTTGCTCTACCGGAGAGGACTTGCCACCACACGAGCCACACGCCATCCTGGGGCGACCATTTTCGAGTGTGTTCACTTTGGACCCTTCAGCCAAGGCACCACTTTACTTTCGCTGTAACTCACGGGATAAGATCAAACTCTGTCCAGATGGACCAAAGAATGATGATATTCAAATAATGGCGAAGGTACCTGCAGAAGGACCTTAGCCCTTGGCGAGCGTTAGAGAAGACCCCGTTGCTCACGTCCAGACAATGGTAAACCATCCAAATGCCACCGTCTTTGATTTCTCCATTTGCAGGTAGTTGAGACATTTGGCCAACTATGTCCTATCAGTGGACGCGGATTTGTTATTAGGTTAGTCCTTACCGAAAGAAAGACGTCCGACCAGTCCATGGTGATGAAGACAGCGTTACCGATACGAGTGAGGTTCATGAGATAGCTCCAGCCAACAAGCCAGAGGGTGACAACGTGATGCAAGACGAGCTCAGTGAAGTCTTTACGAGGTTTTTCAACACGAAGAGCGATGAGGAGAAACTGCTGGCACCAGTATGCGAATTCAAGAAGGTAGTAGGTCTTGATGAACCCGGGCAACCGCC
>Ga0307513_10008908_pt1 | contig 12759 bp, 8 predicted proteins | sample 15_EM_MG_FD_202174 | JGI IMG/M metagenome (GOLD analysis project Ga0307513, IMG submission 202174) | Populus trichocarpa ectomycorrhiza microbial communities from riparian zone in the Pacific Northwest, United States - 15_EM | ecosystem: Host-associated > Plants > Roots > Unclassified | place... | reverse complement strand
TATGATGAATATGTTTGTTCTCCTATGCTTATTTTTCTATGATTGTTTATTTTAATTGCTAGAGCGGACTCTAAGTTATTATTGTAGACAATCTATTGCTAAGTTTGATATCAAAACCGGAGTTGTGGTATATGAACTTGTGAAGCAATCGAGTATAATAATTGTGGCGGGTCTATGTTATTAATCTTAGGGAGAATATTCAATCAAATCAAACATAGACCGCGGACATTTATGTTTTCTTGATTAATCAACTTATCTAGTTCTTAAGGCTGCCATTGAATTAAATTACTAGTGCAAACACTATGGTTGTTTGATGGTTAGGGTTAGTTATACGACAGATCTGTTAACTAATCAATGTTAAAAAGAGATAAATATTCAGAATATAAATTGATGTTTCGTTTTCATTATCAGTTCTGATTTTCATAGGTGGATGTTTATTTGCAACCAAGGTTTATTCTCTTGATAATTTTCTGATTTTATTAAATTTCATTTGATAGTTTTCTGTTTTCTTTTGCTTTAGCCTAGATAACGTCCAAACCACCCCATATTGCATATCATCTAGCATAAAAATCTGACTTGAACCTTCCTCGTGGGATCGACCCCTTGTTTGCTCTATACTATCATGTGTGTTGTGTTTGAAGCTAGGGTAATTAATTTGTGCGACCGCGACATCGCAACATTGATTAAAAGCCCTTATGCTACTTAACTCCTTCTTTCTTTATCTAGTCCTTAAAGTTGGTTAAATCCCTCAGAATTTGTGTTGAAAATAGACTTTGTTGCTGTCACAACTCTACTGCATCTTAGACTTTGTTTCTGACTTGGTTTCTTGTATTATCTGACCATCCCACCTGTATTATTTCATTCGTAGCATGTTAGAGGCTTGATTTTCACCTTTCTTAGGTCCTAAGTCCCACCATTTCTATGTCAGACTCTCAACCGTAGTGGTATGCTCGGCATCGTTAGTTTCCTCATATGATAAGGAGACCAATCTCGTCCTTCAGATTGCGTCTATATTTTCACCTTCAAAACAATTTTATTTTACCTGGCATCCTTCATAAAAGTTGTATTCCTAGATGTGTAGATGATTTTAGGGTTTTGACTCGCATGATTTCAATGTCTGAGGCTCATGATATGCCTGTTTGAACATGTAGTGTGAAAGCATAGAATCCTGCTGCAAGGAGGATTTGAGCCCAATTTTGCAGGTCTGATTAGAGGTCCAAATGAACTTGGATTTCTTCCCATAATACCTTCCTGGAAAACTTGATATGTATACTTTAACTTTGATTTAGCCCACATTCATATTTTAAAATTATAACTCGGTGAAACAGTTGTCACAAGAAGCAAGGTTGGAAACATAAAATGTAGAAATTCTTATCTTTTAGCAATTAATTCACAAGGTCTCCTAGGCATGCCACACTCATAAAAATAAATTCCAATAAGTTCAGATAAGCTCAAAATACATTAAAAAGTATAGTGTGAAGGGAATAAAAACATATGTATATTTTGCACTTATCAAATTTCCCACACTTAAGTTTTGCACGTCCTCAGGCAAAATTTCAATTTTACTTTTTCCATTTCAAAAATGTAATGCCATCAATGAATAATAATTAAACTCTCAAATCATCATAACATATCATGAATAACACTCTAAACAACTTAAAAATGTTCAACAAGTTTTTTCACTTGAAAATAAAAAAACCAAATGCGTAGACCTCGTAGGAATAGCCACTCATTTCTCATGTTTTTGAAAGGTTAGTGTTTCACTCAATTTCGTTCCACTCGAAATGATCTACCATAAGTTTGCAAATATTCTCATTCTCCACCACTTGAATTTCATGCATGAAATAAATCATAAGGTCTTTATAAGGGTTGTAATGGGGCTCGGTTCAGGGTAAAAAATCTTTGGTAGGGTAGCTCAGAGGTGTAGAAACTAATAGAGCAAAATTACCCACTAGTAGAGCAAAAAGTCAGGAGTGGTAGAATTTCTATGTCCACCGAGAAAAGAGGCTTTGAAGGGAGAAGGAAAGAGGTTGACCATGTTGAAGGTGGCTACATGGGTAGGAAAAACCAATTCCAAAACTATCACTCCACCTTAAATTGCCAACATCAATTTCAACTCCCCATTTCCTACCAGAAAACCTGAGCCCCAAAATGTGTACTAATAGAAAAGAGGCTTTGAAGGGAATAAGCTTTGCTTGTTTGTCTGTGTACTTTTGTTGGTCTATTTAATTCAATTTTAGCATGTATTTTTACTGCTTTAGCATTTTTACTTCCTATTCATACATAAATACATTAGGTATGGATTAATGCCCTCATGCATTTTGATTTTGCAAATAAACCCAATTCTAGGTTTGGTGGGGAGTAGCGGTCTGCCCCATGACTTTCAGTCGAGTTTCAGATTTGTGAAACATTCAACTATGAACTGAGTGTTTACTCAATAGGGTCACACTATGCCCCAACCATTCCTTGTAAACCCATATACTGCATTCATGTAAGGTAGTCATTGGGCAGTTCATAGACCTTTTTGAGACTAGGTAAAAAGCTTACCCATCATGTAATGGCTTAGAACCTGCCTTTAGGATACTAACTCCCAAAATAATAAATTTTGCATCAAGACAAACCTTATTACTAATAGAGCAAAAAGTCAGGAGTGGTAGAATTTCTATATCCACCAAGAAAAGAGGCTTTGAAGGGAGAAGGAAAAAGGTCGACCATGTTAAAGGTGGATACATGGGTAAGAAAAACCAATTCCAAAACTACCACTCCACCTTAAATTGCCAATATCAATTTCAACTCCCCATTTCCTACCAGGAAACCTAAGCCCCAAAATGTCCAAGCTAAAAACCAAATTGAAAATTTCCTGAAGAAGAATTACCAAAGGGTCCAAGAACAACTACTTCCATTACCGCTATCTTTGAATGAAATGTTCCAGAAGCTACTAAGCATCGGACATGTAGCTCCGAACCCTTGGCACCTTTGCAACCACCTTACCCTAATTGGTACAAGCCAGACCTCACCTGCGAATACCATGCTGGCGTTGCGGCACATAGCATTCATTCTTGCAGTGCCTTCAAAAAGAGCCTCATGTAGTTGTTAAAGCTACGTGGATAACATTAAAAGAAACTCTAAATGTAAGTACAAACTCCCTGCCCAATCATGCTTCAGGTAGTGGATCTGTAAATGCACTAGAGGCAGAATTCCCGGGAAACCTAAAAGAACCGATGGCAAGAGCAGGGTGCAAAGAAGGCAGCGTGTATTCTCGAGGGTGTCCATGATAGAGGATGAAGTTCTACCGTAGTTTTCTATCCACACCGCCAATGAGATCCCTGCAAGAGCTTTCATGAGAAGGCTAGCTGGAGGGGAAGTATACTAGAATGGGAAAAAAGAGCTTACCCCTATTATTGCCTTTGGTTTGATCATATATGTTTTGACCTGTTTTAGTCTTGTCAGTAACTTGGCTCATAATGCCACAAGACTCTCTTTGTCAAATGAGCCCTTCCTTTTAATAAGATCATATGTTTCCTTATGTTCATGATATGCCTTTATTTTTTTTGTTTCATGCAAATAACCTACCTATACGAGCACACCCTTTACTCATAAAAATACTGCACCAAAAATTCTTTGGTGTGTTTCCCGTTTCTCCAAAAACTATCCCTGATCCTATATTTTGATAAGGATTTTTGGGAAATCAAAGTTTTAGAATAAAACAGAAATCAAATTAGTGTTTGTTCTGACAGACGTGCTCTGGAAATTCAAGCGATCACTTAGAAAAAGAAAAAACCTGAAAAACAACTCAAACACCATGAGATGACTTCAAAAGCTGAGTTTTAGCTAGATGAATAATGAGAAACCATTTTGCATATTCACATGAAAGAAAGCAAAGCTTACCGATTCTAAATGCATGCGTTTGAAATGAGAAAAGACCGTCTTTGATAATCCTTTCATAAGGCTTAATATATCCATTGCAGTCCCCTTTTGAGCCTAGTAAATTTTTCTTGAAAATTAACCTTGGTTAGGATCACACCCCATACTAGAGAGCAAGTGCAAGAAATATGCAAAAAGATCCTCAATAATTAAAGGTGCTCAAACAAAGTTAGGGAGGGGGCATGAAAGAATCCAAAAGGTCCAAAAGGTTTGAGCATACCACAAAAAATAACTATTATAATTATGCTCAAAACTAAATGAAGAAAACAAAGAGAAAAGGCCTAAACCTGACACTGGGGGGGTATGATAGACCATTTTTCAAATTAATTCCAAGTTCCAGAAATTCATGGACCAAAAAGAAGTCGGGAAATAAGCATTAATGATCCTTAGTCTTGAAATCTCTTAAATACCTTTTGAGCCTATACATATCCTTGTTCTTCATAACCAAGAACCCAAGCCTATATTATGTGCCTAATCAAGCCCTTTCTGATCAAAGGCAGACAATCTGGATCGGTAGGCAATGTTTTTCCATGTGAAACAAGCTCCATTATTCATACAAATAAAATGAATGCATTGAAGACCGGTTCTTTGAAACCCTCAAATTGAATCTTGAACCCCTTTGACCAATAAAATGTCTTTTCATATTTTCACCAAAAGCAAAACAATTTTTTTCAATACTTGTGAAGACATGTCCATGGGAATCGCTTGAATTATTTTTAGAACAAGTTTGCTTTAAACCAACATCAAAATGATTTTCTGTGTTTGGAATAGCTGTGAAATTCCAAAAATTCTCCATGAAAACAATTCCTTGTAAATTACCAAATCTATTTTTTTCACATAGCCTCATCCCCAAAGAAAACCTTAATTAAACACTTAGGGGCATGGTCAAGATAGAGGGCAATCCAAAAAATATATAATAGGGTTGGCTCCGTGATTTTCTTTCTAAGAAAAAGACAATGTAGGGCAGAGCTGGCGACCTTGAGATAAAGGCTTGCTAATATTATGTTCATCCAAGAGGTCAAGATCATAAGATGCGAGTCGAGTAAGCAAGAGCGAAAAAGCCATCGAAGCTTACTACAAAGACTTGAACATTCAAGAAGAAGGAAAGTCAATGAAGAAAGGGGACTTGTATTTCTCAGGTAAGTATGCATGCATATTGATCATAATGCATCTTTGACGAACTGATGTCTTATCATCTTTCTTCTTTCAGGTGCGTCTTTGAGGCCTCATCTCTCATATAGTGCACTTTTTAGCTCTATCTTCCTCCTTTCAGGTGTGCATTTGAGCCTTCAACTAGGGTAGTGTGTTTTCTAACCCTACCTCCTTTCAAGTGAACCTTTGGGCCATCACCACCCAGGTAGTGCATCTTTAAGCCCTCATCATCTAGGTAGTGTGCTTTCTAACCGTACCTGTTTTTGAGAGCGCCTTTGAGCCCTCACTTCTCATATAACTTGCTTTTTAGCCCTATCTCAACTTTCCCTTTAGAGTGCGCTTTCTAGCTCTCACTTCTAAGATAGCATGCATTCCAACCCTATATCTGTCTCTATATCATATCTCTTATTGAGTGTGCCTTTGAGTCCTCATCCCCTAGATAATGCGCCTTCAAGCCCTGTCCCTTTTCCCTTTAAGTGCTTCTTTGAGCTCTCATATCCTAGATACTATGCCTTCGAGCCCTATCTTGTCATCTCTTTAAGACATCTCTAACCAAATCCTTTCGCTAGGTAAGTCATATTTTTCCACTTGGGCAGATCGCCCATTACAATATGACCACTCGAAAAAACTCTACATTTTTCACTTATTCAGGTCGCCCATTACAATAAGACCACCTTGAAAATCTTCCACTTTCCACCTTGGGCTGGTCGCCCATTACAATGAGACCACTTTACAAAATCCTTGCATTTTTCATCTGGGTAGATCACCCATTATAATGAGATCATTTTGAAAAATCTTCGTATTTTTCTTTTCCCCTAGGCAAGTCGCCCATTATAATGAGACCACTTTACAAATCGCTGCATTTTTCACTTGGGTAGGTCACCCATTACAATGAGATTATTTTGAAAAATCTTTGTATTTTTCTTTTTCCTTGGACAGGTCACCTATTACAATGAGACTATTTTTGAAAAATCACATCATTTTTCACCTGGGTAGGTCGTCCATTATAATGAGACCATTTTTGAAAAATCTTTGTGTTTTTCCATCTAGGCAGGTCGCCCATTATAATAAAACTACTTTGAAAATCTTTCATTTTTCACCTAGGCAGGTCGCTCATTACAATAAAACCACTTTGAAAAATCTTCGTATTTTTCACCACTTGAAAAATCTTTTTTCGCCTACTTAGGTCGCCCATTATAATAAGACTATTTTAAAATTCTTCGTATTTTTCACCTGGAAGGGTCACTCATGACAATTTGACCATTTCAAAATCTTTGAATTCTACTAATAAGCAGGTTTCCTAGTACAACCATACCACTTCAAAAGGTCTTTCATAAAGATCATCTTTTTCTTTGCAAACCCTGTCTCTCTTTTTTTAGTGCGCTTTCTAACACTCGTCTTTCGGATAGTGCACTTTCTAGCCTTATCTCTTTTTCCTCTTAGTGTATTTTTGAGCCTTCAATTCAAACACTTTCAGAAGGATTGACCATTTCTTGTTCTGGTGAGTCCGTCATATCTCATTACTTTTCTTCTTTACAAAGCTTACTATCTAAAGTCTCTTACGAGACTTTTTTCCGTAAGCATTGTAAAGAGGAGGACAACTGTCATAACCTATTTCTAGGTTATTTTTCAAATTTAGCCTTTTCTTCCTAAAATAAAAATAAAATAATAAAATAAAGACTGACATTTTGGCAAAAGCAAGTTGAGAGGATTTCACATGTAAGAAAAATCAAGCAGCAATTTTGGATAGAATCAGGAGCCTAATTGTACCCCATTTTATCCAAAACTTGAGAGATTAGAATCATATGCTAATTTAAAGGAGCTTAAGGACATAAATTAGATTTTTAGTGGGCAAATTTGATTTAATCATATGCTAATTTAAAGTTTAATTATGTTTATGAAGTAATTTGGGTTCAATTGAAGGATTTAATTAGGTTCAAGAACGTAATTATACTTTAAATATGTCAAATTAATTTTATTAGGTGTTGTTTTGAGCTTGATTGTTCATCTTCTTCTCCAAAGAGGCTGCTCAAGTGGCCTACTTCCCAAGGCATTTTATGCTTCATCTCCCCACCAAATTAGACAAAACTTATACCAAAATGATCACATGACACCTGACCACACGCCAGTTGATCCGTTCTCGTAGATCGAAGCCACAACGGTTGTGGCATCACCCCAAATGGTTAACCCGACCACCCATTTCCTGCAACAAATTTGATAGCGCATGATGACTACTTTGAGCCAACGGTTGGGATCCTTCCGCGTCAAACCAAGGGCCAAGATTTGATACCAGTGGAGACCAAATGTCCCTCTTCGATCCTCTATAAATAGATGTGGATTTCATGGTTTGAGGGAGGAGAAATCATAGGCCAAAGTCAACAAAATATCAGCTCCCCCCCCCCAGTTTTTTTTTCTACCACTGTTTCTCTTTTCCTTCTCTCTCCACTGTGGCCTTCGGCCACCATCACTCTCACCAGTCACCACCACCATCTCCACCACAATTCACTAGCATAACCACCAGCCAACCACCTCATGTAAGGAGGAGCCATCGCAAGCTTCTCTCTCTCCTCTGCCTTTTTCTCCTTCTTCCTCCTAGCTGAAGGTTTCTCCTTCTTCTTCCCACAGGCAACGCTAGCCACCTATTCCTCCATCAACGCCACCACACTTCTCCCTCTCCACTAACTGTTTCTTCTTCTTCCTTCGTAGCGATAACAGCTCCTCCATTGCGAGCATCCCTTTCTCCTTCTTCTCATTCTCTCTCATCCAACAATTGACATCGGCGTCTCCTCCCACAACTCCACCACTGGTCAACAACAAGACCAACTGACCTCTCCTTCCATGCCAGGTAGTCCCCTCCTCTCTTCTCCTCCTCCTTCTTCGCCACCCCCCCTCCCCTGCCATTGTCATCCTGCATGCAGAATGATAATTGGTTCTGCATGTAGGGGGGAAAAACTAACCCCTTGAGTTTGGGCTGGAACCTTATCAGCCCAACCCAAACCTAAAATACATGAAAAAGAAAAAAGTGCAGATCCGTTGGGCTGATTTCGGCCGAACCAGGCCTGACTGGGTTTAGGCCTAGCCCAATAAATATAATAATATTATATATATTTAAAAAATCCAAAAAAATTCCAAGGGTCGTTTCAAAATATTTCTGATTTTCTCGCATATTTTTCTACCAATTTTGCATAATATTGGGTTGTATTTTTACACTTTAAGATACAGATCTGGTATTAAAATACCCGGGTTTCTCCGAAATATTTCTTAAAAAAAACTTAAAAATTAAAAAAAAATCTCAAAACTTTTAGATTAATTTCCCCTTTCATAAAACATAAAAAATATTTTGTTTTCGTTCATACGCCTAGATCCTAAAATGTTTTCCAAGCATATTTTCATAAAAAACTAAAAAAAAATTGTATCTTTCTCATGTTTTAAAAAGGGACAAAAAAATGGATAACATAACCAGTTTATGATTATCCGTTAGGATTTGACCAAAATGTCAAAAACCATTTACCAATCATTTTTTTCATATTATATTAGGATCTAGATGTAAACTTTGATTTGGGGATGTAGAACTATACAATAGAGTACACCCTCAGGTATTAAAGATACAAAATGCAATATAAATGCGATGTTAAAATTTAAACTTTAGAATTGCTAAGATTTCACCCAATAAGGTAGAGACTCTCTCACGAAGGGAGATCTTCCTTAGACCTTAGAAGAAAACCAACAGATAGAAACTTGACTTAGAAAAACAATCAAACAACAATGCAGCTTACCTTAGGTAGGGTGCACTAGGGGTGATGTGTATTTCCCTTGCATAACCAGTTCCTTACTCAGAGTCTCACAGACCATAAGTTTCCTAGTAACCTTAATACTAGGTGGCGACTCCTGAACCTTATTCAAAATTTTATTATTAAACCCAAAACTCTTTCCTTTCCAAACAACATACCTCTGAGGAGGCTCACATCTTAAAGCGCGTTAGTCCTGACATCAGCCCCCCTCCCCGCGACAAGCTCAAAAGGGTTTTCAATGGAAAATAATCCAAAGGTGGGTTGCTAGGCTATATATATGGCACTTAACAAAGAAGGCCTTAATCCTCTTTATACATGCATGTATACGTGTGGTTTTGAAAAGAATCAAAGCAAGTTCTAGAGAAACATGACAATGGAAGAAAATCACACATGCTAGGAAAATATAGACCAATATGGATGTTTCAGTCTTAAGGTTCAAAGTCTCACAGGTTTGTGTTTACCAAATCCAGTTACTTAATTCCCAAAAAGAATAGCTTGACTAAACAAACTTAAGAAACCAGATCATCATTCAATCATGTTATGACTTTTTTCGAGCTTGACTGAAAATTTGTTAAAGACATTAACATTCCAATCATTCAAAAACACCTCAAAAACAAAAATTTTGGTCTAAAACCGCTGAAATTTTAAAACACATTAATTCCCCCACACTTAATATGAACATCATCCTCAATGTTTGCAGTTAAACATTTTAAAAAGAGAAGGGAAAACTGCCCTGATTTTTCTTTTTACGCAATGTTGTCTATCTTTAAAATTGGGTATGTCCTTCAGCGTGCTCCATATTTTTACTTGAGGGAATAGAGTCTGGCAGAGAAAATATCAAAGAAACAATACTGAATTGAAATAGAAAGAAATAAAATGAACAAAAAAAAATCTTTATTATTTATGGTGTAACACCATGTTTGGGTTGCTTCCCAAGAGCGCCTTTCTTTATTATCTTTGGCTAGACAACTCTCAATAGTTTTTCTTCTCAAACTTTGGTTAGATCATTTGCAATAATCACTGGCAGGGTTTCATCCTCTCCCTAGTACACATACTTCAAATGTTTGGGTAAAGACTTCAATTCCAGCTTCGGGGCCTATTCAACAAAAGGTAAAACCTTTCATAACAATTTGATAGTTGTAAATGATATTTAACCAACCTGTTTAGAATTTTAAGTAGTGAATGCAAAGACATAATTGATTCTTTGTTGTCCTCATTCTTCTCCAGCCTTGCATTCCTACCTGTCTTGTTATGTTGTAATATGAAGTTCAACTCATCTTTCAAGAAATTATGCTCATAATCATCCTGCACAATAATAACATAAAAAATATTAAATGTTATTATTTCTCCATCAAACTCAAAAGATAAAGTACCTTTATGCACATTGATCTTAATTCTTGTTGTTTTCATAAATGGTCTGCCTAACAATAAATGAGTTGGATTTGAAGCAAACTCATCATCCATGTCAATGATGTAAAAATCCACAGGAAAAATTAGTTTATTTACTTTAATTAGAACATCCTTAACAACGCCTTCAGTGTATCAATTAGACATATCCACTAATTAAATTATTATTTTTGTTTCTTTTAAAGGTCCTAAATTCAAATCCTTTTAAATTGACGGTGGCATCACATTAATTGATGCTCCCAAATCAAGCATAGCCTTTTCTAACTTATGATTTCCAATCACACAGGGTATAGTGAACATACTTGGGTCCTTACACTTTTGAGGTAATTTCCTTTGTATGACTATGGACACGTTCTCTCCAACCCTTATTTTGTCATCAATATTCAACCTTCTTTTATTGGTGCACAACTCTTTGAGATACTTGGCATATAGTGGAATTTGTTTGATTGCATCCAACAATGGAATGTTCACCTCCACCTTCCGAAAAGTTTCAAAGATTCCGTTCTCTATCTCATTCTTTTTTTGTTTTGCAAATTGGCCTGGAAAAGAGGGATGAATTAAAATATTAGAACTTGGTAAGACAAAATTTTTACTTACATTGTTGCTTGGCATATCCAATGATTCAACCGGTTTTTCTTTCCTTTGTTGGGTGCCAGCTGTTGTTGTCGTAATTTGCACTTTCTTGCCACTTCTAAGAGTCATGGCACTTACATTTTCCTTGGGATTAATTTCAGCTTGACACGGTAACTTGCCTTTATTGGCCTCTATTTTATGCATTGAAGAAGTCAACTGTGATATTTGGTTTTTCAAATTTTGGATGCTTGCTCTCATCTCCTGTTGAAACATTTGTGTGTTGGTGGCCAAGGATTTTACAATATCCTCTAAAGACATACTTGCACTTGATGATTGTTGAGGAGAAAAAGATGTTTTGTCATTCACTTAGGGCTGAAAAGGTTGTTGGTTTGAGGGTTGATAGTACTTCAGGTTCAAGTGGTTTTTCAACACAGGGTTGTACTGATTGGAAAATGGGTCATATCTCTTTTGTTGGCTGTTAAATCCACCCATGGCATTAACTTGAGGCATGTGATCATCATCTTGTAATTGAGGGCATCTATCAATAGGATGGTCCGGTAAAAAGCAGATATAACAGACTTTGACCTGTCTAACCTGTCCAAAGCAACTTGTTTAACGAGAGATGTTAGTTCTGAAAGTTTGGTCTCAATATTAGAATGTATTATCTCATTAAAACTTCTAGATGAATCAACACGGACTCCAAATTGCTGTGAATTTGCTGCCATTTTCAAGATTAATTCTCGTGCTTCTTTTGAAGTCTTTTATATGCGTACTCCTCCACTTGCATAAGTAACAATCCCTTATAAAAATATTGCAGCAGTAATTGATCAGAAATTTGATGATGAGGGCAGCTCGCGCATAATTGATTGAAATGCTCCCAATATTCGTATAACATCTTGCCGTTATTCTAGTGAATTCCACTTATTTCTGCTCATTTATTCTTTTCTTTGGCTGCTGAATTTCTTCAGAATTCTTAGGCTAATTAGAAGTCCTTATGGTACTTAACTCCTTCCATCTTTATTTGGTCTTTAAGGTTGGTTAAATCCCTCAAAATTTGTGTTCAAAATAGACTCTACTGCTATCACAACTTTGTTATAATTCCAACTTCGCAGCAACTTAGACTTTGTTTCTGACTTGATTTCTTGTAATATCCGACCATCCCATCTGTATTCTTTCATTCATGACATGTTGGAGGCTTGATCTTTACCTTTCTTAGGTCCTAAGGCCCATCATTTCTATGTCAGACTCTCAGTTATAGTGGTATACTTGACACAATTAGTTTTCTCATCAGATCAGGAGACCAATCTCGTCCTTGATATTGCGTTTGGATTTTTGCCTTTAAAATGATTTTATCTGACCTGGAATTCTTCATAAAAGTTGTAGTCCTTGATGTGTAGATGATTTTGGGCTTTTGGTACCAAGTCTGGTGTTTTGTTTTCTGATCAGTATTAACTATAGCGTGAAATTTCTGCTGTTTCACAAAAGGGTCAGTCCCAAAATTCTCTTCTCTTCTTTTTCTTTTTAGCTTCGTTTTTATATGGAGCTACTGGTTAGTTCTAGCCAACCTATCCTTGAGGTAACACTTAACAAAGAGAGCAGTGGCCTTGCAGCAACAATAACAGAGACAATAGCAACCCCTAAATCCCTAGACTCTGTCAAACAAATCTCCCTCCACCACAACTTTGTTGCTTGAGTCATATATGCTGCTGTTCTTGAATTATTGAAGTTAATTTGAGCCATGATAGAATATGAGAATTTGAAACTTTGCGCGCTATTGTTGGATATAAAGCCAATACTAATTGTTGCTTCAGAACTTACTATACTAGAACAAGAATTGCAAGAAGAGTTACAGAAATTGAGAGCTTGAAGGCCATTTAACCATAGACTATCAAATTCGGCACACTCCAGTTTA